>Ga0070660_100001068_pt1 | contig 18415 bp, 22 predicted proteins | sample KBSC33metaG_FD_64670 | JGI IMG/M metagenome (GOLD analysis project Ga0070660, IMG submission 64670) | Corn rhizosphere microbial communities from Kellogg Biological Station, Michigan, USA - KBS C3-3 metaG | ecosystem: Host-associated > Plants > Roots > Rhizosphere > Soil ... | reverse complement strand
GTACTCGCACACCGCCTCAACGGCCATGCGATCCGCCTGGCAGACCTGCCGGACCAGCTCGCGAAATTCGACATCGTCGTATCCTGCACCGCATCCTCCCTGCCCATCATCGGCCTGGGAATGGTTGAACGCGCCATCAAGGCACGCCGCCACAAGCCGATGTTCATGGTCGACATCGCGGTGCCACGCGACATCGAAGCCGAAGCGGGCCGCCTGGACGACGTCTTCCTCTACACCGTCGACGACCTCGGCGCAGCGGTACAGACCGGCATCGAAAACCGTCAGGCTGCGGTAGCGCAAGCCGAAGCGATCATCGAAACCCGCCTGCAATCCTTTATGCACTGGCTGGACAGCCGCACCGTCGTGCCCTTGATCCAGGATTTGCACGAAACCAGCGAAGCCATGCGCCTATCCGAACTGGAACGCGCCCGGAAGTTGCTCGCCAAAGGCGAAGACATCGACGCCGTGCTGGAAGCACTATCGAAAGGCTTGACGGCCAAGTTCCTGCACGGCCCGCAGCAAGCGCTGCACAATGCCCAGGGCGACGAACGCGCTCGCCTTGCGGTCCTGCTGCCGCAACTCTTCCGCACCAAGCGCTAGCTTCAGCGCCCGTTCCCCACACCTGTCGCGGCAGCTTTCCCGCCTGCGACACGCCACATTTTTTCCGGATTGCCAAAAATATGAAACCTTCAATGCTCGCCAAACTCGACCAGCTCACCGAAAGACTGGAAGAGGTCAATAACCTGCTGATGCAGGAAGGCGTCACCGCCGACATGGAACAGTACCGCAAGCTCACCCGCGAACATGCGGAACTGGAGCCGCTGGTAGCGCTGTACAAGGACTACGTTCAGGCCGGCCAAGACATCGCCGCCGCGCAAGAGATGCTGTCCGACCCCGACATGAAAGAACTCGCGCAAGAAGAGATCGCCTCGGGCAAGGCGCGCATCGAGCAGTTCGAACTTGACCTGCAGAAGATGCTGCTGCCGAAAGATCCCAACGACGAGCGCAACATCTACCTCGAAATCCGCGCCGGCACCGGCGGCGACGAAGCGGCACTGTTCGCCGGCGACCTGCTGCGCATGTATACGCGCTACGCCGAGCGCAACCGCTGGCAGGTGGAAATGGTGTCTGAATCGCCCTCGGAAATCGGCGGCTACAAGGAAGTGATCGTGCGCCTCATCGGTCTTGGCGCGTATTCAAAGCTCAAGTTCGAATCAGGCGGCCACCGCGTGCAGCGCGTGCCAGCCACCGAGACCCAAGGGCGTATCCATACGTCCGCCTGCACAGTGGCCGTGATGCCGGAAGCGGATGAAGTCGGCGATATCGATATCAACCCGGCAGACATCCGCATCGACACCTTCCGCGCCTCCGGCGCAGGCGGCCAGCACATCAACAAGACCGACTCGGCAGTGCGTATCACGCACATTCCCACCGGTCTCGTGGTGGAATGCCAGGACGACCGCAGTCAGCACAAGAACAAGGCATCGGCACTCAAAGTGCTCGCCGCGCGCATCAAGGACATGCAAACGCGCGAACAGCAGGCCAAGGAAGCCGCAACGCGCAAGTCGCTGATCGGCTCGGGCGACCGCAGCGAGCGCATCCGCACCTATAACTTCCCCCAAGGCCGCATGACAGACCATCGCATCAACCTGACGCTCTACAAATTGGATTTCATCATGGACGGCGATCTGGAAGAGCTGACCCATGCTCTAGTGACCGAACACCAGGCGGAACAACTCGCGCAACTGGCGGAAGAGGCATAATGCTGGCGAACCCGATCATTCACAACACGCACCAATGAGAAATTCCAAACCTCTCCTCATTGCCGTCGGCCTCGCCAATCTCGCGCTCGTCGGCTTTGCCCTTTATTTACAACATGGCAAGGACATGCTGCCCTGCCCGCTGTGCGTGATCCAGCGATATATCTACATCGGCCTTGCCCTCATCTGCTTCATCATCGCAGCCCTGCCGAAAAGCATGACGCGTACAGGAACCGGACTTGCCGCCCTCACCGCGCTCTCCGGCGTCGGCGTAGCCGGCTGGCATTTGTGGATCAAGGCACATCCGGCGGTTTCCTGCGGCATCGACCCTCTCGAAACCTCGCTGAACAAAATTCCGACCGCGGAATTGCTGCCCTTCCTCTTCAAGGCGGACGGACTATGCACCACCGACTATGCGCCCATCCTCGGCCTGCAAGTGCCGTCCTGGTCCTTCGTCTGGTTCGGCATCTTCAGCATTCTGCTGATGTGGGCGGCAATACGCCGCAGCCGTTGATCGGATAACCGCATGCTTGAACTGCCGCAGTTCTCAATCGCCCCCGGCAGCACTGTCTGCAGCGCCCTGCGCAATACGTCGCTCCCCGCGCTGGAGGCGCGCATCCTGATCGGATTCGCCCTGCAACTGTCCCGCATTCAACTGATCACCCAATCGGAACGCGTGCTGACAGACAACGAAGCGCAACACATTGCAACGCTGATCCGCCGCCGCATGGCTGGCGAACCGATCGCCTATATCGTCGGTGAACGCGAGTTCTACGGCCTGCCGTTCCACACGACGCCTGCTGTTTTGATTCCCCGACCGGAAACCGAGCTGCTGGTGGAACTCGCGCTCGACCGGCTGCCGGATCAAGGCCGTCTTCTCGACCTCGGCACCGGCTCCGGAGCCATCGCGGTCGCAGTCGCACACACGCTTCCCAACGCTAAAGTGACCGCCATCGACGCTAGCAGCGAAGCCCTCGCCATTGCAAGCCGCAATGCGCAACGGCACGGCACACAAGTACGCTTGCTTCAAAGCGACTGGTATGCCGCACTAGGCGATGAACGCTTCGATGTCATTGCGGCAAATCCTCCCTACATTGTCGCCGGAGACTCGCACCTATCCCAAGGCGATCTACGCTTCGAACCTGTCGATGCATTAACCGATCACGCCGATGGCCTGTCTGCACTGCGCAACATCGTTGCCGACGCCCCCATGCATCTTGTAAGCGGAGGCTGGCTGCTGATGGAACATGGCTACGACCAGGCTGATGCCGTCCGCAAGCTGCTTGCCGCTGCCGGTTTTTCCAATATAGAAAGTTGGACAGATCTGGCGGGCATTGAACGTGTCAGCGGCGGCAGGTTGCTCTAAAAGGTTTTTCACTCCGTCAAGACTGACACATTCCCTCGATTTGCGTATCATCATCCGCTTGTTTTCCTCCGACTGACATCTCATGCTGCCACCGATCGAACAACGCCTTTCCCTGGAACTCAACGCCAAACCAGCTCAAGTCGCCGCCGCCATTGCCCTGCTCGACGAGGGTGCCACAGTGCCGTTTATCGCACGCTATCGTAAAGAAGCCACTGGCGGACTAGACGACACGCAACTGCGCCTCCTGGAAGAGCGCCTGCGCTACCTGCGCGAATTGGAAGACCGCCGCGCCGCCATCATTGCCTCGATCGAAGAGCAAGGCAAAATGACGCCGGAGTTGCTCGACGCCATCGTCCATGCCGAAGACAAGACTCGCCTCGAAGATCTTTATCTGCCCTACAAGCCCAAGCGCCGTACCAAGGCGCAGATCGCGGCCGAAGCGGGCCTGACGGAGCTGGCCAATGCACTCCTGGCCAATCCCTCGCTGAATCCCGAAGAAGAAGCGGCAAAGTACCTCAAGCCCGCCTTCACCACTGATAACGGCGAGAATCCTGGTGTGCCGGATGCCAAGGCCGCACTCGACGGCGCACGCCAGATCCTGATGGAACGTTTCGCCGAAGACGCCACCCTGCTGCAGACGCTGCGCGAATACCTGACAGAACATGGCATCGTCGAATCGAAAGTCATCGAAGGCAAGGAAGACGCAGGCGCCAAGTTCGCCGACTACTTCGATTACTCCGAAACCATCAGCACCATCCCCTCGCATCGCGCACTCGCACTCTTCCGCGGCCGCCGTGAGGAAATGATCAACGTCTCGCTGCGCCTGGACAGCGAAGAGGAAAAGCCGAAATGGGATGCGCCGCACAACCCCTGTGAGAGTCGCATCGCCGTTCGCTTCGGCATCAGCAACAAGGGCCGTCCGGCAGACAAATGGCTGTCTGACACTGTGCGCTGGACATGGCGCGTGAAGGTGTTCATGCACCTCGAAACCGAACTCATGACCAGTCTGCGCGAACGCGCCGAAGCGGAAGCGATCAACGTGTTCGCACGCAACCTGAAAGACCTGCTGCTCGCCGCCCCCGCCGGCCCGCGCGCGACCATGGGCTTGGACCCGGGCTTGCGCACCGGCGTAAAAGTCGCCGTAGTGGACGCAACCGGCAAGGTTGTCGACACCACTACAATTTATCCGCATCAGCCGCGTAACGACTGGGAAGGCTCGATTCATACGCTTGCGCAACTCGCACGCAAGCATAATGTCGCGCTCGTTTCCATCGGCAACGGCACTGCATCGCGTGAAACCGACAAGCTGGCGCAAGACCTGATCAAACAACACCCGGAACTCAAGCTCACTAAGATCGTGGTCTCGGAAGCCGGCGCCTCGGTCTACTCCGCATCGGAATATGCCTCCAAGGAATTGCCCGAACTCGACGTGTCGCTGCGCGGCGCGGTCTCGATCGCCCGTCGCCTGCAAGATCCGTTGGCCGAACTGGTGAAAATCGAACCGAAGTCGATCGGCGTGGGACAGTACCAGCACGATGTCGGCCAGACGCAACTGGCGCGTTCGCTGGATGCCGTGGTCGAGGATTGCGTGAACGCCGTCGGCGTCGATGTCAACACCGCATCCGCACCGCTGTTGGCTCGCGTATCAGGGCTTAACGCCAGCGTCGCGCAAAGCATCGTCAACTATCGAGACATGAAAGGTATGTTCACCTCGCGCGCCGAACTGCGTTCAGTACCGCGCCTGGGCGAGAAGACCTTCGAGCAAGCAGCCGGCTTCCTGCGCATCATGAGCGGCGAGAATCCGCTCGACGCATCCGCCGTGCACCCGGAATCCTATCCCGTAGTCGAGAAAATCCTCGCCGACATCAAGAAGGATGTGAAAAGCGTGATCGGCGATGGCAAGTTGCTGAAAGCGCTCAATCCGGCGAAGTATGCCGACGACAAGTTCGGCGTGCCGACGATCACCGACATCATCAAGGAACTGGAAAAGCCGGGCCGCGATCCGCGCCCCGAATTCACCACGGCAACCTTCAAAGAAGGCGTGGAAGACATCAAGGATCTGCAACCCGGCATGATCCTGGAAGGCGTAGTCACCAATGTCGCCGCCTTCGGTGCCTTCGTCGACATCGGCGTACATCAGGACGGCCTGGTGCATATCTCCGCACTATCGAATACCTTCGTGCGCGATCCGCATACGGTCGTGAAAGCCGGACAGGTGGTAAAAGTGAAAGTGCTCGAAGTGGACGAAAAACGTCGCCGCATCGCCCTGACCATGCGCCTGGCGGACAATCCGACGCCCGCTGGCGCTCGTCCCGAACAGCGCGGTGACCGCAACGATTCACGCCGGCTGGCACAGCATCAGCAGTCGCATCAGCCAGCGAGCAATACCGCCATGGCTGCTGCATTTGCAAAATTGAGAGGCTAAACGGAATTACATAAAGGCAAGGTAAAGGCGATATTCATTTCCCCCTTGTCTTTCTCAATTCCGCTGCCACATCAAGTCACAGAGCGCGAGAGCCGGCACGTCCCCTCGTGCTTTTACATATAATGGGCCCCGTCGTAAATTTTCTGAGGTAGCGCCATGAGCGATGTACAAAACTGGATCAAGGAAACCGTCACCCAGCACCCCGTCGTGCTTTTCATGAAAGGCACAGCGCAATTCCCGCAATGCGGCTTTTCCGGTCGCGCGGTGCAGATTCTGCAGTCTTGCGGCGTAAAGAACGCAGTCACCATCAATGTGCTGGAAGACCCTGATGTGCGACAAGGCATCAAGGAATACTCCAACTGGCCCACGATTCCGCAACTGTATGTGAATGGTGAATTCATCGGCGGTGCAGACATCATGACCGAGATGTTCCAATCCGGCGAACTGCAAACCTTGCTGAAGCCATAATGCCGACGGCATCCTCGCGATGCCGACCTGCACAATGTCAACCAACCGACTAATCGTTGCCATCACCGGCGCCACTGGCGCCGTGTATGGCGTACGCCTGCTGCAGGTATTGCGAGAAGTACAGGATATCGAAACGCATCTGCTGGTATCCGATGCCGGCGTATTGAGCCTGCATCAGGAATTGGATCTCAACCGCAAGGAAGTCGAAGCGCTAGCCGACGTCACCTATAGCGTGCGCGATGTCGGCGCATCGATCGCCAGCGGCTCCTTCCGATTCGGTGGAATGGTGATTGCCCCTTGTTCGATGAAAACCCTAGCAGCAGTAGCCCATGGTTTATCGGACAACCTGATCACGCGCGCCGCTGACGTCACGCTCAAGGAAAGGCGACGGCTGGTACTAATGGTACGCGAGACACCGTTCAACCTGGCCCACCTACGCAACATGACTGCCGTCACCGAAATGGGCGGCATTATCTTCCCTCCCCTGCCAGCCCTCTATCAACGCCCACAAAGCATTGCCGAGATGGTCGATCATACGGTGGCGCGTGTTCTCGACTTGTTCGATGTGCCGCATCGGCTTGCACCGCACTGGAATGGATTGAAGGGCAGTTAATCTGCATCAACTGCCAGGATGCAATTGTTTGTATTGCCGCATAAACAAAAAGCCCACGCCGAAAGGCATGGGCTTTTTAATTTGGTGCCGGCTGCAGGACTCGAACCCGCCACCTGATGATTACAAATCAACTGCTCTACCAGATGAGCTAAGCCGGCGAAGACTTAAAGATTGCTATTGTACTTTATTTGATCCGAGTTAGTGTAGGTCTTCCACCTTTTTTTGGTGGGTCTGTATTATCGCCCGGTTCGCTCTGCTCTGATGAATTCTGCTGATCGGTATGCGTACCAGGAACTGCGCTCAATGGAGAACTCTTGGCAGCATCTTCTGTCGCTTGCTCATCATCACCAAGAGGCAAAGGCATGACTTCAAAAGCCATGCCTTGACCATTCTCTCGAGCATAGATTGCAACGACATTATCAACAGGAATGGATATTTCGCGCGATACGCCACCAAAGCGGGCATGGAACTCGATAAAATCGTTGTCCATCTTCAAGCCGCTGGTTGCCGTAAAGCTGATATTGAGAACAATCTCGCCATTCTTCACGAACTCGCGCGGCACACGCGTACGCGCATCCACCATGGCAGCCAGGTAGGGCGTATACCCATTGTCAGTGCACCATTCATAGATGGCGCGCAACAGGTAGGGTTTGGTTGATATCTCGGACATATTTCCTGGCCATTTCACGATTGCCTGTCGGCGTTTGATATTGTCTTCAAGAAGCAATAGCAAACGCCGAAAGCCGAATCAGCGGCGCATCACTTTCTCGGATGGCGTCAATGCTTCGATGTAAGCGGGGCGCGAAAAAATCCGTTCCGCGTATTTCATCAAAGGTGCTGCAGTCTTCGAGAGTTCGATCCCGTAATGGTCAAGACGCCACAGCAAGGGTGCCACGGCAACATCCAGCATGGAGAACTCGTCGCCAAGCATGTACTTGTTCTTGATAAACAGCGGTGCCAGAGTGGTCAAACGGTCACGGATTTCCGCGCGTGCTTTTTCATGCACCTTTTCCGTCCCCTTCGATTTGTCATTCTCCAACGTATGCACATGGACGAACAACTCTTTTTCAAAGTTGAACAACATCAGACGTGCGCGTGCACGCATCAGCGGGTCTGCCGGCATCAATTGAGGATGAGGGAAACGCTCGTCGATATACTCGTTGATAATGTTCGACTCATACAGAATCAGGTCGCGCTCGACCAGAATCGGCACTTGGCCGTACGGGTTCATCACAGAGATGTCTTCCGGCTTGTTGAACAAGTCGACATCACGGATCTCGAAATCCATGCCCTTCTCGAACAATACGAGACGGCAACGCTGGGAAAATGGGCAAGTCGTGCCCGAATAGAGAACCATCATTTTGCAGTTCCTTAAGAAACAAAAGGGTGAGACCTTATGGCTCACCCCGAAAATCATGTCCGCCTTCTTGCAAGGAAGACGGACCTTACGTTACTTGACGTCTTTCCAGTATGACACACTCAGACGCCAAGAGAGGACCAGGAACACGCCCAAGAACAGCAACACCCAAACGCCGATGCGCTTGCGCGTATTCTGTGCAGGTTCGCCCATCCACTCGAGATAGGCAACCAGATCGGCAACCGCATTGTCATATTCGATTGCCGACATCTTACCGGGCTTGACCTGATCGAAACCGACGAATTCGTGAATCGTCTTGCCCTCCTCGTGCGGATCCTTCTTTTCTTCGAACTTGGCCGCACGCACGCCCTGCAATTCCCACAATACGTGTGGCATGCCGACGTTCGGGAAGACCAGATTGTTCCAGCCAGTCGGACGAGTATCGTCCTTGTAGAAGGTACGCAGATAGGTGTACAGCCAATCCCCACCTGATCCCGCACTGGAAGCTTTTGCTCGGGCAATCACCGACAGGTCCGGCGGCACAGCGCCGAACCAGTCCTTAGCATCCTTCGCCGGCATCGACACCTTCATCAGATCGCCGACCTTGTCCGAGGTGAACAGCAAGTTGCTCTTGATCTGCTCTTCGGTCAGGCCGATATCGCGCAAACGGTTATAGCGCATTGCCGATGCCGAATGGCAGTTCAGACAGTAGTTCACGAAGAGCTTGGCACCATTCTGCAGGGCTGCCAGATCCTTGGTGCGGTCAGGCGCATGATCCAAAGGAAAGCTTGCTTCGTTTGCCAGCACAAGCGCCGGAATCAGAGCCAGAACGGCAATCAGTTTCTTCAGCAGTTTCATTCTGTTATCCCTCTGGCGGCTTAGTGCGGCTGGAAATTGACACGCTCGGGAACCGGCTTGAATTTGCCCATCGCACTCCACCACGGCATCAGCAGGAAGAAGCCGAAATAGATGAAGGTGCAAGTCTGGGCTACGATGGTGCCGACCGGGGTCGGCGGCTGAACGCCAAGATAGCCGAGAACCAGGAAGGCGATACCGAACACCAGATAGATATACATGTGCCAGCTCGGACGATAACGAATCGACTTGACCGGTGACTGGTCAAGCCACGGCAAGGCACCAAGGATCAGCACCGATACGCCCATCAGCACCACACCCCAAAACTTGGCATCGAAGATGAACATGCCGACCAGCGCTGCAGCAGCCAGGATGGCAATACCAGCCTTGACCGAAGCGGCCAGACGACTCTTGACCAAGACGAGCACGACGTAAGCGACCAGTCCGACTTCCAGCGCATACATGAACTGCGAGGTTGTTGCGCGCAGGATGGAATAGAACGGGGTGAAGTACCAGACCGGAGCAATATGCGGCGGTGTTTTCAGCGGATCAGCCGGGATGAAGTTGTTGTACTCAAGGAAGTAGCCCCCCATTTCCGGCGCAAAGAAAATCACCGCGGAAAACACGAGCAGGAAAACCGAGACAACAAACAGGTCATGCACCGAGTAGTACGGGTGGAACGGAATGCCATCCAACGGTACGCCATTGGCGTCGGTCTTTTCCTTGATCTCGATGCCATCCGGGTTGTTGGAGCCGACTTCATGCAGCGCGACAATGTGCGCGGCAACCAAACCCAACAGCACCAGCGGAATCGCGATGACATGGAAAGAGAAGAAGCGGTTCAGGGTTGCGTCCGACACAACGTAGTCACCACGGATCCATAGCGACAGATCCGGTCCGATGAAAGGGATGGCACCGAACAGGTTCACAATCACCTGCGCGCCCCAGTAGGACATCTGCCCCCACGGCAACAGATAACCGAAGAAGGCCTCCGCCATGAGACTCAGGAAGATAGCCACGCCGAACAGCCATACCAGTTCGCGCGGCTTGCGATAGGAGCCGTACAAGAGGCCTCGCACCATGTGCAGGTAGACAACGATGAAGAAGGCGGATGCGCCAGTGGAGTGCATGTAGCGAATCAGCCAGCCCCAAGGCACGTCGCGCATGATGTATTCAACCGAGGAAAAGGCCAGGTTGGCATCAGGCTTGTAGTGCATCACGAGGAAGATGCCGGTGACGATCTGAATCACGAGCACTAGCAGCGCAAGCGAGCCGAAGGCGTACCAGAAGTTGAAATTTTTCGGTGCGTAATATTCAGACAGGTGGGCTTTCCAGGTAGAAGTCAGCGGAAAGCGAGCATCGATCCAGTTCAGTGCCTTCGCGGAAAAGGGTGCGTCGGCAGGAAGCTTGTTCTCTTGGAATGCCATGACTATGCCTCGCCTTTCTCGTCTTTGCCGATCAGGATCTTGGTTTCACTCAGGTACATGTGACGCGGCACCTGGAGATTGTCGGGCGCAGGTTTGTTCTTGAATACGCGCCCGGCAAGGTCGAAAGTCGAGCCGTGGCAGGGGCAGAGGAACCCGCCAGCCCAGTCATCCGGTAGCGACGGCTGCGCACCAGCCTGAAACTTGGCGCTTGGTGAGCAACCGAGGTGGGAGCAGATACCGACCGCCACGAGGATTTCGGGCTTGATCGAGCGGTATTCGTTGCGTGCATATTCGGGCGTAAGGTCGTTCTTGTTACGCTCGGAGTTCGGGTCGGCGACCTGTGCGTCAGTCTTCTTGAGCGATGCAACCATTTCAGGCGAACGCTTCAGTATCCAGACGGGTTTGCCGCGCCACTCAACAGTCTTCAGCTCTCCTGGCGCAAGACCCGCAATATCCACTTCAACCGGTGCGCCTGCTGCTTTGGCGCGTTCGGATGGCTGGAAGGTGGACACAAAGGCCCCTGCTGTGGCCAATCCGGCCACCCCGCCCGCCGCACATGTGGCGACGAGCAAGCCGCGTCGACCGGAATCGACCTGCTTCTCGTTACTCATACCAACCCCAATCGTGAAATTGCGAAATCAATCGAAACTTCTAGCAACCTTCGATTATAGCCGACGGTATATGCGATTTGAAGCGATTCATGTTGCGTTGCGCAAACCTCAAGAAGACTTTTCGCGCCGATAGCGCAGCATTTACCGTTCTGCTGCAGAGTTTGCCGTTTCCTGAAAAAATCACGCCGCTACCAATCAGTTACCCGGTAGAAATTCAGTTCTTCAGCAACTTTATAAAAGGAAATGCAAAATGGGAATGATGCAGGAATTCAAGGCATTTGCAATGAAAGGCAATGTGATCGACTTGGCCGTGGGTGTCATTATTGGCGGTGCTTTCTCGAAGATTGTCGATTCCCTGGTACAAGATCTCATCATGCCTGTGGCCGGGAAATTGTTCGGCGGACTGGATTTCAGTAACTATTACCTTCCACTGAATCATCAAAGCATGCAAATGACGCTGACCGAAGCAAAGAAAGCCGGCGCAGTGCTTGCATACGGCAATTTTCTGACGATTCTGCTCAATTTCATGCTGCTTGCCTTCGTCATTTTCCAGATGGTGCGCGCAATCAACAAACTCAAGCGCGCAGAGCCGCCTGCACCACCGTCACAAGCCACACCGGAAGACATCATCCTTCTGCGCGAGATTCGAGATGCGCTGCGAAAGAAACAAGATTGACTGGCCATTCATGATCGGCGCCTGGACCGAGGCGGTCGCTCCAACTGGAGCAGGCCGCGTCGGTGGGCTTCGAACACGGCTTCACCGCGCGAGTGCACGGAAAGCTTGCAGTAAATGCTCTTGATGTGGGTTTGCACAGTGCCAACGGATACTGACAACATCTTGGCAACATCGCTATAACTATCCCCCCTGGCAATCAGATCGAGAATCGCCGCCTCCCGCTTGGTAAGAGCAGTCGTAGCGACGCTTTGCCGCTTGGAAGGCGAAGAGCTTTTTTTGCCATGGCGAATCTTGGCCAGCACCATACGGGCAACTGCCGGACTCATTGGCGCGCCCCCCTCGTATAGATCGAGGATGGCACGGGCGATATCCATGCGGCCGGCGTCCTTCAGCACATAGCCGGACGCACCAGCCTCAATGCATGCAAGGACGTTTTCCTCGTCGCTCGACATGGTTACAACCATGATGTCCGTGCCAGGATGTTGCTTGACGCAAGCGCGGATGATCTCAAGTCCGGAACCGTCCGGCAAGCCAAGATCGGTCAGCAACACATCTGCAGAATTGCCATCCAGCCATTCAAGCGCCGGTTTCACGCTATCGAATTCAGCCAGCAGCTTAAGTTCCGGCGCCGATTCGACGGCAAGGCAGAGTAGCTTTCGCGTCACCGCATCGTCTTCGACGATCAATACGCTGATCGCTTCACGCGCTGTTTCATCCATCGCCCCCCCTCGCCTGTCATTTTCTGGATTATCGTTTGTCATGATAAAAGTCTCCAGGCACCTTTCGGAAGACTCCGCTCAGACGGGGTTGGGAATATCGATGAATCGATGTATTACACCGAAAGCTGATGCCACCTGTTGTCCCAGTGCCTGAATCCCGTAGCGTTCCGTGGCATGATGTCCGCATGCCAGATATGCGACCCCTGCTTCGCGTGCCAGATGCACGGTTGGCTCGGATATTTCACCACTTAAATAGGCAGTCGCTCCGGCAGAAATCGCCGCACTGAGGAGGTTCTGTGCAGCCCCTGTACACCAAGCTATGTTACCGACCGGTTGAGTAGGATCGCCAATGACCTGCGGTGTACGACCGAGCCTGTTCTCGATGCGCTGCGCCAGATCGGCCACGGTGGCGACATGCGTATCTGTCGCAACACCAATCCATCCCAGTCCATCATCGCCAAAACGGCCTTGGGGTGTAAGCCCGAGTACCCGCCCGAGCTGAACGTTGTTGCCGAATTCGGGATGCATGTCGAGCGGCAAATGGAAGGCGAACAAGTTGATGTCATGCGCCAGCAGCAGCTTGAGCCGCTTTTGTTTTGTGCCGATGACGCGCGCATCTTCACCCTTCCAGAAATAACCGTGATGTACCAGAATGGCATCTGCCTGCGCATCAATGGCAGCCTCGATCAGTGCCAGGCTGGCCGTCACGCCAGTGACAATCGTCCTGATTTCGCTCTTGCCCTCCACTTGCAGCCCGTTTGGGCAATAGTCGCGAAAACGGGTAATATCAAGCGCCTGCTCTAGATATTTTACCAAGCTGTCCCTGCTTATCATTTCTTGATTCATTTCTTATCCTTATGCGACGTCTCTGGCTTTTGTTTGCACAAACCGTTACGGTCGGCTTGGCTCTGTGGTTCATTGTAACGACACTGAAGCCGGAATGGACCGGTGGCATGCATGGCGGCAGATTAACCAAATCGCCTGTGCCAATGTTCGAGGCTCCCGTCAACTTGACACCGGCGCAGAACTCCTATCGGGAAGCAGCCAAACGCGCCATGCCCGCTGTTGTCAATATTTTCACCACCAAAGGCACCCGTCAGCCCAAGCATCCCTTCATGGACGACCCGCTGTTCCGGCGTTTTTTTGGCGACCAGCAGGAAGAAAAGCAATTCAGCCTGGGCTCGGGAGTGATTGTCAGTCCGAAAGGCTATGTGCTGACGAACAATCACGTCATCGAAACGGCTGATGAAATCGAAGTCGCGCTGGCCGATGGCCGCAAGGCGGTCGCGAAAATGGTCGGCTCCGATCCGGAAACCGATCTCGCCGTAGTCAAAATCGACCTGCCCAACCTGCCAGCCATTACACTTGGCCATGCAGACCAAGCGCAAGTCGGCGATGTAGTGCTGGCGATCGGCAACCCCTTTGGCGTAGGTCAGACCGTCACAATGGGAATTGTTTCAGCGATGGGGCGCAATCACCTAGGCATCAACACCTTTGAGAATTTCATCCAGACCGATGCCGCGATCAATCCCGGTAATTCAGGCGGCGCGCTGATCGACGCCAACGGCAACCTGCTTGGCATCAACACAGCTATCTATTCGCGCAGCGGCGGTTCGCTAGGCATCGGCTTTGCCATTCCTGTTACAACGATCAAAAGCGTGATGGAGTCCATCATCGCCAGCGGGCAAGTCATTCGCGGCTGGATCGGCGTCGAGCCGCAGGATATTACCCCGGAACTGGCAGAAAACTTCGGGTTGTCGCGCAAGAACGGTGCCATCATTGCCGGCGTGCTCAAAGGCGGGCCGGCAGACAAGGCAGGCATAAAGCCTGGCGATATCCTGATTGCCGTCGATGGGAAGCCGGTGAATGACACGACCGAGATGTTGAACCTGATCGCGCAGCTCACCCCGGGAGAAAAATCGAAAATGACGGTACTGCGCAAAACCCAGGAAGCAACGCTGGATGTTGTAGTGGGCAAACGACCGCGGCCGCGCTCCACGGAGCGTGAAGAAGAATGATGGCACGAAGGAGTTGTCAGTGCATGTCCGCGATCTGATCCAGTTTCTCGCCGAACTGGCGGAGAACAATAATCGCGCCTGGTTCGTGATGAACAAGCCGCGTTATGACATTCTGCGCGCGGAGTTTCTCGAACTGGTGGCAAAACTCATCGGAGACGTTGCAAAATTCGATCCAGAGGTGGCCGCCTGCAATCCTAAGAAGGCATTGTTCCGCATCAACCGGGATGTTCGATTTTCACACGACAAGAGTCCGTACAAGACCACGTTCTCGGCCGCAATCACGGCAAGCGGCCTGAAAAAGCCGAGTCAGGGCGGTGGCCCAGCCTATTACTTTCATGTTGACCGGAACGGAACGCTGTTGGTCGCGGGCGGCGAATATATGCCGCCGCCTGAACGGCTGCGGGCGATTCGTCAACATGTCGTGGTGGATGCGATCGGGTTCGGCAAGATGCTTAAGAACAAGAAGCTGAAGGAGGCTTTTGGCGATCTGCAGGATGAAGGCAAACTGTCGCGCCCGCCCAAGGGTTTCGATGCCGATGCGCCGCACATCGAATATTTGAAGCACAAAAGCTTCATCGTTTGGAAAGAAATCGATCTGAAGAAAAAGATCCCCGCCGACTTGGGCAAGGATCTCGTCGCCGAATTCAGGAACGCCTATCCGTTAGTCACCTGGTTGCGGCAGGCGAAGTAAGCAAGCGTCACGCAGTTTCTTCGGGAGCCTGGGTGACACGCACGAAAAGCGGCGCCACCAACAGACCGGCCTCGAACAGCAAACACAGCGGCACAGCCAGCAGCAGTTGGCTCATGATGTCGGGCGGCGTGACGATCGCGGCGATGACAAAGGCCCCGACGATAACGTAGGGTCGAAATTCCCTCAGTTTTTCCACCGAGACCAGTCCCATGCGTACCAGTACCACCACCACTATCGGCACCTCAAAAGCAATGCCGAAGGCAATGAACAAGGTCATCACGAAGCTGAAATAGCTCTCGATGTCCGGTGCCACCATGATTGATTTGGGCGCGAATTCGTTGATGAACTTGAAGATCACCCCAAACACAAAGAAGTAGCAGAATGCCACACCGGCAATGAAGAGAATGGAGGACGACACGACCAGCGGCGCAACCAGCTTCTTCTCATGCGCATAGAGGCCGGGCGCAATGAAGGCCCATGCCTGGTAAAGCACGATGGGCAGCGCCAGCAGGAAAGCAAGCAAAAGTGTCACTTTCACCGGGATTAGAAAAGGCGTGATCACGCCAGTGGCGATCATCTTGCTGCCCTCGGGCAGTGCTGACATCATCGGTTGAGCCAGCACATCGTAGATGTGCCCGGCCCACGGCATCAAACACAGGAAGACGATAATCACAGCCGCTGCCGCCTTCATGAGACGACTGCGCAACTCCACTAGATGGGAGATAAAGGTCTCGTTTTCACCCCCCATTTGTTGTTCGTCGCTCATGGGGCCTTAGAAGAATGATCTGGTTACTTTGCGGGACAGGCTTGCAGGCCGGTATTTCGCTACTCGCGCAGCGCCGGACAAAACATGCATTCTGCAACCGCTTTGCTTCTTGTACCAGACAGGAATCGCGGAACTGCGGGCAAGTTTTTTCTTGCGAAAATCCTTCGCCTTGACCGCATGCTGGTCCGGAGTCGGCGTATTGAACAAGGGATTGCCAAAGACCGAATTCATTTCAGACTCGACCTGCGAAAACTCTTGTTTGAGGTCTTGCTCGAAACTGCCTGCAGCCTCCTGCACGTCTTTATGCATCTTGCGCAATTCTTCCAGCTCGATCTCACGGCTGACTTCCTGCTTGACCTCATTGATGTAGCGCTGCGCACGTCCGAACAGCGTACCCGCCATACGGGCGACCTTGGGCAGGCGCTCAGGCCCGATCACGACGAGTGCAACGACGCCAATCAAGGCAAGCTTGGAAATACCGAGATCAATCATGGCGAGAAGACAACGGACGCTGCTCGCTGTCCATTGAGTGGCGGGCAGCGGTCAAGCAGGTGAAAAAGCGCATCAGATCTTCTTTTCCTTGGCCTCGACATCAATGGCGGTCTTGTCCGCACCCGCAGCCTTCTCTTCCTCGCCACGCACGCCATCCTTGAAACCCTTGACCGCCTTGCCAAGGTCGGAACCGATGTTGCCAAGCTTTTTGGTGCCGAATACCAACATGACGATGACCAGCACGATCAGCCAGTGCCAAATACTTAACGAACCCATTACTTTCTCCTGAGCGAGCGCAAGCGTCCCGAATCAAACTAGAGTTTTCGGCGCCACGGCTGCGGACCGCCGATCACGTGCAAATGCAAATGGTACACCTCTTGACCACCGTCCGGCCCGGTATTGAATAGGGTCTTGAAGCCGCCGACGCCTTCGCCATTACCGTTGGCGGAGTAACCGCAACCTTGTTCCTGGGCCAGCTTCGGAGCCAGAAGCATCATTTTGCCGAGCAAGTCGGCGTGACTCGGATCACAACTGGCCAAGCTCGGAATATGCTGCTTCGGCACGATCAGAAAATGCACAGGGGCTGCGGGATTGATATCGTGGAAAGCAATGAGATCATCGTCTTCATAAATGGTCTTCGACGGGATCTGTTTGGTGGCAATCTTGCAGAAGATGCAATTTGTCATAATGCTCCTGTCAGTCAATATCAGTCAGTTTTCTTTCCGGCTCGCTTTTTCCTCAATGCCGGAAATCCCTTCGCGACGTGCAAGTTCGTCCAGCACTTGTTGAGGCGTCAAGCCGAACTGAGCCAGCAAAACCAGAGAATGGAACCACAGATCAGCGCATTCGTAGAGTACCTTGCTGGAATCGCCACCAGCACGCGCATCCTTGGACGCCATCACCAGTTCGGTCGCTTCCTCGCCGATTTTCTTCAGGATCGCGTCGTCGCCTTTGGAAAAAAGCTTGGCGACATAGGATTTTGCGGGGTCGCCGCCATTGACGAGCTTGCGCGACTCAATGATGCCGCCAAGACGATTCAGTGTATCGCTCATGTATCGGACGGGTCCTGCCCGTTCATTTGTAGATTTTTTCAGGGTCTTTCAGCACAGGTTCGACGGCAAGCCATTCGCCATCTTCCTCATCACCCTCGAATTTCTGGAAAAAGCAGGAATGCCGTCCGGTGTGGCAAGCGATGCTGTCGGCCTGCTCCACCTTGAGCAACACCACATCCTCGTCACAGTCGAGACGTATCTCGTGCACCTTCTGGACATGGCCGGACTCCTCGCCCTTGTGCCAAAGCTTCTTGCGCGAACGACTCCAGTACACCGCTTCGCCCAATTCGACCGTTTTCGACAGTGCTTCGCGGTTCATCCAGGCGAACATCAGCACGTCATTGCTGCCGACTTCCTGAGCGATGACCGGGACAAGGCCGTGCTCATCCCATTTCACTTTGTTGAGCCATTTGGCCTTGATGCTCATGCCAGCCTCGTCGGAATGCCTTGCTCGGCCATGAAGCGCTTGGCTTCTTGCACGGTGTGTTGTCCATAATGAAAGATGCTGGCGGCAAGCACCGCATCAGCGCGGCCAAGCTTGATGCCATCGGCCAGATCTTGCAAGCCGCCGACTCCGCCGGAGGCAATGACGGGAATCGAGATTGCGTCGGAGACGGCACGCGTTAGTGCAAGGTCGAAGCCGCTCTTGGTGCCGTCACGGTCCATGCTGGTCAGCAGGATTTCACCTACGCCGAGGCTTTCCATCTTCTTCGCCCATTCGACTACGTCGAGCCCGGTCGGCTTGCGGCCGCCATGGGTGAAGACTTCCCATTTGCCCTCGCCTGATTTCTTGGCATCAATGGCGACGACAATGCATTGCGATCCGTACTTTTGCGCGGCTTCCTGCACCATCTGCGGATTGGTCACTGCAGTGCTGTTGATGCTGATCTTGTCCGCACCGGCATTGAGCAGGCGGCGCACATCATCGACGGTGCGCACACCGCCCCCCACCGTCAGCGGAATGAAGACCTGCGAAGCGACTGCCTCGATGATATGCAAAATCAGATCACGGCCGTCTGAAGTGGCGGTAATGTCAAGGAAGGTCAGCTCATCCGCCCCCTGCTCGTCGTAGCGGCGCGCGATTTCAACCGGGTCGCCGGCGTCGCGCAGCTCGACGAA
>Ga0070660_100001059_pt1 | contig 18513 bp, 25 predicted proteins | sample KBSC33metaG_FD_64670 | JGI IMG/M metagenome (GOLD analysis project Ga0070660, IMG submission 64670) | Corn rhizosphere microbial communities from Kellogg Biological Station, Michigan, USA - KBS C3-3 metaG | ecosystem: Host-associated > Plants > Roots > Rhizosphere > Soil ... | reverse complement strand
GCGCGCTCGGGATCGACGCCCGAGGTTGCGGCGCCGCCGGTGTCGAAGACGTGCAGCCAGCCCAGGTGCTCCGGCCCGAGCTCCTCCCGCCCCACGAGACGGAGATACGTCGGCCGCCCGATCAGCGGCTCGAACGCGTCGAGGATCTCGGGCAGGCGCCAGCCGCTCTCGACGTGGGGCAGGCGACCGTCGTTCAGGCAGACGACGCCGCCACGGCCCGCGACGGCGTAATGGTCGATGCGCATCCGCCGATCATGACGGCCTCGGCGACCGCGCTCGCGAGCGCTGAGCCGGGCGCGTCCCGCGGCGAGGCTACTCTGAAACGATGGTGCAGGAACGCCGCACGAAGATCGTCGCCACGCTCGGGCCTGCGTCGGACTCGCCCGAGAAGCTACGCGCGCTCGTCGCGGCGGGGATGGACGCGGCGCGGCTCAACCTCTCGCACGGCACGCACGCCGAACATGCCGAGCGGGCACGTCGCGTCCGTGAGGCGGAGGCGGAGGCGGGCCGGCCGGTGGCGCTCATCGCCGACCTGCAGGGTCCGAAGCTCCGGATCGGCGAGCTCGTCGAGCCCGTCGTGCTGCGCAAGGGCGACGATGTCGTCGTCTGCCCGGAGGAGAGCAGCTCGGGTGACGACCTGCCGATCGCACCGGCCGTGATCGCCGACGTGCTCAAGCCGGGCCACGACGTCCTGATCGACGACGGCCTCGTGCGCCTCCGCGTCGGAGAGGTCGAGCACGGCCGTGCGCACTGCGAGGTGATCGTCGGCGGGCGCGTGTCCTCGCACAAGGGGGTCAACCTGCCGGGGGTTCCGCTGCCGGTGCCGTCGCTGACGCGCAAGGACACCAGGGACCTCGAGTTCGCGCTCGCGCTCGGCGTGGACTTCGTCGCGCTCTCGTTCGTGCGCTCGCCCGCCGACGTGCGCGACCTGCGCGCGTTGATCGAGCAAGCCGGCTCGCATGCGCACGTGATCGCGAAGATCGAGAAGGCCGAGGCGATCGACGTCCTCGACGACGTGCTCGCGGAGACGGACGCGGTCATGGTCGCCCGCGGCGATCTCGGCGTCGAGATCGGCCCGGCGCTCGTGCCGCTCGTTCAGAAGCGGATCATCCAGAAGTCGCTCGAGCGGGGCAAGCCGGTGATCACCGCAACGCAGATGCTCGAGTCGATGGTGCATCACCCGGAGCCGACGCGGGCCGAGGCGAGCGACGTCGCGAACGCGATCCTCGACGGCACGTCGGCGGTGATGCTCTCCGGCGAGACCGCGGTCGGGGAGTACCCACTGGAGGCGGTCGCCTACATGGATCGCATCGCACTCGCCGTCGAGCCGAGCATGGGCTACCGGCACGAGACCCCCACGGCCGAGCACAACCCGACGATCGGCGGCGCGATGTCGAATGCGGCGTGCGACATCGCGGAGGCGCTTCGCGCGAAGGCGATCCTCACGCCGACGTATCGCGGCAAGACCGCGTCGAGCGTCGCGCGGTTGCGCCCGCAGCGCCCGATCATCGGACTCACCCACATCGAGTGGGCACGCCGCCAGATGGCGCTCGAATGGGGCGTGACGCCGATCCAGATCCCGGAGTGCAACGACGTCGAGGAGCTGTGGACGACCTCCGTCCACGCTGCGCGCGAGGCGGGCCTCATCGAGGTGGGCGACCGCGTCGTCCTCACCGCGGGCACCCAGGTCAACCTCCCCGGCTCGACGAACGTGATCAAGGTCGAGATCGCCTGACCACGAAAGGAAGGTCGCGGCTGCCGCAGAAGTTCGCGCCGTGCCTCGTGCGAAGCGTCGCCGTCCCGCTCGCTCCGTCCTCGTCCGCCGGTGGCTCGCCGTCGGGGCGCTCGTGCTCGTCGGGCTCCTCTACTACCGGCCGGTGAAGGCGTACGTCGACGCGCGCGGCGAGCTCGCGCGGAACCACGCCGCCGTGCATGCCCTCCAGGCCGAGAAGCAGCGCCTCCAGCACCGGCTCGGGTCGTCGACCTCGCTCGACACGCTCGGCCGCGAGGCGCGCGCGCTCGGTTACGTCCGCCCGGGCGAGCACCTGTTCATCGTCAAGGGCATCAACGAGTGGCGGAAGCGCGAGCGGGCCAGCATGATGGCCCATCGTGGACGCTGACCGCGCGATCGTCGCGCACCAGCTCGGCCGCGAGCCGCGCGCTTTTCGCCGCGTTGCCGTCCGCTGCCCCTTCGGTCGCCCCGCCGTCACCGAGCAGAGCCCGTACAGCGCCGACGGTGAGCCGTTTCCGACGACGTACTACCTGACGTGCCGTCATCTCGTCGCCGCCGTCTCGCGCCTCGAGGCGGACGGAGGCGTCGAGCGCTGGACGCTCGCGGCGGCGGCCGACCCGGAGCTCGCGTCGAGCCGTGCGGACGCCGACGACGAGCAGCGCAGGATCCGCCGCTTGCTCGCCGCCGGAGCAACCGGCCGCGACGGCGGCGCGTCGCTCGAGCTCGGGGTCGGCGGCGCCGGCCGCACGGGCTCGCTCAAGTGCCTGCACGCGCACGCCGCCTTCGCCCTTGCGAACCCCGGCTACGCGCTCGGCGAGCGAATCGTCGCCGAGATCGACCCACTCTGGCCCGGCCAGTGCTGCAGCGACGGCGGCTAGCATCCGGGCCCGATGTCCGCAGACGCGACGACGCTCGTCCGGCACGAATGGGAGGAGGCAGCACGGCGGCTCGAGGGCGAGCGCGGCGACCCGCGCCGCTACGAGCGCCTCCTCGAGCAGGTCGAGGTCGTCGTCGCCGAGCTGCGGAAGCAGGTCGGCCAGACGTACACGCTCGCCGAGCTCTCGATCGCCTACCGCGACGCCGAGCGCTGGGCCCGGGCCGCCGTCGAGGAGCGCGCGCCGTCACCGGGATGGCCCCGCGACCTCGCCCTCGTCCTCGCCGCGGCGTTCCACGCCTACCAGCGCGGCGCGACCGACTACCTCGCGTGACCGTCCGGCCCGTGCGGCGGCGGGGTCGTCGTAGGCGCCGCCTCGAGCTCCGGCGAGCGCTCGCGTGGGTCGCCGCGGGCCTCGTCGTGCTCGCCGTCGGGGTCGCGCTCGGCATGGCCCTCCACGACAACCCGAGCCCGAATTTGACGGTTACAACCACGAAAACGGTCGTCCCGTGAGCAGATGTGGTGTAAAAAGCTGAAGCTTTGGCCAGATTCCAGGGGATGGCGCACCGCGACGACAGCGAATGGCTCACGCTCGGCCAGGCGGCCCGCTTCCTCGGGGTCGCCCAGAGCACGATCCGGAAATGGTCCGACCAGGGACGGGTGCCCGCGTTCTACACCCCAGGCGGCCACCGGCGTTACCGCCGCTCCGACCTCGAGTCGTTCCTCGACCGGTCGGGGCCGGGCGGTCGCCCGCGGTCGGGGCCGCTCGTCCTCCTCGTCGACGACGACGACAAGGTGCGTGAGCTCGTCCGGGTCAACCTCGAGTTCGAGGGCTACACCGTCCGGGAGGCCGGCAGCGCGAACGAGGGCCTCGAGGCGATCGCCGAGGCGAAGCCCGACCTCGTGCTGCTCGACGTGATGATGCCCCACGTCGACGGCTGGGAGATGCTGCGCCGCATCCAGGATCAGTACGGCGCCGGCGCCATCCCCGTCGTCATGTTCAGTGGCCAGGCCGACCAGGCGGCGCAGTCGCAGGCGGCGTCGAGCGGCGCGCAGGCGTTCGTCGGCAAGCCGTTCGACCTCCAGCAGCTGATCGAGCAGACGAAGCAGATCGCCCCCGTCTAGCAGGTCTCGCTGACCGCCTGGGACCGGCACGCCGAGCACTGGGTCGTCCACCACCGGTGGGGGCCGCTCGACGACGTCTTCGTCTGGCTGACGAAGATCGGCACGCACGGCCTCGTCTGGCTCGTCCTCGGCCTCGCCCTCGCCGTGCTCCGGCGGCGGGCTCTGCCGTTCGTGCTCGTCCTCCTCGCGGTCGCCGCCGCAGACGGCCTTGCGGCGCTCGTCAAGGCGGCCGTCGGGGAGAACCGGCCGAGCGAGCCGGACGCGCTCGTGACGATCCCCCACAGCCACTCGTTCCCGTCCGGCCACACCGCGACCGCGTTCGCCGGCGCGACGGCGCTCTCCGCGCTCGCGCCGCGCGCCGCGCCGGCCTTCTACCTGCTCGCGGCGGCGATCGCCTACTCGCGTCTCTACGTCGGCGTGCACTTCCCGCTCGACGTCGTCGGCGGGGCCGCGATCGGGATCGCTACAGCTCTTCTGCTGCTCGCAACAGTCCGGCGCCGATCAACGCGATTGCGGCTATGAGCGAGATGAAGATGCCGATCCCGCGTCCCGCCGTGTCGAAGAAGGTGTCCGGGATCGAGATCAGGCGGATCAGGACGAAGATGGTCGCGAGTGACCCGAGCGCGATCAGCACGAGGCTCTCGGGCACGGTCGCCGGCAGCTCGATCCCCGCCTCGCGGAGCGCCTCGAGGATCAGGGTCGCGAGCCCGGCGAAGAAGACGAGCTTGCCGAGCGCGCCCGTGTGCCACCCCGTCACGGAGAGCGTCAGGCCGTCGGCCTGGCTCCCGGCGTACCAGTCGGTGAACGCCGAGATCGCAAGCACGAGGCCGGCGATCCACGCGAGCCGCTCGCCCCAGTAGCCCGTTACCGCCGCGCCGCGCAGCGGCCGGTCGGCGGGCTCGTCCTGCGGGCGTGGCGGGAGCATCGGCTCGGGCGTCTGCATCGTGCGCAGTATGGGCTACAGCCCGAAGAGGCGCTGGATTTCATGCCAGCTGCCGAGCAGGAACGCGACGGCGAGCGCGAGGAGGACGAGCATCACGATGTAGAAGCGGTACTTCGCGAGGCGGCTCTCCTGCCGCGCGCGCACGCGCGCGTGCCGGCGAGCCCGGTGGTAGCGGTAGCGGAGCTCGATCGCGTCGGGGTCGACGGGCACGTCGACCGGCAGGTCGGCCGGCATCTCGACCGGCACCTCGACCGGTGCGTCGTCCGCTTCGTGCGGGGCGTGCGATGCCACCCGCGGAGTCTAGATCGCCATACTTCGTTCCCGGGGTGGTCGCCGAGCTCGATCAGCAGGCTGCGGGCCTCTCGCTGGAGGCTCTGACCACGCTCGTCCGGGCCGCCGGAGCGGCAGCCGGGCGCGAGAGCCTCGCCGCGGCGCTCGCCGACCTCGTCGGGGCGGCCCGGCTCGCCGCAGGTGCGGACGTCGCACTTGTACGCGCGCCCGTGGGTGACGGGTTCGAGACGGTCTCCGTCGCCGGGCCCGCCTCGCTCGCCGCCGAGCTCGAGGGCACGCGCCTCCCGTCGGCCGATGTGCCGGCCGCGCCGCTGGACGCGCTCGCGTCGGCTCCCGCCGCCGTTCGCAACGCGGCGGCCCGCGCGGGGGCCTCGTCGATCCTGGTCGTCCCGATCGGCGCCGACGGGGCCGACGGCACGCTCGAGCTCTACCGCTCCGGCCCGGCCTTCGCGCCGGCCGAGCGCGTCGCGGCCGAGCTCGCCGCGGGCCAGGCCGCACTCGTGCACAGAGCGTTCGCGCTCCACGCGTCGCAGGCGGTGGCGACGCTCGCGCGCCCGGCGCTCGAGCTTGCGGGCGAGGCGCTTGCGGCAGGGCTCGACGTCGACGACGCGGCCGGCGAGGTCGCCCGCGTCGCCGCGAGCGTCCTCGGGGCGCCGGTCGGGCTCGTCTGGCAGCACGGGAGCGGCGGCGAGCTCGAGCTCATCGGCTCGTACGGCGTCCGCCCCGGCGTCCCCCTCGGCCCCGCACGCGCGCTCGCCCTCGAGCAGCTCGAGGGGCCGGGGCCGATTCGCGCCGTGCCGGCGGACGACCTCCCGGCGGGGTGCGGGATCTCGACGACCGTGCCGCTCGGGCAGCCCCCGCACGGCCTGCTCCAGCTCCTCTTCGCCCCGGGCGACGCGCCCGACTCGGCGCAGCTCGCCCGCCTGACGACGTTCGGCGTGCGCGCCGCCCACGCACTGCGCGCAAGCACGCGCGGGCGCGCGCTCGAGCTCGAGCTCGAACGGACGCGCGCGCTCCTCGCGGTGGTCGGGCAGGCGACCGCCGAGCTCTCGCTCGCGCACACGCTCGAGACCGCGGTCGAGCGTGTCGCGTCGCTCCTCGCGGTCGACCGGCTCGCGCTCTATCTCCGCGCCGACGACAACCGGCTCAACGCCGCCGCGGGGCAGGGTCTCACCGGTCCGCACGCGCGTGTCGCCGAACGGCTGCTCGAATCGGCGCTCGCCGGCGGGCGGGGCCGCGGAGTCGTCACGATCGCCGACGCGGGCAGCGACGAGCGGCTGCGCGAGGCGCGCGGCGCGGCGCGCGAGGCAGGCATCGAGGCGGCGCTCGCCGTGCCGCTGCTCGTGCGCGACGAGGTCATCGGGCTCCTCGCGGTCTATCCCGACGGCGCCCGCATGCCGTCCGACAACGAGGCCGCGCTCCTCGCAGGGCTCGCAGGGCAGCTCGCGGTGGCGGTGCAGAACGCGCAGCTGCACGAGCGCGCGACCGAGCTGAGCGGCCAGCGGGAGGCGGCGCTCGCCGCCGAGCGGGACGCGGCGCGACGGATGCGCGCCCTCTACGAGATCTCCCGCTCCTTCGCGCAGGAGCTGTCGCTCGAGAAGACGCTCGAGGCGCTCGCCACGACGGTCGTCGACGTGCTCGACGTCGACGCGGCGCTCATCTCGATGCCCGACGAGCGCCGCGACTTTCTCGCTCCGCGTGCAATCCACGTCAAGGACCAGCAGCTCGCCGACGCCGCCCGGGCGATCATCTTCCGGTCCGAGCCGTTCGGCACGGCCGCCGTGCAGCGGCTGTTCCGGAACGCCGCGCCGTACCGCATCGTGCGCGGCCACGACGCGCTCGCGCCGTTCCTCGCCCGCGGCTGGACCGCGGCGGTGGTGCCCGTCGCGACCCCGGCCGAGACGATCGCGGCGCTGACGATCCTCTCGTTCCGCCCCGGCAGCCCGCTCGCCGAGGACACGATCGACGCCGGCGTGGCGATCGCCGGCCAGGCCGCGCTCGCGATCGACAATGCGCGCCTGTATCAGCAGCAGAAGGAGTTCGCCGACACGATGCAACGGTCGCTCCTCCCGCGCGAGCAGCCTGCGATTCCGGGGCTCGAGGTGGGGGAGGTGTACGAGTCGTCCGCGCGCGTCGACGTGGGCGGCGACATCTACGACTTCCTCGAGCTCGACGACGGGCGGCTCGCGGTCGTGCTGGGCGACGTCACCGGGCACGGCGTGGAGGCGACCGCCGACATGGCGATGGCGAAGTTCGTCTTTCGCTCGCTCGCGCGGGAGCACCCGGAGCCGGGCGACTTCCTCGCCTACGCGAACGACGTCGTCGTCGACGAGATCGCTCCGGGCAAGTTCATCACGATGGCGTACCTCGCGGTGGATGCTGCGCGAAGCGAGGTCGCGTCTGCGAGCGCGGGACATCCGCCGCCGCGTCTCGTGCTGGCAGACGGCTCCGTCGCGGGCCTCGAGTCGTCCGGGCTCGTGCTCGGCATCGACTCGCAGCAGCGCTACGAGGAGTCGCGGGCGGCGTTCCCGTCCGGCGCGACGATCGTGCTCTACACCGACGGCGTCGTGGAGGCCCGTCGTCGCGGCGAGCTCTACGGCACCGAACGGCTCGACGCGTTCCTTGCCGAGCACCGGCACCTCGCGCCGCGCGAGCTCGCGCATGCCGTGACCGAGGACGCCCGGCGGTACTCGGGCGGCGAGCTCACCGACGACCTCGCCGTCGTCGTCATCCGCCACGTGCCCTGATGGAGCTGCTGCGCGGCGATCGCGGGGTCGTCTGCGTCGGCCATCGCGGCGCGGCCGCGCTCGCAGTCGAGTCGAGCCTCGCCGCCGTCGAGGCAGCCGCCGCGCACGGCGCCGACGCGGTCGAGCTCGACGTCGTTCGCGCCGACGACGGCGCGCTCGCGGTTGCGCACGAGGCGCCGCCACCCCGGCACGCGCCGCGGCTCGACGATGCGCTCGAGCTCGCCGCGAGCCTCGGGCTCGCCGTCCAGCTCGACGTGAAGCGGCAGGGCCTCGAGGAGGACGCCGTCGGCGCCCTCCGGCGGCACGGGCTGCTCGAGCGAAGCTTCGTCAGCTCGTTCGCCCCGGCGATCCTGCGCGCCTTCGCCGCCATCGAGCCGGGCTTACCGCGCGCCCTCACGTATCCCGAAGACCGGCACGGCCTGTCGGAACGGCCTCTGCTCGGCCCCGTGCTCCGCCCGAGCCTCGCGTGCCTGCGGGCGCTCCTCCCGGTGCGCCTGCCGCGCCTGCTCGGCTCGGTCGGCGCCCGCGCGGCGACGCTCAACGTCGCGGTCGTGTCGCCGCAGGCGATCCGGGTGTGCCATCGGCTCGGTGTCGCGGTCTTCGTGTGGACCGTCAACGAGCGCGCGCTCGCACGAACCCTGGTCGAAAGCGGTGTCGACGGTATCATCACGGACGATCCGAGGCTCGTCCGGCCGCGGCTCCCGTCGACATGAAGCGCCTGCTCCCCCTCCTGATCGTGCTGCTCGCCGCCGGGGCGTTCAGCTCCGTCGTGCTCGCGGACGACCCGCCGCCCACGACGACGACGCCGCCGACGACGACGGTCCCGCCCACCACGACGACCGCGCCGACCACAACGACGGCGCCCGCACTCCTGCCGCCCGGCGTCGTGCTCGGGGGCGTGCAGATCGGCGGCCTCGACCCGGACACCGCGGCCCAGGCGGTGCTCGACTCCTTCGGCCGCCCGGCCACGCTGCGCTTCGAGAAGACGACGATCCAGGTGACGCCGAGCCTCTTCTCCCTCTCGGTTCCGATCGACTCCGCGATCGCGCGCGCCCAGACCGTCGCCCCGAACACCCGGCTCGCGTTGCGCGCGACGGTCGACAAGACGCTCGTGAAGGCGTTCGTCGCGAAGCTCGCGAAGCGCTTCGACCGCAAAGCCGTCGCGTCGCGCCTGCTCTTCCGCCGCGCGAAGCCGGTGGTGACGCACTCGGTCATCGGACGTGCGGTCGCCCAGGCGGCGACGAGCGCGAAGCTGATCGACGAGCTCGTGCACGGAACGCGCACGACGATCAAGGTTCAGGCGAAGCTGAGGCCACCGGCGGTGAACGAGAAGTCGATCGGCCCGGTGATCGTGATCAAGCGCGCGTCGAACGAGCTCACGCTCTACAACGGCGCGAAGGTCGTCCGCCGCTTCGGTGTCGCAACCGGGCAGACGATCTACCCGACGCCGCTCGGCACGTTCCACATCGTCGTCAAGTGGAAGGATCCGTGGTGGTATCCGCCGGCGTCGCCGTGGGCTGCGGGCGAGAAACCGGTGCCGCCGGGCCCGGGCAATCCTCTCGGTACGCGCTGGATGGGCCTGAGCGCGCCGGGCGTCGGCATCCACGGTACGCCCGAGGACGGCTCGATCGGGTACTCGCTCTCCCACGGCTGCATCCGGATGCACATCCCGCAGGCGGAATGGTTGTTCGACCACGTCGTGGTTGGCACGCCGGTGTACATCGTCTCCGCGTGATGCGTACGGTGAAGCTCACCGGGCAGGTCGTCGCGCTCGCGGCGGTCGCGGGTCTGCTCGGCCTGCTCGTCTGGCGCCTCACGCACGAGTCGAAGCCGCCCAGGATCGGCGGCCCCGCCCCGGGCTTCGCGTCGAAACGCGTGGACGTCAGCGGGAAGACGCTCGACCTCGCGTCGCTGCGCGGCAAGCCGGTCGTGCTGAACTTCTGGGCGTCGTGGTGCGGCCCGTGCAAGGGCGAGGCGAGGACTCTCGAGAGCGCGTGGCAGAAGTACAAGTCGAAAGGCGTCGTCTTCGTCGGCGTCGACTACCACGACGTCACCGGCGACGCGCGGCGCTTCCTGGCCCATCACGACATCACGTATCCCACCGTGCAGGACGGCTCCGGGGCGATCGCCGACCGGTACGGGGTCAGCGCCGTGCCCGAGACGTACTTCATCGACCGCCGCGGACGGCTCGTCGGCGAGCACATCCGGGGCACGGTCGCCGACCAGAAGGACGCGTTCTTCCGCGGCGTCGAGGCGGCTCTCGGCTCGTGATCCTGCGTGTCGCCGCCCTGTGCGTCGCGGCGCTCGTCCTTGCCGGTTCCGCCGCGGCCGCGTGCTCGAAGCCGCGCACCTCGCTGAACGCCCTCGAGGGCGAGATCATGTGCCCGACGTGCCACACGACGCTCGACCAGTCCGACTCGCTCGCGGCGCGACGGATCGAGCACCGGATCCAGCAGCTGATCGACCGCTGCGCAACCGAGCAGCAGATCAAAGACGACCTCGTCGCGAACTTCGGCGCCGGCATCCTCGCCGCGCCGCCCCGCAAGGGCTTCGACCTGCTCGCGTGGTGGCTGCCGCTCGGCGGGGTGATCCTCGGTGCGCTCGCCGTCGCCTTCGGTGTCTGGCGCTGGAGCCGCGCGCGCGGCCCCGACGACGAGCCGCCGGCGCAGGGCGGCCTCGACGAGGAGACCGAACGGCGCCTCGACGAGCTCCTGGCACGATTGGACTGATGGGCGCCCGCCTGCCGATCGCGTTTCTCGCGGGATTCGCGTCGGTGATCACGCCGTGCGTGCTGCCGCTCGTGCCGGGCTACCTGTCGGCGCTCGCCGGCGTCGAGCCGGGGCGGCTCGGCGAGCGGGGGACGACACGGCGCGTCGTCGCGACGAGCGTCCCGTTCATCCTCGGCTTCACGGTCGTCTTCGTCGTCCTGGGCGCGGGTGCTGCCGCGATCGGCAACGCGGTCTCCGCGAACGCGCAGACCGAGGTGGCCGGCTTCGTCCTCGTCGTACTCGGCCTCGCCTTCGTCGGGCTCCTCCCGGTGCCCGAGCGCGTGCTCGCCCCGGGCCTGCTGGCGGGCGCCCGGCGGCGCGGCTCGGGGGCGCTCCTCGGCGGCGCGTTCGCGGTGTGTGCGGCCCCCTGCATCGGCACCGTGCTCGCCGCGGTGCTCGTGCTCGCGAGCGACACGGGAACGATCCTGAAGGGCGCCGCGCTCCTCGCCGCGTACGCGCTCGGCCTCGGCCTCGCGTTCCTCGTCGCGGGGATCGCGTTCGCGCGCGCGATGTCGACCTTCCGCTGGCTGCGCGACCGCTACGACGTCATCCAGGTCGTGAGCGGGCTCACCCTTGTCGCCCTCGGGCTCCTGCTCTTCTTCCATCGCGACTGGTGGCTCCACGTCGCGCTGAACCGGGCGCTCGAGGCGGTCGGGCTGACCTCGCCCTGATCCAGGGCGTCGATTCGAGGCTGAGCTAGAGGCTGGGCGGCGGCAGGGCGAGCGACCCGTGCGCGACGAGCGTGCGCGCCGCCCCGACCTGCGCCAGCACGCCGGCCACGTCGACGCCCCGGTGGGCGGGCGCGAAGGGAGCGAGCCGGCGTGCGGCCTTCTCGAGCTGGCTCGCCGTCGCCACCGGCCGGCCCCGCCCGGCCTGGTACCACGCGACGGCGACGTGCACGAGCCCCTGGTAGAAGTCGCGCTCGCCCGGGGCCGCCGCGCGCCAGACGAGCTCGAGCTCCTCGTGCGCCTCGAAGAAGCGGCCTTCGCGCAGGTTCTCGAGTCCTCTCTTGTACGCGTCAGTCATCGGTTCTAAGGTCCCGCGCGTGTCGACGATCCTGTTGTGCGGGGTCGACCTCTTCTTCCGGGGCAAGCTCGAGGCCCTGCTGCCCGAGCACCACTTCATCACGATCGACCACACCGATGCGCCCGACCTCGTGATCGTCGACATCTCCCGGGTCGACGCCCAGGAGGTCGCCGACACGTATCTCGAGGTGCCGATCCTCGGCTACACGAACCACACCGACACTGCGGGACTGAAGGCTGCGCACGCGGCCGGGTTCGACCAGGTGGTGGTCAAGTCGGCGCTCGTCGAGCGCGCCCGGGAGCTCGTCGAGGAGCTGACGCCTTCGGGGTGAGGCCTTCGCTAGGGTTGATGCAGTGACGTACATCATCGCCGAGCCGTGCATCGACATCAAAGATCGTTCCTGCGTCGACGTCTGTCCCGTCGATTGCATCCACGAGGCGAACCGCATCCTCGTCATCGACCCCGAAGAGTGCATCGACTGCGGTGCGTGCGAGCCGGAGTGCCCCGTGGAGGCGATCTTCCCCGAGGACGCCCTGCCGGACAAATGGGCCCCGTTCGTGAAGATCAATTACGCCTACAGCGACGGCATGGACGCCGTGAACGAGCTCACGGACGCGTATGCGACCGAGCACAACGTGCAGAACCAGCCGCTCGAAGGGGCGTAACCTGCGGCTCGCTCCCGCCGTTTCACCCTGAAGCGAGCGAAAAGGGGTGGTGACTCGTGCCACAGCAGGCATGGTCGAACAAGCGCGAGCGGCAGTACGAGCACATCGAGGAGAGCCTCGAGGAGCGCGGGACGCCCGAGGACAAGGCGAAGGAGATCGCGGCGCGCACGGTCAACAAGGCGCGCGCACGGAGCGGCGAGGCGGAGACGGCATCCCGCAGCTCGCTCGAGGACATCTCCTCGGGTCGCCGCGGCGGGCTCCGCTCCGGCACGAACCGGCCGAAGGGCCGCACGAAGGAGCAGCTCTACAACGAGGCGAAGCAGATGGGCATCGAGGGGCGCTCGTCGATGAGCAAGGAGCAGCTGCAGCGGGCGGTCGACCGCCACAAGCACGCGGCATAACGCAGCACGTCCCGGGTAACGTCGGAGCATGAATCCGACCAAGCTCGACCACGTGGCCTACTGGGTGACCGATCGCGACACGGTCGCCGACTTCGTGACGTCCCACCTCGGGATGCACGTAATCGACAGCACCGATGCGTTCACGCTGCTCGGCTCCGACGCGCGGCGTGGCAAGATCACGCTCTTCGACGCCGACGGGCCGCGCGATCGCGGCGCCCTGCAGCACGTCGCGTTCCGCGTCTCCCGGCTCGCGACGGCGCTCGAGGCGCTCCCCGCGGGGCTCGCGATCGACCGGCCCCGGGCGGGCGAGGCGTACTTCGACGTCGGCGGCGAGGGCGTGCGTTTCGGGCTCGTCGAAGCGGCGACCGACGTCGACTACGACCTCGATCACGTCGCGCTTCTCTCCCCGAGTCCGGAGGAGACGGCCGGCGAGTACGGCACGCTCGGCTTCGCGCCTGCGGCACCCGGCGATTCCGGCGCTCCGCGCGTGGAGGTCGGCGGCGCCTGGGTCGAGTTCCACGCGGGGGAGCCCGGTGCGCCGGAGCAGCCGCTCCTCAACCACCTCGCCGTCCTCGTCGACTCCGCCGACGAGCACATCGCCGCTGCGAACGATCTCGGCGTCGAGATCGACAATGTCGTCGACGCGCCGAACACCTACGCGGTCTTCCTGTGGGGGCCCGAGCGTGTGCGAATCGAGTACGTCGAGCACAAGCCGACCTTCTCCCTTCGCTAGCGATCGCGATGATCGTCGCCGGCGCCGGCATGGCCGGGCTCGTGTGCGCGGCGCGCGCGCGTGAGCTCGGGCTGCGGCCGCGCGTGCTCGAGAAGGGAACGCGTCCGGGCGGCTCGATGCTCCTCTCGAGCGGCGTCGTCTGGCGGCACCGCGACTTCGACGACTTCCGAGCCGAATGCCCGGGCGGCGACGAAGCGCTCCAGCGTCTGATCTGGGAGCGGCTCGACGACGCGCTCGCCTGGCTCGTGTCGCGCGGGGCGGAGCCCGTCTGGGACGACACCGAGAACCCGCGCACGACGGGCAAGCGCTTCGACGGACGTGCGCTCACCGCGCTCCTGGCCCGGGACGTCGAGCTCGAGACGCCGCTGCCGGCCGCCGCGCCGGAGCCCGTCGTGCTCGCGACGGGTGGGTTCGCCGCGCGGCTCGCGTCCGAGCGTGGGCTCCTGCTGCGCGCCAACCCCTGGAGCGACGGGGCGGGCCTGGATTACGCGATCGCGCGCGGGGCTGCGACGACGGCCGGGATGGGCGAGTTCTACGGCCGCGCGATGCCCGCCCCGCCCGCGCGGATCCGCGAGCAGGACTACGTGCCGCTCTCGCAGCTCTACGGACGGTGGGCGCGCATCTACTCCGACGACGGCCGCGACATCACGCCCGCAAACGTGTCGTGGTCGGAGTCCGACCTCGCACAGGCGATCGGGCGTCGTGCGTGGTACGTCCTCGACGACGGCGGGCTCGACCGGGCCCGGCAGCGGGTCGACGCGGCGCGCGCCGCGGGAGGAACGGTCGTCGATGCGGCCGAGCTCCCGTTCGAGACTCCGCCGGGCTCGCGCGTGGGCGTGCACGTCGCGGCCGCGGTGACCCACACCCTCGGGGGGCTCCGCGCCGACACCCGCGCCCGGGTCGAGGGAGTGGACGGCGTCTACGCGGCGGGAGTCGACGCGGGCGGCGTCGCGCTCGGCGGCTACGCGAGCGGGCTCGCGCAGGCGCTCGTGCTCGGCCTCGCCGCGGCCGAGGACATCGCGGCGGCGTAGCTGGAGACCCTTACGCGGCGACGAGATATGCGCAGGCACGCCGGTCGTCCGGCAGCGGCGACGGCGCGACCTTCGTCACGCGCATCGTCTCGCCGTCCTGCTCGACCTCTGCGCCCACGGACGGGACGTCGCCGTCCTGCTCGCGCAGCTCGTACCCCGACGTCTTCCACACGAAGAGGAGATGGCTCATGGCAGAGAGAGGTTACTCGGAGGCGGCGTAGAGGGGCACGACGAGCCGCAAGGTCGAGCCGTCGTCGTCGTGGTCGACGGAAAGGGCGGCGCCGAGCGTGCGAGCGCGCTCCTCGAGCACCTCGATCGAGCGCCGCCGGCGCTCGCCCGGAGCGTCGTCGCGGACCGTCATCTCGAGCGACTGCGGTCCGGTTCGCGCGACTCGCACGGTGAAGGTCTTCGGCGGCCCGCGGCGGATCGCGCCCTCGAGCGACTCGCGCACGATCTGGTACAGCGCAGCCTGCGCCCGCTCGCCCAGCGTCTCCGCCGCGGCGACGTCGAGATCGATCTTGATCTCGTGCTCGATCCCCCGGTTCTCGCCGAGCGCGCGCACCGCCATGGAGAAGCCGTGGTCGCGCAGCACCACCGGCTCGAGGTTGAACGAGAGGTTACGGAGCTCGCCGATCGTGGTGCGCGTCCGGCTCAGCGCCCTGTCGAGGATCTCGCTCGCCTGCTCGTACCGGCCGTGCGCGATGAAGTCGGAGACGGCGTCGAGCATGAGCGCCACGCCGGAGAGCGATTGCACGGGGCCGTCGTGCAGGAAGAGGGCGATGCGTCTGCGCTCGTCCTGCTCGGCCGCGAGCACCTGTTCGGTCAGCTCGCGACGTTGTTCGTCCGCCATCAGTCGATGATGGCGTCGCGCAGCGCGATCGCGACGGCGTGCGTGCGCGTGTCGGCCTCGAGCTTCGCGAGGATGTGGCGGACGTGGCTCTTCACGGTCTCCTGGCTGATGAAGAGCTTGCCGGCGACGTCGGCGTTCGACATCCCGTCGGCGAGCAGTTGCAGGATCTCCCGCTCGCGACCCGTGAGCATCTCGTCCTTGTCGCGCCCGGTGAAGAACTCCGGCATCAGCGCGGGGTCGACGTAGCCCTCGCCTCCCGCGACCTTCTCGATCGCGCGCAGCAGGGTCGCGTGCGGAGCCTCCTTCAGGATGTAGCCCTTCGCGCCCGACTCGAGCCCGCGGCTCAGGAGGCTGCGCTCGCTGTACGCGGTGAAGATCAGAACCGCGCTGTCGGGCGCCCGCTCCGTCAGGAGCTTCGTCGCCTCGAGCCCGTCCATGCCCGGCATGCGGACGTCCATGATCACCACGTTCGGGCGTCGCCGCTCCGCGAGCGCGACCGCCGACTCGCCGTCGGCCGCCTCGCCGATCACGCGGATGTGGGGAGCCCGGGAGAGCGAGAGCCGCAGCCCTTCGCGCACGACCTCGTGGTCGTCGACGATCAAGCAGGTGATCTCGTGCGTGCTCACGGCGCCGGCGGATCGTATCTCGCGCCCGAGACGGCAAGGGCGTGCCGGGCCGTGGCGGACCGCTCAAACTGCGAGTCGTAGCTGCTCGGCGTCGGGCGGCGGCTCGAGCTTCACCGCCCGGCGGTCGCGGACGCCGTGTCTGCGGGCGAGCGCGCGGACCGTTTCCTTCACGGGCCGAGCCTCGGCCGCGGGGACGTACGCACGGCTGCCGTAGAGGCGCTCGTACTCCGGCAGGAGCTCGGGCCAGTCGCGCGCGAGCGCAGCGAGGTAGTGCTCCTTCGTGCCGGGCCGGAGGTTCAGGAGGTTCGTCCAGATGCCGGTCGCGCCCGCCTCGCGCGCCGCGCGCACGACGGCCTCGAGCAGCTCCGGGCGGTCGCTCAGCCCGGGCAGGATCGGCGCCATGCCGACACCGACGTCGATGCCGGCGTCGACGAGCTCGCGGATCGCGCGCAGCCGCTGCCGCGGCGGTGCCGTGCCCGGCTCCGTCTTCCGCCAGATCTCGTCGTCGATCGTCGGGATCGAGAAGGTGACGTGCACCTTCGCGCGCGCCGCCGCCCGTGCCAGCACGTCGGCGTCGCGGACGATCATCGGGCCGCGGGTGATGATCGAGAACGGATTCGCGCGGTCGCCGAGGGCCTCGATGCACGCGCGCGTGAGCCTGTAGCGGCCCTCCGCCGGCTGGTAGGGATCCGTCGCAGCGCCGATCACGACTCCTTCGCGCTGCCACGAGCGGCGCGCAAGCTCGCGGCGTAGAACCTCCGCGACGTTCGTCTTGACGCGGATGCTCGTGCCGTAGCGCTCGTCCGACGGCCGGTCGGCGCGCTTCTCGAACGCGCGCACGTAACAGAACGTGCAACGGTGCACGCAACCCATGTACGGGTTGAGCGACCAGCCGAACGCCATCCCGGCGACGCGGTTCAGGGCCGAGCGGCACGGCTCCTCGCGGTAGACGACCCGCATCCCCGCATCATAGAACGTACGTTCGTCTGGTCGTCGAGCCTTCGGATCTTTAGGCTCGGCCGATGAGGTGGAAGCTCGTTCTCGGGGCGGCCGCGCCTGCCGGCGCGCTCGCGTCGGCCGCCGTCGCGCTCGCGGCGGGCTTCACGCCCGGCTCAGCCGGGCTCGGCGACCCGTACTTCCCGCTCGGCGGCAACGGCGGCTACGACGTCCAGCACTACGGGCTGACGCTCGCCTACGCCCCGTCCGCGAACCGGCTCGTGGGAACAGCCGTCATCTCGGCGAAGGCGACACAGGCGCTCTCCCGTTTCGACCTCGACCTGCGGGGCTTCGCGATCACGAAGCTCGACGTCGACGGAGCCGCCGCGACGTACGCGCGCAACGGGCAGGAGCTCGCCGTCACGCCCGCCTCCGGCCTCGCTGCGGGCAAGACGTTCACGGTCACGGTCGGCTACGAGGGCACGCCGACCGTCGTCACCGATCCGGATCTGTCGATCGAGGGCTGGGTCCCGACCGACGACGGCGCCGTCAGCGTCGGCGAGCCGCAGGGCTCGCCCGGCTGGTACCCGTGCAACGACAACCCGCAGGACAAGGCGACCTACGACTTCTCGGTCACCGTGCCGCAGGGGCTCACCGCGATGGCGAACGGAGTCCTCGTCTCGAACGCCTCGAGCGGCGGCTCGACGACGTGGACCTGGCGCGAAGCCGATCCGATGGCGACGTACCTCTCGACCGTCGACATCGGCCGCTTCGACCTGACGACGTCCTCGATCGACGGCATCCCGTCGTACGTCGCCGTCGACCCGCAGCTCGCGAAGGGGCAGGTGCTGTCGAAGCTGCCGGCGATCATCCGCTTCTACAGCTCGATCTACGGCCCGTATCCCTTCAGCGCGGTCGGGGCGATCGTCGACTCGGCGAAGAACCTGGGCTACTCGCTCGAGACGCAGACCAAGCCTCTCTTCCCGTACGTGCCCGACGAGGCGACGCTCGCGCACGAGCAGTCGCACATGTGGTTCGGCGACTCGGCGACGCTCGGCCGCTGGCCCGACATCTGGCTGCACGAGGGCTTCGCGACGTGGTCCGAGTGGATCTGGAGCGAGCACACCGGGCAGAAGAGCGCTGCGCAGTACTTCAAGCAGCTCTACAGCACGCCGGCCAGCAACACCGCGTTCTGGAACCCGCCGCCCGGCGACCCGGGCGACGCGGCGCACCTCTTCGACGGCACGATCTACGACCGCGGCGGGCTGACGCTCGAAGCGCTGCGCGAGAAGATCGGAGACGACGCGACGTTCTTCCGCATCATGAGAGACGAGGCGCAGCAGAACCGCTTCGGCACCGTCACGACGCCGGGCTTCGTCGCGATCGCCGAACGGGACTCCGGCCTCGATCTCGGTAAGTTCTTCCAGGCGTGGCTCTTCGCACCTGGGAAACCCACCGACTGGTAGAGCTCGAACCGGGCATCGCCCGGGTGACGCTCGCGCTGCCGACGGGTCCGCGCCACGTGCACTGCTACTTCCTCCGCGGCGACGAGGGGTGGACGCTCGTCGACACCGGGCTGGGTTTGACCGGATCGGGCCTCATGGAGACACCGTGGGAGGAGATCCTCGCCCAGCTCGACGGCGACGTCGTCCGTATCTTCATCACGCACATGCACCCCGACCACGTCGGCGGCGCGGAGGCCGCGGCGGCGGCGACGGGAGCGCCGGTGATCCAGGGACGGCTGGACTACGCGCAGTGCGAGCGG
>Ga0070660_100001058_pt1 | contig 18524 bp, 14 predicted proteins | sample KBSC33metaG_FD_64670 | JGI IMG/M metagenome (GOLD analysis project Ga0070660, IMG submission 64670) | Corn rhizosphere microbial communities from Kellogg Biological Station, Michigan, USA - KBS C3-3 metaG | ecosystem: Host-associated > Plants > Roots > Rhizosphere > Soil ... | reverse complement strand
ATCATGATCACGCTACGTGCCGCCACCGCGGACGATGCGGAGGCGATCTGCACGATCTTCAACCAGGGGATCGCGGATCGTATCGCGACTCTGGAAACGGCGCCGCGAACGCCTGACGAGCGCCGGCAATGGCTCGCCGACCGCGGCCCTCGCCACCCGGTGATCGTCGCCGGCAACGACGACGGCCCCATCGTCGGCTGGGGAAGCCTCAACGCGTTCAACCCGCGGGCGGCGTACGATCACGTCGCCGACTTCTCCGTCTACGTCGAGCGAAGCTGGCGCGGACGGGGCGTCGGCGCGCGCCTGCTCGCCGGCCTCATCGATCGGGCGCGCGATCTGAACTACCACAAGCTGGTGCTCGCCGCGCTCGCGCACAACGCCGCCGGCGTCGCCTTGTACACGCGCGCAGGTTTTTCTCCGGTCGGCATCTACCACGAGCAGGGGCAGCTCGACGGACGCTGGGTGGACGTCCTCCTGATGGAAAAGTTGCTGTAGCGTCACCAGCGCGCCGGCCGCGCTCACAACTCCAGCTGAATCCCGATCTCGACGACGCGATCGGGAGGAACGCGGAAGAAGTTCGTCGCTCGCCGGGCATTCCTCGAGAGGAAGATGAACAGCTTGTCGCGCCACGCCGACATGCCGATGCGGTCGTTGGCGAACAGTGTGAGGTGCGCGAGGTAGAACGTCGTGTCCTCGTCGCGCCACGCGAGCCCCTTCTGCCGCGCGGCGGTCATCGCCTGGATGACGTTCGGCGTCTGCATGAAGCCGTATCGGGCGATCATGCGATAGAAGCCGTGCGACAGCCGGTGCACCTCGATGTCCGGTTCGTCGCCCGCTGACGGCACGTCGAGGATCGACACGCTCAACAACACGACCTGCTGGTGCAGCGCCTGGTTGTGTTTCAGGTGATGCACCAGGATCGGCGGCGCGCCCTCGGGACGCGCCGTCATGAACACGGCGGTCCCCGGCACCCGCAGCGGTGGGTGCGCCGTCAGCTCCGCGAAGAAGTCGTCGAGCCGCACGTTGGACGCGTCGAGGCGGCGCAGCACCAGCCGGCGTCCGGTGTGCCACGTGGACATCATCAGATAGATGACCGCCGCCACGACGAGCGGGAACCAGCCGCCGTGGGCGATCTTCACGACGTTCGCCCCAAGGAACGTGAGGTCGATCGCGAGGAAGGCGGCGGTTACCGCGCCGGCGCGCCACACGCTCCAGTGCCACCGCTCCCGTGCAACGAAATACGCCAGCAGCGTCGTGATCACCATCGTCGTCGTCACGGCCATGCCGTACGCGGCGGCGAGATTGGTCGACGTGTGAAAGCCGAACACCAGGCCCACCGTCGCGAACATCAGCATCCAGTTGATCTCGGGGATGAACACCTGCCCCTTCTCGTGGGCCGACGTGTGCTGGATGTCGAAGCGCGGCGAGTAGCCGAGTTGGACCGCCTGCTGGGAGAGGGAGAAGGCGCCGGAGATTACCGCCTGCGACGCGATGACCGTCGCCATGGTCGCCAGCGCGACGAGCGGATAGAGCAGCGACGGCGGCGCGAGCAGATAGAACGGATTCGCGGCGGCCGAAGGGTGCGACAGCAGGAGCGCGCCCTGCCCCAGATAATTGACCGCGAGCGCGGGCAGGACGAGCGCGAACCAGGCGACGCGAATCGGCGATCGGCCGAAGTGGCCCATGTCCGCATAGAGCGCTTCGGCACCGGTGACCGAGAGGAACACCGCGCCGAGCGTCACGAACGCGCGAATGCCGTGCTCGGCGAAGAAGCGAAGCGCGTGCATGGGATTGAGCGCGGTGAGCACGATCACATTCTCGCGAATGTGCGCGAGGCCGAGCAGCGCGATCGCCAGGAACCACGCGATCATCACCGGACCGAAGACCGCGCCGATGCCGCTCGTGCCGCGATGCTGGAACAGGAAGAGCACGATGAGAATCGCCACCGTGATCGGGACGACGAACGATTCGAAGCGGTGGGTCGCGATCCCGAGGCCTTCGACGGCGCTCAACACGGAGATGGCCGGCGTGATCATGCCGTCGCCGTAGAGCAAGGCTGCGCCGAACAGGCCGATCGCGATGAGCCCGCCTCGATTCGAGCGACCGGCGCCGCGTACCAGCGCCACGAGCGCGAGAATGCCGCCTTCCCCGCCGTTGTCGGCGCGCATCACGAACAGCACGTACTTGATCGACACGGTGATGATGAGCGACCAGAGGATGAGCGACAGCACGCCGAGCACGTTGACCACGCTCACTGGAATCGCGTGCACGCCCGCGAAGCACTCGCGAAGCGCATACAGCGGGCTCGTGCCAATGTCGCCGAAGACCACGCCGAGCGCCGACACCACGAGGATCGGCAGGCGCGAGCGGCGCGCTTCATGCGGCGTCGGCGGCGTCATGCGCGGATGGCGGGGAGACCCCGCCGATCACCGCTCGAAGCGGACCTGGATGCGGAACTGGCGATATTCGGAGTTGTAGAAGGTGCCGAAGGCCGGCGATGCCAGGTTGGCCTGCACGTCGGTTGGCAGAAACTTATTGAACGCATTGTATGCGCGAACCCCGATCCACGGCTGATAGTGAAAGATCTTGAACCGGTGCTCGACGCCCAGCTCCGTCCGCGCATAGGCGGGAAAGCGCAGCGCGTTGCGAGGCCCCACGAAATCGAGGTTCTCGTCGACCACGGAGTACGGCAGGCCGCTGCGCCAGTCGAAGATGCCGATGAGCAGCCAGCGATCCGTCGGCATCGCGCGGCCGCGCGCGAGCAGCCGGTTCGGCACGTCGGCGTTCGTCGGCGCGTACGCGTTCTGGCCGACGATCGGCCACATCAAGACGTCGAAATAGCTGGCGAGCGAATTCAGATCGCCGCGGGCAACCGACCGCGCGTACGAGACGGTCACATCGATGCCGTGATCGTGCGTGAAGTGCACGCTCGCCTCGGCGTTGCGATAACTCGATCGCCCGGTGCTCTCGAGCAGCAGCTCCCCCGAGGCGGGGGTGACCACCGGCGAGACGATCAATTCGTTGGAGCCGGCGCGGTCGATGATCCCGAAGTGAAACGCCCAATGCGTGTTCGCGCGGAAGTCGTACGCGACGTCCCACGTCCGGCTCCGCGGCGTCCGCAAATCGGGCGACACCGTGTGCAGGAACAGCGTGGGAGCACCGAGCCGCGTCGAGCCGTTGGCCGCGTACCGCGTGTCCAGCGCGTTCTCGAAGCCGCTGAACGCACCGACGGTCGAGGGCGTGCGCTCGTAGAAGAGCCCGTAGCCGCCGCGCAGCACCGAGCTCCCCGACTCGTTCAACAGCACGGCCGTTCCGATTCGCGGCGTGGCATTGAACCGATCGATGATGCCATCGCGATCGATCCGTCCGCCGAGCTCCGCGTACCACCTCGCCGTCGGCTGAATGCGATCCTGCAGGAAGAGCGCGACGTCGGTGCTGCTGACCGCCTGCGTGCTCGTCGGTCCGAAGTCGAGGCGGCGCGCCAGCGTGCCGCCCGGACGAAAGATCAACACGGGATTACTGGTGCTCGTGCCGTTGTAGTCGCTGTGCAGGAGGTCGACACCGAACTTGTAGAGATGCAGACCGCCCCAGGCATCGCGCGATCCGGAGACCGATTCGATCAGCTGATACGTGTCGGTGTCGCGCCGCTGCCGATTGTAGAAGTTGCCGCCCGTCGTTTCGGGAAACAGGGCCATCGGCGCGCTGCCGCGCGGCGTCACCTCGTTGGTGTACCGGTGCATCTGCACCGTCGTCTCGGAGAACAGCGAGTCGGTCCAGAGCGCGCGCTCCGTCAACGCGCCGTGGTTCACCTGGCTGTGCTGATCGACGGTGGCATTGGGCGGCGTGAACGTGCCGAGGTTCGTCTGGGTGGACACGCGCGGGAAGATGCCGCCGGTCGCCATCAGCGAATGCTCCTTCGACAGGTTCGCGTCCACCCGTGTGAACGCGCTGAACCATCGGTCGGTCTTGAGCTCGTCCTCGGGCTGGCTGGGCACGTCGGTCGTGCTGTAGCGGAACTGCGCGGTCTGTTCGAGGAACAGACGGTCCTTGACGACGGGGCCACCCGTCTCGAGCCTGGGACTGAAATACGAAATGCCCTTGACGTCGAATGGATTGCCGCTGCGCGAGGTGCGGAACGCCGGGTCGAGATTGTTCAATCGCGTCCGCCACTGATCGCCGGCGCGGCGCGTCTGGATGACGACGAGCCCGGAGGAGAAACGGCCGAACTCCACGGCGTACGGGTTCGGCAGCACGGCCACCGAGTCGATCGCGTCGTCGGGCAGCGAGACGTGTGTCAGGCCTGTGGACGGATCGACGAGCGTGCTCGGGCCGATCTGCACGCTCGCCTGACTCGGCCGTCCGCCCTTGATGCTGACACCGCCGGGGACCTCGATCACGCTGGCCAACAAGCGCAGCGCCGACTGGAGGCCGCCGCCCGAGGTCAGCTGCTCGATCTCCTTGCCATTGACGGTGTCGGTGCCGCTCAACGTGCCGGCGCTTGGCACGATCGTCACCGGCGCGACCACCTCGACGTGCTCCGACATGCTCGCGATCGGCAGATCGACCGACACCTCCACCGTCTTCTGTCCGGTGACCACGGCGGGAACGGTGGTCGTGGTGAACCCGTCGAGCGAGGCGACGACCTGGAATCGGCCGTCGACGACGTGCTGAAAGCGAAAGCGGCCGGTGTTGTCGGCCAGCAGCGTCGCCACGTCGCGATCGCCGCTGCGCAGCGTGACCACGGCGCCGGCCAGCGGCACGGTGCGGCTCTGGGTGGTCACCGCGCCCTCGATCGCGCCGGAGGGCGCCGGCTGCGCGGACACGGCCACGGCCGACAACAGGCACAGGCCGAGCACCACCCACTGGCGCACCACGCCGTACCCCGCGGACACTAGATGATCAACCGTCACAAGGGATGCTCTATTGTCGCGTGCCCGGTACAGTGTGTCCAGCCAGTTGCGCAGCTCGCGCGGCCAGCCGACTCCGACGAGCTTGGCCTAAAATACGGTCGTGATCGACGTCCGTCCGGTGCACGGGGCGCGCGACTTCCGTCGCTTCGTCGCCTATCCCTACCAGCGCAACCGCCGCGACCCGCATTGGATTCCACCGCTGCGAATCGCGGAACGCGATCGTCTGCGTCCGCACAAAAATCCTTTCTTTGATCACGCCGATCACGCGCTGCTGCTCGCCTGGCGCGGGACCGCCATCTGCGGGCGAATCGCCGCATTCGACGATCGCCTGCACAATCACACACACGCCGACAACCTCGCGTCGTTCGGATTTTTCGAGGCGGAGGACGCCGACGCCGCGCGCGCGCTGCTCGGCGCCGTGGAGGCGTGGGCTCGAGCCCGAGGCCGCGCGCACGTGCGCGGTCCGCTCAACCCGTCGCTCAACGAGGAAGCCGGCCTCCTGATCGACGGCTTCGATTCCGACCCCATGCTGCTGATGCCGCACAATCCGCCGGAGTACGCGTCGTTCCTCGAGGGCGCCGGCTACGCGAAGGTGAAGGATCTATACGCGTGGATCTGTGACGTCCACACCGGCGCCGGCACGACGGTCCAGAAAGTCGCCGCGCGTTTCAGGCGGCGCGAGCGGGTCGTCATCCGGCCGCTGCATGCGCGCGAGTTCGCCGCGCAGGTCGATCGCCTCCGCCTCTTGTACTGCGGCGCGTGGGAACAGAACTGGGGCTTCGTGCCGCCGACCGACGCGGAATTCCGCCGCGTCGCCGCCGATCTGAAGCTGATACTGGATCCTCGCCTCGCGATCCGCGCCGAAGTGGACGGACGGATGATCGGCTGCGCGATTGCGCTGCCGGACATCAATCAGGCGTTGAAAGGCACGGGCGGCCGGCTCTTTCCGCTCGGACTGGCACGGCTGCTGCTGCGCGGATGGATTGTCGATCAGCTGCGCGTGCTGCTCGTCGGCTTGCTGCCCGAGCACCGCAAGAGCGGGCTGTACGCGCTGTTGTGGCACGAGCTGCAGCAGCACGCCGACGCGGCCGGCTATCGCCGCGCCGAGCTGTCGTGGGTGCTCGAGGACAATCACAACATCAACCACCCGGTCGAACAGGCGGGCGCGCGCCGCTACAAGACATACCGTATTTATCAGAAGGCACTCGTATGAGACGCACCGTGGCGCTCACAGGTGCCACGGGGTTCATCGGGCGCAACGTGGCGGCGCATCTCGCCGCGCGCGGCGATGCCGTACGAGCCGTCGTGCGCCCCGACTCGCCCCGCACGCCGCCGGCTGGCGTCGAGGTCGTGCGGGCGCCGCTGACGCCTGACGCGCTGCGCGCGGCGTTCCAGGGCGCCGATGCGATCGTGCACCTGGCGGGCCTCGTCAGCGCCGTGCGCGACGAAGCGCTCACGCGCGTGAACGTCGACGGCACCCGCGCGGTCGCGGTCGCGGCACGCGCGTGCCGCGTGCCCGTCGTGCACATCTCCTCGCTCGCGGCGGCGGGACCCGCACCGGCGTCCGCGCCGCGCAGCGAAGACGATCCGGCCGCGCCGATGAATGCCTACGGCCGCAGCAAGCTGGAGGGCGAAGCGGCTCTGCGCAGCGTCGAGGGTCTGCGCTGGACGATTCTGCGGCCTGGCGTCGTGTACGGGCCGGGCGATCGCGCCGTGCTGCCGCTGTTTCGCTGCGCTGCGCTGGGGATCGTGCCGGTGCTCGGCCGCGCCGACGCGGCGTACAGCTTCGTGTATGTCGACGATCTCGTGCGCGCGATTGCCGCGGCCGTCGACAGCGATGAAACCGGGCGCACCTGTTTTGTCGCGCATGCCGCTCCGGTCCGCGTCCGTGCGCTGCTCGACGCCATTCGCAGGGCCGTCGGTCGGCGCGCCCTCCTGCTGCCGGTGCCGGCGGCGATCGTGTATCCACTCGCCGCGGGCGCCGACGTGCTCGGCCGCGCGATCGGACGCACGCTGCCGATCAATCGCCGCCGGTACGCCGAGATGTACTCGGAAGGATTCGTCTGTCGCACGGACCGCCTGCGCGATCAGCTGGGCATCGAGGCCACCGTCGATCTCCAGGAAGGAATCGCGCGCACCGCCGCATGGTACCGCGACCACGGCTGGCTGTAACCGCGGAGCTCGCCGCCGATCGATCTCCGCCGTTCATGGGCCCTTGCCGGCGCGTGCATTTCTGTGTAATGTGTCCGACTTCACCGCCGACTCGCCCTCCACGCGCGCGAGCTCGACACCTCGTAATGCGGCGCCTGTCCACGAAGGAGCACCCCATGATTGTCGTTCGCAACACGTTCCAGCTGAAGTTCGGAAAGGCTCGTGAGGCAATCGCGATCATGAAGGACGGCATCGCGATTCAGAAGCGAACCGGCGTCGACGCGTCGCAGCGCCTGCTCACCGACATGACCGGCCCCTTCTACACCATCGTCCTCGAAATCACCGTGCCGACGCTCGCCGCGCTCGAGACGATGATGCCGAAGATCATGGGGGACAAGGACTGGCAGGCCAACTACCAAAAATTCCTGCCGCTGGTCGAATCAGGCGAGCGGGAGATTTACACGCTCGTGGAGTGAGCACCGGGGGCCGGAGGGCGGGAGCGGCGCGATAGGCACGAGCGGCAGGAAAGCCCCGGAGGAGCAAGAACGGCTTTTCCGTCCAGCCTTTCCAGCCCTTCCCGGCTTCCTGGCCTAAGAGAGCGCGACGCGCGTGACGCCGAGCTCCGCACCTACGCGGCTGAAAATTTCGAGCGCGCGCGTCACGTGCTCCGGCGTGTGCGCCGCCGAACAACTTGCGCGCAGTACGCACGCGTCGCGCGGGCACCCGGGCGGCACGATCACGTTCACGTACAAACCTTGCGCGAGCAGCTCCTGCCACAGCGCAATCGTCCGTTCTTCATCGCCGGTCAGAATGGGGACAATCGGCGATTCCGTCGCGCCGATCACGTAGCCCAGATCGTGCAGCCCGCTGCGCAGACGGCGGATGTTCGCCCAGAGCTGATCGCGCAGCTCGGGATGGCCGCGCACGACGCGGACCGCGGCGCGGACGCTCGCGACGTTCGACGGCGACCCGGACGCCGTGAACACGTACGCGCGCGCCAGAAAGTGCAGCGCGCGCAGCTCCGGATGATCCGACACGCAGACGCCGCCGACACCGGCGAGCGATTTCGAGAACGTGCCGACAATGAAATCCACCTGCTCGAGGACGCCTTGCGCCTCGGCGCAGCCGAGCCCGTGCGCGCCGTACGTGCCGAGCGAATGCGCTTCGTCCACCATCAGGTACGCGCCGTGCGCTCGGCACACGTCGACGATCTCGCGCAGCGGCGCGACGTCGCCGCGGATCGAGTAAAGCCCCTCGGCGACGACGAGGCGGTTGCGCTGTCCGGCGGGCAGCCGCTCGAGCTTCTTGCGCAAACTCTCGGGTGAGTTGTGGCGAAAGGCGACGACCTGCGCCGCCGTCTGGCGCGTCGCGTCGTAGATGCTGGCGTGGCTGTCGCCGTCGATCAGGATGACGTCACCCGGGCCGCACAGCGCGCCGATCAGCGACAGATTCGCTTGATATCCGGTGCTGAAGATGATGCCGTAGCGCTTGCCGAACCAGTCGGTGAACTCGCGCTCGAGCTGTTCGTGAATCGCCAGCGTGCCGTTGGCGGTGCGCGATCCCGTGGTGCCGGTGCCGAATTCGATGACCGCGTCGCGCGCCGCCGCCACCACCTCCGGATGCATCGTCAGACCGAGATAGTTGTTCGATCCGAACATCAGCGTCGGCCGTCCGCCGATGGCGACCTCGCAGGGACCGAGCACCCGTTCGATCACGGTGGCGCCCGGCATGGCAGACGCGTCGGCGAACGTCGCGCGGCGTTTTTCGATCGCGCGCAGCTTATCGAGCAGATCCATCCGGTCTCCAGAAAAAGGGGCCGTACCCCTTTTTCTCTTCCACGTTCAGAAAAAGGGGTACGACCCCCTTTTCGCTCACGGCGCCGTCGTCGCCAGATCGCCGCGTTCGTAGCGCGCCTTCGTCGCCGCGCGCTGCACCTTGCCGCTCGTGGTTCGGCCGATCGCCCCACTCGGCACCAACACGACCTCGTCGACGTAGAGTCCGCATAGATCGCCGATGCGGCGACGGATGCTCTCGACGAGCACGTCGGCGCTGACTGTCCCGCTCGGTTCGACGACGATGGCCACGCGGTCCGGACCGCCCGCCCGCGGCAGGCCGAACGCGACCACGCGTCCGCGCCGCACCCCCGCGACATCGTCGACGCTCCACTCGAGGTCCTGCGGGTGATACTTGCGGCCGTTCACGATGATGACGTCTTTCGCGCGCCCGCACACGAACAGCTCGCCATTGGCCAGGTACCCCAGGTCCCCGGTTCGCAGCCACTCCCCCGACAAGGTTTCCGCCGTGAGGGCAGCTTCCTTATAGTAGCCCAGCATCACCGACGGTCCGGCCAGGGTAATCTCGCCGACTTCACGCTCGGGCAGCTCGTGTCCATCTTCGCCCACGATGCGGATTCGGTGGCCCGGCAGTGGATGTCCGCAACTGACCACGGTCACGCGCGGCGCGGCGGCGGTGTCGGGCACCCGTCGAGCCAGGCGCCGCTCGGTGAGATCGGCGGCGTCAATCGACTCGACGCGGGGTGCGCGTCCCCGCGGCGGGAACGTGGCGGCCAGCACGTGCTCGGCGAGCCCGTAGCTGGGCAGAAAACTCCTCGGGTCGAACCCGACGGGCGCGAATTTCTCGGCGAACGCGGACAGGGTCGGCGCATGAATTGGCTCGGCGCCGCATCCGGCGATGCGCCAGCACGACAGATCGAGCCCCTCGAGGTCGCGCTCCTTCACGCGGCGCACGCAGAGATCGTAGGCGAAGTTCGGCGCGAAGCTGACCGTCGACCGGTACTGCGAGATCGCCCGCAGCCAGGCGATCGGCCGCTTGACGAAAGCATGCGGCGGCAGCAGCACGGTGGAGCGGCCGCTGTAGAGCGCGCCGAGCGTCATCCCGACCAGTCCCATGTCGTGATACAGCGGCAGCCAGCTCATGCCCGAGTCGTCCTGGCGCACGTCGATTCCGGCAGGGCCGTTGATCGCTTCGATATTGGACGCGAGGCTGCGATGCGTGAGCGCCACGCCTTTCGGCGCCGACGTCGATCCCGACGTGAACTGCACGAACGCGAGATCGTCGAGCGTCACGCGCGCTGCTGACTCCACTGGTGCCGCGTCGAGCGCGTCGCGCGAGATCACCAGCCGCAGATCCGGGCACTCCGCGCGCAGCAGGTCGAAGGACGGCAGTAGCGCCGTGGTGGTGACGACGGCGCGTGCTCGCGCGGTGCGGAGGATGCCGGCCGTCTGCGACACGTACCGCGGCAGATCGCTCATCGTCGCGGGCGGATACAGCGAGGCGGGAATCAGGCCGGCGAGCGACACGCCGAACAGCGCGGTGAGAAACGGTTCGGCATCGGCGATGACGAGCGCGACGAGATCGCCGGAGCGCAAACCGTGCGCGGTGAGCGCGTGCGCGACCCCGAGCGCCTGCTGCCGCAGCTCGGCGAACGATCGGCGCACTTCGCCGCTCTCGGCGATGAACACGAACCCCTGGTCGGTGTGCGACGCCGCAGCCAGCGCTTCGGGCAGCGTGTGCAATCGGGGCATCAGGCGGTCGCCCGCCCCTCGACAATCCGCGTCACTTCGTCGACGACCTGTGCGACGGTCCTCGTGGAGGGTACGTCATTCAGGGGAATCGAGATATCGAACCGATCCTCGAGCTCGGCAATCACCTCGAGCACCTGCAACGAGTCGAATCCGAGATCCGCGACGAGATCGCTGTCGAGCGTCGGCTCGATGGGCCGCCGGCTCACGTTCTTGAGCACTTCGATCACGCCTTCTTCGATGTGTGCGGAGGCAGGTTGAGGCATCGGTGGAAGTCCGGTAAGGATAACATCTGGACCATTAGAAAACGATAACTACACCCCTATAATCGTCCCAGTGACAATTCTGCGACAGCGGCTGGCGGCGATCACCATGATCGTTGTGTGTCGCGTCGCGCTGGGCGCCGCGCAGGTGGATCCGCGGACGGCACTGATCGAGCGTGCCGCGTTCGAGGCGCTCGACGCCGGGCATGCACACGAAGCCGCCGGTCTGTTTCGCGACGCGCTCACAGGGGACCCGAAGAACGCGCGGCTGCACCTCGGCGCGGCAGCGGCCGCGTATCTGGAGCGGCGGGACGCCGATGCCGAAGCGGAAGCCGAGCGCGCGCTCGAGCTCGATGCCGCGCTCGCGCAGGCGCGCGAAGTGCTCGGCGCCGCGCGCCATCGCCGCGGCGACCTGGTGGGCGCGATACGCGCGTACGAAGCGCTCACGGCCAGCATGCCCGCGAACACGGAAGCCATCGACACGCTGCAGCGATGGCGCCGCGAGCTGGATCTGCAGGATCGCCTGCAGCAGGCGGTCGGCTCGCATTTCACGGTTTCCTTCGACGGACCGCGCGAAGCGGCGCTGGCCGAGGAGGCGCTCGCCGCGCTCGATCGCGCGTACTGGCGGATCGGCGATCTGCTCGGCACCTATCCGTTCGCGCCGGTGCCGGTGGTGCTCTACACCGCGCAGCAGTTCAGCGATATCACACGCGCGCCGGCATGGGCGGGCGGCGCGTTCGACGGCGTCATCCGTGTGCCGATGGGCGGCGCGCTGGACAATCCGAAGGAGCTCGATCGCGTTCTCGCGCACGAGTTCACCCATGCACTGATTCGCGGCAGCCTCGCGCCGCGCGGTGTGCCGGCGTGGCTGAACGAAGGGCTCGCGACGGCTCTCGAAGCGGGCCAACCGGCCCACACGCAGGGGCGTGCCGCCGACGCGCACGCCGGCGTGCCGCTCGGTGCGCTGCCGTCATCGTTCACGCGCCTCACCGGTGCGCAGGCAGAGATCGCGTACGCCACCAGCGCCCTCGCGGTCCGGCGTCTCCTCGACGAGGCGGGCGGCGTGGCGGTGGCGAACCTGCTGCGTGATCTCGGCGACGGCGTCGACTTCGATGCGGCGTTTCTCCACCGCATCCAACGCACATTCGCCGACTTTCAACGCAGCCTGTTCTGACGAGAGGCACAGAGAAAATTTGCCACAGAGCCACAGAGCCACAGAGCCACAGAGCCACAGAGCTTCGGAGCTTCGGAGCTTCGGAGCTTCGGAGCCTCGAACAAGAACACTAGCTTTTCTTCAGAAGCCCTTGGTTCTTTTCTTCAGAAGCCCTTGGTTTCTCTGTGTCTCGGCGCCTCTGTGGCAACTCTCTCCGTGCCTCTCTTCGGTATACTGCAACCATGTCCGACGGGCTGACGACGTTAATCGAGCGCCTCGACGCCGCCGTACAGCTCGACGGCGCGGCGGCGATCACCCGGCGCATCAAGCAGGATCTCGAGGGCGCGATTCGCGACCGCGCGGTCATGCTCCCCGATCGCTTCCACCGCGTGCGCCCCGAAGGCTACGCGCGCCGCCTGCTCCATCGCAACGACACGCTCGGCTACACGGCCGTCGTCATGACCTGGGGACCGGGCCAGGGCACGCCGCTCCACGACCATGCGGGCATCTGGTGCGTCGAGGGCGTCGTCGAAGGACGCATGGACGTCACCCAATTTGATCTCGTCGAAGAAGATCGCGACGCATTCCGCTTCGAGCAGAAGGGTTGCGTGCACGCGGCCGTCGGCTCGGCGGGCTGCCTGATTCCGCCGTTCGAATATCACGTGCTGGCCAACGCCCTCGACGAGCCGTCGATGACGATCCACATCTACGGCGGCGAGATGAAGAGCTGTCATGTGTTCGAGCCGGTCGAAGGCGGCCGCTACGTCCGCCGCGATCGCGCGCTCTGCTATCACGACTGATCGCTGATTCAGCGGCGAGGCACCGTGCGCAAATACGCGATCGGCGCACTCACGATCGGCGTCCTGTTGACCATGGGCGCGCTGCGCCTGCTGGATTTGTGGCGATGGCGCGCGCAGACGGTGGCCGCCGCCGAAGCGCGCGCCGCCAACCTCGCGCTGATTCTTGCCGAATACGTCGCCGAGTCGTTCGTGGCCGGCGACGCGTCGCTGCGACAACTCGCCCTGCACGGCCAGAGCATCGGCGGGCCGTCCGCGTCCGCGTCCGCCTGGGCGCCGAGCCTGCGATCCGCGAAAGCCGGGCTGAGCGGCGTCGCCTCGCTCTCGGTCACCGATCGCCACGGCGTGATCCGCCATTCGACGCAGCCCGCGATCGTCGGTCAGTCGCGGCGCGATGACTACATCTTTCGCCGTTTGAGCGCGGCGGCTGGCGACGATCTGGCCGTCGACACACCGTTCTTGAGCGTGACCGAGCCACGGCTCTATCTCATTCCGATCGGCCGGCGGCTCGTCGACGAGCGCGGCGCATTCGACGGCATGGTCGTGGCGACGCTCACGCCGGCGGCGGCGCGAGGATTCTTCCGCACGGTTGACGTCGGACGCCGCGGCAACGTCTGGGTGTTCCACCCGAATGGCGTCGTCATCTTCCGCGAGCCATCCGGAGAGAATCCGATCGGACAATCGGCGCGAGACAACCCCATCTACGCCGCGTCGATCCAGGATCCGAGCGTCGCAGGCGTCCTCGAGGGTCCGGTCGTTCGCGATGGTCCGGTGCTCCTGAGCGCATTTCATGAGACGGTCACACCGCCGCTCACCGTGGCGGTGTCGCTCGATCGGGGTGAGGTGCTGGCCGACTGGCGGCGCGAGGCCGTCGGCTCCTCGGCGCTGTTCATCGTGCTCATCCTGACGCTTGGGGCAACGCTGGCGGTCCTGCACCGCCAGACCGAGGCGAAAGCGGCGGCGGAGCTCGCGCTTTCGCGGGCGCAGCAGCTCGAGGCCGAGCGCCTGACCACGGTGAACGAGCAGCTGGCGGCGGCGCTCGATCGCGAGCAGCACGCGCGGCGCAGCGCCGAATCGGCGAGCGCGCTGAAGGATCAGTTTCTCATGACCGTCTCGCACGAGCTCCGCACGCCGCTCACCGCGATCTCCGGATGGGCGCGCATGCTCGTGAAGGGCACGGTGGACGACCGCGTGAGGGAAAAGGCGATGCACACGATTGAACGCGCCGCCCACGCGCAGACGCGCCTGATCGACGACCTGCTCGACGTGTCGCGCGCGATGACCGGCGCCCTGCGCCTGGACGTCCGCGCCGTGGACCTCGACGATGTCGTGCGGCACGCCGTGGACACGGTGCGGCCCGCGGCGGAGGCGAAAGAGATCCGCCTCGAGACGTTCATCGAGCCTGGCGCGCATCAGGTCACGGGCGACGCAGGACGCCTGCAGCAGATCGTCTGGAACCTGCTGTCGAACGCGGTGAAGTTCACGCCGGCGGGCGGCCGCGTCGCTGTGACCGTCGCGCGCGTCGAGAGCACGCTCGAGATCCGCGTCGCCGATACCGGCATCGGCGTCTCGCCCGAATTCCTGCCGTACGCGTTCGAACGGTTCCGTCAGGAAGACCCGGCCAGCACCCGGCGGTTCGGCGGCATGGGGATCGGACTCGCCATCGCGCGGAATCTCGTCGAGCTGCACGGCGGATCCATCACGGCGCACAGCGAGGGCGAAGGCCGCGGCGCCACGTTCACCGTGACTCTCCCGGCGCAGTCGGCGGCGCAGCAGGGCTCGCCGTTCACGGGCGCGACGGGTCTCGCCGAGGATCGCGAGAGCCGATGACGCGGGGACCGTCGTGTCCGCTGGGTTAGACTGAGCGCCATGTCCGCTTCGACTGAATCCGCCATCGGCGCGCTCAAGAAGCTGCTCGGCACGCGCGCCTCCGACGCCGCCGCGATCCGCGATCATCACAGCCACGGCGAGTCATACCACCGGCACGCGCCGCCAGACATCGTCTGCTTTCCGGCGTCGACGGCCGAAGTAGCGGCGATCGTCCGCATCGCCGCCGACACGGGGCTGCCGATCGTCCCGTTCGGCGCCGGCACGTCGCTCGAGGGCCACGTCAACGCGATTCACGGCGGCATCACGATCGATCTGCGCGAGATGAACCGCATCGTCCGCGTGAGCGTCGACGATCTCGACGCCACGGTGGAAGCGGGCGTCACGCGCCTGCAGTTGAACAAAGCGCTGAACAACACCGGGCTCACCTTTCCGATCGATCCCGGCGCCGACGCGACGCTCGGCGGCATGACGGCCACCCGCGCCTCCGGCACCACCGCGGTGCGCTACGGGACGATGCGCGAGAACGTGCTGGGGCTGACGGTCGTTTTGGCCGACGGCGCCATCATTCACACGGGCACGCGCGCCAGGAAATCCGCTTCCGGCTACGACCTCACGCGCCTGTTCGTCGGATCCGAAGGGACGCTCGGCGTGATCACGGAGATCACGCTGCGGCTGCATCCGTTGCCGGAGGCGGTGTCCGCGGCTGTGTGCTCGTTCGCGTCGATGCAGGGCGCGGTGGAGACAGTCATCGCGACCATCCAGGTCGGCGTCCCGGTCGCGCGGATCGAGCTGCTCGACGAAACGCAGATGGACGCGGTGAACCGCTATTCGAAGACGGGCTACACCGTCGCGCCGACACTGTTCTTCGAATTTCACAGCGACAGCGCACGCCACGTCGCCGATCAGGCGGAGACGGTGCAGGCGCTCGCCGCCGAGCGCGGCGGCCGCGGCTTCGAGTGGGCGACGCGGCTCGAGGATCGCGAGCGACTGTGGCAGGCGCGGCACGACGCGCTCTACGCCGCGCTCGCGCTCCGTCCGGGCGCGCGCGCGTGGACGACCGACGTGTGCGTGCCGATTTCACGACTCGCGGAATGCATCCTCGACACGAAAGCCGACAACGCCGCCGCGGCGTTTCCGATCGCGCTCGTCGGTCACGCCGGCGACGGCAACTTCCATTTGATCTACGTGCTCGACCCCTCGAGTGAGGACGAGCTCGACACCGCGCGCGGCCTGAACGAGCGGATGGTCGTGCGTGCCCTCGCAATGGGCGGCACATGCACCGGCGAGCATGGCGTGGGCTACGGGAAGATGAAATTTCTCGAAGCGGAGCACGGGCAAGCGCTCGAGGTGATGCGAACGATCAAGCGCGCGCTGGATCCGCACAACCGGATGAATCCGGGGAAGATGGTTTTGATATAGCGGATCGCGGGCTGAGGCTGGGGTGGGCTCTAGACGAGCGTCCAGCGTGGGATGAGGTGACCAATGGGTGTGAATCGACTCACGGGACGGAGAGCCGGTCCGGCACGAATGTGGGGCAGGACTCCAGTCCTGCCGGTGTTCGTCGCCCTCGTCGCGCTGGCGCTGCTCGCGCCGCTGCGCGCGGCGGACCACAGCTTCCTCTGGAAGGCGACGGGCCGAGGCGGAACGGTGTATCTCGCCGGCTCCGTGCACATGCTGTCGCAGAACTACTATCCACTCGACGCGGCGCTCGAGTCGTCGTTCAAGGATGCGGACCTGCTCGTCGAGGAAGTCGATCTCGGCGAGATGCTGGCACCGGAATCACAGCTTCAGATCCTCACGCGCGGCATGCTGCCGGCGAATCAGACGCTCGACTCCGTGATCTCGCCTTCGACGTATGCGCTCGTCACCAAGACCGCCGGTGGGCTTGGTGCCCCGATGGAAGCGCTGCATCGCTTCAAACCCTGGATGCTCGCGATCGCGCTCGAAGGACTCGTGCTGCAGCAGGGCGGATTCGATCCGAACCTGGGTATCGACAAACACTTCTACGATCTCGCGCAGTCGGCGGCCAAGCCGGTGCAGGGGCTGGAGACGGTCGAGTACCAGCTCTCCCGCTTCGACGAGATGACCATGCCGCAGCAGGATCGGTTTCTCGCCGACACCATCAAGGAGCTCGACACGGAGAAAACGAGCGTCAGCAAGCTCGCCGACGCGTGGAAGGCCGGCGATGCGGCGACAGTCGAGCAGATCGTCCTCAAGGATCTCAAGAGCGATCCGATGATGTATCAGCGGCTGCTCGTCGAGCGCAACCGCAACTGGCTGCCGAAGCTCGAGGCGTTGTTCGCGCGCACCGGGCACGCGTTCGTGGTCGTCGGCGCCGCGCATCTGGTGGGACCCGACGGTCTGCTGCAGATGCTGAAAGCGAAAGGCTACGCGGTCGAGCAAATGTGAAGCTGGGGCGAAGGTGCCACGGTGACAGGGTGCGGGGAGGACGCATGCAGACCGTCCGTCGTGATCTTCGGCTTCTCCAGCTCTACGCTGGACTGACCACGCTGGCGCTCCTGTTCGTGGCGGCCGCGGCGTTTCGACAGACGGCGCCGTCGAGACAGACGTTCGGCGAGATTGACGTCGAGCGCATCAACGTCGTCGAGAAAGATGGCCGCGTGCGGCTGGTGATCGCCAACAGCGGACGCCAGGCCGTCACCGTGATCGACGGCAGGCAGATCTTGCCGAACCGGCCGCGCGACGCCGGCTTCATCTTCTTCAACGACGAAGGCGACGAGGACGGCGGCCTCACGTGGAGCGGCCGCACCGAGGGCGGCATACCGCACGCAAACGCCGGTCTCTCGTTCGATCAGTACAAACAGGACGAGACCGTCACGCTGCGCTATTCGCAGACCGGCGCCGATCGGTCGGCAGGTCTCACCGTCGCCGATCGGCCCGACGCCTCCATCGGTGCGGCGGCCCGGCTCAACGACGCCGCCACTGACGAAGCGCGCGCCAAGGTGCGCCAGGAGCTGGTGGACTCCGGCGTGCTCGTCAGCCGTCCACGCATGTTCGCCGGCAAGGACACATCGGGGACGGCGGCCGTCGCACTGTCCGACGGCAATGGCAAGCGCCGGCTCCTCCTGAGCGTCGACCGCGCCGGCGCCGCGAAGATCGAGTTCCTCGACGCCAACGGAAAAGTCACGCGGTCGATCCGGCCCTGAACGTCTGCGAAATCGGCGAATCTTGAACGTTTCTCATCCGGCTCGTCAATCAGAGTACCCGTCTCAGGACTCCGGCTTCGGCGGGAAGTGCTTTTCGTACCATTTGATGCTGCGGTCGATGCTGTCCACCACGTGCTTCGACTCGCGGATCCCGTGGCCCTCGCGCGGATAGCGAACCATCACCGCCTCGGTCCCGACGTCTTTCAACGCGACGTAGAACTGCTCGGCCTCCGCAATCGGCACGTCGTTGTCGTTCTCGCCGTGCATCAGCATCGTCGGTGTATGCGCGTTCGCGACGTGGCGAAGCGCCGAGCGCTGCAGCAGCGTGTCCATCAAGTTGCCCTGATGCGGGTACACGCCCCACTCCATCGCCTCGTACTGGTTGTAGTACGTCATGTAGTTGTAGCTGATGATGTTGGTGATCGCGGCGGTCGGAATCGCAGCCTTGAAGATGTTCGTCTGCGTGATCAGCCACGCGGACAATTGGCCGCCGTAGCTGGTGCCTTCGACGCCGATCCGATCGTGATCGATCCAGGGATACCGGCGGAGCGCGGCGTTCACGCCGTACAGCACGTCCTGGCCTTCGTTGCCGTCCTGATCGGCGAACACGGCGTCGGTGAAGGCCTGGCCATATCCGGTCGAACCGCGGTAATTGACCATCAGCGTGGCCCATCCGTGCGCCGCGTACACCTGATTCTTGAAATTGAACGC
>Ga0070660_100001057_pt1 | contig 18527 bp, 10 predicted proteins | sample KBSC33metaG_FD_64670 | JGI IMG/M metagenome (GOLD analysis project Ga0070660, IMG submission 64670) | Corn rhizosphere microbial communities from Kellogg Biological Station, Michigan, USA - KBS C3-3 metaG | ecosystem: Host-associated > Plants > Roots > Rhizosphere > Soil ... | reverse complement strand
CTGCCTGAGAAAAAAAATATACTGAAAACCCTCCTTTTGTATTCATGTATGTAATTGGAACTTGTCCACTGATATAAACTTTTGCATTCAGTTCTATATGAATTTTCTTTCTAGAATCTATTAAGGTAAATTTTTTCTTATTGAAATGTGAAACATAAGCATCTAAAGAAGAAACAAATCTTTCAACTTCATTTCTATTTTTTGCGTTGTCTTTTCTATTACTAAAAGACCTTTCAAGATAGTTGATTGCTTTTGCAAGGTCATTTTGTTTATGGTATTCACTTACTGAATCCTGCCATCGCATAAATTTTCCTCTGCCAAAAAATGAAGGTTTTGAGTCTGCTGTAGCTTTCAAGTTTTCTGCAAACTGTTTAGGGCTTTTTCTTACAATTTCTAACTGTGTAATTGAAAATTTGTTCATTTGATAATGCTTAAGACTTTGGGATAATTTTGGAATACCTTGAAGGACTGCTGCGAAACTCTTTCATAGAGCCTTAATGCTTGGTCTTCATCTATTGAGGGATTGATTAGTTCTGGAAACTCACAAATCAATTCATCTTTATTTTGCGTTGTTACTTTTTTGAATCTTGTAATAAATTCTAAGTAATCAATCAAATTCCTCTTTCCTGTATTGTCGTCTGCTAATGTATTAACGTCTACTGTGAAAATGTCAGTATGATATTCATTTACTTTAATTCCATTGTATTCGATTGCAATACGCCTTGAAATACATGGTATGCAAATACCACAATGCTTTTCCTGCGGAACATGAGAAATCATCCAACAGGTTGCAGAATTTTCAACTTCGTTTTGTAATTTTTTTGGCATTACAGCAAATACTTCCGCTTTTGTTTTATATAGAAAAGGATTTGAAATTTCGAAATCGGGATTGCTTAAAACAGTTCTGAAGATTTCTTGTGCATGTGTAACGAAATCCGGATCTGCAGTGTGTGTAGAGAAAGGACCGACTCTTGCAGAATTGAGTGGTAAGTGAATTGCAAATTGTCCATTTTCTGCCATGTATAGCACTTTATTAAAACCACAACGTTTTGTTATTAGTGCTGCCAATGAGAGAAATAAAAAAGACCTTGTTCTCTGTGTATTTTCTCTCTTATTTCCCTCGGGAAATGAATGTGTTGAAGTTTTTCTACCGTAAACTTTTATGTGAACGTGACGGATTTTTATTTTGTAAAAGCTTTCCAATGCTTTATGAACATTTCTCTGACTTTTGTCTACTACTTTATTTGCGTGTGTATTGTGGCTTACTAAAACCAAATCGGTTTTCTTGCTTATAAAATCAGAAGCGGCACTCATAGAATCAATACCACCTGAAAAAAGTAATACAGCACCTTCCTTTTTTTGCCACTGGAAATTTGAAACTGGTATTCCTGCTTTTTGAACAAATTTTATGTACCAATTATCTCTACTTAAAATTAAAAGTGCACTTGAAAGTTTATCTTTAATTCGTTCAAAGGCGTGAAAATTTACTACTTCTACGGTTAGTTCAATTGTACGTAAAAAATTTTCTCTTTCATCTCTCTTCACCGCTAAATCGGCAGCGTATACACCTGATGCAAGGTTTAACATATCTACTTCTAAAGAATCTGCTACTCCAAATTCTTTCTCAAAATATTGCAACCCAGTGTAAAGATTCTTTGTAGGACAAAGTTCAAGATCTGCGCCAAAACTGGTTTCGCCAACTGATATTTTATAGGGAGCCATCATTTTGTGGATTTAAGTTTTTTGATTGATGAATCTACAAAGGCATTCCAATCATTTTTGTTTTTAATTTTTGTTTTATCCGTTCTGACAATATCATTTACTTTTTCACCGATAGATTTCTTAAATGCTATTAAATCTGTGACGGATTTATTTCTAAAGTTTTCGCCCACGAAACCTGAAGCATCGCGGGAAACAACATAGTTTGTCAACTCTGTAAAAAAACTATTCTTCCATTGTTGACTTGGCTTCTCGGATTGAAAAGCTGTTGGAATTACTCTCTTGGCAAACTCGGCAACAATGGTATTTTGTTTGGTGTTTAAAATAATGTCGTTGAACTTTTGAAGAGCTTCCCGGTAATTTTGTGAATTACCTACAGCATTGTAACATTCATAAATTGCATCAGATTTCATCATTGAAGAAATCGGTATTTCTTCTTTTTCGGATGCCCTCCACACTTCATTGATTACTCTTTCTTTTGAAAAGCTATCATTAGTATAACAAGCTAATACTGGTTTCCAATTTGAAGTTCTCGGAGAACCATGACTTATTGATGTTCCCATATTTAATTTAAATTGTCTTTTTTGATTCTCGCAATTTCTTTTTCAACAAGTACGGTATTAATAGTCAATTCAGAAAAAATATTTTTCCATAAAATTGAAACACGAATGTCCGGCTCTTTCTGTAACAATTGAACTATGTTCCCTAACTCTCTACTTGTAATGCATGAAAGGTTGCAATTGCATTTTTTGTAGAGTTCTTTTGAACGGTTTCCAATTGTTTTTTGTGTCGGATTAAATTTGCCAGTTATAACTGTAAATGTAAAGACCTTACCTAAAACCGCAGAATACCTACTGTTGAATTCATCTACATAAGAAGCAAAGCGTTTTATATCATCTGCTGTGAAATCAAATCCTTTTGAATATGCTTTTGAATCGTAAAGTACCATCATTCCATTTTTACAAATAATTATTCCGTCTGGAACAGACTCAAACAACCTGTCTTTCCCGTAACGTCGTGTTGGGGATTGGAGAATGAATTGAAAACATTCTTTTACATATAATTCATGCAAATCAAAAGGATCGCCTTGTAACACTGCTGGGAGTTTGTTAAGCCCTAATTCTTCTAAAATGTCTGGGAGGTTTGGAATTAGGATTAAACCTGTATTTACAATTCCGCCGAAAAACTGATAGAATTTTTGGAAAGTGTATGTATTGCAATGTGTTGAAACAAAATTGTCTGAAACAATAAAAGGAGTAGATAAAAATGTTCTTGAAATGGTAAGAAGGGAAGTAGTTAGAGAGTTTTCCTTCTTATCCTTTGTAAAGAGAATACTATATTTAACAATTGCTCCCAACTTGTCCTTTTTGAGGATGTTAAAAATTATGTTTCCTTGGAAAAATCTTTCCATTTGTTCAACCTCAAATCCATTTGTGATAAGAGTTGCAACTAAATTTAAGATTTCATCTTTCGTCATAATTTCATTTTGCTGCCAAAACGGAGACACCAACATTGGCTAAATACTATCTATATAAAATTATTCATTAATAAAATTGAGGCTCTTTACCAATTAATTTCCATGTCTTCCAGAATTGAGCAAAACTACATAAGGGCTCGTTATTATTGCATCTCGTCCAAGGAGCATTATCACATCTTTCATCCGTTGTGCTGCCAATCAAACTTCTTGTACAAAACCGTTTTAATTCACATCCCTTTTTTCCACTCATCCATAAGTCATGTATTTCTAAAATAGCAGCTAACCTGTCAGGACTTATTTCAAGGTGCCGTAAGGCTAACGGTTTTTGGAACCAACACTCTCCATCAAGATTCTGCATTAAGGGAGTACCAAGCAATAACATTATTCTCTTTAATTCATCCGAATACAATTCGGTTTGTTTCAAAAGACTCAATATAAAAGCAGGATTTTCCAATCTTATTTTCATCGCTTCATTCAGCAAGTGAGTTATCCATTGCTTTTCTATGCTAAAATTCCCAGTTGTGAAATAGCTGGACAATTCATTTATGGTTAAGTCTATTTGTGTTTCAAATATTTGTAATAGTGTTCTTCCAGAACCATTCTCGTGAATATTTCTAAATACAAAGTCATAAATTTCAAGTTCAGTCTCAGGTACAAAATGCTCTACCTTCATTTGTATTAGCATTTCAAAAAAACAATCTGCAGGATACGAGTGCATCATACTTGCTTCACACAATGCAAAAACATTTAACGGAACACTACTTATTATATCGTAAATATACTGGGCAACGAGTTGGGCTGTTTTGTAAGGTACGTCAGCGTGTGTAATTCCGGGGCTATACACTTGTTGTGCTATATGACACATGGTTTCCATTATGTGCAGGGAACCGAAACTAAAAGATGCAGTACCTCCAAGTGAATCTGCATGATAAATTTTTACAGTCGTAATAAATTTATTGAAAGGTGCAGGCAGGAAAACTGATGTAGCTTCTTTACGAACATCTGCTATAATCAAATGATTAATTGACGGAGAAGGGTATCCTAAATAAACTTCCTGTAACTTAGAATTGATTTCTGTTATCGGGTCTGCAGTAAATGTTATCGGGACTTTGAATTTATTACCTATACTATTCAAAATGTAATGGTTGGCAAATTTCATTTTGGTTACAACAATACAGGTATTTATTAAACCATAAGTGGTTGAAATATCTTGCAGAAAGTGAATATATTCATGAAAGAATGTGGATTTTGGCAATTCCGGCAAATTCTCAGGATTATCTAATGGTTCAATAACACTAATGCCCATCTTAAAAAAAGATGGGGAATAGTAACCTCTCAAATAAGATTGATAGCGATTCATTATTAGTTCTTTAGAATTACTTATTTCCAATGCTCTTTAATATATTTTGCTGCCTCACTCGGTTTCAACTCAATTGTTGAAGCTTGGCGACGAATGTAAAATGTTTCCTGACCTTTATCATTCGTAACATACACAGGTTCCTGGCTTTTTTCTTTTATTGCAATTGAACAAATTGTTTTGCCATTCAATTTTATAAAATCGACCTTTAAATAATGATGAAAACGGTCGCCCAAAGATTTTGAAATAAGATTGTCGAAATGTTTTTGAAACTCATCAAATTTATCTAATTTAGAAAAGGAATTAAAATCAGGTTCAAGCCCCAATACATTTTTATTATCTTCTACTCCTATCAATAATGTACCACCTGTAGAATTTAGGAAAGCTGCCAATGACTTTATTACACTGTGTTCAATAAACTTTTCGGGTTTACCGGTTTTTAAATCTACCCGAAGCGTGGATTTAAATTCAATGGTTGGACATTCTCCTTTTTCAATTAGTTGTACTACTGCTTTAACTGTTTCATCTTCTTCTACAAATTGAGATGTCAACGATTGATAACATTCCAGCGCAGCTTGTTTTTGCGGCTGTGGCACAATTGGGAAAGTAGTCAATATATAAGTAAACTCTTCTTCAGTTAAGCCATAAATATGCGCGATTATTCCATCCAATTCTGCTCTCAATTTATTCCTTTCCACTTCATCAATAGCCGCTACTTTTTCACTCCATTTTGTTTTGATTACTTGTTCCCACAATTCAGCAAATTCTTCGGTAGTACAAATTAATTGGGCAGCTCTTTCTATAATTGGTCTGTACCATTTGTCTTTGGATGATAAGCGTGGAACAGGTAATTGATAAAAATAAAATAAGTTTAAGTTTGCGGAAACTCTTGAACGAAGAATAAAGTCAACAACAAAACTATTAAGCGTTGAGGTAAGTAATAACAAATCCTTGTAATCGAACTGAAGTGCATTGTAATTTTTAAAATCATGACTAAATGGAAAATTAATTGAAAGTGAATTTCCGACTACACAGTATTTCGGCAGTACAGTTGCTATCAAAGTTCTTGAATCGGTATTTCTAGCAATTTTTCTAATCGCAATTCTATATGTTTCGTAATCATTTTTTAAATCTTTTGGCTGCCTGAATAAGCCTTCAATTCTTTTTACTTTTTTATTTAAAAAATCATCTTTTATTTCTTTCTCATTTATCCAATATCTGGGTTTGGAAAAAAGATGGTTGAATTGATGAATCATCCCTCCTTCATAAAGCGTGAATTTTGCAAGCTTTGTTAAGAAACTTTCTGATGAACGGGTCATATTTATTTCTTCGCCGTAAAGGTTCAAATCCCAGCCAGACTTATCACCTGATAATAAAGGGTACTGCGAAACTTTTTCCGCAATAGCAACTTCTTGTTCATTTTTAAATTCAATTATTGAAAAACTATCCGGACTCAAACGCTTTATTAATTCCACAGAAATATTAATAGACCCGTATTCCGGAAAATTGCTTAATTCCTCTACATCATGTCTCATAAATGCTGTAGGAAACTTCTTCGAAATTCCATCTTTTTCAAAACTTAAAACCACAAATTTGAAACTCCGATGTACATTCTCAAAAATTTCTTTTCTGTTTTCAAAGCAAAATAATCCGGTAATATTATTTTCATCAAATAGCATTTCACGTAATTGTTTTGTACCTAAGTCGGTATAAATACCACTTGGTATTACCATTCCACAATAACCTTTTGGTTTTAAAAGATTTTTACTTTGCTCAGAAAATAGACAATAAAGGTTTGGCTTATTTCCAACCGCCTTTCCATTTACAATTGAGATTTGATTTTTGTATTGAGAAGAATTTTTTAGATATGCCCACTGGTGAGGGTATCGACTTGAATTGGACAGCCACTCATATCTAATTTCATCAACCTTCATTAATTCCTGTTTAATCACTTCCCAATCTTCAATTGGAAGTTTTTTCTTTTTAATCTCGTTATCGTATTGCTGAAAAAATTCTTTCTCATTTGTTTGAAAAACTTCCCATGGTGGGTTAGTGATAATCGCATCAAAGCCATCTTTCTTCCTGAAAATTTCAGAAAAATTATAACCCCAGTGAAAAGGTTGAAGCGCTTCAATATCGGTTTGTGTCATCAGCCTTTTTATAGATTTCCCTTCTTTATTTTTGGTGTCATCCCAGGTTACCTGTTCGTACTTAATGCCAAGTGTTGTAAACTCTTCCAACAATAACTGGTTTAATATTTTATTGGCTTCCGCTTCCTGTTTTTGTATGCCGTCTCTTAGCGATTGTAAATCTTTAATGCCGAGCTGATGCGCATTTTTATAGCTTGATACGGCTGCCTCTTTTTCATTAATTAATTGCTGGTAGCTTTTAGCCAATTCGCCGCCAAATAAATTAGCTTGTGCCGTTGCCGGGCTAAACAAGGTTGCCTTTTGTACTATTTTACCTTTTGGCTGTTTTGCAGAAACTGGTTGAAAGTGTTTGTTGAATTGGTTGGCATCTACTCTTAATAAACCAATTAATGAATTGCCACACATAATATTGAAATCTATATTGGGCAAAGGTTCAAGCTGGTCAACGGTTTGGGCGCTTGCTACCAAAGCCAGGAATAAACGCAGTTTGGCAATTTCCGTAGCTTCCTCCATGATGTCCACACCATAGAGGTTATTGGTAATAATCTGTTTTTTGATATAGTAATTGATGCTGGGATGCACTTCTTCTATTTCTTTTTTCCAATCAATCAATTTCTTATCTCCGAGAAAATCTATTTTACCCAATATGGCTGAATATACATTGATAAGCGTTTTCATAGCAGCGACTAAGAATGCGCCGGAACCGCAAGCAGGGTCGAGCAATGATAAGTTAGGAATCACAGCTTTATCGCCATACACCAATTTTCTACAAGTAGCCGCATCCAAACTAATCAGCAGTTCTGAAATATTATTGTAATGTTTTGCTTTGGGCAGTTTGTCAAGCCCAGCTTTCTTTAATAATGTAGGTTCTACTTCAGTCTCATTCACTGCATCTAAAATCAGTTTATAAACTGTTTGCTCACACAGGTATTCTGTAATTTCCGTACGGGTATAATAAGCTCCAAAGGCTTTCTGGTTAATATATTTTTCGAAAATATATCCTAATACATCGGGGTTAATTTCATTGTCATTGCCACCGGGCGTATCATCCAAACTCCAGCTAAATCTTTCGAATAATCCTTTGGGTTCATCTGATTGTAATAAGTTTTCAAATGCAACATCCGGTATGGTTATGTTGGAATATTTTTCTTCAATTTTATGTTTTAAGAATAAGCCACCATTTAAGTATTTTATTTTTCCCAATAGTTTCTTTGCAGAAGCTGAGCGCATATTTTCAGGCTGTGCAAATCCTTCAAAGAATAAGGTTTTAAGGAAAGTATTATAATAATGGTTTTTACCTGATTCTTTTTGAGATGATTTTAATTTTGAGTATAAATAATCATGGTTGCCATTATCTATAAATCCTTTCTTTTGCAAAAAATAAATAAACATAATCCGGTTAAGAAGCACTGAAGCGTACCAGCGTTTGTCGGCTTCGTTATCTATGCCTCCAATCAGGCTAATAAAAATAATAAACTGGTCTTGATAATTACGAAAGAATTGCTTTGTAACCCTTTGTACATCTAATGCCGCTTGCATTTTTTTGGCAACATCTGTAATGGTTATGTTGTTTTCTATCTCACTTATATCCACCATTAGCCCGGCTAATTTTCCAATAAATAAATCTCCTGATTGTCCGGCAGAAAAATAATGTTCTCTTGGCAGGTTCTTTTTATCTTGCTTTTTTACCCAACGCCATATTGTTTGAGTCCGGTTTTTATCTATAAAAATAAGAATGTGTTCAAAATTGATTCTTTGAATTTCTCTTGAAATAACTTCTCTTGCTTTAGCATCAGGAATAATGCCTTCATCATTGGTGATTTCATACACAGTAGCGCCGGATAATTCCGCGATGGCTTTACGATAAAATTGCCCTTCTTTTGTTTGGAAAGGAAATGTGTTTTTATTCTTAGGATTGTTCCATCCTAATTCTTCAATAAACAAAGTTTTAAAATCGAAACCCTGCAGGTAAGTTCTTGTATTTTCAATGTTTAGTGCCATGATTACTATTGACTATTAGTTAAACCAAGTGAACAAATTATTTGAGGCTGGCGGTTTGGCTGTTCATCTTCATTGATAATACACAATTTATCTTCTTCTCTTAATGAAATTACTAAAGATGCTAACTGGTCATCTGAAATACCTGCTTTCAATTGCCTCCCTATTGTTTCTCTTGCAAATTCTTTCAATGGATATTTATAAATATCATCAATTGCCTTTTTCAACTGGTCATTTACAAAAAGTGTATTTTCAAATTCTTTACAATACCGGTCCAGCTTCATATATGCCCTGTATTTCACTCCGGTTTTTTTCCCCAATGAACCGCCAGTATTTACTTCATCGTCCTTAATATAATCAATAGCCTTCTTCACTAACTCATGATGATTTTCTATTTTGTATAATGCAGGTTCATCCGGGCCACATTGGGCCGCTTTTAATATAGCGAGTTGTGATTGAGTAATTATCTTTCCATTTTTATCCATCCAGGCTAACACATCGTTATCATCCGATGTTTTTGTATAAACAATTACACCATCTTTTTCAGGAATATCATTATTTTGTTTTGTTGCATAAATAACATTGGGTAAATCCGGAATAATTTTGTTTAGTTCAGGCTTGGCATCAATTGCGTTTTTCCATATCTGGTAAGCATAAGAAGCAAGGTCAACTTCTGTATCATCATCTTCGCCATCTAATATTCCCGAATTCTCATTGTATAAATCTGTAATATTTATTGGGTCGCCTTCAAAAAAGACTTCATCCGAACCCACCACTTCTGCATTCTCTTCAATCCTCTGCGTAAGCCTTCTTCGCAAATTGATAATCTGTTCAATCCCATCCTCCGGCAGAAATGAATAACAAATAATCTCAGTTGCTTTTTGGCCAATACGGTCAACACGTCCTGCTCTTTGAATTAACCGGATAATTGCCCACGGTAAATCGTAATTTAAAATGATATGCGCGTCCTGCAAATTTTGACCTTCACTCAAAACATCAGTTGAAATCAGCACCCTTAACTCATTTTTTAAATCAATATTTTTTTTATTACTGTGAGGACTAAATCTTTGTGCCGAAGCAGTAGGATTTTCATTAGCTCCTGTTACAGCTTCTATATGCATCATACCCCTTTTTTGTAATTGCTCTGTCAGGTAATAAGCTGTATCCGCAAATTGCGTAAAAACTAATACTTTCTCATTTTTATGTTTAACAGTGAGTAGTTCGTGCAACGCATTTAATTGTCTGTCATTATCGGGATTCCAATCTTTACCAATGGAAAGAATCTTGATAATTTCCTTGCTATCGTTAATGAGCGAAGTTTGCAAAGTATCCAGAAAAAATTCGCTTCTTATCCAATCAAATCTTTTGTGGTATTGGCTACGGAATATCGTGTACAATTCACCGGCATTTTGCAGGTACCTTTCTTCATTTAATATCAGGTTTAAACCGTTTTCATCTGCATCCTCGTCTGTATCTTCATCCTCCAAGTAGTTATCCAAGTTTTGAGAAATATTTTTACCTATTGGCACCGGTAGATGGTTTTCCAAAGCATAAATGAAAATATAATTGCGCAATACATGCCTGCTTAAAGAAAGAAGAAAAGAGTAACCACTACTTTCTAATCTCTTAAAAAGATTGGTTCTGCAAAAGCCCATTAAACGTTTGCCTGCATGAGAAAGATTTGCCATTAAAACCTCTTCTTCCTTAGTTGCTTTAATTAAAGGTTTATCATTAAGGAATTTTTGTAACCCATATCGTGGCAAATTAAGACTGTTTAAAATATCCACTATTTTGCGTGAATATAATTTAGCATACTGGTCTTTGGGGTCTTTGGGATTGAAATAATATTCAACTCTTTTAGGTATTCTATCAGGAAAATAAGAACGGCTGCCATCAGAGAAAGTTAAAAATTTTCTATCATTTGAAGAATCAGTTTGAGAGTAGTTATTTCTAATAAAACTTCTCGTTCTTCTTACCAAATACAGCCGCATAAGTTCACGCCAATCATCAGCAAATTCACTTCTTTCAAAAGCCTTAATACTTCTGATAAAAGTCTCGGTATGTTTAGCGCTAAACTGAACCTGTCCGCCAATACTTTCAATGTATCTCTCAGGGCTAATACCTAAGTCTTTATCATCAGAAATAAATAAACGAAGTTGATTAGACAAATCAAAATAAGTCTTATTGTAGGGTGTTGCTGACAGCAAAATTACCTTGCTATCATTTTCAGTTAAATATTCTTTTATAGCTCGGTATCTGCTACCTCTGTCATTACGTAAATTTTGACTTTCATCTATAATCACTAACCTATATCTTCTAAGATTAGGCAACAATGATTGTACCCGGCTTTGAGAAATTACTTTTGCCCTTAATTGATATTTATGAGCATAGTCTTCCCACATTTCAACCAGGTTCTTTGGACAAATAATTAATGTTTCTAAAAAAAAATCGTCTTCAAACATTTTTGCCAAAGCTGTAGCAGTTATTGTCTTTCCTAATCCCACCACATCACCAATAAGCACACCATCTCTTTTATTTAAATGATGCGCAGCTACCAACACTGCCTTTTGTTGAAATTCTAATAATTCTTTTTGAAAAATCTTTGGCAGCTTAAATTCATTAATACCTGCCCTGGCTTCCCTTGAAAGATGGTAAGCGATTTTAAGGTATATGTGAAAGGGTGGAACCAAACGGTCGGCTGCCCAACTGGTGTCAATAATTTCTATTAATTCATTTGTTATATCAATACACCATCTGTCTTTCCACCTATCGTTAAACCATATTGCCAATTTAGCCGCAGCATCCTGATCCATAACATCAATATTCAATTCCCCTTGCTTCGCAAGGCCTGCAAGAGTAAGGTTACTGCTACCCAAAAAACCAACTACCGGTACTCTTTTATCTTCACTATAGGCCAAATATAATTTAGCATGAAGGGTATAGCGTAAATGTAATTTGACACACACCTTATTATCCTTCATTTGTTGGCTTAACTTCCTTAATGCTTTTTCATCAGCTTCGGTGGGATTACCAATTGTTAGTTGTTCTTTAAATTCCTGAGCTAATCTCTTTTTAAGTTTAACGGCTTCTGCCTGATCCATGGCATGATCATCGCCATTAGTAAGATGTTCTTTTAAAATATCAATAGGTAATTTTTGCATTCCTACTAATAATCGGCATATTCGATGAATTTCTGAATTTCCTTCATTTATCGCTGATCCAGAAAGAGAATCAATTTTTTCGGCAACTTCTTTCCATCCTCTTAAATTAAAATATCCTACACAAAAGTCTGTACGATGTGATAATTCAAGTGTTTCATTTAATCCTTTAGTTAAGTGGTTACTTATGTTGTCGTATATCTTGGGCATCGTAATTTTATCTAAACAAATAATTTTAATTTACTTTCAATTAATATTTTACATTCTTAGATATTAATCAGAAAATTTAATTATATAAGCAGTAAAAGACGTTTTGTTCAAAACTTTCTCTCTGATAATTTTTTTCATCTGCCATAAACAATATCGCAGAAAGAAGCGAAATCAGTTATCTCACAAAGTAAGAAATAAATGAATCAAATATTATACAATTGTCGGAAAATCTTCAAGGCTCCACGCAACAACACACACAATTCGCATCCACATCCTAATAAACAGATTGCACGTCACCCTTCGGAGCGTCATTGCGAGGCGCACGGATAAACTTTTAAATTAAAAAGAAGCTTATTGCGCAGAAGCAATCTCATCAATTGGAAGAAGATGATCAACTTTAGATTCACATCCTAATGAGCAGATTGCTCAGCCTGAGGCGGACAGGCACGTCGCCAAGATGATCTAATAAAACCGATAATCATTGTACAGGCTCCTCGCAATGACGTACAAAATGAAAATCCTACTTATATATTTGTTTACCGTTGTGCCGTTGTGCACTTCCCCCCTCTCCTCTTGGAGAGGGGCCGGGGGTGAGGCTTGGATTGCTCAGCCTGAGGCGGACAGGCACGTCGCCTTGTGATCTTACAAAACCGATAATGATTTTTAGAGGCTCCTCGCAATGACGGATAAAATGAAAATCCTTCTTATATATTCGTTTACCGTTTCTGCCTGAGTAAACTTCCCCCTCTCCTGTCATTCTGAGCCTGTCGAAGAGTGTCCTCCTGATCTTGTCGAAGGAGAGAATCAAGGGACGAGGATTTTATCCAACTATCCGTACCTTGGGCTTTTTTATCAAATCATTATCAATGAAAAAAATTTGCTGTAACCAACAACCTTTTACCAACCGCCCCTTTCTCTTAATTTGCTTTATTGCGCTTTTTTCTTTTACCACTTTTTATGCAAAAGCAGGCGATTCTATTGCTATCATTCCCAGGCCGCTAACCATGCAGGAGCATAACGGTCATTTTGTGCTTAATAATTCAACCACGGTAACAACAAGCGCTTCCGACGCTGCTGTTTCACAAACCGTTGAATGGTTTACGAATGAGATCGCTACCTCCACCGGCTATCATCTTTCATCAAAAAAATCATCGAAAAATGAGATAAGCTTAATCCTGAATACCAGGGCAGACACTTCTTTGCATGAGGAGGGTTATACTTTACAAGTTACCCCTTCAAGAGTAACGATAAAGGCCAATAAACCGGCAGGGCTTTTTTATGGCTTGCAAACGGTATTGCAGTTATTGCCTCCGCAAATTGCCAGCCTTTCAGCAACGAAAAATGTCAACTGGACGATGCCGTGCGTTGACATAAAAGATGTGCCGCGCTTTGGCTGGCGTGGTTTGATGCTGGATGTGAGCCGCCACTTTTTTACCAAACAGGAAGTGGAAGAATACATAGACCAGATGGCGCGCTACAAATACAACATCCTGCACCTGCACCTTGCCGACGACCAGGGCTGGCGCATTGAAATAAAGAGTTTGCCTGAGCTTACCAAAGTAGGTGCATGGCGCGTAAAACGTACCGGCCGCTTTGGAACGTTTCTGCCCGCCCTTGCCGGAGAGCCTGCAACGGATGGCGGCTTCTACACCCAGGACGACATGAAGGAAATTATTAAATACGCACAAGACCGTTTTATTTCCATTCTTCCCGAAATTGATGTGCCCGCACACAGCCTTGCGCTCATAGCCTCTTATCCAAATCTGAGCTGCACGCAATTGCCTTATTCTGTGAATGCAGGCGGACATGGCTATCAGCGGGATGACAATGTTTTATGTATCGGCAATGATTCAACCTTTAGCATGCTTGATAAAATATTCACTGAAATCGCGGCCCTTTTCCCCTATCCTTACATACATATAGGCGGAGACGAAGCCTATAAAGGTTTCTGGGACCAATGCCCTAAGTGCCAAAAAAGAATGGCGGATGAACATTTGAAAAACGTGGATGAATTGCAGAGCTATTTTGTAAAAAGAGTAGAGAAGATAGTGGAATCGAAAGGTAAAAAATTGATAGGCTGGGATGAGATCCTGGAAGGTGGTCTGGCGCCCAACGCAACCGTAATGAGCTGGCGCGGAATGAGCGGCGGAATTGCGGCGGCAAAAATGGGCCACCATGTAGTGATGACGCCGTGGGATTATTGCTACCTGGATCTTTACCAGGGAGAGCCTGAAGGCGAGCCGCCTACTTATGGCTTATGCAGGCTTTCTGATTCCTACAATTATGAACCCGTTCCGGATAGCGTGGACGAAAAATATATTCTGGGCGGACAGGGAAATTTATGGAGCGAATCCGTTCCCACATTCAGGCACGCCGAATACATGACCTGGCCAAGAGGGATGGCGCTGGCTGAGGTGTACTGGAGCTCAAAAGCCAATAAAAACTGGAGTGATTTTATTAGCAGGCTGGAAAAACAATTTCCCCGCCTGGACGCAGCCAATGTAAAATATTCAAGGAGCATGTACAACCCGATATTTGAGCCGGCACGCATTAAGAACAGCGACTTTGGCGTAACCCTTACCACAGAAGTAAAAGGGCTGGACATTTATTACACTTTTGACCAGACCAATCCTGACAGGTTTTCGCCCAAGTTTGATGGAAAGCCTATTCAATTTCCGAAAGGCGCCACGCAATTAAACGTGATCACTTACCGCGATGGAAAACCAATCGGCGAACAAATCAATATGCCAAAAGATGTTTTAGTAAAAAGGCTGGATGAGAAACACCATGTTTATTAAATAGAAAGAAGAGACTGAGGAATTTACTCATTGTCTGAACTTTGATTCTTTTGATTTGTATGATTATTATGATTTTTAAAGTGTTCCTAATCACAAAATCAAATGAATCACATAAATCACAGTTCAGACCAGTTTACCCATTGTCTGAACTTTGATTCTTTTGATGTATGATTATTATGATTTTCAAAGTGTTCCTAATCACAAAATCAAATGAATCACATAAATCACAGTTCAGACCAGTTTATCCATTGTCTGAACTTTGATTCTTTTGATTTGTATGATTTTTATGATTTTTAAAGTGTTCCTAATCACAAAATCAAATGAATCATATAAATCACAGTTCAGACTAGTTTACTCATTGTCTGAACTTTGATTCTTTTGATTTGTATGATTATTATGATTTTTAAAGTGCTCCCAATCACAAAATCAAATGAATCACATAAATCACAGTTCAGACCAGTTTATCCATTATCTGAACTGTGATTCTTTTGATTTGTATGATTATTATGATTTTTAAAGTGCTCTCAATCACAAAATCAAATGAATCACATAAATCACAGTTCAGACCAGTTTATCCATTGTCTGAACTTTGATTCTTTTGATTTGTATGATTTGTATGATTTTTAAAATGTTCCCAATCACAAAATCAAACGAATCACATAAATCACAGTTCAGACAAACGCACCAGTTCAGACCAGTTTATATTTCTTATTAAGCAGCCTCTTAAATTTCAAACTGTTTTCACCAAAATTAATAAGTAATCCGACTTCAAGATTGTACGCTTCGAGGTAATTAATCGCCTGATTTAAATTGGTATTATCTAATACAGAGATTGCCTTCAACTCTGTAGAAACAACACCTTCTACCAAAAAATCCACTCTCCTTGTTCCTATCTGTTCTTCCCTGAAGAATACCGGCATATCATGCTCGCGACTAAATGAAATTCCGGCTAATCTCATTTCAATCGCCATTGCCCTTTGATAAATCACTTCCTGGAATCCGTTCCCTAAAACTTTATGCACGGTCATTGCGCATCCTATAATTTTTGAAGTGAGTTCCGAATATTTGTACTGCTCTTTAATAATGCTTTGTTCCATAATTATTTTCTTTTGATAATCTGAAATCATTCTGCAACCAGTCTGAACTTTGATTCTTCTGATTTGCATGATTATTATGATTTTCAAAATTTTCCCAATCACAAAATCAAATGAATCACATAAATCACAGTTCAGACATTCAGAAAGGTAGTGAAGCGTCCTTATTTCCGAATACAAATAAAGATAATATTTTAAATAATAGAAAAGATGATTTTTGTAAAAGATGTAAAGGGATTCGAGAGAACGAGGCCCGGGGTGAGGCGTAATCTTCAACACCACCGCTCTCTCCTGCAACAAAAGAACCCAATCATTTACCACGAGACGGTCATCATCTTCCTCAATGAAGCCATCCCTTAACAAACGAAAGCAATCATTTATCATAAGAAGAAGATCATCCGGCAGCAGAAGATAATTTTCTAACAAAGGGAAGCGCTCCTTCAACAGACGAACTCATCATTCCGGTGTATGATGTACATCACCCATCAAGGGATGAGCCTCTTTTTCCAGATGATTGCCAAATTCGACTTCGTTTCAATTATTTTTTCAAAGAAAAAATCCTTCGTGGCCCTGTTTGCCGGCAAAGACAGGTTAGTGGCTAAATTCTTTTTTAGGATTAAGTATTTAGTTCGTAAGTGCAAGACTAATAAAAAGTTCTAATATTGAGTAGTAGCCTCGTAGAGGCGATATGTTAGTAGCATTTTGTCTGACATTTATGCTGCAAGCTCCGTAGGAGCGATATGTAACATGCCGCTCCTACGGAGCTACCAGAAAAAATTAAACGCTTTGCGCTACTACTAACATATCGCCCCGATGGGGCTTATTGATGAAACACCGCTAATACTACATTTGCGAACTATACTTTACGCCAGATAAATTTGTACAACCAATTCTAACCTGCGTGGCCGGCAAAGGTGGCCCTTATCCGTGAAAATCCCCGCCTGAATGACGAAGTCGGGCAGGTGTGTAATCCCTGTCTGAATGCCCGCCTGAACGAATCAGTCGGGCAGGCGTTGCAAAAAACCTTTGCGCGTCAGCTCAAAGAAAAATCATTTCGCGTCAATACGAATGAATTCGCATCAACAGCACAAAATATTGTTATTGGATTGCAATACTAAATACTAAATCGGGTTAAAGAAACAGACCACAATCTTGTGGAGAAAAAATTAAAATTAAAATCTTATGAAGAAAGTAAGTATTTCTTTCAGTCCCTTCACAGACGTAAATTTTGGTAAAAAAAGCCAGTTTATTGTCACTTCGCTCACCGGCAATACGTCCTTTACCGAACTGGTGCCGGCGCTGGCAGACGTGAAGGCGGGCGTAACCAAATACACGGATGCCCTGGCGCTGGCGGGCAATAAAGACCGCATAGCCATAGCCGAAAAAAACAAAAGCCGCTTAGAGCTGGAGGCCATGCTGAAACAACTGGGACTTAGCGTGATGGCGCAGGCCAACGGCGATGAGAAAACCCTCGTTACGTCTGGCTTTACGCTTACCAAAACCAGGGAGCCGAGGTACATTACCAATCCCGGAAATGTGATGCTCTCTAACGGCATTACCTCCGGAACGATGGTGAGCGCCGTAAAAGCCGTGAAAGGCGGCAAGAGCTATGTACACGAGATAGCGACCACACTTCCTGTGGACGATACCGTGTGGACCACCAACACTTCGAGCACCAGCAGCTTTGTGTTTTCCAACCTCACACCCGGCAAGCAATACTGGGTAAGGGTGGCCGTTATAGGCGCCCGCAACCAGAAGGCATACAGCACCGTGAGCACCTGGTATGCACAATAGCTTAGGGAAATGAGGAATGCTCCATGGTTATTTTTTTATAGGCGAATGGCTGATGCTTTCGCCTTTTTTTGATGCAGATTGGAATGGAGGATGTAGGATGGAGGATGTAAGATGGATGATGTAAGATGGCAACATTTTTAAAAAGGAGCAACCAAGGTACTGAATAATTGAAAAGGCTGAAGATTAGTTAGAGACGTTGCTGCGCGGCGGTGGGATGGCCGGACAAACGCGCGGAGCGATCGGGTTGTCCTTGATTTTTTGTTTCTTTTGCATCAAGGCAAAAGAAAAAGCAAAAACAACACCAGATACAATTTTTTCCTGCACCATACGTTAACTAAAATCTGCTAATCATTTTGTATTTCGGTTGCTACTGAATTTCACCTAAGAAATTGTAAACAAAAACCCCAGATATGAAAAAGAAACAAGCAATTAAAAAAAATGCAGTTCCTTCAAAATCAAGCAAAGTATCTGCTGTAAAAAAGTCCTCAAAAAAGAAGGCAACCCCAAAGAAAGCTATAACGGGTACGTCCACACGAAAACCCACACTTAGCGACATTGCCAAAATGCAGGCAATGAAACTGGACGACATACCGGATAAACACGGGCCAATCGTATTTTCGGATACCTGGTACGAGTACTCAGTCTTTCTATCCAAATTTCATGTATCCATCAATACAGCCAATAACTGGCTCAGATTCGGCTGGCTTCCTTATACGCAATTAGGAAGAATACGCATCATCAACAAGACTGACATCGAAAATATGATGCTGCG
>Ga0070660_100001051_pt1 | contig 18590 bp, 6 predicted proteins | sample KBSC33metaG_FD_64670 | JGI IMG/M metagenome (GOLD analysis project Ga0070660, IMG submission 64670) | Corn rhizosphere microbial communities from Kellogg Biological Station, Michigan, USA - KBS C3-3 metaG | ecosystem: Host-associated > Plants > Roots > Rhizosphere > Soil ... | reverse complement strand
GGGCACCATGAATGAAAGCGAAAATGATTGAGGCCGTAAGATCTGCATTTTTTAAAAACTTTCATCCACGATTCCATATCGGTTGGTGGGTATCCTGTTAAAGGAAAGGCGGCACATTCCAAAGTCCCTCTAAGAAATGTCAGGTGGCCATTAATTGTAAATTGAGTACCATTTGTTGAAAAGTCCCTCATCCCAAAATCAACTTTCTTATTATCTGCATTTCCATTTCCTTCTAAACTTATTTTTAAAGAATAAAGATTGGGATGAAACTCGTCCCACAGCAAGGGATTATTACCCATTGGATAAACGATCTCGAAATCCATGCTATCACCTTTTACTTCAATGGATTTTTTGAGCTCCTTTAATTTTTCAGCTTTAGGATTATTTGACAAGGCAAAAAGTTCAAGATTCGCGTTCACGGGTTTTCCAGACATATTATTAATGTGCAGGTGCGCCACCACTTGCTTTTTTTGTATATCGGGATATAATCGTACGTCGTCAATATAAAGAGCCGGGCGCGCAGCAATGTAAAGTTTACCAACCATGCCGTTCCAGTTGCCTTGAGTATGGTCGGTGATGCTATGTGAATTTTGTCCAACATTAAAATCCTTAATCCTGTTATCAACCCGAATGGTGAGGCGATGACTTCCGGGAGTTAAGGCTCTTGAAAGATCAAACGTGTGTGGAGCAGCAAGACTGTTTTCCATTCCAATTTTTTTATCGTCCACCCAAACAACCGTTTCCCAATGACTTCTTTCAATAAAAAGTTCTACATATTTCCCTTTCCAGGACGAAGGGATATGGATTGCTTTTTGATACCAAGCGGCTCCCTTGTAATACTTCACCGGCTGAAGCCAGAAAGGAACTTTTATATTTCCAGGCTGGCGGTATTTTGCATATTCTGGCTTGAAAAACCAGGAAGAATCAACGATACTTCCCGTCCAGGGTGTATTTACTGTGATATTATCGCCCAAATTATTAGTAGTCATTGAGCCAGGCAGTTTTATTTTACCCGGTAAGTTTTTATCAAACCATTGTTGCTCAACTCCCTGGTCTAAAGAATCAATACGAAAGCTCCATTCTCCTGAAAGATCAATTTTTTCCTTTGTTACCTGCTGGCCTTTTACATTAGTGGACAACATCATTACCACAGTAGAGAATAGTATAATATAAATCTTTTTCATTTTCGTTTTTTTATAGTTTTGATTGATCTCCGGCATATAATATTTATTTTTCTGTTACGAGGTCATTGTGCAAGCGTAGATGGTGAAAGAATTTTGCCTAACGTCGAAAAGTCTAAACTCTGACTGGGTTTGAATGAGCCGGAACTCACATAAGCATAAAGGCTTTTGAGGAATTCAGCGGTTTCGGGAAGTTTTTCATCCCGAATATTGAGTGTACAAACCAACAGTTTGCCCTTGCCCACCATGGCTTCAAACACATTCCCTAGTTTGTCATTCCGGGAAAAGTTATCGATCACCTGAACGATTGGATGGAAATGAGCCGGCGTACTATTTAGTATCATGGTTTGTGATCCTTGAATTAGATTCCACCATTGCCAGTTACTGTAATCGTCGGTTGGGAACAGGGAAAAAAATTGATTTTTGGGATTGCACAGAATGCCCATGGTATTGGGACTACTATGAAACCAAATAGGGCTCCAAAATACGGGCAAAAATGAACCAATGAAAGATTGCGCCGAATCGAGTACAGGGAATAAAACCACACTTTTGCCTTCAATCAGTGCATTCCGGGTGGCCTCGTTCCAGTTATGGCTGACAATAATATTGTCTGGCACCTTGACTGTTGCAGGGGGTGGATAGATCCAAATATTCCAACTGTTTGTGAAAGAAGTGTTTTTCAATGAAACCGTAACAGTGAATTCGCCGGGTGCTACAGCTTTATATAGAGGAATACTAATGTCGCCAAGTTCGGTCAGCTTACCAGTAGGCACATTGATAGTTGCTAATGATCCTTTCGCGAAAAGTTTTCCGTTCTGGTCACGAATCGTCCATTCTGGTTGAGCGCCGATCAAATCGGTAGTGTCAAAATGAGATAGCTCGACCTTCGCCGAAAAAGTCTCGGCAGTAGAATAAGTTCGTTTGATTATTCGAAGCAGTGGAACGGTGGCGCCGCAATACCGTTTATGTTCTTCAGGCATGATAAATCCTTTAGAATCCCAAAAGGGATCAAGCAATCCTACAAGGGCTGTTCCTTGTCCGGGATAATCGTGAAGATCAAGCAGGGAAAAACCGGCATAATCCGGGGTACGTAACAAATTTTCAATCTCTTCCTTGTAAAGCATCACTGCCTGCTGACCTGTCGAATGGAAAAATTGCTGAGCGTCATCCAACATTCCTTTAGATCGAAGGTCATCCCTTACCAGTTCGAAGTTTTTCGCTTTCAATACGCCGGTATATTTTTTGATTTCATCAAAATTGGGATAGAACGTCCATTGGCCGATTTCGTGGCCAATGACCGGGCGCTTAATATCCTGATCGTCAACAGCCGCGCTTGCATCGCTCATGGTATTCGGCCCGTGGATACCTCTCCCCTTGCCTGTTTCCGTCCACTGCCGGTTTGACGTTAGTTCTCCTGATGAGGGAGAACTGTATAGATGACGGGGATCAGCCTTAATGAGCATATCAATCCAATGAGAAAGTATGCTACTGGTTCCGCCATATTCGTTTCCAAGCGTCATCAGGCAAAATGAGGGATGGTTGCCATAGGAATGAATGATGTCCATTAATTCTTTCTCCATAAAAGCATCCTGATCAGAATTTTTGCCGACCGGGGTATTAGCCTGCGGGCCTTCCGTTTGAATCATAATACCTTCCTGATCCGCTGCTGTAAAGGCCGCGTCAGGCGGGGTCCAGGAATGAAAACGAATAAAATTTAATCCATAAGATTTTTCAATCTTAAAAATCCGTCGCCATGACGCAACATCCGTAGGCGGATAGCCAGTCAACGGATATATAGCACAATCCAGGGTTCCGCGCATCATGAGAGGTCGTCCATTCATTGTAAATACCGTACCTTTTATTGCAAGCTTACGCATGCCGAAGGAAACGCTTTTCTTACTTTGAAATGCCCTATTTTTCGTAGAAAGAGAGGCGTTCAGCGTATAAAGATTGGGGGAAAACTCATCCCATAGCTTCAGATGATTTCCCATTGTCACTTCCGCTTTGACGACAGATTCGCCATTCAGAGCAAGAAAAGGCATGGAAACAGATACACCGGTCGCAACTCCGGTTGCATCCTTAACGGAAAAACGGACATTTCCGCTGACTGATGAGCCAGTAAGGTTCCTGATGCGGGCCTCGACCTTGATTAACTTGCGATCTATGTCAGGATAAACTTGCACATCGTTTAGTGAAACAAGGTCGGCTGCGCGCAATTCAATCGCACCTACAATGCCGTTCCAGTTGGTCTGGGTCCCTTCATAATTGATCGAAACAAAACTGCCCAGATCAAATTTTAGGGTGTTATCCACGCAAATCGTCAACCGGTGTTTCCCGGGAGTAATATCAATTCCTAAATCATAAATCTGAGGAGAGATAAGGTTATCGTGGGTGCCAAAATCCTGCCCATCGAGCCATACGTGAGTTACCCAATGGTTTCGCTCTAAAAAAAGGGTAATCTGTTTGCCTTTCCATGTATCCGGTATTTCGATATCACGTTGGTACCAGGCTGGCCCGGTATAGACATTCGGCCGGTAAAGCCCATCGAGATTAGGTTTCGAGGGATTGGCAATTCCTGCTTTTGCCTCATCTGTAGTGCCGGGCAGAGTAATTTCTGATGGCTCGCTTTCTTCCGTTTTTAATTTACTTTCATACCATTTATCGGTAAGGCCGGTCTTAGCCTCATCGCGGCTAAATCGCCATTTCCCTGAAAGATCAATTTTCATTTGTGAAATCCGCTGACCATTTACATTAGTGACAAACAACATCATCACAACGCAGGATAGAACAATGTAAATCTTTTTCATTTGTGGCTTTTATAAACTATTAATCATTATTATCTTGATCTATTGGTCTTAATTAATACCTGATGGAATCGTCTATGAATTAAGACTGAGAATAGAACCAATAATAGTGTACGAAACTAAAAATGAAACGCCAGAAGCCAATGGACGATATATTGTTAATAATGGATTATTTTACTTTTGAAACTATTAACTTGATACATGCGATTTTCATTTATAAAATGCTAAACAGGAAAATGAAAAATACAGTAAATCAACAAATTTTATGGATTCTTAATCTATTAATGCATGGCTATCTTAATCTATAACACTCCATTTCTTGCTGATTAATACCAAATAATAATTTATTATTGATGCTGATAACGCTTCTTACATCACCACGCAAACGAAACCCTGATTGTTGTTGATTAATATATTTAAAATTGCCTTTACCATCGCCCTTCAACAATATGCCATAATTGGCATCATAATTTCCAAAACGCAATCGGGCATGATGGATGTTGCCACAAAGCAAAAGGTCTTTATTTCCATCTTTATCATAATCCAAGGCTGTAATGGTAAACACCGGAGAAAATTGCACTTCTGTTGGAAGGCTTTTTTTGTGAAACCTGCCATCATTACCTCTTTCAAAATAACATGTGGCTAATTCATTTGCCTGGAGATGTTTAGCGCCTTTTAGTTGTTCTTTAGTAAAAATATCATTTATGGTTGCATCTGCATAATCTTTATAATAAGGAAATTTTTGTGCCATCCCACTCAACTGGTTTATGAGTTCATCTCTTGATAAATATGGATAACTTTTGCCTTGTATATAAAAACAAAGAATGGGGTCAATAGTGCCGTTACCATCAAAGTCCTTATAGTACATTTCTGCGGGCTGTTCGTCACTTGCCTTGCATTGGGAATTTAATCCCAGGTTTCCAATTACTAAATCAATCTTCCCGTCATTGTTCATGTCTTCTGCCAATATTTTGTTCCACCAGCCACTATAGATTTCATCAAAATAACTTTTCGTCTTATTTGTTAGTTTACTGTTCATGTTTATAAAAACGGTAACAGGCATCCATTCTCCTACTACAATCAGGTCTTGTTTGTGATCACCATTGAGGTCTATCCACACTGCATCTGTAACCATTCCGATATGTTGCAATTCGGGCGCTATGGTGGCTGTCTGGTCGGCAAAATGCCCTTTACCATCATTGATAAGTATATAACTTTCCGGCACTTCAGGATAGTTCCCGGGTATTACCCTGCCACCCACAAACAAGTCAGGGAATCCATCACCATTTATATCATTAACACGTACACAACTTTTACTCACATGCATTTCAGGCAATGAATTGGTGCTCTTTTTAAAGTTGCCTTTTCCATCATTGATATATAACCGGTCCTGCAATAAAGAATCGTTAGGTGCATAATTATCATATCCTCCGCTTACTACATAAAGATCTTCAAATCCATCGCCGTTTGCATCAAAGAATAATGCATCAACATCTTCACTCATTTTGTCCAAATTAAAATCTGGCTCATCCTTTTTAATAAAAGACCCATTCTTCTGTTGAATATATAAAGTACCTGGCTGACCAATTCCACCACCTACATATACATCTTCCATTTTATCACCGTTGACGTCCCCTTTTGCAATGCAGGGACCCGAAAAAGAAAGTGGGTTTACCATCAATGGCTGCCTTTTAAAATCATTAATGTTTGTGACGGTATTTTTGTAGCTCACCGGCGATTTTATTTCATTAAATAAAGAAGGAGGTTTAGCTACGCTGACGTTTATTTTATCGGCATCATTTTCATTTAAGGTTATAAAACGATTTGCTTTTATATTTTTGAGTTCCTGCATTTTGCCACTTTGCCAAATAATTTTTAATGAGTCTAATAAGGTATCTTTTCCAAGCCCAAAGTGCAATACTGGGGATACCGAAGACTCATAACCTCTCGCCGGCATTTGTTCAAGATATTGTTCTTTTCCTTTTGTATAAACATAAATTTTAGCGCCAATGCCTTGTGTGTTTTTCCCATTTCCTCTTAAATTTATTTCTAAATAATGATTTAGTTTATCGTTGGTTTCATTGCGATAAATAAACGCCGGTTTATCAATATTGTTTACCACCAGGTCAAGATCTCCATCATTATCAAGATCAGCATAAGCAGCACCATTGCTATTTGAGATACTATCTATGCCCCATTGTCTGCTAACATTGCTAAATGTAAGGTTGCCATTATTTTTAAAAAAATAACTCATTATATCAGAAGATGGCATTTGTTTTAAAATATTCAGCAAATCTTGCCTGAATACTCCCCCACTTTTATTTTCTAATTTGCTATTCATGTAATTTAAAAAGTCCATATTGGTATAATCACGTGGATAGCCGTTTGTAATAAAAAGATCTTTCCATCCGTCATTATCATAGTCTGCAAATAAAGGTGCCCAACTCCAGTCTGTGTTTGATATACCTGCTAATTGACCAATCTCGCTAAAACTGCCATTACCATTGTTTAATTGCAGCATGTTGCGCGTATACTGATAATAAAATCCCACTTTAAGATTTCTATCGAAAAGAGTGTAACTATCTGGAGTTGACAATAATTTTTGACGATGGTTATCTTCCGGAAGCATATCTAATGTAAAGATATCCGGCAGCCCATCATTGTTGATATCAGAGATATTATTTCCCATTGAAGCTTCCGAAGTATGGCCCAACTGTTGTTGTAGCTGCTCGGTAAAAGTGCCGTCATGATTGTTGATGTATAAATGATCCGGAACTAAGTAATCGTTTGATATATAAATATCAGGCCACCCATCGTTATTTATATCTGCTATTCCGGCGCTAAGATTATAATTTAATGTGCTGTTAAGGAGACCAGATTCTTTGGTTACATCTACAAAATGATTGTTGTCATTCCTGAATAACCTGATCCCAGCCTGCATATCCTCTTTATTAATTAATGAGTCAATTGAGGTTTCATCAAGATTACTGATACGCTTTGGATGATGATTTAATAAAAGTAAATCCAGGTCGCCATCCCTGTCGTAATCAAAAAAATAGGCTTGTGTACTATACAAAGAATCTGTCAATCCATATTGAGATGCTTCATCTTTAAAATGAGGGATACCATTTTTATCATTTCCAAGATTAATAAAAAGCTGGGGAACTCTTTTAATGCCACTCAATTTACCTGAATAACAAACAAATATATCTGTTTTGCCATCACCATTAACATCTGCCATTGTAACCCCGGTTTTCCAAGGCCCCGGCCTTCCCTGAACATTAGCTTCATCGGTAATATCCTCAAATTTCATATTACCCTTATTCAGGTAAAGTTTATTGTCAACCATATTTCCACTAAAGTATATATCCTGAAGGCCGTCGCCGTTGACATCACCTATCGCTATTCCCCCGCCGTTATAGAAATATTCATACATCAACACATTCGTATTTAAACCTTCAGTAAGCTGATTTGCAAAATCAATATGCGTTTGGGACGCAGGTAATAAAGTAAATAATGGTTTTGATGAAGAAAGATCTGAGGGTTTAGAATGGCATGCTTCTAAGAGAATGAGCATTAAAAAAGGTACATATCGAAATTGATTTATGAATGGCATTTTTAAAACATAATTTACATGGCAGGGAACTATTTGTTTCCCAACATTTGATTTCCTGTAAAGGTATTTTATCATAAGCCGAAAACCTTATTTACATTTTTGATAAATCCAATTTTAAACCCAAATAATCTTTTAAGTTTTTGGGGAGTGAAAAAAGAGGGCCAGGTAATAATTGTCTTATCGGCGTTGATGATCTTTATTCACATTTTTAATTGCCGACATTAGAAATTGTCCCCCTATGACATTTCTTATATTTAAAATACTAATCTCAAATAACTAAAGCAGGAATCCCGCTGGATTCCTACTTAGTAAAACCTACTTCTGATTATGAAATCATTATGATAGATCAATTGTTATTTTATCAAGACCATAAAATCAATATCCTGGGTTTTGTGTCAAATTTTTGTTCTGGTCAATGGCGCTTTGAGGTATCGGGAATAAGATGTTCTTACTTGCATCAAATTTCCGATCTCCACCTGGTACAGTTACAGGAGCATAATTCAATACGCCATTAGTACTAGTGATGGCAATACCGTGCAATTGTCGATTGAGATTTGTACCTGCAATGCCCCATCTTATCAAATCCCAATAACGTTTTCCTTCAAATGCCAATTCAACTCTTCTTTCTCTTCGTATAGCCGTTCTCATCGCATCCTGGCTTAATCCGGGAGTTAAGTCGGGCAATTGCGCTCTTTCCCTTATCTGGTTAACAGCATTATATACACTTCCATCAGGGCCTACAGCTTCATTTTGTGCTTCAGCATAGTTTAATAGTACATCAGCGTAGCGGAAATAATAATAATTCTGTCCACTGGTTCCATTGTTCCAGTTATCAGCTCCGAGGGTAATCTTGTCATTCAAACCTTTCCGCTGATAATAACCTGTTTGGGTAGCATCATTGTGATCCGACAAATCAATTTCATTCGGGCTACCAATTCCTTGTCTTGTGTAAATAGTATCATTGTACCAATAAGAGCCGTCATAAACAATAGATTGGTAAAAACGAGGCTCTCTGTTAACATAAGGTTTTTGGGGATTATAGCCGGATGTAGGATCACTTATAGTTTTCCCATTGTCCATATCATAGTCATCTACCAATTCCTGTGTAGGATTTACTCCCCCCCAACTTGTTTCCGATCCTCCTGCCGTAAATGTAGGCCCATCAAAAGAATCTGCACGTCCACCCAATACATTTGGAATATATTCCCTATAAAAAATACCCTCGGAATTTACATTGTTGGCTGGCATAAACAAGCCCCCGTAGTCGGGGAAAAGTGAGTATACACCCATATTTACTACCTCCATATTAGTAGCGGCAGAAGCAGTATATTGATGATCAAATAACTCTACCCATCCTTTTAGGGTCAAGGCCGCGCCCTTAGTTGCTCTGCCAGATTCTGCTGCGTTTATGGGAAGATCCTCCGCTGCGGCAGCCAGTTCGGTGGTGATGAATTGGTACGTCTCGGCCCATGTGTTCCTTGCATGGAAAATGCTATCACCTTGTGATGTTGCATCAAGCGGCACAGTAATTATTGGCACACCGCCATAGGCCATCCAAAGGTTTTGGTAAAAATATGCGCGCAGAAACCTAACCTCGGCAATCCGCTCTCTTTTATAACCAGTATCCAAAGAAGATGCCGCAACTTTCGTAATGAAAACGTTACATGCCCGGATGTAGTTATAGTTGCTGCTCCAATCGTAAGGGTATCCCGTGGTCCAGCCCCCCCACCAGGCTAAAGTGCTTGGCGTTTGGGTAGATTGTTGGGCTTGGGTGCGCGATAAAACCCAACTGAATCCGCAGATAGAATTGTCAGACCAATTGTCGAATGGGTCGTACCAATTGTTGCCATCGGGAAGATAGCCGTAAATACTATTTAAAAATACATCTGCGGTGGAAGTGCTTGACCACACAGATAGGTCAGTGACACTGTTATGTGGTGTTATACTAAGGCTTTGATCGAGGCTTTTCTTGCAAGAGAAAATCGTAGAAAGCATAACAAATATTAACATGCAGAAAGCACTATTTTTGAGATTTTTCGGGTTCATTTTTATTTAATTTTGTTAAGATTAAAAATTCGCACTAAGGCCAACGGTTATTACTTTTTGTTGTGGGTAATATTGCCCAGTGGAAGAGCTGACTTCCGGGTCAAAATTTTTGATATGACTCCATGTTAGGATGTTTTGGCCAGAAAGATAAATTCGTACTGAGTGCATGTGCAAGTTCCTCATTACTGATGTTGGAATTGTATATGCTAACTGCCCGGTTTTTAATCTAAAATAAGACCCATTCCGGATCCACCAGGAAGATACCTGCGTATTATTAGTTGTTGGTTGAGTAGTAATTCTTGGATATGTTGCCTTTAAATTATTTGGTGTCCAATAGTCTAACGCATCAATTGTTGCAGAGGAAGAGTTGTCAAATGCATACACACCTTCATAAAAATCTCTGTTTCCGGCTCCCTGGAATAATAGGGTAAGATCAAATCCTTTATAGCTTATACTGGGTGAAATACCATAGATAATTTCCGGCGTTGAAGGATGCCCGATAGGGACTATGTCATCAGGTGTGATTTGACCGTCAGGCTTACCATTAGGTCCGGACACATCAGAATATTTTATGTCACCGGGATGTACTGTCCCCCAAGGCTGTACTGGTTCGCCGGGCAGTAAATTCCCATTTGCGTCAAAATCTGCCGATGTATAATATCCCAATGCTTTATAACCGAACTGGGTATTTAAAGGCCTTCCCGTAATACGACGATTGGGATTACCATAGGTAGCGGCTGTTTCAAATACCTGTAATAATTTATTACTTGCAAAAGTGTAATTCACATTGAGGCCTGCCTGCAAATCATTTGAAAACTTATGAGAGGTACCTAGGGTAACTTCAAAACCATGGTTGCTCATTTCGCCTGAATTCACCTGTGATAATCCTATCCCATATTCAGATGGAACTGTCACAGTAGGAGCAAACAGCATATCTGTTCTTTTTTCATAGAAATAATCAAATTCTGCAGTTAACAAGCCATCCCATAAGTCAGCATCCAAGCCAATATCTTTCTTTTTAGCTCTTTCCCAGGTGATGTTTGGATTGGCCTGTGAACTTTCCATAAGGCCCTGGGTAGAGGTGTAGTTAAGAACGGATGCATTTCCAAAAACGTTGTAAGAGGATAAATATTGAAAAGCTGAACCAGCTAAAGCCCCGGATTGTCCTACCGATCCCCTTATTTTCAAATTGGTAATCCAACTAGCATTGTCCTTAATAAACTTTTCTTCCGATAGCCGCCATCCGGCAGAAAAGGCGGGAAAAAAACCAAACCTATGTCCGGGTGCAAAATAGTAATTGCCATCATACCTACCTGACGCTTCAACAAAATATTTTCCATTATAAGAATATGCCAGTCTATAGACAGCAGATTTTTGTTTTGTTTCAAGAGAATAGCCATAATTACTTATATCCGTAGAGTTGGCACTTCCATTATTTAATTCTGGTACACCAATGTTGTAATTCACCCTTCCTGCACCAAAAATAGATGTTTTGGTATTCCTGGCTTCTAAAACTATTAGAGCCGTTAGATCGCTCTTTCCAAAACTATTATGATAATTTATATATCCCTGGTAAGTAAAAGCCTGGCTTTGGAGATATTCCTCCGAATATTGCGGTTTTGCCGGCCCATCATTACCAACCTGGGGGTATGTGTTCGTCGCAGAATCATAAGCATAGAAATAGATGGGTGTAAGCCATGTTCTGCTAAAACTAATAATGGGCGCGGTTGGATCGGTAGGATTGGTTGCATTAAATGGGTTATAGTCATAACTGGCTAATGCTTTTACACTAAGGCCTTTGATAAACGGCAACTGCTGTTCTATCGAAATTTGATTTAATAATGTATAACCTGTAGTTTGTGTATAACCGCTTTCCGAAATATTTCCTGCTGCCGATCTGCCAATATAGCTACCAGGAAGACCGTTACTAAAAGTTAACGGGGCATTTGGCGGTGTACGGAAAGCCTGGTAAAAAATACTTCCTGCCGAAACGCCAGGGAAGTGGCGGTCCTCAACTCTGCCATTGATTGAGATATTTACTTTTGTTGTTTTTGTGGCATCTGCTTCCACGTTGGAGGTGAGATTGTAACGCTTATAGTTTGTAGGCCCCCACAATCCGTCTTGTGACAAAAATCCGAGGCCAGCAAAGTATTTGATTTTTTCTGTACCACCGCTAAGGTCCAGGTTGTGGCTTGTCAGTAATGTATTGGTATTCTCCAATTCCTTTAATACATTATGATCAGGATAAAGGTCTGGCGCGCTGTGATCTTTATATTTCTGAAGCGCATAATCAGAATAAGCATGCGGAGCGCCCAGATTGTCATCTGCAGCATTGAATAAAGTAGCGTATTGGTATGCATTTACAAACTTTGTCTGAACAGTTGGATTCTGCCAGCCTACATAGCTGTTATAGGTTAATGTAGGGGTTCCAATTTTTCCCTTTTTTGTTGTAATCAAGATTACTCCATTTGCGCCACCAAGCCCGTAAGGAGCTACCGCGGCAGCATCTTTTAAAATAGTGACTGACGCAACAGTATTGGGGTCTAACTGGGTAAAATTTCTAGGTATCCCATCAACTATTACTAATGGTTGGGTATTTCCTGTAGTTCCTATACCTCGTATCAGAATGTTGGAACCATCATATCCCGGTTCTCCGCTTCCTTGCGTAAATATTATGCCTGTGGCTCTTCCCCCGAGACTGTTACTAAGATCTGCAACCGGCTGTGAAGCCATGTCCTGGCCTTTAATAGTAGATATAGCTGAAGTTAGGGAACTCTTCTTTTGTGTTCCATAACCAACTACCACCACATCGCTTAGCGTCGAATTTTCTTTTTTGAGCGTGACTGTCAATTCTGTACGCTGACCCACGGCGAGTTCCTGAATTTGGTACCCGACATAAGACACCTGCAATACAGATTTTGCATTAGAAACTTCAATTCTAAATTTGCCCTGGCTATCTGAAGTAACACCTTTAGAACTTCCTTTCAGCATAACACTGCAGCCTACAATCGGGCTACCATCTTCACCAAGCACAACGCCGTTAATTTCCTTATTTGATTGAGAAAATGAAGTGTGGAAAGAAAGCAGCAAAAAGATGACCACAAGATTTTTATAAAAAATGCCTTTATAAAAAAGTCCGTGAGTGTTTGGTCTTTTTTTAAAATTAGTTTTGATTACTTTTTTCATACCGCAATACTTTTAGTTATTAATTGTGTGTTTAAACGTTTTCTATTTAAATATCAATTTCAAAATTAGATTAATACTAATCTTATTGAATGGACAAAAAAGGGTTAATGATGGATTATTTTATGGAAAATAATAATTTTGAAAAGCGCTTAATTTATAAGCCTGATAAATAATATTAATGATGTTTGAAAATCTTTATTTGCAGAAAGCCGTTTATTATTAACAAACCCAAATTTCTCTTCTTCTATAATATTCAGTGATAGGTTTTTTGATTTAAAAGAATGTCGCATGGATCAGGGAATGCTCACTTTCATAAGGTATGAGCCTTTATAAACCAGGTCATCGCCTTCCAGTTTATAGCAAGCTTCCGAACCAAACTTCTTAATTGTAAAATATTGCTTCCGGGTATCATTGTTAATGCCTTCATATTTCATCCTGGTTTTACAGGTATAATACAGTTTGCTTTTGGTCTTTGTATTTAAACCCCACACATAATTAAGTTAATAAGAATCGGCGGGCAAACTCAGGGATGCTGATTGAAGGTTTTCAATTCGGGTAGAAGTTTCCTTACCTGCACTTCTATCCATTTTTAAATTATATCACATGGGGATTGTCCTTATATAGGAAAAAATCTGTAGAGGATATATTGCGTAAATCTTTAAGATAGTGTGTCCTCCAAAGTTAATAATTCCACAAAGGATTTTTCTTTCCAAAAGATGCCTGCACCGTATTCCCATGATGAACAGGAACATCCTCCATACTTTCGTTTACTGTCATTTGATAAACACAGAAGACCTGTATGAATAATCCAGCCATCAGGGTTTATCTTTTTTTTTAACTATTTTTTACTCCCTAATGCCCTATCATCGTCCCTTCCACTTCTTCCAGCGTTTTACCTTTTGTTTCCTTTACTTTAAAAAATACAAACACGAACCCGATGATACATACTCCCGCATAGATATAAAAAGTGTGATCTTTCAATTTTTCAAATAAAATGGGAAAAGTAAATACTAAAATAAAATAGGCTGCCCACAAACTAATAACGGAAATGGAGATAGCAGCGCCTCTGACTTTTGTAGGAAATATTTCTGAGATTAATACCCACGTAACGGGAGCTAAAGACATTGCATAAGTGCCAATAGCTGCGAGTAAAAACCATGAAACATGCGTAGAGCCGGAAGCCAATAATTGAGCAACGATGATATATAAAATGGCAAGCCCTCCTGCACCAAATAACATCAGCGGCTTGCGGCCCACTTTGTCCACCAGTAACATGGCAAGAATGGTGAACACCACATTTACACCACCAATAAAAACGGTTTGTAACAATTGATCGTCAAGTGAAGCGCCGATACTTTGGAATATTTTTGGCGCATAATTAAACACTGTATTAATGCCACAAAACTGTTGAAAAACCGCCAGCCCAATTCCAACTAATACTGCCGGCAAAACAGCTTTTTTAAAAGCGTCTCCGTAATTTGTTTTCGTAACTCCCTGCAGCGATCGCTCTATGTCTCTAAGTGTATCATGAACAAATGCACCATCACCAATTTTTTGCAAAACCGCTGAAGCTTTATCATGTTTTCCATCTTTAACAAGCCAGCGCGGACTTTCAGGTAAAATAGCAGCCCCCGCCAAAAACAAGCCCGCAGGAATAACACCAAGTCCAAACATCCATCGCCAGGATGCATCTCCGTTATTCCTCAACGTATAATTTATCAGGTTAGTAATAAGGATGCCGAGCACAATAGTAAGCTGGTTAACTGCAACCATGCGGCCGCGCAAATGAGCAGGAGAAATTTCTGCAATGTACATGGGTGAAAGCATTGAGGCCATGCCAACACCAATACCGGCGGCAAAACGTGCTACAATAAAGAAATCCCGGCTGGGTGAAAAAGCCATTGCCAAAGAAGATAATGCGAACAATGCTGCTGCCAACATAAGCCCGGGCCTGCGGCCATATTTATCAGAAACTTTCCCTGCAATAAGGCAACCCGTGATAGCTCCCAGCGCAAGAACTCCCGTGGCAAAACCTTCCCAATAAGCATCTAAAAGAAATTGTTTTTGCAGGAATGGAAGCGCCCCGGAAATAACAGCGAAATCGAAACCGAAAAGATAACCTCCAAGCGCTGAAATAAATGAAATGCCAAAAATATACCTGTGATTGAATGATGCTTTTTCCATTTTTCGTTTATATAAGTTTTGTTGAAGAAAACTAATGACTATCCGCTTTTTGTTTACGGCCTATATTCGATGAAACAAATACAAAATCAGTAAATCCCGCCTGAACCCAGCCCGAAAGATTCATTCTGGCGGGGAATCATTCGGGCTGGCAATAAATAACATGGATTCCTGTTTTAGAGCTGTTTTACTTTTTGAGCTGTCGCAATCTATCAAAAACACTTTCAATCGTTTATTATCAAAATCAATTATTCAAATCATTAGACACACATCTCTTCAATCCATTTTATCTATAGTAAATTATTGAGCCACTATAAGTTCAGCCAATTGATTAAATGTTATTTATTTTTTCAAAATGAGGGAACATTCTTAAATAGGTAATAGCTCCCTGGTGATTGATATCAAGATGCAACACTTCATTCAAATATTTTTTTGCCGAATCAGTTTTGCCCAATCCAAGCCAACCCAGTCCCATAAGATAGGTGCAATGAATTTTATTACTAAGATTGATATCCTTATCAAACACAAGCATATCAGGCAAGGACACTGCGAAATAATCAATGCTTACTTTATCATCAATATGTTTCTCTCCAAATGCAATAAAATTTTCAAAAATTTGTTTTGCTTTATTTTTTTCTCCCAGTTTTATCCAAGCTAAGGCCTGGTACATGATTTCATCCGGCTGCGGATCGTTATAATAAATTGCCTGTGTAGGCTCACTGTTACCTTTGGTTGCCATTTTAAATTCAGCAATTGCCTTTTCATTTGATTCCATTCGTTCATAAACACAGCCAGATAAATAATGTCGTTCATTGTCAGTAGTACCATATAATTTCCCTTCTCCTAAATTGGCAGGGTAATGTTCCGTTGCAGTCAGTAATTCTAATGCACGCTGGTATTGATTATCAATTAATGCCTGTTGGGCTAATGCAAAATGACATAGTAAATACTGCGCCACTACTTTTCCTTCTCCACCTTCCCATGGATGAAATTTTCTTGATTCCAGCAATTCTTTTGCTTTGGCAAATTGTTGCAGATTATTGTACAGCGTTATTCTTTCTAAATACAAATCATCCCGGCTTTCGACAAGCGAATTGTTCTTTTCTAATAATGCCAGGCGCTCAACAAAACTCTTCCCGGTTATTTTATACAACTGATCCAGTTCCATCAAAATGCGGGAGTCGTTAGCGTCTAAAGAAAATGCTCTCTCCATATATTGTAACGCTTTATCATTTTGTTGTAATTTATTATAATATGCTAATGATAAATTTCGAAAAGGAATGGGAAACGAATCATCAGTGGCAACAGATCTTTCCCAGCATTCAATAGCATCTTCATATTGCCTTTTATCATACCATAAATTACCAAGATAATAAAAAGCCCTGGCATCTTTTGGGTTCACATGTGTTGCAGTTTGCAAAACATTTATATCTTCAATCCGGTTAGGAAAACAATAATCAGGTTTTAGTTTAGATGCCTCAGCAAAATATTCAAACGCTTTTTCTTTTTGCCCTGACTGAATTGCAAAATATCCGAGGTAATAAAGGATCATCGGGTAAGGCGCGGTATTATCCGTTGTTTGCACTTTTAAAAAACTTATGGCTTCTTCCCATAAACCCGCATCTGCATAATCAAAAGCGTATTCTATAAAATTGTGTTCCCAGTTGCGGCTTATTTTTTTTAAGAGCGCAAGACTTTCCGCAGCCTTTGCATCATCATTGGCCTCTATATGTAGCAAATAGTTTTCATAATGACAGCCAAAATTAAACGGATCAATTTCTAATGAAGCTTTACACATAGCTAAGGCTTCTTCCGCGTTGTTCAATTTTCTTAGAATAAAAACTTTAGCATGACGTGCAGTATGGCTATGATAATTTTTAACCAAAGATTTATCAATTAATTCTAATGCACGAGATTCTTCCCCATGCATACACGCTATTCGTGCAAGTTGCAAATAGCCGGCGTGTTGCAATGCATCGTTCCAGACCGCTTTATAAAATGCATCATACGCCTCATCCGTTTTGCCCTGCATTTTCAATGATATGCCTAAATTATAATATGGCTCTCCATTGTATGGATTAGGATTACGTTCTGTAAGCGTTTGGATGGCCGTTCTAAAAAAAGATTCCGCTTTAGCAAATTTCCCTCTACGCAAGTACCAAAGGCCTAAAGCATTGTTGTTGCGCGCATCTTTTTTATCTCTTCGCAATGCTTCCTCATAATAATCTTTAGCGATAAAGGTGGCATGGCGATATTGCTCAATATGCAAGCCGGTAAGATAAAGTTGTTCATTATTCTCTACTTCAGCAGGCTTCTTTGCGGGATTTGCGGGTGATGGGATTACATGTTCAACAAATTTTTCTTCCTGGTAACTAACCAGCGCCTTATTCGTTTCAATATCCGTAACCGTAAACACCATGTCCTGTAGTGCAAAGAGCTCATCAAAAGTTATTTGCTTTGTATAGGGAGTTCCAGGAGTACAATGGATTATATCACTGAATATTTCTTTTTGATGATACAGTAAATCAACTTTTATCCGTAAATATTCACCGGTTACATACAATTTTATTTCTGCTTTATTGCCATCAAACGAGATTCCAATTACTGCATCTTTAGTAGCATTTTTTATAACACCCACTTCGGCATAAGGCATAAAGTATTGCGTAAATGTTTTTTCTTCATAAGGTTGAAGCCAGGAAAAATCTGGTTGATTATCGGTGTAAACCCCGGTCATCAGTTCGATATAAGGCCCGTCTTCATCTGTAAGATTTCTGTCCCATGCCTGCCCGAATTCGCCATACCCCCATGTCCATTGCTTTTTACCAGGAGAGATATGATGATCCGCAACATGGATTAATCCTCCTTTGCTGTCATGTTCATAGCCGCCTATAAAATTATACTTAGAGGCAATGGCCATGTAGGAGGTTGGCACCGGTATATTTTTGTAACGGGAAATATCAGTGCCGGGTGCATAATCCACTTTGTAATAAACTCCTTTTGCAATAGGAAAAGAAGATACATCCCTTTTACCATGGTCAAATACTGCGTACACATCGGGCGGAAAAATTGACTGATAGTTATCATTTACTTTTACCGCAGGATTAGCCCACCAAAGAAATGTTTGCGGAAAAGGTGTCCTGTTATACAACTTTCCTTTAATCTCTATATATGCCTTGCCGGGGTACAAAGTGAAGCCAGCCATGCCTTTTGTATGAAACATCTTTTCCACCTCATTTACCCAAACTGTCTTACTACCATCGGCATTTTCTATAATGGTATAATCTATCGGTTCAAAAGTACTCGGCCGGTGATGCTGTGGCCAGTTAAATTCTATACCACCTGATATCCAGGGTCCTGTCAACCCTACAAGTGCAGGCTTTATAACCTGGTTGTAGTAAATAAAATCCCTTTGTTTTATTTTATCATAAGCCCTGTGTATCCGCCCGCCTAATTCAGGCAGGATCATTATTTTAATATAATCATTTTCCAAAAATACTGCCCGGTATGATTTTTCTTGTTTATCATCATAAATTTTTTCTATAACGGCGTTGGGATATACGACACCGCTGGTTCCCT
>Ga0070660_100001050_pt1 | contig 18591 bp, 23 predicted proteins | sample KBSC33metaG_FD_64670 | JGI IMG/M metagenome (GOLD analysis project Ga0070660, IMG submission 64670) | Corn rhizosphere microbial communities from Kellogg Biological Station, Michigan, USA - KBS C3-3 metaG | ecosystem: Host-associated > Plants > Roots > Rhizosphere > Soil ... | reverse complement strand
TCTTTCGCCATGATGCTTCCTTGTGCCCCGAGCGCTAAAGCGTGGTTCGGGCCTTGTCGAGCAGCGAGGGTTGCTGAAGCACTTCCGCCTCGCCGCCGACGCGGCGCTCGGGGCCGATATAGGTGTTGCTGATATTGCGCCGGCGGTCCGGACCGAAATAGGTCTTGGTCTTGATGAACGGGCGCGGATTGGCAACGACGTTGAGAATACGCTGATAAAGTCCCTTGGCCGAGATCGGTTTGGCAAGGAATTCGGTCACGCCGGCGTCGCGCGCCACCGTGACGCGCCGCTTTTCGGAATGCCCGGTCAACATGATGATGGGAGCGTAGGGATTGCCCTTCGATTCCGGCTGCCGGATCATCTGCGCGAGTTCGAGGCCGTCGAAAATCGGCATCGACCAGTCGGTGATGACGATGTCCGGGACGTAATGGCTGTACATTTCCAGCGCGGTCGCGCCGTCTTCGGATTCATAGACTTCGCGCGCGCCGAACGAATGCAGCAGCGTCCGCAAAATGCGGCGCATATGCGGATTGTCGTCGCACAGAAGAAATCGCAACTTGTTGAAATCGATGCGAAACATGGCCCGGCCCTAAAGGGGCGTACCGGTGAAAACGGTATACCGGCGTTAACCATATCCGGCCGCCGTTAACGAATGGTTGCGATTTCTCGCTGACGCTTGCGCGAAAGCAGCGAGAGGTGAGGGCTACGACCCTGAAATCAATAGCCGAATTGCTCGCTCAGGATGCGCTCTTCCAGGCTATGACCCGGATCGAACAGCATCCGCATCGAGATGGTCTTGTCGGAAAGCACCTCGACGCGGCGGACGTCGCGCGCCTCGTCGTGGTCGGCCACCGCCGCGACCGGGCGTTTGTCGCCCTCGAGCACCTCGATGACCACATAGGCGGTGTTGGGAAGCAGGGCGCCGCGCCAGCGGCGCGGGCGGAACGCACTGATCGGCGTCAGCGCCAGCAGCGCGGCGTTGATCGGCAGGATCGGCCCCTGCGCCGAAAGATTATAGGCGGTGGATCCCGCGGGCGTCGCCACCAGGATGCCGTCGGCGATCAACTCCGCCATCCGCTCGCGTTCGTCGATCAATATCCTCAAGCGCGCTGCCTGATGGGTCTGGCGAAACAGCGCAACTTCGTTGATGGCATGATGAAGATGCACCGTGCCGTGTACGTCGGTGGCGCGCATCAGCAGCGGATTGATCAGCGTTTCCCGGGCGGCTGCAAGGCGGGCGTGCAGATCGAGGGCGCTGAACTCGTTCATCAGAAAGCCGACGGTGCCGCGATGCATGCCATAGATCGGCTTGCCCGAACGCATGTGCTGATGCAGCGTTTGCAGCATCAATCCGTCGCCGCCGAGCGCCACCACGACATCGGCATCAGCCGGATCATGATTGCCGTAGAGCTCTAGTAGCTGTGCAAGCGCCTGCTGGGCCTCCGCGCCGGCACTCGCGACAAAGGCGATCCGGTCATATCGCTTGGACTTGGTCATGGGATCGCGGGCTCATGTGGGCGCGAGAGGGAGCGGGTGGGCCGAGCGTCGTCTATACGACCTTGGCGGCCCTTGTCGAGATAGCTTCTGGCCTTGCGAATGCTGTCAAGCTGCCGCAGTTTTGAGCCATAACCCGCTTTTCACCGGGAAAACTTGCCTCATATGGGAAAGCGGCCGCGCCGGATCGATCGCGGGTATCAGGGAGACGATAGAGACATGGCCATTCATTTTGCACCGCCGCGCCATGTGCGCATGGTCCTCGCGGTTTTGGTGTTTGCCACGATGGCGGGGGCGCGTGCCGAGGATGCGCCGCAGCCGCCCGAGCAGCAGCCCGCCGCAACGTCCTCGGGTCAGAAGTCCGGAGCACCGGGTGGACGCGGCGGCGCAGCCCCGAGTTCGCCGGCCGCCGCCGAACAACATCGCCTGCCGCCGGATTCCAGCACGAAACACACGCTGGCTCTTCCCGGGCGCACGCTCGACTTCAAGGCGACCGCGGGTTCGATCCACCTGTTCAATGACAAGGGCGAACCGCAAGCCGATATCGCCTACACCGCCTATCAGCTCGATGGCGCCGATACCCGCAGCCGGCCCGTGACTTTCCTTTTCAATGGCGGGCCGGGCGCGGCCTCGGCTTATTTGCAATTCGGCGATGCCGGACCGTGGCGGCTTTCCATCAACGACCCGCCGATTTCCTCCGCCTCACCCGATCTCCAGCCCAACGCCGAGACTTGGCTCGACTTTACCGATCTCGTCTTCATCGATCCGGTCGGCACCGGCTATAGCCGTTTTGTTGCGACTGGCGAGGAGGTGCGCAAGCGCTTTTTCTCGGTCGATGGCGATGTTAATTCGATCGCAGTGACGATCCGCCGCTGGCTGGAAAAGTCCGACCGGTTGCTTTCGCCTAAGTTTGTCGCCGGCGAAAGCTATGGCGGCATCCGCGGGCCGAAGATCGTGCGCAATTTGCAGACCCAGCAAGGCGTCGGGGTAAGGGGGCTGATCCTCGTCTCTCCGGTGCTCGACTTCCGGGAGTTTTCAGGCTCCAGCATCCTGCAATATGTCTGGAGCCTTCCTACTATGGCAGCGGTAGCGCGCGAGGTGAAAGGCCCCGTTAGCCGTGCCGACATGGCCGATGTCGAACGCTATGCACGGGGAGATTTCCTGTCCGATCTTGTCAAAGGAGAGGCCGACGCCGAAGCGACAACGCGCCTTGCCGACAAGGTGGCGGCATTGACCGGGATCGATCAGGCCGTGAGCCGCAGGCTGGCCGGTCGCTTCGACGCGGTCGAATTCCGCCGCGAATTCGACCGGCGGAACAGCAAGGTGAGGGGACGCTACGATGCCTCGGTCTCGGGCTTCGATCCCAATCCGGACTCGAGCTTTTATCATTTCGACGATCCGTCCGGCCAACCCTTGGTCGCGCCGCTGACCAGCGCCGCGGTCGACCTCATCACGCGCAAGCTGAATTGGCGGCCGGACGGCTCCTACCAACTGCTCAACGGCGCAGTCGAGAAGGCCTGGGATTTCGGCCGTGGCCTCAATCCCCCCGAATCGATTTCCCAAGTGCGGCAGATTCTGGCGCTCGACCCGAAGCTGAAGCTGCTGGTGGCGCACGGGCTGTTCGATCTCGCCACGCCGTATTTCGGCTCGAAAATCCTGCTCGACCAGCTACCGGCCTACGCTTCGCCTGAGCGGGTGAAGCTCGTGGTGTATCCGGGCGGGCACATGTTCTATTCGCGCGACGCCGCGCGCCAGGCCTTCCGGGCCGAGGCCGAGGCGATGATGAAGTGAGAGTTGGGTGAAACTCTGCGTTCGCCGCCGTTCCGCGCGAGTCGAGCGCAGATCTCAGGATCGTTAGCGGGCCGGGCGGCGTTTGCGCGGCGCGTATCTGCGCTCCATCTCCGCCGCCAAGGTTTTTTCCGGGTTGAGGTTGCCGCCTGCGAGCCAGACATCGGTAACAGAGCCGGCCTTGTTGCGGGTGCGGCGCACGGCCTGGCCGTGGCTTGCGTACCCGGCCGCCAACGATATCCGGCCGGTATCACGGCCGGTGACCTCGATTTCCGTCGCATCCATGAACGGATTAAGAGCGTGCGGATTGGCAACAATCACCTGGTTTCCCATGGGGACGAGATCGATTGCGCCCCATATGCCCCACCAGCGTCCGGTCCAGTCACGAACGCGCCGGTTGGGCGCACCGCGTGCCTTGAAAGCACGCAAGATGTGCATGGCGCCATCAAGCCAAAATCCGGCCCAGCCATCGATGGAATTGGTCAGGATGGTGATGGTCAGATCACAGGCGGGGATGACGCAGGTCCGCGAGATATAGCCCTGGAATCCGCCGGCATGGCCAAACCAGTCCCAGCCGCCCATGGTTCCGCTCATGATTCCAAGACCGTAATATCCTTCCAGACTTGCATGCGGATTGCGCCAATGTTTCCGGGTCATCTCCCGGCGGCTGGCGGCGGAGAGCACGCTGCGCTTCGCATTGGGCGCCAATTGCGCGAAGAAGCGGGCGACGTCCGCCGCCGTGCTGACGACGCCGCCGGCCGGCGCGATTGCGTTGGCCAGGTTCTCGCCGGGAACAACGAGGCGCCGGCCCACGGGAAGCCGTAGCGTGTGGCCGCGCGCGAACGGAATGCCTTTGGCGATCGGCATGTCGGGCTCGGTCTCACGCAAACCGACGGCATCGACGATCTCGCGTTCGATCCAGGCGCGATAAGGCTCTTTGGTGATCGCTTCGATCACAAGACCGAGCAATCCAAATCCGTGGTTGGAATATTTGAAGCGCGTGTTGGGCTCGATGGCGGGGGGCGACCTGAGTTCTGCCATCAACTCCCTCTCGCTAAGGTATGGCCTGCGATCGGCGAACTGTCCCGCGTCGGCGCCATCGCGGGTGAGGCCGGCGCTGTGTGATAGAATCTGCGCGATGGTCGTTTCGGCGACTTGCGGATGCAGGCCCTTCACATATTGCCCGACCGGATCGTCCAGCCGCAATTGACGCCGCTCGCGGAGCTTCATGATTCCGGCCGCGGTGAAACTCTTTGAATGCGACGCGATCCGAAACCGGTGGCGTGGTGTAAGCTTTTCACCGGTAGCCAGGTTGGCGAAGCCGAACGCGTATTCAGCGACAATCTTGCCGCGATGCGCGATAGCGACGATGCAGCCGGGCTGCTGCGACGCCCGTAACTGGAATTCGATCCAGCTGCGGATATATCCGATTGCGGATTGCACCCATGGCTCCATATGCGCCCCAAAATGTCAGATAGTTGCAGCGATCGACGATGCGTTAAAAAATTCGGCCAAAAATCTTCCTGGATGCTATCGGACAAAACGAAGCCGGCGCAACTTCAAGGCCGCGCCGGCTAATTCGTGCTCCCCGAAATCAGTAAACGAGGCCGGTGCCGGGCGGCTTTTCCAGCGCTGCGGCGAGCGAGCGATATTCCTCGCTGCTGGTGCCGGCCAGGGCGGCGATCTTGTTCAGATGATATTGCGCAGCGTCGCGGTTGCCCTGTTCGACCTGCCACAGGCCGTAATACTGCCAGGTCTTCACGTGGTTGGGGTCGGCTTTGAGCGCGCGCTCGTACCAGATCTGCGAGACCTTGTAGTCGCCGAGCTTGCGATAGGAGTAGCCAATCAGATTGGCTACCGCGGCGCTGTCGTCGTGGCCGAGTGCTTTCAGTTGCGCGATCGCGGAGGCGTAGTCGTTGCGGTCATAGATTGTGGCATAGGCCGCGCGATAACCCCTGGAGAATGCCGCGTCCTCAACGGTCGGGCTGGCTTCGCTGGTCTTCTTTTTTGCCTTGGACTTGGTCGATGAGGGTGGAGGCGCGTCGTTGTCGGGATTGGCGTAAGCCTTGGTGACCAAGGGCGCCGCGACTACCGCCATCGCGAACATTGCCAGCGTCAAAAGCCTGATCGCAAATCTGCTCATGCGTTCCTCCTGTTGATATCGTGAGATCAGAAAATCTGCCTTCGTGAAGATCAGTAGACGAGCCCGGTGCCCGGAGGCTTTTCCAGCGCCGCGGCCAGCGAGCGATATTCCGCACAGTCGGTGCCGCACAACCTGCCGATCCGGTTAAGGTGATATTGCGCAGAATCGCGGTTACCTTGTTCGAGCTGCCACAGGCCGTAATACTGCCAGGTCTTGACGTGGTTGGGGTCGGCTTTGAGCGCGCGCTCGTACCAGATCTGCGAAACCTTGTAGTCGCCGAGCTTGCGATAGGAGTAGCCGATCAGGTTGGCGACATCGGCGGAGTCGTCGTGGCCAAGCGCCTTCAGCTGCTCGATGGCCGAGGCGTAGTCATTGCGGTCATAGATCGTCGCATAGGCCGCGCGATAGCCTTTGATGAATCTGCTATCGTCGATGCTGGAGCTGTTACCGTTCTTCTTCTTGTCCTTCTTGGAACTCGACGCCGGCGGCGCCGGGTTGTCGTCGCCCGCGGCATGGGCCGCTGGAAGCAGCGGCACCGCGATCAGCGCCATCGAGAACGTTGCCAGCATCAAAAGCCTGATCGCAAATTTGTTCATGCGTGTCTCCCAATGGGGCAATCCTACACCGAAGCCCGCTGACTTGAACACCCGCCGTAACCGAACATTCCCGGCCATGGTCTTTATTTGAAAGGGGATTTTGCGGGCGGCGTGCACAGCATGCGGGCCGGAACATGACCAACATGTCATGGAGATGAACGAAGTCCGTCAGTTCGCTTCAGGGTGGGTTCAGCGCGCGGCAACTAGGGTCGCAGGCATGATCAGCGAGCCCGGCCATCCGACCGGCCACCTCGCGATCCCCTTTTGAAAGAGGAGACGACCATGTTGAAGACAATTTCCGCAGCATTGCTCGCAGTTTCCGTGCTCGCCGCGCCCGCCATCGCCGCCGGTTCCGGCAAGACCACCCAGGCGCCGGCCGCCAAGGCCACCCAGGTGAAGCCGAACCTGCTGAACGCCAATGCCAAGATGGGCAGCCATCATGTCAAGCATGTCCGCCATCATCGCTCCCACAAGAAGATGAGCGCGCTCAAGTCGCACCAGGTTTCGAAGGCCGCGATCAAGCACGTTGCGCCCGCCACCAAGCGCGGCTGACGCTGATCCTCGGGCGTGGCTTTTCCACATTGCCCGCCGCGACCGTGGATATCAGGCCGGCTCGCGCCATTGCTTCCCCAATGGCTGCGGGCCGGCGCTGTTTAGCCGGACGTTTGCTCGATAACCGAGATACGAATTCCATTTCGCTGGCGGACGGTCTAGGATTCGCCGAAGCGCGATCCGCGATGCGCTGGGGCAAACGATCGAAAACGAGTTGCACTTGGGGATATCAGCAAAGCGCGCGGCGATCCTGCTGTTGCCGATCGCGCTCGCGGCCTGCGCGGGCAGCGATGAGGGCAGAAGCATAACCTACACCGACGATCGCGGCGTCGCCGACCAGCCCTATCCCAACAATTACCGCGCCGAAGTGCTGGCGTTCATGAAATCCTATCTCAACAATCCCGCCGGCGTGCATGACGCTGCGATGGCCGACCCGGTGCAGCGCACCGTCGGCGGTCGGTTGCGGTATGTCAGCTGCCTGCGCTTTACCCCGCGCGAAGCCGACGGCAGTTATCGCGAGTTACGCGAGCGCGCCATTCTCTACGTCAACGGCCGGCTCGATCGCATGGTGGAGAACGCCAGCGATATTTGCGCCGGCGCGGTCTATGCGCCGTTCCCCGAGATGGAAAAGCTGACCCGCTAGGGTCGCCCGGTTCCATAGTCGAGCACCGGACAGACAAATTGAGACCGACTGACGTAGCGTCAGATTCCCATGACTCAGGAAAAGACAGACCCGCGGCCCAGGCTCGAGCTGGAAGCCCAAGCTTTGGCAGCTCTCGAAGAGGCGCGCACGATGCCGCCTGGCCCCGCGCGAACCGAGGCCATGAAAAAAGCCGGCATTCTCCGGAATGCCGCTGACTTGCAGGGACTGTTTTTTGCGAAGCGCGGAAGACCCGCGAAAACGTGAACTGTTGCCGCGACGCCGCGCAGGGCGAGGCAAGCTGATGCGGACGATGATCATCGCTCACGAGAGTGTGTGTGATCGCACTTTACGAACTATCGGTTAATCGCCGCGATCAAGACCGTCAGCAACACGCGCCGAGGTCGCGCATGTCGAAGCGGCCATCGCAATCGCGTCAATATCTTTCGACTTACGTGATCACAACGCTGTATCTTTCGACGCAATTTATCACAGCGCTGTGATTCGCGCGGAACGGCACGAACATTACTTGAAACAAAACCGGGACTGGCTTTGACATTCAGGGAGCGTGGCAAATGAAACGCATCGTGTTTGGTCTGACCCTTGGTGTAATGATTGCTTGCCTTGTCGGTAGCGTGACGGCTCGTGATCTTGATGGCCGTTACGCCGATTCACCCCTTAAACCGTGGTTCGATCGTCTCGCGAGCGGCAAAGGACTCTGCTGCTCGATGGCGGATGGCGAAACCGTCGCAGACCCCGATTGGGAATCCAAAGACGGCCATTACCGGGTCCGCCTCGAGAACAGTTGGATCGATGTTCCCGACGACGCCGTGATCACCGAGCCGAACCGGGCGGGACGCACGATGGTTTGGCCGATGCGGTTTGACAATCAAATCTCGATCCGTTGCTTCATACCGGGCAGCATGACTTAGGATTGTGCGCATCGTCCGTCGTTTGAAAAATGGTCCGTCTCGGCGCGAGGCGGACCGCTGACGTGCTTTCCGATTATTTTCTCTGGCGCTATCGTCAGCCAGACTAAAGTACTTTCCCGGTCACGCGATCTCGCGGCTTCGCCTGGATTTGAGGGCCAACGGTCATTCGTCTTCCGTTATAATAAAGACCACGCCCGTTAAGGTCGCACCGATCCCGAAGATCAGCACCAGGGTGCCCACAAACACGGTGATGCCCTGACTTCCGCCGTGGTTGATAAGGGTTGCGATGCCCGATGGGTCCACGAGGATCAAGATGAGCGCGAATGCAAGGCCCATCGCCACGCCCATGGCTGCGTGCCCGACCAATTTCAGCAGCCCCGACGGGCTGATCAACCCTGATGGTCTCTTGGTGTGCAACAGCGACTCCGTGGTTTCAAACCGGAAACGCTTCGAGAGGCGCACGGTTCCCTCCGAGGTGCATGACAGCCCGTTGCGGGTGAACCCTGGCGAAAACCGGCTTTCATGCTGCGTTCAGGAACGCTGAGCGATGATGGCCGCATCCCCACAGGAGTGGAGCCGTGAGCAATCTGCTATTCTTTCGTCGTTCCTGTGCCTACCGCAATGCCGCGGTCGAGATGTTGCGTAAGGCGCGCGCCATGCCGCTCGGGTCAGAACGCCGCGCCGCGCGCCAGCTTGCACGGGCGCTAAGAGATTTGGCCAAGACCGAGGCGTGGCTGGAGGGGCAAGCGCCTCGCCTGCGTGCTCTGCCTTACGGCCGAGAGCGGCCGCGCAGCGCCGCCAGCTTTAGGGACTGACATGTCCGATCGCCGAACTTGCACACCCGGAGACCGAACGTTCGATGCCGATAACTTTACGCGGTGTCCGCTCTGTCAGGGGTGGTTCGATCGAAGCGATCCGCTGGCCGTGGCGGAGCACCGGGGGCCGTTGCCCCATCCCGTGCAAAACCCCCGAACCGCATGGGCCGACGAGGACGATGGAGGTCCGGACTAGAGCGCGGATCCGATCACGCGCTGAGGTGAGAGGTCCCGCCGGGGGCTTCGGGTTTGCATGGCGGGACCTCTCTCTGCCAAGCCGCCGACAGGGGTTGATAGCGACCTAGCCGCCGAGCAACATTTTTCGGACGGGATCGTTCCTGTTTGCGCGCAGTATCGCCGCGAAAATTTCGGGATTGAGTCGGGCCCCGGACAGACGGCCAAATTTGCCATGCATAAAATTTGGTGTCGCCAGCAACAGACATCGCCAGCAACAGACATCGGCTGGCGAGCAGCCATACATTGCACCCCAATCCGCAGGTGAGCGGAGTTCGACATGGGCAGAGCGTCAAGGCCGACCACATATCTGACCATCGAAGAGCTGCACGAGATGGCTGCCGCGAAGTTCGAGGAAGCGGCGGCCCTTTCGCCGGGACCGGAACAGCAGGAAGTCCTGAAAAAAGCTTACGGCTATAGGTCGCTCGCCGACATGAAGGCATGGCTTTCTACCGACCTGCGACCGCCGACTTAGCGGCATGCCAGAGTATCGCGCCTATGTCGTTGGGCGGGATGGGCACTATCTGCGATCCCAGGCATTCGCGGCCGCAGATGACGAATCCGCGATCGAACATGCCAGGAAATTCATCGATGTGGACGACGTTGAGTTATGGAGCGGCACCCGTTTCGTTGCGAGACTGGATCACAAGGCCAAATGAATGCCATGGATGGGCACGCCTCCGGCCTCCCGGCAAGGTGAGAAGGCACCGCGCACTTACAGGAAATACTCCGCAATCGCATCAAAGCCACGCCGCCAGCCGCGCACGCGATCGAGATCGAGCGGCGTTGGCTCCGATGCCATCCTGATAATCACCAGCTCGGCCTCCGGGTGGATATAGATCCATTGTCCGTGAATGCCGAGCGCGCAGAGCACGCCCTTGGTGCGGTCGATCCGGTACCATTTGCTGCGGTAACTTGCTTGCGGGAACATGTCGGCGAATTCGGAAGCCGCCCATGCCTCGGGATCGCCGCGCTCGTTGATATCGTCGATCCACGCGCCAGGCACCACCTGCTGGCCACCGGCAACGCCGCGCCGGCGGATCATCTCGCCGAAGCGGGCGAGGTCGCGCGGCGCGACGCAGACGCCACCGGCGGCGCGCATCGCGTCGCGGGCGTCCACGGTGATATAGGCGTCGCGCTCGGCGCCAAGCGGCGCCCACAGATATTCGCTTGTTATGTCGGCGTAAGGCTGATCGCAGGCGCGCTCATAGACCCAGCCGAGCACGTCGGTATTGGTCGAGACATAGTGAAACAGCCCGCCGTGCTTTTGTCCGTCGGGCTTTTGCAGGGCGAGAAAGCTGCGCAGATCGATCGGTGCTTCGCCCGCCGGCAGCGGATCCCACCCGGCCGCGTGGCGGTAGCGGACCACGTCGCCCCTGGGGTCTTCGTAATCTTCTTTGAAGGCGATGCCGACCGCCATATCCAGCAAATGCCGGATCGTGCAGCCGGCATAGACCGACGACGCCAGCTCGGGAATATAATCGATGACGCGGTCATCCGGATCGAGCAGGCCGCGATCGGCGAGAATTCCGCCGAGCGTGCCGCAGATCGATTTGCTGACGGAGAAGACGATGTGCGGCGTGGTGCCGCTCATCCCGTTGCCGTACCACTCCGCCGCGATCCGTCCGCGCCTGAGGACGACGAACGCGTCGGTATCGGTGGCACGCAGCGCCCGGCCCACGGTGGTCGGATGGCCGTCATGGCCGGTGAACCCGATGTGTCCGATCTCTTCCAGCGACGTTTCGAGATCAACCGCATGGCCCGAGGCCGCGATGTTGGCGGTCGGGATCAGCCGGCGGACGTTGCGAAAGCCCCAGGCGCTGAACGGCGCCTTGCGCCAGTTCGAAAGTGTCACCAATCGGTCCGGCGCCGCCGGAAAATCGTCCATCAGATCGCCGGCGGACATCTGCTCCCCCCAATTGTTTGTTTTTGCCCGGCCAGCGCGTGCGGCAAACCGATCACTTTTCAGCGAGGGTTGAACCCGGATGTAGCCGTCGTCGACGCAGCATATAGCTGCAAACGGGCCCCTCTACGGCAAAAAGATCGATTCGTGAGGGAACAAACAGGCGTTGTTGCCGCGCCGTCACAGTTACGAACGATCCGTACTCCGGCATTGCCGCGAAGCAACCAAATTGAGGCCACGTTGTTTGATGAGGGTCAGACCGACAATATAATGGGGAACTACTCATGAAAAGACTTTTGCTTGGCGCAACCGCGGTGATCGCATTCGCGGCTCCGGCGTTCGCGGCGGACATGCCAGCGCGTACCTATACCAAGGCTCCCGCCTATACGGCGCCGGAAGTCGTCTACAACTGGACCGGATTTTATATCGGCGGCCATCTCGGCGGCGCGTTCGCGGGCGACAACAGCCTGGAGGGAAGCAGCGGCCGGTTTATGGGTGGCGTGCAGGGTGGTTTCGATTACCAGTTCGCGACCAACTGGGTGATCGGTGCCGAGGCCCAGTACAGCTGGCTTGCGAACAACAACAATAATGGCGTGCTCTTCCCGGGCAGCACTTTGGTCACCGCGAAAAACAGCCAGCTTGGCTCGGCCACCGGGCGGGTCGGCTACACCTGGGGTCCGGCGCTGCTCTATGCCAAGGGCGGCTACGCCTGGCGCGACAACCCCAATATCGGCGTCAGTGTCGCCGGTGTACCCGCGGCCTTCACCACCGACGGCGCCCACAAGGACGGCTACACGGTCGGCGCCGGTCTCGAATACATGTTCGCGCCGAACTGGTCCGCCAAGGCTGAGTACCAGTATTACAACTTCGGCAGCACCACCTTCACCAGTGGGCCCGCCCCGATCGTCGGCGCCCGGTTTCGCGACGACGAGCACACCGTCAAGGTCGGCGTCAACTACCGCTTCGGTTGGGGTGGCCCGGTCGCCACGCGGTACTGACGAAGATTTGCTTCGATACGAAAAAGGCCGGCCTCTCGCCGGCCTTTTTGCTGCCGTAAGTAATCCCGTGCCCGAGACCCGCGATGCCGTCGCTAAAGGCTGAGGGCCTGCAAACCCTGAATCTGGTGCAAGACTAACCGAAGCGGCCGAGAAACGTTCTGCGCCGGCAGCGCGAGCGCTACGAGGCGTGCCGTGGCGCTCCTCGGCCCGCCTGAATTTTCGGTGCCGGCCGGCGTGAACGCCGCTTGCCGCCGGCGCCGAGCGGCTCAAGCGGTCCAAAAAATAATTTTGCCGTCCGCGGAACTTCCGCTCCCGATCGGCTATTGTGCTGCCGCCGGTTGGTGGACAACGAACATGCGTGCCTTGTTGCTTGGTTTGATTTTTTCCGCGGTTGCGCTGCCGTGCCTTGCCCAGACCATCCTGAAATCCGAACCCCTTGTGCTGGCGCCCTATGAAATCGCCTTCGTGCAGGACGCTTCATGTCCTGTCGGGAAGGTGCTCAAGGTCACCGGCGCGATCAGGGGCCTGCACCGCAGGAAGGCCTGCGTGGCGCTCGCCGCCGAGCAGGCATCGCTGGGGGTGGCGACCCCCTAGGGCTGGCTCCTGTTACGAGCCGAGTTGGAATTCCAGTTCGGCTTCGCGCTCGGCCTCGGCCTGGTTCCTGGCGGGATCTTCCTGGGGGTCGGGCCGGCACGGCTTGATCTCGTAGTCGTTGTCCAAAACGGGCCGCGGCGCCGCCTTTTCCTCCTCCGACGCCACGTCGACCACGAGCCCGCTCAGGCGGGCGTGCTTCCAGACATCGGCCTCGGTCGGATAGGTCTTGCTCAACTTGGCGTCATTGCTAAACAGCGCGTAGGGCATCGGATCGCTCCGTTAAACCAGCCTAACGCGCCCGATCGGATCGGGTTTCAGCCCGGCCGGGCCCGGCAGTTCACGCGGCGGTGAAACCTGAGCCCGGGAGATTGGGGCCGTTTTGGGCTTGAGTCCCTGAGTCGTAAACGAGTCCTGAATCCGGCGAAAAATATCGTGCGAGACTCGTCTCCTAGAATCGCCCGATGTTTTTCGCCGTCATGAGAACGACCTTCAAGACCTCCGGCGAGCGAGTGCATATCGCGCTATCAGTTGCGCTGTTGGCGGCGTGTGCGGCCAATTTGATGCTGGTGTGCTCGTGGCTTTAGGCGATTGACGCCGCGCCCATTCCCACCATCATGCGAGGCAAATCGCGCGAGGTGCCCCGGGGGGAGGTGGTGGCTTTGCCGGATATTGCAGGGATGGAGGCCGGGATGATCGAGGCGCTCAAGGCGCGAGTCAATGGCGATGAAGCGCTGGTCAGGCGCGGTCGGTTTCTCTCGACAACGTTCCTTTTGGAAGTCGGTCAGACCGCTTGGCTGATCTCGATCTTCGAAGGCGAGGTCGTTTCAGTCACATCAGGGCCGTTCGTCATGCCGTCGTCGTCATTCGCGCTGCGCGCGCCGGAGCAGGAATGGCAAAAATTCTGGAGCAGCCGGCCGCCGCCCGGCTCGAACGATCTGATGGCGCTGATCAAGCGGCGGGTCCTTAAGGCCGAAGGCAATCTTCAAATCTTCATGGCCAATCTCCGCTACTTCAAGGAGGTGCTTGCCAAGTTGCGTCAGGCGGGAGCCGAAGCATGATCGCGCAATTTGAGCCGATCACCGGCCGCTACATGCATCTCGATCTGTTCGGACTGAAACATCGCATCTATGTCGAGGAAGCGGGGGAGGGCACGCCATTGCTGTGTCTGCACACCGCGGGCTCGGATGGGCGCCAATACCGCGCTCTGATGAATGATGAGCGCATTACATCCAGCCACCGCGTCATCGCCTTTGACATGCCCTGGCACGGCAAGTCGTCGCCACCGCCGGGCTGGCACAACGAGGAATATCAGCTCACCTCGGCACAATACACGACCATGATTCTGGAGATCATGGCGGCGCTCGAACTCGACCGGCCGATCCTGATCGGATGCTCGATCGGCGGACGCATCGCGCTGCATCTGGCGCTCGAACACCCGGAAGCGTTCCGCTCCATCATCGGCCTGCAGGCCGGCGCGCATGTCGATCCCTATTACGACCTGAATTTCCTGCACCGGCCCGACGTGCACGGCGGCGAAGTCAGCGCCGCCATCGTATCCGGACTGGTCGGGCCCGACGCGCCCATGGAGGAGCGCTGGGAAACGCTGTGGCATTACATGCAGGGCGGCCCCGGGGTTTTCAAGGGCGATCTGTATTTCTACAAGCTCGATGGCGATATCCGCGACCGCGTCGCCCAGATCGATACGCGCCGCTGCCCGCTGTTTCTGCTGTCAGGGGAATACGACTATTCCTGCACGCCCGAGGAAACGCTCGCGGTGGCCAACAGCGTCCCCGGCAGCGAGGTGACCATCATGAAAGGCCTCGGGCATTTTCCGATGAGCGAAAACCCCGCGGAGTTTTTGAAATACCTCTTGCCCGTGCTTGAGAAGATCGGCGGACGGGATCGAGTATGAGTGGGTGCCGGTTCAGAGGATTGAACTCCCGACCTTGGGTCTGGAAACCGTATATGAAGTCAAAAAGCAGACAGACAGCTTCGGAGGGCGGAGCTGGTGGCTACATAGGCCAACGGGAACGAGATGCCGGATTTTACTGCGCTTGAGCGGGCTGCGCTGGAGGAAATTTGCACGCACTCCCAGGAGCGGCCGGCGCTTGAAGGTCAACTTGCGACGGCGAGGGTGAGCCGTCGCAGGAATACCGGAGTCGGGTTCATCACCTATTTCGAGGTAGATAGGAACGGCCCACCGCTCACGAGCCGCTGGAGAGTCCTCGGCAACGTCGCCGCGACGATCGCAGGCTTCGAGAGGCCGCTCCTGCTTGCGCTGTTCATGAGCAAAGATGGGTACGCCAACATGCTCGAGGCGACGACCGCGGGAGACAGCACCGTCGGTATCGATCTCTCGGCCGTTCAGTTCGAAATTGATCCCTCCTGAAGAGAAACATTTATTACGCGGTCAGCGAGCTTGCGCCTTACTTTTTAGGTGCATCCGGAAACGATAATCTGGCTTGCTTGACGCGCGGGGTGGGGCCGCCGGTAATTGCCCAAAAGGACCGGCGACCCCGATCGCGCAATTGAAATCGTGGTGGTGATGCGACTCACGCCCAACTCTGCACGACCCTGAGAATAAGTACCCGAAACCGGAATTTGGTCCGCCATTTCGTCGTTCAAAAATCGTTGATCAGGGCAAAACAATCGGAACTCGCTTCCGGATGAGACCGCAAGGTGTTCAACCTGAATTTGTGCTTTCGCTGCGCCGCGCTCAACGGTGAATGGGGGGCCCGCGATCGAAGACGATCGCGTGCCCTGGCATCCGACTTACACGCTCCGTAAGCGACTGTCGCCTTACACCATCCGTGCCGATGACGTGCCGCAAAAGGTCGCCGCGCTGATCCTGTTCAGTGCGATCGACGAAGTCTCTGATTTTGTCGGGGGCTCCACCTTACTGGACGCGGTGCGGTTCGGTATCATCGTCGCTCGCATTACACCGCGGACACGGCGCTCCCGCACGGCCGCAGGTGCAGGCCCGTTCACCCTGAAATGGCCTGTCGGGATGGTTTTCACATACCCAGCCGGTAATTCTCACAAACGAACCATTTCATGGTTTGCGTCCGCGCGCCGGGCCTTTCTTTTCACTCGACCAGTCGCATCACCTTGCGCCGCTTTATTCGATCAAGCGCATGTACAACGTCGCTCCTATCGAGCACGGCAAGCAGACGTTCCACCGTTCGCTTCGCGTCCCCGCGGTATTCCCCCAAGATGCGCCTAGCGTCCTCAACGGCGCGGATGATGGTATCTTGGTCGGGATTGTTCATGACGGTACGCAACTCCATGAAAGCGGGAATCAAGACTGGTGACAAATTTTCGTTCCCGTTTGGCGCTGCGGTTTTATGTCTCGGAGACTATCGCGACCCGTCGCGCGTTCAATCCATAGCCGTGTCGGACTCATTAAGCCCGCGCGGTTAGCCCGGCGTCCCATGAGGATGGATGGCGTCGGGCCGTACCCGAATCATCGATCCCTCGCCAGCTTCCGGTGGCCCCAATGGTGATCCTTCCTGTCGGGATTAAACACGCGCTCAACGTGGCGGTTTACCGCTCGCATGACGCCGATGCGCGCTAACATCCTCGGGCCGCCCGACGTTGCGACCAGGATCAACGCTGCCATGGCGGCCTGCTATTCCGGGGCTTCATGCTCGGCCTTGGAAAGCCCGCGTGATTAGCGCCCTGCATCCTCGAGCGTGGCAAGCTGGCGACCGTGCGGCAGTGGAATCGGTTCGTCAAAGCGTCGCTTCCACCCGCCGTCAGCCACCGGATTCGACCGGCTCGCGCAGCCGCTTCATCGTGAATTCGATATTCTGCGATTGCAGGTGGCGCCAGCTTTCCACTTCGGTTTGATACCGCAAGAAAACACTTTGTTTTCAGGCTTAAACGGTGGTGCCGGTTGAGAGGATTGAACTCCCGACCTTCGGTTTACAAAACCGCTGCTCTACCGCTGAGCTAAACCGGCGAATTGAAAAACGCTTCGTGTCCCGCGCGATCCGGACCTGATTCCGCTGATCTTTCGCTCGGTCGAATATCAGACTTGCCCGCAAAGGGCCAGAACCCGGCCGCACCCTTGGGGGCCGCCGGGCATCTGCCGGCGTATGAAAAAAGGGCGGCTCGCCGCCGCCCTTCTCGCGTTCGCTATGACGAGGCCTTACTGGCAGAAATGCCGGCGGCCGTCTTCACCCTTGAACCAGGTCCCGGGCTGGCAGACGAAGCCGTTCAGCGTGGCATAACGCTGCGGGGCGTAGCCCTGCTTGGGGCCACCGCGATAGCCGTTGTTGTAATAGCCGTAGGAATCGTCGTTGTAGTAGGCATAGGAATCGTCGCGGAACGGCGCGGTCGCGATGGCACCGGCGGTTCCGATCGCGCCGCCGACGACGCCAGCCGCGACATCGGCGGGCCAGAAGCCGGAATCATAACGGCGGTCCCAGCGGTCGTCGTTCCAGCTGTAATTGCTGCGATAGACGGTCCGGCGCTGATAGTCGCCGGTATAGGGATCGCAATTGGCGTTCGGATAGAACTGCGTGCAATAGCCGGGATTGTTGTAGATCACCTCCTGCGCCATCGAAGGGCTTGCCAGCGCGGATGAGAGAGCCACGGCAGCAGCGCCGAGAAGTCCGAATTTCGTCATGGGTTTCTCCGTTTCAGTGACCCCACGCTAAAGCGCAGGCCCGAACCACGTTCCTGAATTTCTCGCACCTGGATTCAAACAGATGTGATCGCAGCGAAGACAAAAAGGCGGTGGTGTGGCCTTTGGTTATGCCGTGTTCCCTAGCAGGGATACCAGCGTCCATCCGGTCCAAGATATGTCGCGCCGGACTGCAAGCCGCAGGTTGTCAGGCGGGATACGGGTCTGTCCCCATAGTAAGCGGCGTAGTCGTTATCCGTTGCATCCGTGACGCGGAGCGGCACCGTGGCAATCGCATCAACCGTTGCGATGTTGGCGGCTACATCGCCCGGCCAGAAGCCGGGTCGGTAGCGATAATGATAAACATTGACCCACGGATGCGCCTGCGCATAGACGCCGGGTTGCTGCATCGCGTCCTGCGCGATCGCAGGCGCCGTGATAACGGCGGCCAGAAGCGCCGCAGCGCCGATCATTCTTGATGTCGTCATTGCCGATTTCTCCAAAGCAAGGGAGCGAGAGAGAAACAGCCCATGGTAGCCGGTGTTCCGAATCCGCCTTGTGCCGTTATCAAACCGATGTGAAGTTCCGGCTCCGCTGTTCCCGGGAGTGAGGCAACCCGCCGATGCAAACGCAGACATCGATTAGCGCGACGGGACGGTCGATTTGCGCGGCTATCTCGCCTTCGATCACCAATCCGGCAGCGGATGGTTCGATGATGCGCACCGCGCGCTACAGCGCGCAGGCCGACCGCCGCGCGTGGGCGTCGATGCGAAGCCTTTCGATGAGGTGTTCGGCGACGATGTCTGCCGGGCCTGACCATTCACGCCTGAAGTAAAAAGGCGGCCGTTGCGACCGCCTTTTTTAGATGCATCAAGAGACGCTGATGAAGCGACTCTCGTCTGGTTTATCGCTTGGTGCGAAGGTTCGAACCGGTGGTCTGGTGGCCGGGAGCATACCCTGATGCTCCTTCTGTGCCCGACTTGGAACCCTTGGCGTGCATTTCCTGTCCCGGAGCGTAGCCCGATGCGCCGGGGCTACCCTTTACCGAACCCTTTTGCTGCATCTCCTGGCCCGGAGCCTTGCTTGACACGCCTTGCGCGAAGACAGCCGGCGAAGACGCGATGAGAGCGGCTGCAGAGAGTGCGATGATCGTAAGCTTCATGTAGTCCTCCTTGAAAACCCCACCCGACAACGAAGCCAGGGCAGACCCGTTCCATGAATGGCGGTTCATCAAGCTCGGTTCCCTCCGCACGGGCCAAGTTTGTCGTCAATGTG
>Ga0070660_100001043_pt1 | contig 18626 bp, 9 predicted proteins | sample KBSC33metaG_FD_64670 | JGI IMG/M metagenome (GOLD analysis project Ga0070660, IMG submission 64670) | Corn rhizosphere microbial communities from Kellogg Biological Station, Michigan, USA - KBS C3-3 metaG | ecosystem: Host-associated > Plants > Roots > Rhizosphere > Soil ... | reverse complement strand
CTCCCCGGAGATCCCGCTCCCGTCCTTCGCCCCGCTGGTCGAGCGGATCAGCCCGACGGTGGTGAGCCTCTCGGTGATGGGGAGCGCGCCGATGCCGCCGGGCCACGAGCGCTTCTTCGGGCCCCGGCGTCCGCCGCAGCAGGAGCGCGGCGGGTCGGGGTTCGTCGTCGACCGCTCGGGGCTGGTGGTGACCAACAACCACGTCGTCGAGGGCGCGAGCACCATCCAGGTGCGCCTCGCCGATGGCCGCCGTTTCGAGGCGGAGCTCGTCGGACGTGACGCTCCCACCGACCTCGCGCTGGTGCGGCTGCGCTCCCCGCCGCAGGACCTCCCGGTGGCTCGCCTCGGCGACTCGGACCGGTTGCACGTCGGCGACTGGCTCCTCGCCATCGGCAGCCCCTTCGGGCTCACCACCAGCGTGTCGCTCGGCATTCTCAGTGCCACCGCGCGCGATCTCGGGTCGGGTCCCTACGACGAATTTCTCCAGACCGACGCGGCGATCAACCCCGGGAACTCCGGTGGTCCGCTGTTCGACCTCTCGGGCGAGGTCGTGGGGGTGAACGCCGCCATCGTGAACAACCAGAGCGGCAGCCGGATCGGCTTCGCCATCCCGTCCTCGTTGCTGCGGGCGATCCTCCCGCAGCTGGAGCGCAGCGGAGGCGTGGTCCGGGGCGCCCTGGGCGTCTACACCCAGGACCTCACGCCCGACCTCGCCCGTGCGATGGGGCTCGAGGGACGCCGCGGCGCGGTGGTCGACGGCTTCGTGCCCGGGTCCTCGGCCCGGGCCGCGGGGCTCGCGCAGTCGGACGTCATCGTCTCGCTCGACGGCCGCGCCATCGAGTCGTCGCGCGCGCTCACCCGGCTGGTGGGCCTGCACCGCCCCGGGGAGCGGGTGAAGCTGGGCGTCCTCCGGGGTTCGCAGCCCTCGACCCTCGGCGTGCGCCTCGGCCAGCGCAGCGACCTCGAGGGAGCGGGGCCGCTGCGTCCCGCGCCCCCCGAGCCCGACGGCGAGGAGGGTCCTCCCGAGGAGATGGTCCCCATGCGACTGGGCGTGGAGATCGGCGAGGTGACCCCCGAGGTCGAGGAGGCGATCGGCAGGCGCGGCCCCGGAGCGCTGGTCCTCTCGGTGGAGCCGGGCTCCCCCGCCGAACGCGCGGGGCTCCAGCCGGGGCTGGTCATCGTCGAGGTGGCGGGGCATCCGGTGCACTCGGCGAAGGAGGCCAGCGAGCTCATCCAGGCCGCCCGTGCGCAGCCGCCCATCGTCTTCAAGCTGCTCGGGCCGGGCCGGGTCTCGGCGGTGGCGACCGTGCAGCCCTGAGCGAGGTCAGCGCGACGGCGGGAGCGGCCGGACGACGTTGCCGAACCCGTCGGACCCCTCGCGGGTGACTCCGGTCGCGTACTCCACCACCCCGAAGACACCCACCGGTCCGGGAGGGCGGCAGCTGAACCGCAAGCTGATGGCATCCGGGTCACCGGGGCGAACGCGCCGGAGGTGACGCTCGAGGACGAGCTCCTCTCCGGCGCGCACCGGCGCGGGGAGCAGCGGCGCCCGCTGCACATCGGGAACGAGCACCTCGTCGCTGCCCTGGTCGGCGTGCGCGTCGAGCGCGAGGCGGCCCTCACGCCCGGCCCGCACCTCGGCCCGGACCACCATGCCTCCGTCCGTGTCGCGCTCGAGGTTCCAGCGCTCCAGCTCCAGGCACTGGCCGAGCCGGGCGAGGTGGTCCTTCTGCTGGAGCTCGCGCTCGCGGAGCTGACGCTTCATCTGCAGCCTCGGGCCCAGCGCGTTGCCGACGAAGAGCCCCAGGAGGAGGGCCACCAGCGGGACACCGATGATCCAGGGGCGGGGCATGACGCAACGCAATCACCCTACCGTCCCGGGCGGTGCTCGGCTAAGGGGTTGGGGCGCCCATGGTTCTCGCCTCCACCCTTCTCATGCTCGCTGCCACGCCTGCCCCTCCTCCGCCGGACCCCGTCCTCCGCCAGATCGCCGAGACGCGGAAGTTCCAGAACGGCGCGCCGAACAGCGTGAAGATGGACCGGAGCGGGGCGCACGTCTTCTTCCTCCGCTCGCCGGCCGACTCGCCGGTGCAGTCGCTCCACGTCTTCGAGGTGGACGCCGGCCAGGCCCGCGAGCTGCTCTCGGCCGAGGCGCTGCTCAAGGGGACCACGCAGCAGCTCAGCCCGGCGGAGCGGGCGCAGCTCGAGCGGCGGCGCGTCGCCGCGCGGGGCCTGGTCAGCTACCAGCTCTCGGACGACGGAAAGACGATCGTCGCCCCGCTCTCGGGTCGGCTGTACCGGGTCGACGTGGCCGGGCTGCTCGCCGGACGGACCGTCGAGCAATCGGTGAAGGTGCTCCCGCCGACCGGCGTGCTCGATCCGCGGCTGTCGCCCGACGCCAAGACGGTCAGCTACGTGAAGGGCTGGGACCTGTACGTGCTCGACCTGGCCAGCGGTAAGGAGCGCCGGCTCAGCACCGGAGGCTCGGACCGGGTGACCCACGGGGTCGCGGAGTTCGTCGCCCAGGAGGAGATGGACCGCTACGACGGGTCGTGGTGGAGCCCGGACAGCAAGCTGATCGCCTACGAGGAGGCGGACACCCGCGCGGTGGAGACCTTCACCCTCGGCGACCCGGCGCATCCGGAGTCGGCCTTCCAGACCGTGCCCTACCCACGCCCGGGCAAGCCCAACGCCAAGGTGCGCCTGGGCATCGTCCCGGTGACGGGGAATGGAAAGACCGTCTGGGTGAAGTGGGACGCGGAGAAGTACCCCTACCTCACGCAGGTGAAGTGGCCCCGCAAGGGCGCGCTCACCCTCTACGTGATGGACCGCGTCCAGCAGCACGCGCTCCTCCTCACGGTGGATCCGAAGACGGGCGCCACCCGGACCCTGCTCGAGGAGGAGGACCCGGCCTGGATCAACCTCCAGCACTACGGCTCGGAGCGCCGCGGTGAGCCGCTGCCGCTGTGGCTGCCCGATGGCTCGGCGTTCTTCTGGGTCACCGAGCGTAACGGTGCGCCGGAGGCCGAGATCCGCTCCGTGGACGGCCGGCGGCTCGGGAGCTGGGTGCGTCCGGACCAGCAGCTCTTCCGGATCCTCGGCTACGACGTCACCGAGCGCGCGCTGTACTACCAGGCCAGCCCGGAGTCGCCGGACCTGGTGGTGATGCGCGTCCGCGACGGAGGCAACCCCGAGCGGGTGGTGGGTCAGCCCGGCGAGCGCGTCCAGGTGAGCGGGATGATCGCCGAGGAGGGGTCGACCCGGCTGGTGTCGATCGAGACGCCCACCTCGCTTCCGGACTGGTCGGTGTTCGACCGCGGAGGCCGGTTCATCGGGCGGATTCCGGCGGTGCGCGCGACGCCGCTCCGTCCGCCCGCCCCCGAGTACCGGAAGCTGGGCCCGCAGGGCTTCTGGTCGTTCGTCCTCCGGCCGCGTGACGCCCGACCGGGGCAGAAGCTGCCCACCATCGTCTCCATCTACGGCGGCCCGCACGTCAACCACGTCCAGTCCAGCGCCCGGACGCTGCTGACAGACCAGTGGCTCGCGGACCAGGGGTTCCTGGTGGTGGGCTTCGACAACCGGGGGACGCCGCGCCGCGGCCGCGAGTGGGAGCGCGCGATCCGCGGCAACTTCGCCGGGGTGGTGCTCGAGGACCAGGTGGCCGCGCTGCAGCTGCTCGGCCAGCAAGTCCCGGAGGTGGACCTCGCGCGCGTCGGCATCACCGGCTGGTCGTTCGGCGGCTACGCGTCGGCGCTGGCGGTGCTCAAGCGGCCCGACGTCTTCAAGGCGGCGGTCGCGGGCGCGCCCGTGACCGACCAGCGCAACTACGACACCTTCTACACCGAGCGGTACCTCGGGCTGCCCGAGGCGCCGGGCGACATCTACGAGAAGAACTCGCTCTTGCCGCTGGCCCCGGGCCTGGAGAGGCCGCTGCTGCTGGTGCACGGGACGACCGACGACAACGTGTACTTCCTGCACTCGCTCATGCTCTCCGACCGGCTGTTCCGCGCCGGACGGGCCCACCAGTTCCTGCCGCTCTCGGGGTACACGCACATGGTGGCGGACCCGGTGATGCAGGAGTCGCTGGAGCGGCGGACGGTGGAGTTCTTCCGGGCCGCGCTCGGAGTTCCCGAGCCCCGCTGACACGAAGGCCCGGGTCGGCAGTGCCAGGCCCGGGCCCCGTGTGAACGACGCGAGACGTCGGCTACACCGGCTTGACGTTCTGCGCCTGCAGACCCTTGGGTCCGCGGCTCACATCGAACTGCACCTTCTGCCCCTCGGCGAGGGTACGGAAGCCCTCCGACTGGATGGCGGTGTGATGGACGAAGACGTCCTCTCCGCCGCCGTCCTGGGTGATGAAGCCGAAGCCCTTCGCATCGTTGAACCACTTCACGGTACCGGTAGCCATGCGTCTCGCTTTGCTGTGCTCGCAGTCGGCAGGAAGCGCCGCGCGGTCTCCTCTCCCCTGGGGCAGGAGGACGGCCGAAAATTCTGCGCAGGCTCAAACCCGCTCGCAAGCACGGACGACATCGGCGGGCGACGCGTTCTGTTGACGCGCCGCGCCGTCCTTCGAGGTGTCAAACACCTCCGAGGGGCGCATCGCGGCGAAGGGCCCTCGAAGGTGTCAAACACCTCCCCGGGTCGCGATCGCGCGGAACGGCGCGGAACGCCTGGAGGAATCGCCGCCCGGCCGCCGGGCGCTCAGACCTCGAGCAGCAGCCGCTCGGGGTCCTCGATGCACTCCTTGACGCGCACGAGGAACTGCACCGCCTCGCGGCCGTCGATGAGCCGGTGGTCGTAACTCATCGCCAGGTACATCACCGGGCGGATGACCACCTGTCCGTCCCGCGCCACCGGGCGCTCGACGATGTTGTGCATGCCGAGGATGCCGGTCTGCGGCGGGTTGAGGATGGGCGTGCTCAGCATCGACCCGAAGATGCCGCCGTTGCTGATGCTGAAGGTGCCGCCCTGCAGATCCGCGAGCGTGAGCTTGTCCGAGCGCGCCTTCTGCCCCAGCTCCGCGACCTGCTTCTCGATCTCCGCCATCGAGAGCTTGTCCGCGTCGCGGAGCACCGGCACGACCAGCCCCCGGCTCCCGGACACCGCGACCCCGATGTCGTAGTAGTGCTTGAGGACGACCTCGTCACCGTCGATGGAGGCATTCACCAGCGGGAAGGCCTTCAGCGCCTCGACCGTCGCGCGCACGAAGAAGCTCATGAACCCGAGCTTCACCCCGTGCCGCTGCTGGAACCTCTCGGCGTACTGCTTGCGCAGCGCCATCACCGCCGACATGTCCACCTCGTTGAAGGTGGTCAGGATGGCGGCGTTGTTCTGCGCCGAGAGCAGCCGCTCCGCGACGCGCTTGCGGAGCGGCGTCATCTTCACCCGCTCCTCGCGGGCACCCGGTGTGCGCGCGGGCGCCGGCGCCGATGCGACCGGAGCAGGCGCGGCGGCGGCGCCGCCCCGTCCACCCTCGAGGACGGTCAGCACGTCGTCCTTCATCACCCGTCCGGACGCGCCGCTTCCCCGCAGCGTGGCGGGGTCGAGCCCATTCGCGTCGGCGATCGCTCGCGCCACGGGCGTCATCGGAGCCTGGCGCCCCGCATCCGGGGAGGGCGCGGCCTGCGCCGCCGGGACGGGTGAGGCGCGCGGAGGAGCCACCGCGGCGGGAGGTGGGGCCTGCGCCGGCGCCGGTGCCGACGGCTGGGCCGGCTTCGCCGCCGGAGCGGACGCCGCGGCCCCCGCGCCGGGAGCGATGCTCCCCAGCACATCGCCGATCTTCACCGTGTCGCCCTCGCTATGCGCGATGGCGGCGATGGTGCCGGCGGCGGGCGCCGGGACGTCGATGGTCACCTTGTCGGTCTCGAGCACCACCACCGGCTCGTCCACCGCCACGGTGTCGCCGACCTTCTTGTGCCACTTCCCCACCACCGCCTCGGTGATGGACTCGCCCAGTGCAGGAACGGTGAGCTCAACGGCCATCGTGCTGCCCTCGTGACAGTGCGGAGTCGATCAGGAGCGTCTGCTCGAGCTCGTGGGTCTTCTGGAATCCGGTGGCCGGGCTCGCGCTCGCCTCACGGCCCGCGTAGCGGAGCGGGAGCTTCACGCCCTGCGCGGACACCCGGCCCATGAGCCGGGGGAGGACGAACGACCAGGCGCCCATGTTCTCCGGCTCCTCCTGGACCCAGACCAGCTCTTGCAGGCCGGGGTAGCGGGCGATCTCCGCCGCCAGCTGGGCCTCGGGGAAGGGGTAGAGCTGCTCGAGCCGCGCGATGGCAGCGGTGTCGTCGCCGCTCTTCGCCCGCGCGGCGAGCAGGTCGTACGCCACCTTCCCCGTGCAGAGGAGGAGGCGGGTGACCTTGTCCGCGCCGCCCGCCGGCGGGTCGGAGATGAGCCGCCGGAACGAGCCGGAGGTGAACGCGCCCAGGGGCGAGCTGGCCTCCTCGCGCCGGAGCAAGCTCTTCGGCGTCATCACCACCAGCGGCTTGCGCCACGGGCGGATCCCCTGGCGCCGGAGCAGGTGGAAGACCTGCGCACTGCTCGTGGGGTAGCAGACCTGGATGTTGTCCTCGGCGGACATCGTCAGGAACCGCTCCAGCCGCGCGCTGGAGTGCTCCGGTCCCGCGCCCTCGTAGCCGTGGGGGAGGAGCAGCGTGAGCCCGCTCAGGCGGCGCCACTTGTCCTCCGCCGCGACGATGAACTGGTCGATGATGACCTGCGCGCCGTTGGCGAAGTCGCCGAACTGCGCCTCCCAGAGGACCAGCGCGTCGGGGTAGTCGAGCGAGTACCCGAACTCGAAGCCCATGCACCCGGTCTCGGAGAGCGGGCTGTTGTAGATCTCGAACTGCGCCGCGCCCGGCCCGAGATCTTGAAGCGGGACGTAGGTCGCCCCGGTCTTCACGTCGTGCAGCACGGCGTTGCGGTGTCCGAAGGTGCCGCGCTCGGTGTCCTGCCCGGTGAGCCGGACGTGCGTGCCCGCGCGGAGCAGCGTCGCGTAGGCCAGGTTCTCCCCGGCCGACCAGTCGAGTGGGATCTCGCCGCGCGCCATCGCTCCCCGACGCTCGAGGATCTTCCCCAGCTGACGGAGCGGGGTGAACCCCTCGGGCACCTGCGCGAGGTGCTGGAGCAGCGGAACCAGCGTCCCCTCCGCCACCCCGGTCTCTGGCTCGCCGACGCCTTCCTCGGGCCCGCCCCGGTAGCCCTTCCACAGCCCTTCCTGAGCGCTCGGCTCGCGCAGCGCCGGCGTTTCCTTGGCCTGGTTGTAGGCCTCGAGGAAGTGCCGCTTGGCCTCCTCGCGGATCGCCTCGGCGTCCCCGGCGCTCACCCGACCCTGCTCGGCGAGCGTCCGCGCGTAGATCTCGGACACCGGCGGGTGGTGCCGGATCGCCTCGTACATCAAGGGCTGGGTGTAGCTCGGCTCGTCGCCCTCGTTGTGGCCGTAGCGCCGGAAGCAGACCAGGTCCACCACCACGTCGCTCTGGAAGCGCTGGCGATATTCGGTGGCCAGACGCATCACGTGGACGCAAGCCTCCGCGTCGTCGCCGTTCACGTGGAAGATGGGGATGTCGAGCATCTGCGCGACGGCGGTGCAGTAGATCGACGAGCGCGCGTCCTCGGGGTCCGTGGTGTAGCCGAGCTGGTTGTTGATGACGAGGTGGACCGTGCCACCGGTGTCGTAGCCGCGCAGCCGCGCGAGGTTCAGCGTCTCCGCCACCACGCCCTGTGCGGCCATCGCGGCGTCGCCGTGGATGACCAGCGGCAGCACCTTGCGACGATCCTGCACCTCCAGCCGCTGCTGCTTGGCCCGTGCGCGACCCTCGACCACGGGGTGCACGAACTCCAGGTGGCTGGGGTTGAAGGCGAGGCTCAGGTGGATGCGCTTGCCAGCCTTGGTGGTGACGTCCGACGAGAAGCCCATGTGGTACTTCACGTCGCCACGGCCCATGAACTTGCGCGGGTCGACCGGTCCGTTGAACTCGCTGAAGATCTGATCCGGGCCCTTGCCCAGGACGTTGGTGAGGACGTTCAGCCGGCCGCGGTGGGCCATGCCGATGACGACCTCCTCGACTCCCAGCTCGCCGCCGACGTCCAGCAGGGTGTCGAGCATCGGCAGGAGGGACTCGCCGCCGTCCACGCTGAAGCGCTTGGCGCCCTGGTACTTGGTGTGGATGAAGGCCTCGAAGGTGTCGGCGTAGGTCAGCGTCTCGAGGATCTGCCGCTGCTCCGAGGGGCTCGGGTCCAGGCGGTTCTCGGTGTGCTCCATCCGCGGCATCAGCCAGCGGCGGCGCGCCGAGTCGTACAGCGTCATGTACTCCACGCCGATGTGCCCGCAGTAAGTGCGGCGGAGCCTGGCCAGCAGATCCCGCAGCCGGACCCGCTTGCGATCGGCGAAGACGTCGGAGCTGTCCACCACCTGCTCCAGCTGCTCCGGAGTGAACGCCGAGTCGCTGGCCATCGCCAGGTCTGCGATGTGGTTGATCTGCGGACGCGGACGTCCGAGCGGATCGATCTGGGCGAGCAGGTGTCCCCGTAGCCGGAAGGCGTACAGCGTCTGGTCCACCCGGGACTGCAGCTGCATCGCGGCGAGCGCCGCGGGCACGTCGCCCACCGACACCAGGGGACCGCGGGCCGCGACGGCGGCCACCGCCGCGCCGTTGCCCCCGTTCACTGCCCGGGCGGCGACCGGCTGCCCGTTGCCGGCGCCGTGGCCGTTGGTCGGCTGCGCACGGCCGTCACCGGAGCCGAGGAGAGGATTGCCGTCGGTGCGCGCCGCGGCGAAGAGCTCCCGCCAGCTCGGGTCGACCGAGCTCGGGTCCTCGAGCCAGCGGGCGTACAGACCCTCGATGAAGTCGATGTTGGCGCCCGAGAGAAACGTGTCCGTGGGGTTCGGCATGGGGGGCTGTGCCGTGAGTTTTAACCTCGAACCGCCGAGAGGGCGGAACTTTGTCCCCCCGGCCGCCCCTCAGGAACCAGGCGCCGGCGGTGTGGGTCGGTAGTGCACGGTTGCGGCGCCGGGACCGCCGTCCGCCGGGACCAGGCGGGTGAGCAGGCGGCGCCGGTCCACGAGGCAGACCGAGTCCCGTCCGTCCCGGCAGTAATACAGCGACACCGAGTACACGGCGTCGGACGGCGTTCTCAGAGGGGAAATCGCCACCGTCGCGCGGAGGGTCCCGCCCGCGGCCTCGGCGAGCTTCACCGGCGCGGCCCTGCCGTCCACCGTCAGCTCGACCCGCTGGGGCGCCCCGGCGGTGAAGGTGTGGCCCTCCGGTAGGCGCACCTCGAGCACGAGCTCGCCGCCGCCCGATGCCACGGGCGCATCCTCGAGGTGCTGGAGCGGCAACGCCCGCGTGGCCAGCACCGGACGTTCCACCCCGCGGACCGACGGCGGTGCCACGCCGGTGAGGGGGACCGGAGCGACGGCGTCGGTGCCCGGCGTCGGCGTCACCAGGCGGTGATGGTCCGTGTCGGCCACCACCAGCCGGCCCGCGGTGACGGTGAGCCCGCCCGGCTGGGCGAGGCCGCGCGCGACGGTGCTCACCTGTCCGTCGGGGAGCGAGATTCGCCGGACGGCGCCGTTGAAGGTGTCCGAGACCCAGAGCACTCCTCGGTCGAGCGCGAGCCCCTGCGGGTGCTGGAAGCGAGCCCTGGCGAGCGGACCGTCGCGGAGCCCGGCATCGAACAGCCCCTCGCCGGCGAGCGTCCGCACCGTGCCCGCGGCTGGATCGACTCGACGGATGGCGCTCGCCTCGCTGTCGGCCACGTAGATCACGTGCCCGTCGGTCGCGAGACCCGATGGCTGGGCGAAGGTCGCCTCGGCGAGCGGGCCATCGTCGAGGCCCTCCCGGCCGGACCCCGCGCCGGCGGACAGCGCTCCGCTCCGCACGTCGAGCCGCCAGAGCTGGTGCGAGCCGGCCATCGCGATCCACAGGGTGTCGCCGAGGAAGGTCAGGTCCCACGGGCTGCGAAGAGAAACGGTGCGCGCGTCGGCGGCGGGCTGGATCGCGCCCTCGCCCTTCCGTCCGGTCCCGGCGAGCGTCTCCACCCGACCGGAGAGAAGATCGACGCTGCGGACCGCGTGGTTGCCCGTGTCGGCCACGTAGAGCGCGCCGTCCCGCTCGGCCAGTCCCTGCGGCGAGCGGAACGATGCGACGTCGGCCGGCCCGTCGGAGAAGCCCTCCAGGCCCGAGCCGACGGCGCGCACGAGCTTGCCGGCGGCGTCGAGCAGGAGGAGGCGGTGATGCCCGGAATCTGCGACGGCGAGCCCGCCGCCCGACAGCGCGAGCACCTTTCCCGGAAAGGCGAGCGGACCGGTCTCGCCGGGCCCGGGCCGCCGGAACTCCGCCGGACCGGCAGCGAGGACACCGCGCGCCCGCCCGTCGTCCAGCGCCGCCTGGACCCAGGCGGTGAGCTTGCCGAGCTCGGGCTCGCCGCGGAACCAGGCGACGGCGTACCCGCGCGCATCCACCAGCACCGCGGTGGGCCAGCCGCGAATCGCGTACTGGTCCCAGACCACGTGGTCCGAGTCCGTTCCCACCGGATGGTCGATGCCGTTGCGGGCCATCGCCTCGGCGACGGCGGAGACCTCCTTCTCCGCGTCGAACTTCCCGGAGTGGATGCCCACCACCTGGAACGGCTGACCGCGAAAGCGCTCCTCGAGCGCGCGGTACACCGGAAGCGCGTGCAGGCAGTTCACGCAGCCGGAGGTCCAGAAGTCGAGGAGCACCACCCGGCCCTGGAGCGCCCCGCGGAACAGGAGCGGCCGGTCCGTGCCCAGCCAGGTTCCCACCCGGTCCAGGTCCGGGGCGCGGGGGTGTCCTCTGTCGAGGAGCGCACGGATCGACATCGAGGGTTCCTGAGCAGCCGGTCCGGAGGCGGGGGCGGCGGCGAGGAGAGCGAGAAGGGACAGCGACGGAGACACGGGGAACGGCCTTCCTGGCGGAGGACTACCCCCGGACTACGCGGCGCGCCACCGGTCGGTTTCGGGTCCACCCCCGCCGAGCCGTGCTAGACCCCGCCGCCATGTTGCTCCAAGGCAAGCGCCTGCTCATCACCGGCGTGCTGACGCCCCAGTCGCTGGCGTACGGCATCGCCGAGCTCGCCCAGTCGGAGGGGGCGGAGATTGTCCTCACCTCCTTCGGCCGCGGCATGTCGCTGACCGAGCGCTCGGCAAGGCGCCTCAGCCCGGCTCCCGAGGTCCTGGAGCTGGACGTCAACAGCACCGAGCACTTCAGCCGGCTCACCGAGAAGCTCAAGGCGAGCGGAAAGCCGCTTCACGGGGTGCTGCACGCGGTCGCCTACGCGCCCGAGGACGCGCTCGGCGGCAATTTCCTCAACACCCCGTGGGAAAGCGTGTCGACGGCATTCCGCGTCTCGACGTTCTCGCTCAAGGAGCTCGCGGTCGCGGTGGCCCCGGTGATGACCGAGGGCGGGAGCATCGTCGCGCTGGACTTCGACAACTCCACCCAGGCCTGGCCGGTCTACGACTGGATGGGGGTCTGCAAGGCCGGGATGATCTCGGTCATCCGCTATCTCGCCCGCGATCTCGGACCGAAGAACATCCGGGTGAACGCGGTGGCAGCGGGCCCGCTGGTCACGATGGCCGCCAAGGGGATTCCCGGGTTCAAGCAGCTCGCGGACACCTGGCTCCTGTCCTGCCCTCTGGGATGGAACGCCCGCGATCGCCACCCGATGGTCGCGAAGACGGTGGTCGCGCTCCTCTCCGACTGGTTCCCGGGGACCACCGGTGAGGTGGTGCACGTGGACGGCGGACGCCACGCCATCGGCTCGCCTCCGGTGGAGATCATGGAGAAGATCACGGCCGCCCTGTCGGGCGACGGCTCGGAGGAGTGACGGAGGTCCGTCGCTCGCAGCCCGCCGGGTTCAGGACCACCTCAGAAACGCTTCAGGGCGACGATGTCGTTGTTGAACGGGTCGACGTAGTAGACGTTGCCCTGGTCCACGCCGCCGATCAGCGCCGAGTTCTGCGCGATGCGCGGGTAGCGGTAGAGCCACTGCGGCTCCAGCCCGGGACCGAAGTGCAGAACGACGTCACCAAGCGTGGCGCTGTTCAGGAGCACGCTCAGGCTCCCGTCGGTCGCTGACCGGGCATTCGTCGCCAGCCGCTGCGTCGCCTGTCCGTCGACGTAGAGCCCCGGAACGCGAGCCGTCGCCACCGGACCCGCACCGTCCGGCAGCCACGCCTCGAACGTCGTGTAGGGCGGATCGTTCCGCATCGTCACCACCGCCCCGAGCGCGGACGTTGTGCCGAACGTGCCGCCCTGGAGCGCTCCGAGCACCTGCGGCTGGCTCGCGAGCGTCACGCCGACCTTCGCGAGATAGCTCCCCGAGATGGCGCCGGCGGCGCCGACGTGAAGAACCAGCCAGCGCGGGAAGGCCGCGGTGACGCCGCAGCTCAGGTCCACCCCGACCGCGAAGCTCCCGTCCACCACCGGGAGGAGCCGGTTGACCGACAGCACGCTGCAGCCGGCGAACGCCGAGTCGGTCCGCACCTGGGGCACGAAGGAGGACTGCGGGAAGGCGAACACGCTCCAGGTCGGTCCGCAGAAGTTGGCGGTGTCGTTGGGCGAGAGGTACGTGCGCACGGGGCCGAAGGCGCCGGCCGTTCCGCCCGCGACCGGTCCAGCGAAATCCAGTCCAGGGAAGGAATTGGTGTTGCCGCTGTCGGTCACCAGCGTGCCCGTCGACGCCTGGAGGCAGGCGACGGTATGCGTGGCCGGAGCGACGAAGCAGCCGTTGGGCGCCGCGCCGTTGAGGATGTCCGGGATGCAGACCAGGTCGTCCATCCGGGTCAGGATGGGGCCGAGGACCGTTCCATCCGACTGCAACACGTCGAGCCCGAAGGGAACGGAGTAGCTCGTCGCCGGCCGCGGTCCGTTGATCGGCTCACCGAGCGCGATGACGTCGCTGCCTCCCCGCTGGCTCGGGTTCGGCCGGGTGAAGAGCACGTTGCCGTGGCCGTCGAAGTCGCAGGCGACGAAGCCCCCGTCCTGGGGGAAGGGAATGGTGCCCCCGTCGGGGATGGTCAGAGCATAGGGGAAGGGCGGGGTGAACCCGGCGTCCGCCGAGATGACTCCGGAGTCGATCGGCCCTGCATCGAACCCTCCGTCGGGCGTCCCGCCCTCGCCACCGTTCCCGGCGTCGCTGCCCGCGTCGTCGCCGGTGCCGCTGCCCGCGTCAGGGTCGGGAAGCGGACCTGCGCTGATCAGGATGCTGTTCGGGTCGAACGGGAAGTAGGTCCCGTCGCTGGCGCGGAAGAAGCCAGGGAGCCAGTCCGCGGTCGCGTTCACCGTGGTGCTCTTCGCCAGCGCGACCTGGATGCCTCGCGCGGTGGCCACCGGCTCGGCGGCGTCGATGGCGATGCGCCCAGGAACGATGCGGTCCCAGAGCACGCGGCTGAGGAGCACGCCCTGCTCGAGGTGACTCGCGTTTCCGTTCGTCGCGCGAGCGTCCACCGTGAGGCTGACCGACTTCTCCACCTCGACCAGCACCTCGAACGGCACGTTGAAGGGATCGCCGGTGTAGTTGTCGATGCCCAGGCCAGGCGTGCGGAGGAAGGTGACGTCGTACAGCGGCGAGCCGCCGTCGGGATTGGCGCGCTGGACGATGCCATCCGCCTCGCGGCCGGCGAGCCGGACCGTCGGTGGGAGGAGCAGCGGCCGGTCGCTGCCCACCGTGAGGTCGAGCCGGGAGAGCGGCGCCACCCGCTCGGGGAGCACCGCAGCGAGGGAGGCGGTGGTCGTGTCGAGCAGCACGTTGATCGACTTGGTGCTGGCGTTCCCGAGCATGTCCACGCCGATGAAGGTGAGTTGCAGCTGGCCCACGCCCGAGTCGGCCACGCCGCTGGTCACCAGCGTGCAGCGGGTGAAGTCCACCACCCCGGTGTACGGGGGGACGTTCCAGGTGAAGACGCCGGTGCTCGGCGCGCCGCCGCAGGTCACCGTGACCGATGCCACGCCGTTCACCGAGTCCGCGTCGAGGCTGACCGGCGCATTCAGGGAGATGGTCTGCCCCTCGAGCGGCGAGTGGATGGTGAGGGTGGGGCCGACTCCGCCGTCCGGCGGGACAGTGGGCAGCGCCAGGTCCCAGCACGCGGGAAGCGCAAGGCTGGCGGCGGCGAGGAGCAGCGTCCTGCAGCGCACCGTCATCACGGACAAGGGCGACCCTCCACCGGCCAGACGCCGGACGAGGGTACCAGACCACCGGCGCACGCGGAGAAAAGCCCGCCGCTCGGGGGTGGTCAGAGCGACCCCGGGGTGGGCGTCAGCCCTCAGGGCGCGGTGCAGCCGAAGACACCGCCGCATCCGGAGGTCGCTGCGTTGAAGCTCTGCGCGCACAGCGCGTTGCCGGGGAAGGTGTTGGTGGCCGTGAGATCGGGGGTGTTGCTCGCGCCCGTCAGCCACATCGCCACGATGCCGTAGCCGGCGCTGGAGCGGATGGTGCTGTTGGTCAGGAGGTTCGCCGGTGGGACGTACTGAACCTCGAAATCCCCCACCAGCAGGCCACCCTGGTCCTGGGTCGCGGGGTCCTTGCAGTTGGCGGAGCTGATCCCGTTGACCCCTCCCGCGTATTCGACGACGACGTGGTCGAGTTGCGAGCCCGTCGCGGTGTCGAGCCAGAGGCCCACCCAGTCACCAGGAGCCGGCGCCGCCTCGCCAGAGCCGAAGAGGATGGGCGCGGTGGCAGTCCCCTGCGCGAGGAGGACGCCCACCACGTTGTTGGGGGAATTTCCGTTGGACCCGAAGGTGACCAGCGCACCCGGCGTGGTCGCGTTCGCCTTGGGGAACAGGACGCGCGAGCCGGCCTCGACCGTCAGCGTCACCGGGGCGGTGGCGGTCCCCGACGGGCGCACGCTGAACCCGGCGGTCTGGATGCGCACCGGCAGGTACGGGTGGATCGTGGTGTCGGTCGTGACGTTGAACGTGCCGACCACGTTCACCATCGGCAGCGTGTTGCTCGCCGAGGCGTAGCTGCCCTGAGGCACCGTGCTCAGCGCCATGCTCCCCATGCTGAGTACGTAGTCCTGGGCGCCCTGGACGGTCAGGCCGCTCGAGTCCGAGGTGAAGGCCCCACCCGCGTCGAAGTAGACGCCTCCGCCCAGCGGTGAATCGATCGTGACGTTCTGGACCCGCACGTTTCCGGCGGGCGGGGCCGCGGCGTAGCCAGCGCCCACTCCGACGATGGCCGAGTTGGAATAGCTCCCTCCATTGGAGCCGCCGCCCTGGAGGGTGCTCCAGCTCAGGTCGACGAGCGAGGTGGCGCTGGTCGCTCGCAGGCTGCCCCAGGATTGGGCGCTGTTGCTCCGGACGAAGCTGATGGCCCCCCCGGGACCCGTGCCCGCGGCGACCAGCGAGGCGCCCGCATTCACGTTGACGATCGTCCCCGCTCCCAGGGAGACGATGGCGCAGGGCTGGATGGTCACCGTGGCCGGCCCGCTGATCGAGATGCTGTTCGGGACCGAGTGGGTCGTCCCGCCGCCCGCCCAGATCTCGCTGGCGGCGATGTTTCCCGCGTGCGTGACCACCGTGCCGTTGGCCGGGCCGCAGCTGGCCGCGCCCGTGACGTTGAGGGTGGCCGTCCCGGAACGGGTCGGATCGGCCAGGCTCGTCGCGCTGACGGTGTACGTGCCTGGTGCCGAGGCGACGAACGTGGCGCTGTTCCCGTCGGGTGTCAGCGTGGCGCCCGCCGGCGTGACGCTCCAGGAGACGGCGCTCGAGCACGGTCCGCTGGAGCTCACCGTGGCGGTGAGGCTCGAGACCTCGCCCGCGACGACCGTCGACGGATTCGCCGTGACGGAGACGCCGGTGACCACGCAGCCGGGACCGCCGCTGCCGCCGCCTCGCCGGTCGAGAGCCACCAGGGCGTTGTTCAGCGGGTCCACGTAGTAGACCGTCGGCTCGCCGTCGGCGGCGACCAGGGTCGAGGTCTGGGCGAGCAGCGGGTAGCGGTAGAGGAACCGCGGCTTCAGCCCGGCGCCGAACTGCAGAACCACGTCGCCGAGCGTCGCGCCGTTCAGGAGCACGGTGAGGCTTCCGTCCGCGCCGGCCGCGACGTTGCGACCGAGCCGCGGCACCGGATTCGAGGCGTACACGTAAAGTCCCGGGACACGCGCCGTGGCGGCCGGGCCCGTGCCGTCCGGGGGCCAGGCCTCGAAGACCGTGTTGGGCGGCTCGTTCCGCATCGTCACGACCTTGCCGTCGGACAGCGCCGCGAGGACCAGGGGCGGAGCGGCGAGGAACGGATCCGGCAGGAACACGCCCTGCGGCGCGAGGTAGCTCCCGGTGACCGAGCCGGTCGCGCTCACCTTGACCACCTCCCACCCGAGCCCGCCGGGGCAGTCCACGTCGATCAGCACCGCGAAGCTCCCGTCCGGGAACGGAAGCAGACGAGCGACGCTCCCGGAGCTCCCGGCGAAGCACCCCGGCCCGAACACCGGGTCGGCCACCCGGTCCTGGGGCAGGAACAGATTGCCGGGCAGGCCGAGGAAGGCCCAGACGGGCCCGCAGCCGTTTCCTTGGTCGTTCGGAGCGAGGTAGGTCCGCGGGCTGCCGTGCGCGCCGGCCGTCCCTCCCGGGGCGGGCGGGCCGAGCTCGAGGCTGGAGCTGGTCCCGACCGCGGTGGTCTGCGCGCCGTCGACGAGCGAGAAGCACCGCAGCGTCTGGGTCGCGGTGGGCGCGGCGTACCAGCACCCGTCCTCCGAGCCGGTGAAGGTGTCCGGGAGGCAGACGAGGTCGTCCACCCTGGTCAGCGTCTGGCCGAGCACACCGCCGTCAGGGAGCGGCGCCACCAGTGGGAACTGCACGGTGTAGCTCGCGGCGCCGCGGAGCTGTCCCGACGGCTCGCCGAGCGCGATGACATCACTTCCCCCCCGCTGTGCGGTGCTCGGGCGCGCCATGAGCACGTGCCCCCGCCCGTCGAGATCCACCGCGGCGTACCCGCCGTCGGTCGGGAAGGGGACTCCGTCGTCGGGACCGACCGGACCCGAGGGGATCGAGGGGCCCACCACCCGGATGTTCGGGGCATCGAACGGGACGTAGGTGCCGTCTGCGCTGCGGAAGAAGCCGGGCAGCCACGGCGCGGTCGGGCCAGGGACGGCGTCGCGCGTCGCGAGCGCGACCTGCACGCCCGCGGCGGTGGCCACGGGGTCGGCGGCCGTCACCGCGATGCGCCCCGGGACGGAGCGGTCCCAGAGCACGCGGCTCAGCAACACTCCCTGCTCGAGGTGGCTCGCGTTGCCGTTGGTCGCCTTCGCGTCGACGGTGATGCTCACCCGCCGCTCGACGTCGGTGAGCACCTCGAAGGGTACGTTGAAGGGGTCGCCGCCGTAGATGTCGATGCCCAGCCCCGGGGTGCGGAGGAAGGTGATGTCGTAGAACGGAGCGCCGCCGTCCGGATTGGCGCGCTGGACGATCCCGTCCGCCTCGCGACCGGCGAGCCTCACCGTCGGAGGGAGCAGCAGCGGCCGGTCACTGCCCACCGTCAGCTGCAGCGGCGCGAGCGGGACCACCCGCTCGGGGAGGACCGCCGAGAGCGCGGCGGTGGTGGTGTCGAGAAGGACGTTGAAGCTCTTGCTGCTGGCGTTCCCCAGCCGGTCCACCGCGATGAAGGTGAGCTGCAGCTGTCCGAATCCGGCGTCCACGCCGCCGCTGGTGACCAGGCTGCACCGGGTGAAGTCGATGAGGCCGGTGTACGGCGGCACGTTCCAGGTGAAGACGCCCGTGCTCGGTGCGCCACCGCAGGTCACCGTGACCGAGGACACGCCGTTCACCGACGCCGCGTCGACGTTCACCGCCGCGTTGAGGGGAATGGTCTGTCCCTCGCGCGGCGAACGGACGGTGATGTCCGGCCCGGCGCCGCCATCCGGGCTCACGTCCGGGAGTCCCAGGTCGTGGCAGGCGGCGAGCACGCTGCCCAGCAGGCACGATGCGAGCACGCGATACAGTCCCCCGCGCAAGGGGGACGCTCGTCGAGCCGCGCGGGGACGCGGCGGATCCAGGCTCGGCCCCCCGCACCCCGGGGACGCTTGTCGAGCCGCGCGGGGGCGCGGCGCATCCAGGCTCAGCCCCCCGCACCCCGGGGACGCTTGTCGAGCCGCGCGGGGGCGCGGCGCGTCCAGGCTCAGCCCCCCGCACCCCGGGGACGCTTGTCGAGCCGCGCGGGGGCGCGGCGCGTCCAGGCTCAGCCGCGTGGTCACGGTCACCGGCACCCCCTGCTCGACCGCGTGGGGTGAGCTTACCGGGCGTCGCCTGTGGCGGGTGAGGAAAGGTGGCCGGTCAAACCGGACCCGGGGAAAACCGCTTCCGGACTGCAACCTGGCGGCGCTCCTCGGATGTTCTGTACAGTTTCGCCGCAGGCCAGGCGCTCCGGCTGCTCGCGGCCGGCGCTCCACGAGGGGAATGACCGTGACGTCACTTCGCGTGGCAGTGCTGCTCGCGCTCACCTCCGCCGGCCTCGCCTTCGCCGCGGAGCAGCGCCCGAACCTCCTCGTCCTGGACCTCGAGCCGCGCGGCGTCGGACTGCCCGAGGCGCAGGCGGCGACGGGCAGCGTGGTCCGCGGGCTCCGGCAGCTCGAGGTGTTCCAGGTGCTCAGCTCGGACGACGTGCGGCAG
>Ga0070660_100001037_pt1 | contig 18678 bp, 12 predicted proteins | sample KBSC33metaG_FD_64670 | JGI IMG/M metagenome (GOLD analysis project Ga0070660, IMG submission 64670) | Corn rhizosphere microbial communities from Kellogg Biological Station, Michigan, USA - KBS C3-3 metaG | ecosystem: Host-associated > Plants > Roots > Rhizosphere > Soil ... | reverse complement strand
CCGCCTACCATTCCCATTCTTAGTTTTCTCATTCAAAATAATTTAAAAAGTGAAAAATCAGTCCCGATAGCTATCGGGATTATTTGTTTATTGTATCATCAAAAGCTGACACATTCTTTCAATTCTTTCGGTGTATAAGCAAGCCCATATTGTTTCAGCACATCATCAGGAACGCCGTTCCATTGATTGGGTGTGTTGCCCACATAGCCCATATCTTTTATACCTATCTCTGAAGTATAAAATCCTGTAGCGGTAAGGTTGCGCATAAGATTAAAGAAATTGACGCCCTGTTTCATGTCGGGTTTTGCTTTCTTTGGCCACGCTATGGCATCTACCATTTCCATTTGTTGCTTTGTGGTACATTCTGCGAAGGAATTCTGATAACGGTTCAGGCATTGCATATCTAACCATTGCAATCCTCCGCGCATCGGCACTTTGTTTTCAGGTTTATCTTTTACAATAAACTCAATAAAATCGGGAACTTTGGCGTCTGTGGCGCTACCGCTCACCCCGTCTTTCGGAATAATAATATCTGCGAGTATCCCGATGGTTGTCATTTCATGCAGCGTAAAATAAGTGTATGAATTCACTTCTTTTAAATCCGCTACTTCCTCTTTCATCAGCCCGGGATGCTTTTCACCGGTATTCTTAACTACTGCCGGTTTACCGGCAACTGTTTTTTTGTCCTCCGTTTTGCAGGCATCTAACAATACACCGGTAGATACCGAACCGAGAACCATTACTTTGAGAGATTTTCTTCTATCCATAATTCTTAATTTTTATAAGCAAAGCCACGAATTACACGAAATAACACGATTTTTTTTTCAATTGAAAAATCCGGGTTAAATGTTTTTTTCTATAATTTTTAAATCTGATTTTTCTTTAACTGATCAACGATATATTCTGATGTACGCATGGAAAGAGCCAGGATTGTCCAGGTGATATTTTTATCTCCCTGTGATACAAACTGTCCTCCATCTACATTAAACAGATTTTTACAATCGTGTGCCTGTGCCCATTTGTTCAGCGGAGATTTTTTTGGATCATTTCCCATCCGAATCGTGCCGCCTTCATGAATGATATTTCCTGGCGCGTGTAAACCATAATTATCTTCAGGACCATCATCACCGCCCCAGGTAGTTACTGCGCCCATCGAATGCAAAATTTCAGAAAACGTTTCTTTCATGTGCTTCGCCTGTTTTATTTCATAATCTGAATATTTGGTATTAAAACGCAACACAGGAATTCCATAAACATCTACTACCTCCGGGTCAATTTCGCAAAAGTTATCATACCGGGCCACTGTTTCTCCGCGACCCGCCATTCCAACATGAGAGCCAAAAAAATAGCGATAGTCTTCTTTAAGTGAAGCGCCATATCCCCCGGCTTCTTTTTTCTTTCCTTTTACTTTATAAGTACCATTCAGGTTTTCAATTCCCCATTGAAATCCATATAATGGCATACCAAAACCTCCGCCATATTCGATATGATAACCGCGTGGAAAATCCAGTTTTTTATTATCGAGCCACCACGGAGTATATACATGCATACCTCCCACTCCATCTTCATTGTAGCGTTTACGATCAAATAGTTCAGGAATAATTCCTCCCATATCGGCGCCCGTCGAATCATGAAGATAATGACCAACCACATCACTTGAATTAGCCAACCCGTTTGGATGGCGCTGCGATTTTGAATTCAATAATAACCTGGCTGATTCGCAGGCGCTCGCTCCGAGGATGACCGTTCTGCCCATCACCTGGTATTCCTGCATATCTTCTTTGTTGACATAAGACACGCCGGTTGCCAAACCATCCTTATTTGTAAGCACTTCCCGCACCATTGCATTCACAACAAGATCTACATTGCCTGTGGCAATGGCAGGCATTACCAATGCAGATGATGAAGAAAAATCTGCAAATATTTTGCAACTGCGCCCGCACTGCGCGCAAAAGAAACATTGGCCACGGGTATCATTTATTTTTTTTGTAAGAATAGAAAGACGGGAAGGAATCACCGGAACTCCAATTCCTGTGGCGGCTTTTTTTATCATCAACTCATGCAAACGCGGTTTTGGCGGAGGAAGAAAAATCCCATCCGGATCATCAACCAGTCCTTCATTAGTGCCAAACACGCCGAGCAGTTTGTCTATTTTGTCATAATATGGTTTTACGTCTTCATATCCTATTGGCCAATCGTCGCCAAGCCCGTCAATACTTTTATGTTTAAAATCTTTTGGGCCAAACCGCAACGAAATTCTTCCCCAGTGATTGGTTCTTCCGCCTAACATTCGCGCGCGCCACCATTCCCAGTTGGATCCTTTGGCATTTGTATAAGGCTCTCCGTCAATTTCCCATCCCCAATAGCATCCGTCAAAATCACCAAACGGGCGGTACTTAGTGCTGGCGCCCCTTCGCGGCGAATCCCATGGGTTTTGCAATTGCTTGGAATCTACAGCCGGATTAAAATTAGGACCTGCTTCCAACAAGCAAACTTTTAAACCCGCATTAGCCAATACATAGGCCGCCATGCCGCCTCCTGCACCCGATCCCACTATTACCGCATCATATTTTTTTGGTTGAACTTTTATCTGAAAATTTCCCATAGAGATAATAATAAATTTTAAAATGAAGGCGTGAATGTAAGAATTCTTATTTAAAAAAAGTCCAATTTTTTATTAAAAGTATGGATTCAACTATTCTTCAAAAATAGTAATTGCTGTTATTAGTTTGTTTACTGGCAGCTCTGCATCTACCTTACGCTAAAAACAAAAAATGATTCTCTTAAAAAAAGTTTAGGCGTTAATTTTTTTATTTTTGTTTCTGCTACCTGCTTCGTAATAAAAATTTGCGTACCCTTCAGCAAAACAACAAATAACTTTGATTTATAGTTTCCACAATTGTTTTTTAAACAATGTGTGATAAAAAACCCCGGCTAACTTTTTCAGTCTCCGGGGAATAAACCAAAACAGTACTCGCAACAACGAGGTCAGGGATTGAAGGTTCATCGTTCAAAGTTGAATGTTCACCAACCATCAACCATCAACCATCAATCTTCAACTTTCAACCATTTTTAATCCGGCTTCTCACCATCTAAAAAAGTATTAATAGTGCTTATTTCAGCTTTGTTATCTTCATTTGATTTTACGGTATAGTTGCTATAAAAGCTTTCTACGTCCGCGATAGAATTGTGCAATTCCATATTGCGGCGAAGGTAAGCCGGAACAGACTCAAACTCATTGTTAGGATCGGCAGCATTTAAGTTAAAAGAGAGGCTCCTCAACTTTGCAATGCGATCCATGGCCCGGCGCTTTAGTTCTTCTGTTTCGTCCACCATCGGCGGTTCCTCAACATCAGACATCATGATGGGCATCGTTTGGTGTACTTTCTTTTCCTGGGTTTCCTCCACCGCATCATTGGAATTTTTCACCACCAATTGCATTTCTTCCGCAGGCTCGTCTTCCTGCCTGGAAATTGACAACGGGGCTGGTTTACCAAGAGTTTCGGATTCAAATTTTGGCTTCTCTTCGGCATAAATCTGCTTCGGTTTGGCCAAATAACCGCCTGACGTTGGGGCGGTGCTAGCGTCTTTATTATTCTTTTCTTTTTGTTTATTTCGATCTGAATTCTCAGCATTATGCTGCTGATCACAGTTAGCTTTCGGAGGATTGAAATTATAGTCCGAAGATAATTCGAAACGAATAATAGTCTCCGATGATTTATCAACAGTATTTTCACGATCCTCTTTTTGTAGATCCACGATTGCAGCTATAGGGGTTTCTACTATTTTAGGAGACATCGCTATCTCTTCCTCGCTTTGAAGCGCAGCATAAACATCTTCGTCTTTTAAAGTTTTAAAGCCTTTTTGCTCAATAATATTTTGTTCCTCAACTTCATCAACTACCGAATCTTCCTTATTAACAGCAGTTTCATTTTTTTCATCAAACAAAAAAAGAGGCTTGTTGTCTTTTTTCTTTTTCTCCGGCTGCAACACCATCACTACTTTTTTATCTTCTTCTTTTGTAGCTACCGCCGGTTCTATCTTTTTATCAAAAGGTTCTTTGTGTTCAAATCCTGTAGCTATCAGCGTAATTCCTATTTTTTTATCCAGTGAATTATCATATCCCAGGCCAAGAATCACATCAGAATCTTCTCCGGCCTGGCTCAGTAAATGGTTTTGAATAGTTTCTACTTCATCCATAGTGAATTCCGCTTCACCTTCTGCTGAATTAATATTTATCAGGATCCATTTAGCCCCGCGAATATCATTATCATTTAACAACGGAGAGTTAAGCGCCTGCTCAATGGCTTTCTGAGCACGGCCTTCACCCTCACATTCTGCGCTCCCAAGAATGGCCACACCACCGCTTCTCATCACTGTACATACATCCGCAAAATCCACATTGATCTGGCCGGTGCTATTGATGACATCGGTAATACATTTTGCAGCAGTTGCCAATACATTATCCGCTTTTGCAAATGCAGCTTTCATGGTAAGGTTTCCAAACTGATGCCGTAGCTTATCATTGCTTATTACCAAAAGCGTATCTACATGGTCTTTCAGTTTATTGATTCCCTCTTCCGCCTGCGCAATTCTTTTTTTGCCTTCATAAGCAAAAGGTGTGGTTACAATGCCCACGGTAAGAATGCCAAGGTCTTTACAAATTTTTGCAATGATGGGTGCGCCACCAGTTCCTGTTCCACCGCCCATTCCGGCAGTAATGAAAGCCATTTTAGTATTCACCTCAAGAATCTTTTTTATTTCTTCAAGGCTTTCCTCGGTGGCCTCACGGCCAATTTCCGGATTAGCGCCAGCGCCGAGGCCTTGCGTTAAATGCGGGCCAAGCTGCACTTTGTTTGGCACCCGGCTCGTAGTGATAGCCTGCGCGTCCGTATTGCAAATAATGAAATTTACTCCGTCAATATTTTGGTTGAACATGTGGTTAACAGCATTGCTGCCGCCACCTCCTATACCTATTACTTTCAGGATAGAAGATTGTTCTTTTGGCAAATCAAATTGAATCATAGTAAGGTTCCTCCATTTTCCCCGAAGGGCATTTTATTTTTTGGTTAGTAATTATTCCTTTCATTTTTGTTAGGAAAATGAAAGTTTTTTTTATTTTGTTTATTCCTTGTTCCCTCTACGGATTTCATCCGCAGTTATTCACATTCAACCACTCTGTCGTTTTTCTCCTATCAACTTATCAACTTCCTTCCTTTCTTATTTCTTATTTCTTATTCCTTATTCTTTTATTTCTTATTTCCCATTCCTACAATTCCGAATCTCCTTCGTCTTTAAACATTTCTATTAGCCCGTTTTTGCAGGAGTCCAAAAAACTTTTTAGTGTTTTCCGCGGCTTTACTACATTCCTTCTTTCGTCAATTTCATTTCCATTTTCGGCTATGCTTTCCTGTTGCAATGCTTCAGGAATTGAAATTTTTGCATATTTCTGCTCAAACTGCTTACGCTTATTTTCATAATCGTTATATCCTTTCAGAATTAAACCGAGGCAGGTAGCATACATTGGCTTTGCCAATTCTTCAATATGCCCCGAAGCAAGATGCTCATTGGGATAGCCAATGCGGGCATTGAGGCCGGTCACGTATTCAGTAAGCTGAATAAGATGCTTAAGCTGCGATCCGCCACCGGTAAGCACTACGCCGCCATTTAGCATACGATTGTCAAGCCCTACCTGTTTTAAATTATAAGATACAAAATCCATAATCTCACTCATGCGCGCCTGGATGATGGCCGCAAGATTTTTTACACTGATCTCTTTTGCAGCCATACCACGCAAGCCGGGAATGGTAATAAAGGTGTTGGACTTTGCTTCCTCTGCAAGAGCGCTTCCGAACTGGACTTTCATTTGCTCGGCCTGTGTTTTTAAAACGCCCAAGCCTGTCTTAATATCAATTGTGATATTCTCACCTCCAAAAGGAATGACGGCGGTATGTTTTAAAATTCCTTCATAAAAGACGGCCAGATCTGTAGTACCACCGCCAATATCTACAATAGCAACACCTGCCTCAAGATCGTGTTCACACATTACGGCAGCGGCAGAAGCAAGTGGCTGCAATACCAGATCTTTTATTTTTAACCCGGCTTTTTCCACGCTGCGATTGATGTTTCTGATCGCATTTTTATCGCCTGTGATAATATGGAAATTCGCACCCACTTTTACTCCTGAATAGCCAATCGGATCGGGGATATTTTGAAAATTATCTACCGTAAATTCCTGGGGTATTACATCAATAATCTGGTCTCCGGCGGGGATGTAAGTTTTATATTGATCATTTACCAATTGATCAATTTCAGATTGCTTGATTTCTTCCTCAGTATCGTGCCTTACTATATCGCCGCGTGTTTGCAAACTCTTAATATGATGGCCCGCAATGCCAACATACACTTCAGATATCGGCAAATTGGGATTACTGGCATAGCAATTTTCCAAAGCAGTTTGAATCGCTTTGATCGTCTGATCAATGTTCAACACCATGCCGTGTTGCACACCATTGCTATTGGCGCGGCCAAAGCCGAGAATTTCAAGTTTACCGAATTCATTTTTTCTTCCGGCGATAGCCGCGATTTTGGTAGTTCCAATGTCAAGGCCTACAATAATGGGTTGTTCGTTGTTCATTTTTTTACTTTTTATTCTTGCTCTTAATTCTTTGTCTTGCTTTTTGTTTTTTGTTTTTTGCTCTTTGGATCTTGCTTCTTAATAATCGCTCTGAGGCGGCATTACCGCCTTAGGCACCCGCTGAATTTTTTCAGCAGGTTTTGCTTCTTTTTGTTTACCTGCTTCTTTTTTCACCAATGGATTTTTGGTTTGGGCAGGACTTGGTTTTTCATTTGATGATGGACGAGTGGTTGTTGTTTTCTTTTCAGCCGGAATTTCTTTTTTCAAAGGCTTTTCCGGATCATGAATAAGGGTTGCATTAATGTCGGTTTCCGGGGATTTCTTCTTTTGGATTTTGTCGTCAACCGTTGTCTCATTTGGTACGTCTTCTAAAACGGGCGAAATACTTATTTTATCATTATTAGTTTCCGATGGTTGAGGTAGTTGGATTTTTGTAGTATCTTCTGTATTCTTTTTGGCTTCTTCGATAATGCTTTTCATAATTTGAACAGAGCGTAATGAATCTGATTTTATTTCTGCTTTGTCCCTGTTTACACCAATTACCTGGTTTTTAAATTGCACATCTATTACAGAGTATTTGTTCCAGCCGATTTTGGTTTGTACCTGCTTATAAAAAGCAAGTAATTTGTTGAATTTTTGTTCACAATTATCCGCATCACCAAAGCGAATTATTTGGTTCCCCAGTTTAGGTGTGATTTCAAAAGTGGACGCCGGCGTGATGTCTATCTGATCTATCTGTGCCATCCAAAAAGGATGCGCGTTAATAAATTCACTTATTATTTTCACTCCATAAAGAAGTCCACTATCAGATTTTGTTAAGACTTTTACATCTGTTGGAAAACTTGTGAACACCGGCAGCCGGGCAGAAAATTTAGAACTTAACGGCAACCTTGTCAAAGAACTATCAATATAAAATGATGCACCTGAGATAGTAAATATTCTGGCAATAGGTTCTCTTTCCACTATTCTTACCTGGAGTACATTATTATTGTCAAAAAACATTTCTGCATTTTTCACCCACGGTTGTTTTGATAAAGCATTTTCCATACCGGTAAGATCCAATGAACTGGCGCTTACATTGTCAAATTTTCCCCCATTACTTTTTTGCAGAATATTCAACACATCTTTTTTATCAATAAAATAATTATTCTGAACACCCGAAATATGAATATCCAGGCCGGCAATCCGTTCGTTTTTCTTTTTCGTAATGGCGGCCACCAACAGCACAATAGTTCCTGATCCCAATACGACCCATATTGCGATTACAAGAATTTTTTTAAATGTGTATGTTCGTGTTTCTGCCATATTATTGTTACTCAGAATCCAAAATGATTTCTTTTATCGGTTGCACAAGCTGGGCAATATCACCCGCGCCAGCCGTTATTAATACTTCGCCAAAACTGCTTTCCTGTACAAGTTTCAAATAATCGTTTCCGATATATTTTAACAATTCTTCTTTTGTTACCACTGCCGCGTTTTTATTTTTCATTTCTTTCAATATCGTCTCACTCGACACACCTTCTATTGGCAACTCTCTGGCAGGGTAAACAGGCAAAAGCAAAATCCGGTCAGCCATATCAAGGCTTTCAGCAAAGCCACCGGCAAGGTCCCTGGTTCTTGAAAAAAGATGCGGCTGAAAAATAATGGTGCATTTCTTAAAGCTGAATAAGCTTTTAGCGCTGCGAATCAAAGCGCCCAATTCTGCAGGATGATGCGCGTAATCATCAATAAAAACTACATTGTTCTTTAGCTTCATTGCTTCAGCAACAGGAATAACATATTCAAATCTTCTTTGAACACCTTTAAATGTACCTATCGCGTTTTTTATCCTCATCGGATCAATTTCCAGGTAGGCAGCGATTGCTATTGCTGCTACGGCGTTTTCCACATTGTGCATGCCGCCGATGTTCAATTTCACATCGGTGATTTCCCAATCTTTTGCTTTTACATCAAATACATAACCGCCGTCGCGCATGGTAACATTGGATGCGTAGATATCCGCCATGTCATTCTGCAGGCTATAACGCAAATGGTTAGCCGCAATAAAATTTTTCTCCGGCAGGCCATATTTGGTCAACAAGAATCCTTTGGGCTTTAACCTGTTGGCAAATTCCACAAAAGCATCTTCCATATTTTTTACCGTGCCATATATGTCCAGGTGATCCGGGTCCATCGAAGTTATCAGGGCTACATCCGGAGATAATTTTAAAAAACTCCTGTCATATTCATCCGCTTCTACCACTGACACATTATTGCTGCTACTCCAGAAATTGGTATCATAATTTACTGAAATGCCTCCCAGAAAAGCGTTACAGCCAAAACCGGAGTGACGCAATACATGAGCCACCATTGTGCTTATGGTAGTCTTGCCATGTGTACCCGCAATACAAATATTATAAGACGATGCAGTTATCTGCTGCAGCACATCACTGCGTTTGGCCAATTCATAATTGTTGTTCTTGTAAAAATTAAACTCTTTATGATCTTTAGGAATCGCCGGTGTATAGACTACCAAATCAGCTTTCTTATCGAGCAGTTCTATATTATCTTCATAATGGATCAGCATGCCTTCGCTTTCCATTTGCAGAGTAAGTGGAGTAGGCGTTTTATCATAACCGCTTACAATCACTTTTTTACTTACAAAATACCTCGCCAGGGCGCTCATGCCAATGCCGCCAATACCTATAAAGTAAACCCGCGATATGTTAGTAAAATCTTTCACTTACTTGTTTCTTGATACTTGATTCTTGTTTCTTGATTCTTCCTACTTTCTACTTCCTATCTGCTTCAAAATTTCTGCCGCTATTATTTCATCCGCGTTTGTATTGCCCAATTTAGCTGCGTTATTTCCTAATTCTTTCATCAATGGTTCGTCATTTATCAAATGCAGTAAACAAGGAAATAATTCATTTTTCACTTTTATATCAGGCACTATCATTGCCGCTTTTTTATTTACCAAAACCATTGCATTTACCGTCTGGTGATCTTCAGCAGCAAAAGGATAAGGAACAAATATTGCCGGTTTGCCAACCACACACATTTCTGCTACCGTCATCGCTCCGGACCTTGCCACCACCACATCTGCCGCTGCGTAGGCATTTTCCATCTTATCAATAAAAGCATTCGTCCAGATATTGTTTCTTTCTTCTTCCTGCTTAGCCGCCTTAGCTGAAAAACTCTTACCGGTTTGCCAGATCAACTGGAGCTCATTTTTTTTAAAAGCATCTATATTTTCTTCAATCGTTTCATTGATACTTTTAGCGCCCAAACTTCCACCCATTACAAAAACGGTTTTCAAATCCGGCTTAAGTCCAAAGAATTTCAGCGCTTCCCCTTTATCCGTTTTTTGCAAAAATATTTTTCGTACAGGGTTCCCTGTTATCATAATATTTTTTGCCGGGAAATATTTTTCCATACCCTCAGAAGGAACAAAAATCTCAGTTGCTCTTTTCCCTAACATGATGTTGCTTTTTCCGGGCAAGGAATTGCTTTCATGAATAAATGAAGGAATTCCTTTGTTTTGCGCATAGCGCAAAACCGGGAAAGTAGAATAACCGCCGACACCTATGACGGCATCCGGTTTAAAGGATTTAAAAATTCTTCGTACCTGCAAAAAACTTTTAACCAACTTTAAAGGCAACCCAATATTTTTAATCAAAGAACTTCTGTTGTAACCTGCTATATCCAAACCTTCAATCTTATATCCCGCAGCCGGTATTTTGTCCATTTCCATTTTTCCCTTTGCCCCTACAAACAATATTTCCAGGTCATGCACCTTATCTTTTAAAGCTTGTGCAATCGCCAATGCAGGAAAAATATGCCCGCCTGTACCGCCTCCTGCAATGATGATTTTCATACCAGCCCCCCTTCTCTCCAAAGCCCGCCCGGATGAATCCGTTCGGACGGGGAGGTTTTAAAAAAACAATAACCAGTAAACAAACCAATAATCATGATTCTAATTTTCGTAATTCTTAATTCTTTTATTCTTCATTTTCCTCTTCTTCACTCACGGCTTCATTAGTTTGCTGCAATGCTAATTCAGCACTCTTGCCTTCTGCCTGTTCCACATTTCTTGCTACGCTTAAAATAATCCCAATCGAAAAGCAGGTAAATAACAAGCTGCTTCCACCCATACTCACCAGCGGCAACGTAACACCTGTAGTAGGAAACAAGTTTACATTTACCGCCATATTTACCATAGCCTGTATTACCAAAGTAAAACTCAGCGCCACTGCAAGGAAAGCGCCGAACGCATAAGGGCACCGCTGAAAAAGCTTTATACTTCGAAACAGAAATAATAAATAGATCAATAAAATAATCGCCCCTCCTGCAAGCCCATATTCTTCTATAATAATTGCATAAATAAAATCACTGTAGGGATGCGGTAAAAAATTTCGTTGTTCGCTTTTACCCGGTCCTTTTCCAAATACGCCCCCTGTTGCAATCGCAATTTTAGCCTGTTGTACTTGATAAGAGGCATCCTCTTTATCAGCATACATAAACTCTTGTACACGTTTTACCCACGTAGGCATTCTACCAAAACTTAACACAGCAGGCAAGTCTTCTGAAACATGTTCTTGCTGATTGTAATAATGAGTGGCTACAGATACCAGAAAGACAAGTGGTATTAAAGCCGCACCGATTACTAATAAAATATGCCTGGTTCTTACTCTTCCTATAAACATAAGGATAAGGCCGATACCGCCAATTAACAGTGCGGTAGAAAGATTGGCAGGCGCAATTAATACACAAATAATTCCTACAGGAATGATCAGAGGCAGAAATCCTTTTTTAAAATCTTTTATGACATTCTGCCTTCGGCTAAGAAGGCGGCTCATATACATGAATAACGCAAGCTTCGCGAGATCGGATGTTTGAAAAGTAAGATTGATAACGGGAAGTTTTATCCAACGGCTTGCATCATTAATATCGCTTCCGTATTTTAAAGTATAAATAAGTAACGGTATAGAAATAACAAACAAAATGGAAGACACTTTTGAATAGATGGTATAATTAACCCTGTGTGCAAAATAAATAATGATGACCCCAAGACATATATAGCCTATTTGCCGGAATAAATAACTCTCGGTAGATTTATTCATCCTGTAAGCAAGAGACCCCACACTGCTATATACTACAAGGATGCTGACCATCGTAAGCAATATCACAATAGCCCAGATAACTTTATCACCTTTGGTGCGGCTCAAAAATTTTCCGGTTACTTCCTGCGCAGAAGAAAAAGAGGCGGACGCTATTTGTTTTGTTTCATTCATTCAATAATTTCAACGTGTCTTTGTTTTATTAAAAAAAATATTTTATAAATCCTTTACAGCTTCAATAAACTGCATTCCCCTATCCTCATAATTTTTAAACAGATCGAAACTGGCACATGCAGGAGATAATAAAACCACATCGCCATTGACAGCAAAATGAAATGCCGCCTGCACCGCTTCCTTCATGCTTTCGGTATTTACAATTAGCGGAATTTCTTTACTAAAAGCCTTGTGAATTTTTGTATTATCAATGCCAAGACATACGATTGCTTTTACTTTTTCTTTCACCAAATCTCTTATGAATGAATAGTCATTGCCCTTGTCCACACCGCCCAGTATAAGAATTACCGGCTTTGTCATCGTTTCGAGTGCATACCAGGTACTATTAACATTAGTGGCTTTGCTGTCATTTATAAATTCCACGCCTTTAATGGTTAATACAGATGACATTCTGTGTTCGAGCCCGGTGAAGGTTTGCAGGGAATCACGTATTTTTTCTTTTCGGATTCCAATCACTTCTGCGCAAACCGCTGCTGCCATAGTATTGTATTGATTGTGTTTTCCTTTTATAGCAAAGTCATTCACATTCATTTCCATTTCCTCATCTTTCCATCTTAAATGCATATTGGCATCTATGATATAAGCTCCTTCCGGTAGTTCGTTATCCATACTTATAGGTAATGGTTTAGTCTTGTTTAAAAATTGTTTCAAATATTTTTTTGTTACTGGATCATCATCATTATAGATAAAAACATCGGCTTCATTCTGATTCTCTATAATTCTGAATTTGCTTTTTATATAATTTTCAAATTTGTATTCATACCTGTCCAAATGATCCTCTGTAATGTTGGTTAATATGGCTACATCGGGCCGAAAACTTTTTATGTCATCTAGTTGAAAAGAACTTATTTCCACTACGTAGATTTTTTTAGGATCCGTAGCTATCTGCCTCGCAAAAGAAAAACCAATATTTCCAACCATTGCGCAATCCAATCCTGCCGTTTTGCAGATGTGATACATCAAAGCCGTTGTAGTTGTTTTTCCATTACTACCGGTAATTCCAATGATCTTACTTTCATTCTTGAAACGGTATGCAAATTCTATCTCACTTATAACCTCCATTCCACGTTTCCTGATTTCCTTAATCGTTTCATTCTTTTCCGGAATACCGGGGCTTTTTACAATTAGAGAAGCATCCCATATTTTATCTCCTAAATGCTGCCCTTCCTCAAAGTCAATTGAATGAGCATCCAGCTCATTTTTAAAATCCGGTTTTATCTTTCCGCCATCACTTACAAATACTTCAAAGCCTTTTTGCTTTGCCAGCAATGCCGCGCCAATCCCACTTTCACCGGCACCCAGTATCACAATTTTTTCTTTCATTTAGTGTTCTATTACTGCCTATCTGCGGATTAAACAGATAACTAAAAAATGGTTCTTCAAAAGCATGAATCTAATGGGTCAGACTGGCTGATCACAAGTATTGGATTTGCTCAAAGCTTTTCTAAATCAATCAATCGTTTTCATAAAGACCAAATTCAAATCTTCGGTTCTTCAATTTTTTTTGTATCAATAACTATCTGGCAGATATTTATAAATACTTTAAAAAAATTATGTCAACTTCTCCTTCACATTATCTCAATTTCAGGGTCACTACCGCAAGTACCATTGTAAGAATAGTAACCACCCAAAACCTGACTGCAATCTTACTTTCATGATATCCTAATTTCTGATAATGATGATGCAAAGGGCTCATTAAAAAAACTCTTCTTCCTTCACCATATTTTCGCTTAGTGTATTTGAAATAACTCACCTGGATCATTACACTTAAATTTTCTATCAGGAACACAAAACAAAAAATGGGTATTAATAATTCTTTGCGCACAATAATTGCGAGTGATGCTATGATGCCACCCAATGCAAGGCTTCCGGTATCGCCCATGAAAACCTGCGCAGGATAGGCATTATACCAAAGAAAACCAATACATGCACCTACAAAAGCGGCGATAAATATGGAAAGCTCACTGAGGTTGGGTATGTACATAATGTTGAGATATTCTGCAACACGCAAATCGCCACTTACAAAAACAAATACACCCAACCCAAAACCAATGATAGCGCTGACACCAGTGGCCAGGCCATCTAATCCATCTGTAATATTAGCTCCGTTAGAAACCGCAGTTACTATAAAAATCACGATTAGGATATACAAAATATAAGTATAGTCTTCCCAGCTTGCCGGTAATAATCTTGCATAATTAAATTCATGCGTTTTTACAAAAGGGATGGTTGTAATCGGCGTTTTTACGGTCACAAAACGATGCACTTCGCCATTGGAGATAACTGTATCTTCTCCCACTTTATGTTCGCCCCGTTGCGGTATATAAGTACTCATTGATTTACTTCCTATAATTTCGCGCTTTACTACTACTGATGGATTAAAATAAAGTGTAGCGCCAATTATAATTCCTAAAATTACCTGGCCAAATATTTTAAACTTTCCGGCAAGTCCATCGGCGTTTGTCTTCTTAAAATCCACGCCCTTTTCTTTGGCAATCCGCTTTGCTTTTATCTTTAAATAATCATCTACAAACCCTATAAGGCCGAGCCATACGGTACACAAAAGCATTAGTATCACATATACTTTATTCAGATCTGCTAACAATAAAGTAGGGATTACTATAGCCAGGAGAATAATAATTCCTCCCATCGTTGGCGTTCCGCTTTTCATCTTCTCGCCCGCAAGCCCAAGTTCTCTTACAGATTCACCGATTTGTTTTTTCTTTAAAATTCTAATCAGTTTTTTACCATAAACCATTGTAATAACCAGGGATAATAAAACAGCCACCAACACTCTGAAAGTGATAAAATGGACCAGCCCGCTACCGGGAAACTTGATACCATTTTTCGCAAACCATTCAAATAGTTGATACAACATTTGTTACAATTTTTTCTACAGAAAACCCTTTTAGTTTTTTTATGTTTTCCTTGTTTCTTATTCTTTGTCTCTTGTTTCTTGCTTCTTGTTTTTTGTTTCTTGCCTTCTGCCTTTTGCCTTTTGCTTCTACTTATCTATTAATTGAAACATTTCCGCCAACACCTCTTTGTCATCAAAATGATTTCTTACTCCCTTGATCTCCTGGTATTTTTCATGGCCTTTGCCTGCTACCAAAATGATATCTTCTTTTTGTGCAAGCGTCACAGCCGTTTTAATTGCTTCTTTTCTGTCAGTGATTGAAATACATTTTTTTCTCGCAGTAATGGGTACTCCTTTTTCCATCTCTTTTATAATTTCAACCGGGTCTTCATCACGTGGATTATCAGAAGTAAAAATTATTTTGTCGCTATATTCACAAGCTACCTCGGCCATTTCGGGTCTTTTGGTTCTGTCGCGATTGCCGCCACAACCTACAACAGTGATAATTTTCTCTTCCTTTTTTCGCAGATTTTTTATTGTTGCCAACACATTTAACAATGCATCGGGTGTATGCGCATAATCAACAATGCCTACTACTTTTTCTTTTAAAGAAACCATGTATTCAAACCTGCCTTCAGCGCCTTCCGTATTACTCAATATTTGTAACACTTTTCCTTTATCCTCACCCAAACAAATGGCGGCGCCATATACTGCCAGTAAATTATAAGCATTGAACGTGCCTATTAACCTGAAATGAACTTCTACATCATTGATAATTAATTCCAATCCCAAGAGTGAATCTTCAATTATTTTCCCTTTAAAATCCGCCATTCTTTTCAGGCTATATAAATAAGTCTTAGCTTTTGTATTTTGAATCATGACGCTTCCTCTTTTATCATCCGCATTGCTCAAAGCAAAAGATGTAGAAGGCAACGAATCAAAAAAAGATTTTTTTACTCTAATGTATTCATCAGAAGTTTTATGATAATCAAGGTGGTCATGAGTGATGTTGCTGAATATACCACCGGCAAATTGCAAACCCGCCACTCTATTCTGATGTATCGCGTGTGAGCTTACCTCCATAAATACTTGCGAGCATCCTTCTGAAAACATTGTTGCAAGTAGCTGATTGAGTTCGATCGCATCCGGAGTAGTATGAGTAGCTGGAATAATCTTCGTTCCAATTTGATTTTGAACAGTACTGATTAACCCACATTTATACCCAAGTGAAGAAAACAATCTAAACAATAAAGTAGCAATCGTTGTCTTTCCATTCGTTCCTGTTACGCCGGTCAGCTTCATTTTTTCGGTCACTTTTCCATAAAAGCTATGAGCCATGATGCCCGCTGCTTTTGCGCTGTTTTCCACTACTATGTAATGCATTTTCTCATTAACTATAGAAGGTACTTCTTCGCAAACAATTGCAACCGCGCCATTCTCAATTGCTTTTGCAATAAAATCATGCCCATCGGAAAGAGTTCCCTTTATTGCAATAAAACAACTGCCAGGCTTTACTTTTCTTGAATCAATCTGTAGATCATTAATTTCCAAATCCGTAGTTCCTACTATAGAATGAATGTTTACCCCATACAATATTTGTTGCAATGATGCCATTAATTCAATTGAATTTTTATTTGTTGTCCTTTATTAAAATCAGTGTTTTGTGCCAATGATTGATAAACTACTTTTCCTCTTCCTGTCGCCGAAACTTTTAATCCCATATTCTCCAATAAATAGATCGCATCTTTTAATCCCATCCCTTTTACATCCGGTACTTTAGTTGACGCAGCGGCGACATTGTCAGCCATTAACTTCGCGTTTCCATCATGGAGGATTGTTGTTCTCCAGGTTCCGGTTGCAGAATCGGTTGCTTTATATTTGAACACATCGAAAATATTATTCAAATCCTTCTTCATTCCATAAAACTGATATACATTATTATCCGGCTGCGGCTGCACAATAAAAGGCTTATCCGCTATCCTGGTAGCATAAATCCTATCCGCCACCTCTCTAAATACAGGCGCTGAAACGGAAGCTCCATAAACATGTTTCGATTCGCTGCTGTTCTGAATTACCACCGCAATGCTATATTCAGGATTTTTGGCAGGGAAATATCCAATAAAGGCTGACTGATATATCTTCGAGCTTTTATTATATCCGCGGTTATCCATAGCCGTTACAGCCGTGCCCGTTTTGCCTGCAAACTCATATATATTACTTTGAAGCCCGTGCCCCGTACCGTGAGGACTCTCAACTACTGCTAATAAACAATCTTTTAATTTCCCAAGTGTCTGTTCATCACAAATTTTATTAACAAGCACTTTTGGCTTGAAAGTTTGAATTTCTTCACCCATCTCATTGATTGAATTCACGAGGTAAGGTTGCATCATCGTTCCGTTGTTGGCAATAGCATTATATACCATCAAAAGGTTTAGAGGCGTTTCCAGTTCTTCATAACCATGAGCCATAAATGGAATGGTTGTTTTCGCCCAATGTTTGCTGGATGGCTTTTTTACGAAAGGTTTGGCTGCTCCCACAATATCAATTCCCGATAAAGTATCTAACTTTAAATCATGCAAATGTTGCCAAAACTTTTGAGGCTGATTGTGATAATATTCGTCGGCAAGCTTCGCAAAAGCAACATTAGATGATATGGCAAATGCTTCTTTCACGGTTATTTTTCCGGTTCCTAAATGCGAATCGGTAATTCTTAATCCATAAAATTTCTTCTGGCCTCCTTCACAGTCAACAATACTTCCCGTATCCACATATTTGTCTTTAAGTAAAGAAATTAAAGTAGCTATTTTAAAAACAGATCCGGGTTCGGTGCGCATTCCGAATCCATAATTATAATCTTCCCAATAGCTTCCATCCGGCCTTCTACCCAGGTTGGCGATCGCTTTTATTTTACCCGTCTTTACTTCCATAACAATACAACTGCCATGAATAGACGCATTTTGTGTCATCATTTTCAACAAAGCGTTTTCAGCTACATCCTGTATATAGGTGTCGATCGTAGTAGTGATATCCTTCCCGTTTTCCGGCTCTATTTCCGCACCATCCACCGGTATATATGAGCCTGCGATATAACGCATCAATCTTTGTCCCGTCTGGCCTTTGAGCACGCTGTCGTAAGATCTTTCAAGTCCTACGTTTTTACTGGTATCGCCCCTTGAAAGCCCAATGGTACGATTGGCAAGCAATACGTAAGGATTAACTCTGTTATCTCTTACATCTATAATAAAACCGCTTTTATTTCTCCCCTGCCTCACAAGAGGAAACGTCCGCAAAGCCTGGTAGTCACTAAAAGAAATTTTTCTTTTCAAAAGGTAATAGCGTGTCCTTTTTTTATATTGCGATTGTAGCTCCTTTTTATAAGATGCAGCGCTTGCATCCTTAAATAAAGCAGCAAGTGAAATACTTAGAGAATCCAGGTTCTTACGAAAACTTTTGCCTCCCTTCTCACGAATACCATCTGCACCGAAATCTACGTGAACATCAAAAACCGGAATAGAAGTGCTCAACATATTTCCATCCTCACTAAAGATGCTTCCCCGCTCCGCGTTGATATCCATATATTTCAGATGTTGTTTGTTACTCATGCTTCTCCAATAATTTCCCTGGAATTTCTGGATATATATGGCACGTCCCAATACTACCCCACCCAACACAATCATGATAAGGAAGCACAGATGAACACGCCATAATATGTCTTTTTTTATATCCACTTGTTGGTTATGAGTTATTAGTTGTAAGTTATCGGTTATGAGTTATTAGTTATTAGTTATGAGGATCATTCTGCTAAATCATTTTATTCATTATTTATTGTTTTACTGCATTTAGACTTGGTT
>Ga0070660_100001018_pt1 | contig 18836 bp, 17 predicted proteins | sample KBSC33metaG_FD_64670 | JGI IMG/M metagenome (GOLD analysis project Ga0070660, IMG submission 64670) | Corn rhizosphere microbial communities from Kellogg Biological Station, Michigan, USA - KBS C3-3 metaG | ecosystem: Host-associated > Plants > Roots > Rhizosphere > Soil ... | reverse complement strand
GCCGCGCCGACGTCGATGCTGTGGCCGTAGACGGCGCCGCATTCGCCGAAGAAGCGCTGGATGGTGATCTGCGTCTTCTTCGGCCCCGTCCCGCAGCCGGCGGCAAGCGCGGCGAGGGCGAGGGCGGCGGCGAGGGGCCTGAGGCGTCTCACCGCACCGCCGCGCCGGCCATCGCGGCGACGATCTGCTTCTGGAAGATGATGTAGACGATGAGGATCGGCAGCGAGGCGAACACCGCCTGCGCCATCAGGAAGCCGAGGCCGGAGGTCTGGGCATAGTTCATCTGCGCCGAGGCGAGGCCGACGGTGAGGGTGAAGCGGGCGCTGCGGGTCGCCGAGATGAGCGGCCACCAATAATCGTTCCAGGAGCCCAGGAAGGTGAAGACGCCGAGCGTCGCCTGGGCCGGCCTGGTGAGGGGCAGGAGCACCTTCCAGAACAAGGTGAAGCGGCTGGCGCCGTCGAGCATCGCCGCCTCGTCCAGCTCGGCCGGGAGGGCGCGGAAATATTGGGTCATGAAGAAGACGCCGAACGGCGCGACGAGCCCCGGCAGGATGAGGCCCGGATAGGAATTGTGGAGGTGGAGCCAGGCGAAGAGCTGGTGCCTCGGCAGGATGACCGCCTGCTCGGGTATGGCGAGCCCGAGGAGGACGAAGACGAACAGGCTGCGGCGGAACGGGAAATCGAGCCGCGCGAAGCCGTAGCCGGCGAGCGAGCAGAGGACGAGGACGCCCGCGGTCGTGCCAAGCGAGACGATGAGGCTGTTCAAGAGCCAATGGGTGACCGAAGAGCCGACCAGGATCGCCCGGTAATTCTCCAGCGTATAGGGGCCGGAAAAGGCGGAGGCGGTGTCGCGCATCAGCTCCGAATTCGCCTTGAGCGAGAGCAGGATCGTCCACAGCAAGGGCGCGAGCATGATCGCCGCGCCAAGCGTCACGCCGGCGAGCGCGAGCGGGGAGAGGCGCGCGCGCGGGTTCATCGTTCGTCCTTCGCGGCGCGGCCGACCGCCCAGTATTGAATCAGTGTGACCGAGAGGACGAGGAGGAAGAGCAATTCGGCGAGCGCGGCGGCATAGCCGAGCTCCCAGCGGCCGAACGCCACCTCGAAGATCAGCAGCACGACCGGCCGCGACGCGCCGCTGGGGCCGCCGGCGGTGAGCAATTGCGCCTGGCCGAACAGCTGCAGCTGCGCCGCCGTCTGCAGCATAACGACGAGGATCAGCGTGCGGCGGAGGGAAGGGAGGGTGATCCGCAGCAGCCGGGTCCAGGGCCCGGCATTGTCGAGCGCCGCGGCTTCGTACATGTCGGCGGGGATCTGCTGCAGGCCGGCGAGGAACAGCATCATCGGGAAGCCGACCGACCACCAGATGGTGGTGATGGCGAGCGCGGGGATGGTGAGGTTCGGGTCGCTGAGAAAGGCCGGCGGCGTCCCGCCGAGGGCGGTGACGATCTTGGCGACGAGGCCGGCGTCGGGCGTCAGGATGAATCGCCAGATCAGGGTGACGATGGTCACCGACAGGATCGAGGAGGCGAAGAAGATGCCCCGGAAGATCGCTGCGCTCCTCGTCGCGCGGTTGAGGGCGAGGGCAAGGGCAAGGGTGATCGCGGTCAGCGGCAGCACGATGAGCACGGTCAGCTTGAACGTGTTCCACAGCGCCTGCCAGGCGATCGGATCCGCGAAGGCGCGGGCGTAATTTTCGAGGCCGACGAAGCGGCGCGCGCCGAACAGGTCGGCGCGGTGGAAGCTCAGGCCGATGCCCATGAAGAGCGGGTAGATGAGCAGGAAGGCGTAGAGCGCGAGGAAGGGGCCGACGAAGGCGAAGCCGGCGAGACGGTCGCGCCGGCCGCTCACGCGCGCGGCTCCTCCGCATGATGACCGGCGCCGTCGGGGCCGAACAGATGGGCGGCCGCCCCGTCGATGCGGAGCCGGATCTTGTCGCCGATGCGGGCGCGGCTGTCGCCTTCGTCCTCGGCGGTGATCGCCTGTCCGTCGGCGAGTCGGCCGTAGACGAGGGTACGCTCGCCGAGCCGCTCGACGAGCTCGACCGTGGCGGCGGTGCCCTCCGCGGCGACCCGCACATGCTCCGGCCTGAGGCCGAGCTCCAGCGCGCCCTCCGGCAGGCCGGTGCGCGCCACGCGCGTCGCCACCTCGGTGCCGTCGCCGAGCCGCACCCTTGCGTGGCCGTCGCCGCCGTCGGCGAGCGTCGCGGGGAGCAAGGTCATCGCCGGCGATCCGACGAAGCGCGCGACGAAGGCGTTGGCCGGCCGCCGATAGACCTCCATCGGCGCGCCGACCTGCTGGATGCGCCGTTCGTTCATCACCACCATGCGGTCGGCCAAGGTCATCGCCTCGGCTTGGTCGTGGGTGACCATGATCACCGCGGCATCGACCCGCTGCCTCAGCTGCGCGAGCTCGACGCGCGTGCGCATCCTCAGCGCGGCGTCGAGGTTGGACAAAGGCTCGTCGAGCAGGAACAGCTTGGGCTGCTTGACGATCGCGCGGCCGATCGCGACGCGCTGGCGCTGGCCGCCCGACATCTGCGCCGGCTTCTTGTCGAGCTGCGCCTCGATCTCGAGCACCGCCGCCGCTTGCGCGACGCGGCGGGCGATCTCGTCTCCCGGCACCTTCGCGTTGCGGAGGCCGAACGCCATGTTCTCGCGCACCGTCATGTGCGGGTAGAGGGCGTAATGCTGGAACACCATGGCGACGCCGCGGCGGCCCGGCGGAAGGGTGTCGATCCGCTCGCCCTCCAGCCGCACCTCGCCGCTGTCCGCCGTCTCGAGGCCGGCGATGATGCGCAGCAAAGTCGACTTGCCGGAGCCCGAGGGGCCGAGGAAGGCGATGAACTCCTTCGCCTCCATGGTGAGGGAGACGCCGTCCAGCACCGGCGTCGCGCCGAAGGCCTTGCGGATGTCGATCAGCTCGAGGCTCGCCACGGTCCCTCCCGTCGCGGCGAGTGATACACGAACGTCTTTTCGCTGCTATAGTCTTTCTTTCCGGCCGCTTGACGCTATCGGGGCGCGCGATGGAGAGCCTGCCGCATTTCGAAGTCGACGCCGCGCCCGAAGGGGAGGGGAGCCGCCTCGCCGTCACCCGCACCGACACGGGCGAGCGCCGTACCTATGCCCTCCCCTCGGGCGAGCATGGCGACTATCTCGCTTTCTACCGCGACCTCGCCCGCGATTTCGGCACGCGCAGCCCGCATGTCTACGAAGGTCCACCCCCGTCCGATGCGCCGCACCCGGACTGGCGGCCGCTGATCGTCGAGAATCTCTCCGACAGGACCCACGCCGGCTATGGCGACCCCGCCGTCCTCAAGACGGAAGAGGGCTACGTCCTGGTCGCGACGTCGAACGACGCGGACGACGCGCTGCCGATCCTCCACAGCGACGACCTCGTCCATTGGGAGCATCGCGGCTTCGTCTTTCCCGAGGGGCAGGCCCCCGCCTGGACGGCGACCGGGCGCCATGTCGGCGACTTCTGGGCGCCGGAGATGGCGCGCGTCGGGGACGAATATTGGCTCTGCTACACGGCCCGGCAGAAGTCGAACGCGCTCGCCATCGGCCTCGCCAAGGCGAACGGCCCGTTCGGGCCGTGGCGCGATATCGGCCGGCCGCTGCTCGCAGGGGGCGGAGTCAACACGACCGGCCTCGCCGACGACCCGGCGCGGCCGCTGCAAAGCGGCGGGGTAATCGACGCCCATTTCCTGCTCGACGCCGACGGCGCGCCCTACCTCTTCTGGAAGCGCGATTCGAACGGCATCTGGCCGCGACCGCTCGCGGGCCTGCTGCGGGAACGGCCGGAGCTGGTCGGCCGCCTCTTCGACGCCGAGGCCGACCGCCGCACCGCCGCCTTCGCCGCCGCCGTCCAGCCCTGGGCGAACGGGCGCCGGCCGATGGAGCGCTTCTTCCTGATGCAGCCGCTGATCGAGGCGGCGCTCGACAATTGGACCGAGGTGCGGCGCGTGCTCGAGGAGAGCGGCCACGCCGCGGACATCCTCGCCGCCATGCGCACGCCGATCCACGCCTGCCGCCTTGCGCCCAACGGCGAGAGCTTCGTCGGCGAGCCGGTCGAGGTGCTTGCCAACGATCTCGACTGGGAGGGCCATCTCATCGAAGGGCCGTGGGTGACTCGCCAGGCGGGCCGCTATTGGCTGTTCTACGCGGGCAACGACTTCGCCACGCCCGCCTACGGGATCGGCGTCGCCGTCGCCGACCATCCGCTCGGGCCCTACACGAAGCAGGCCGAGCCGCTGCTCAAGTCGACCGACCGTTGGTGGGCCCCCGGCCACGCTTCGGTCGCCCCCGGCCTGGACGATCGGCCGCAGCTCTTCTTCCACGCCTATTTCCCGGGGAAGGGCGGCTATAATGAATTCCGCGCGCTGCTGACCGCGCGGCTGCGCTTCGGGCGGTCGGGCGTGGAGGTGGTCGACTTCTGAGACAGGGGACACGCACTTTTTCCCGAAAAGTGCGTGCCCCCTTTTTCTCCTGTGGGGCTAGAACTTCGTGCCGAGCCTCAGGCCGATCGTCCGCGGGCGGTAAGGCACGACGTAGATGCGGTTGAAGCACTGCCCGCATTGGTCGAAACGCGTGATCTGGGCACGGGTGTCGAAAGCGTTCTCCGCGAAGAGCTCGGCCGTGAAGCGCGCCCAATCGATCCCGAAGGCGAAGTCGGCCATCGTGTAGGATTTCAGCCGCCCGAGCAGGGCGGCGGGGCCGGTCCGCAGATCGGCGGTCGACGAACTCTGGTACACGAGGACCGATTGCACATGCGCCTTCGCGCCGGCGTCGATCGGGAATTCGTAGCGCGCCGTGCCGCTCGCCTTGAACTTGGGCGTGACCGGGAGGCGCGTCCCCGCGGGCGCGGATATCGAGTTGCCGGCGCCGGTGCATGTGAAGGTCGGGTCGTCGATCGTGCAGACGTTCTTGAGCAGCTTGGCGTCGGTATAGGCGGCGCTGCCGAGGAAACTGAGACCCTGGACCGGCCGCCAGTTGATGTCGAGCTCCGCGCCCTTGATCCGCGCGCTCGGCGCATTGTGGATTTCGGTGAAGCTGTTCGGCCCCAGGAAGGAATATTGGAAGCGGTTCCAATCCTGCCGGAACAGCGCGCCGTTGATCGTCAGGCGGCGATTGTCCCAGCTCGTCTTGAAGCCGACTTCGTAATTGGTGAGCGTGTCGGCCTTGTAGGCGCCGAGATCGCCGCGGCGGTTGATGCCGCCGGGGCGGAAGCCCTTCGACCAGGTGGCGTAGAGGAGATGCTCGGGCGTCACCTTCCAGGTGAGGTTGAGCCGGTGGGTGAAGCCGTCGTCCTTCGCCCGTTGCGGCTGCACCGTGCCGTTGCTGAACACGCCGAGGTTGGTGCAGGGGGAGCCGGGCACGACCGGCGCGAGCAACGTGCCGCTCTTGTTCGCGGTCAGCCTCTGGCCGGTGGTGGTGAAGCACTGGATGACGCCCGTCTTCGAGCTTCCGACCGCGTTGAACGGGCCCGCCGTGAATCCCGACCCCGGATTGCGGCCGAAACCGAAAAAGCCGATCAGCGAGTTGTCATATTTGTAGGCGCGCAGGCCGCCGGTGAGGGTGAGGTTCGACAGGATGTCGAAGCTCGCCTCGCCGAACGCCGCATAATCCTTGTCGACGCGGTTCTGCTGGGTCAGCCACAAGGTGCCCGGAAAGCCGTTCACGGACATTGCGGGCGCGAGGCCCGTCACCTGATAATCCTGATGGATGAGGTGCGTCTGGCGCTGGTAGAACAGGCCGCCGACGAAGCGCAGCCGCCCGTCGGCGGGCGAGGCGATGCGCAGTTCGTGGCTCGCCTTGGTGAAATGGTCGCGGCCGATGATATGCTGCGAGGGGTCGATCGTGTGCCCGGCACTGTCGGTAATGTACAGATAGCCGGCGATGCCGCCGAAGCTCGAATAGAGCTGGTCATAGGCTTCGGCGTAATCGGTATAGTCGCTCGAGGAGTTGATCTTCCGTTCGAAATAGGCGCCGGAATAGGTCAGGTCCCAATTGCTGATCCGGCCCTGGATGGTCAGCGCCGCCTGGTAGAAGCGGTCGTGGCTGAAATCCGGATAGAAATGCTGGACCTTGAGGTCGCCGACGCTCGGCTCGTAGCCGAAGGTGCCGTGATTGCGCTGGTCCTGGCCCATGATCGTGGCAGTCGCGGTCCAATGGTCGGCGAGGTCGATCCCGAGGGCGGCGCGGCCGCCGGCGAATTCGACATCGTTGAAATTCTTCTTCACGAGCGGCGCGTTGTTGACGACGATGCCGCCGGGCTTGGGGAAGAAGGCGCGGGTGCCGGCGACGTTGTCGATATAGCCGGCGTCGCGCTGATACCAGCCGACGACGCGCAGCGCCGCGCTGCCGCCGAGCGGGGCGTTGATGAAGCCTTCGAGCTTGCCGCCGAAGCCGCCATGGTCGACGTGGTTCACCTCGGCATTGGCGCCGCCGTAGAAGGCCGACTTGTCCGGCTTGTTGGTGATGATGCGGATCGTGCCGGCTTCCGACGAGGCGCCGTAGAGCGTGCCCTGCGGCCCGCGCAGCACCTCGATGCGGGCGACGTCGTAGATGTGGACGTCGACGGTGCCGCCGATCGTCGTCACCGGTTGCTCGTCCAGATAGACGCCGACCGAAGGCAGCGAGCCCGAATGGTTGCCGTCGCCGCCCGAGGCGACGCCGCGGATGTAGACGTTGGCGCTGCCCGGCGTGCCGGTCTGGAAGGAGACGCTGGGCGTCAGCTTGGTGTAATCGTTGAAGTTGGAGACGTTGGCTTCCTCCAGCCGCCGCGTGCTCAGCGCCTGGATGCTGACCGGCACGTTCTGGAGATTCTCCTCGCGCTTGGTCGCCGTGATGATGATCTCGTCGCCCTGGTTCGCCGCCTGGCCCCTGTCGGACGTGTCGGCGGCGCCGCTGGCGGGGCCGGTGCCCGGGGGCGCGGTGGGGGGCGGAGGCGGCGGGTTTCCCTGCGCGAAGGCCGGCCCGGCGAGGATGGTCGAGCCGAGCAGCGCCAGCGCCGCGGCGCGCAATCCGGTGGCAGGATGCATGTTCGTCCCCCTGGTGAAGCGTCCCCGCCAAAAACGGTGCTTCGCTTTGGGGGGCGGGTCAATTCATTTCGGGTGCGTTGTGGCCGCCGCGCGACGTGTGTTGCAGCGCTGCCACGGCGTCAGGGCGCGTCGGGATAGGCGTCGAGCACCGGGCCGAGCGCCTGCTTCAAGGGATCGAGCCAGCGCTCATAGGGTCGCCACTGCCCCTGTCCCTCGCGGTTGAGCGGACGGCGGACCTGCTCGGAGCTCGCGGTGCGGACCGCGCGGCGGTTCTCGTGAAAGGCGAGGCAGGCGGGATCGAAGGCCAGGCCGAGATAAGCGAGGAGGGCGCGCACCTCGCCCTCCGGATCGTCGAGCAGCCGCTCGTGCACGACCCGGTGCACCCGGCCCGGCAGCGCCCGATCCACATGCGCCATCAGCCGGACATAGTCCGCATAATAGCGGCCCATGTCGCCCAGCGAATAGCTGAAGCCCTGGCCGCGGGCGTAATGCTGCTTGAAGTTGGAGAAGCAGCAGTCGAGCGGGTGCCGCCGCGCGTCGACGATTCTGGCGTTGGGCAGGATCAGGTGGATGAGCCCGACGTGGACCCAATTGTTCGGCATCTTGTCGATGAAGAAGGGCCGCCCCTCGCGCCGCAGCCCCCGGGTGCGCTCGAGATAGTCCTCGCCCAGGGCGCGCAGCTCTTCGGCCGGGAGGCGGGCGATCCGCTCCGCCCACTCCGCCTCCTCCTTGCCGGCGACGCGGCGGGCGAGGAGCGGGATGTCGGGCAGCTCCATCGTGCCTTCGACGAGAGGATGGCTGGCGAGGATCTGCTCGACCAAAGTCGAGCCGGCTCGGGGCATGCCGAGGACGAAGATCGGGTCCGGGGCCGGGCATCCCTGGCCGGCGCGGGCGGCGAAGAAGTCCGCCGTGAACAGCGCCTGCGCCCGCGCGACGTGGCGGCTGGTCTCGTCCGGATCGTAGCCGACCTGCGCATGGCGGATGCGGTTGCCCTGGGAGTAATTGTCGAACGAACTCTCGGCGTCGCCCGCATCCTCAAGCGCCTTGCCCAGCGCGAAGTGGAGGTGGAGGCGGTCCTGCTCGGACAGCCCGACCGCCGCGAGCGCCGCCGTCATCGCGGCGACGTCTTCCGCGCCGAGCTTCACCGTCTTCAGATTGGCGAGGCTCCACCACACCTCGCCCAGCGTCGGCGCGAGGACGAGCGCGCGGCGATAGGCGGCGATGCCGTCGTCGGTACGGCCGACGGTCTTGAGCACATGGCCGTAGCTCATCCACACCTTCGGCTGGTCGGGATGCCTGGCGAGGACCTCGGCGTAGAGGGCGATCGCCTCCTCATAGGCGCCGACGCGGCTGAGCGCCGCCGCCTTGAGATTCTGGCCGCCGGCATTGTCCGGCTCCTGGTCGAGAAGGGTGGCGAGCGCGTCGAGCGCCTCTGCGGGCCGGTTCTGGCGGTAGAGCGCCGTGGCGAGGTTGGCGCGCGCGGCGGTGAAGTCCGGCGCCAGCTCCAGCGCGCGGCGCAGGAGCTTTTCGGCGTCGCCATAGCGCCCGATCCGCCCGGCGACCTCGGCGAGCATGCGGATCGCCGCAACGTCGAACGGGTCGGCGTGGAGGTGGGGCCGCAGGATCCGTTCCGCGGCGGGCAAGTCGTTGGCGAGCAGCGCCTGCGCCGCGCCCATCAGAGCGGGGTCGCGCACGGCGCGGTCGAGGGCGCGGTCGAGCTCCGCCGCGCTCAGGCTCTGCACGTGAATCGCCCGCTCATACCCTCGTGTAGAGGAAGGCGGCGATATCGCGCGAGTCCTGCTTGGTGACGCCGAGATTGGGCATGGCGGTGCCGGGCGAGACTCCCTGCGGGTCCTCGATCCACTGGCGCATATGGTCGGGCGTGTTGGAGAGGCGACCGCCGATGATGCCGCGCGCCGCCACCCCGTCGAGCGGCGGCCCGACCGTGCCGGAGGCAGCGGGGATGTGGTGGACGGTGTGGCAGCCGCCGCAGCCGTACTTGCCGAACGCCTGCTCGCCGCGGCTGACGCTGCCCAGCGTCATCGCCTGCGCCTTAGCCTCGATTTCGCCGATCTCGTAGCGCTCGTCCGCATAGAAGCCGAGCGCCAGCGCGGCGAGGCCGCCGACGATGAGGGCGCCGAGGACGAGCGGCTTATTCCGCGGCGAGCGCATGGGACACCTCGCTGGCCTTGAGCCACCGGTAGAGGAAATAGAGCGCGGCCGCCGCGTGGAAGGCCCCGCCCGGGACCCACATGACGAGCCCGGCGAGTTGCTGGTCCTCGGCCGGCGAGAGCCCGGCGGGGGTGAGGCCGAGCGCCGCATAGGGCGCGTACCAAGGGCTGGTCGAGAAGGCCATCAAAGCGCCCAACGCCCCGCCGATCAGCGACGTCAGGAACAGGCAGAAGGCGGCGAGGCCCTGGCCGGTCCGGCGGCCGTGTGCGACCGCCCACCAGAACAGGAGGGCGGAGAGCAGGAACGAGAGATGCTGGGCGATGTGCCAGCCCTCATTGTCGAGCGCCCGATCGAAGAGGGGCGGCATGTGCCACAGCCACATGACGGCGCCCTGGACGGCCGTCGCGGCGACGGGGGCGGCGAGCCAGTCCCAGAAGGTGCGGCCGCCGCGGGCGATGTTGGCGAAAGTGCCGCGCACGGAAGTTGGGAACGCCCAGAGCAGGACCGCGCCGGGCCGCGCCAGGACGAGGAGGAGGGCGGCCGGGAGCATGATAAGTTCGTGCTCGATCATGTGCATGAGGAAGCTGTGCTCTCCGGCCTCATGGAGGGGCGAGCCGGTCGCGGCGGCGAGGATCAGCCAGCCGGCGCCGAACAGGGTCGCGCCGCGCCGGAGGGCGGGGCGGCCGTGCGCGGAGCGCCGGGAAAGCCGGACGAAGCCAGCAACATAGACGCCCGCGAACAGCAAAAGTGGCGCCCAGATGCTCCATTCCGGGTGCCAACCCCCACTTCCCGCGCCGTGCGCGAAGGCCGGGGCGGGCGCCGCGAGCGCGAGGAGGACGAGGGCCCTTCTCATGCGAAGCAGCGCGGGATGATGAGCCCCGCCGCGGTCTGGAGGATGATCGCCACGGCCAGCAACGCGGAGGTGAGGATGCCGATGAGGGCGATGAACGGCCGGCTCGCCTCGATCTCGCCGCCGCGCCAGACCCGCCAGGAGAGGAAGCCGCCGAGCGCCGCCAGCGCCAGGGCGAGCAGGCCGATCAGCAAGGCCGCGAGCGGCGAGTAGGAGGGACAGCCGGCGAAGGCGAGGTTCGAGCCATATTGCTGCGAGCCGAACCATGCCGTCGTGCCGACGAACAGCGCGGTCCACGACAAAGCGATGCGGCGGCGGTCCTCGCGCGGGGTCATCGCACCCACCTCGGCACCCAGTAGATGAGCAGGTAAATGGGGATCCAGGTGAGCCAGACGAAGCGCCAGTACATGGCGTTCTCGGCGACGTCGACGATCCGCCGGTTCTCGCCGCCGTGCCGCGTCCAGACGAGGCCGGTCAGCACCAGGCTGTCGGCGATGTCGGTCAGGATGTGGGTGAGGTGGAGGAACAGCAGGGCCCACAGGATCGAGCCGTAGGCATTGTCGTTCCACTTAACGTTGAGCGAATTGAACTCGAAGGCGCGGAAGACGAGCAGCAGGACGAAGAAGGGGATCAGCACCAGCATCCAGCGGCGCACGGTCGCGAGGTCGTGCCGCTCGGCGGCGCGCTTGACGATCGTGTTGGGGATCTCGCTCAGGAGGATGGTGATGGTGAACAAAGTGCCGGCGAGGAGGTCGGCGGGCTTCCAGGGTTGGGGCGGCCAGCTGTCCTCGAGCCCCTGCAGGAAGAAATAGGCGCCGATGGCGAGGGCGAAGGCGGTTCCCTCGATGAGGAAGAAGGCGACCACCCCCCACCAGGTGAGGCTGCGGTGGCCGAAGGCGTGGGTCGGCAGCTCGGCGAGGTCGCCTTCGAATTTGGGCGGGAGCGCGCTCATTCGATCACCGGCTCGGGGCTGAGCGGGCTCTTCGGCCAGAACCAGGCGATGAGCGCCGCCGCGATGGGGAAGGTGCCGATCACCACCGCCCAGGGCGTGAAGATCGACGCGATGAACATGCAGGTCGTCGAAAGCGCCGCCCAGAGCGGCCAGATGCTCGGCAGCGCCGAGGGCTCGCGCACGTCGGGCACGGCATCCATCACCGTGGTCAGCAAAAGCTCGCGGTCGTCGGCCCTGAGGCCCGTCATCACCGGCAGGTGGTTGCGATTGTCCCACAGCGGCGTGCGGCTGGAGACGACCGGGATGTGCGCGAAATTATACTGCGCCGGCGGAGAGGCGGTCGCCCATTCGAGCCCGGCGGCGTCCCAGGGATTGGGCCCGGCGGTCTCGCCGCGCCGTGCCGAGTTCGCCGCGTTGACGATGTAGAGCAGGAAGCCGGCGGCGAGCACGAACGAGCCCATCGTCGCCAGCAGGTTCATCTCGTCCCAGCCCATGCCGGTCGGGTAGGTATAGACGCGCCGCGGCATGCCCCACATGCCGAGCAGGTGCATCGGGAAGAAGGCGAGCTGGAAGCCGAGGAACACCATCCAGAAGGCGACCTTGCCGAGCCCCTCGCCCATCATCCGGCCGGTCACCTTCGGGAACCAGTAGGCGATGGCGCCCAGGAGCGGGAACACCGCGCCGCCGACCAGCACGTAGTGGAAGTGGGCGACGACGAAATAGGTGTCGTGGACCTGGAGGTCGATCGGCACCGACGCCTGCATCACGCCCGACAGGCCGCCGATCACGAAGGTGACGATGAAGGCGAAGACGTAGAGGAAGGGGACGCGGAATTGCGGCCGCCCGTCCCAGATGGTCGCGATCCAGCAGAAGATCTGGATGCCGGCCGGGATCGACACGGCCATCGTCGCCGCGGTGTAGAAGGCGTAGCCGGTGCGCGGCAGGCCGGTCGCGAACATGTGGTGGACCCAGACGCCGAAGGCGAGCAGGCCGACCGTCACCAGCGACAGCACCATCGCCGGATAGGCGAAGACCGGACGGCGGGTGAACGTCTCGACGATGTGGCTGACGAAGCCCGCGCCGGGCAGGAAGATGATGTAGACCTCCGGATGGCCGAAGAACCAGAAGAGGTGCTGCCACAAGAGCGGGTCGCCATGCTCGTAGGCGTTGTAGAAATGGGTCCCGATCAGCCGGTCGGAGATGAGCAGGCCCGAGCAGAGCGCCACCGCCGGCATCGAGAAGATCACCATCAGGGCGACGACCAGCATCGTCCAGACGAACAAAGGCATGCGCGACAGCGTCATCCCGGGCGCGCGCTGCTTCAAGATGGTGGCGACGATCTCCACCGCGACGGCCAGCGCCGCCACCTCGGTGAAGGTGATCATCTGCGCCCAGATGTCGACGCGCTTGCCCGGCGAGAATTGCGGCCCCGAAAGCGGCGTGTAGGAGAACCAGCCCGCGTCCGGGCCGATGTTGAGGAGGAAGGCGATCCACAGCAAGGTGCCGCCGGCCAGGTACATCCAGTAGCTGAACGCGTTCAGACGCGGGAAGCTGATGTTGCGCGTCCCGATCATCAGCGGGACGAGGTAGATCGCCATCGCCTCCATCACCGGCACGGCGAACAGGAACATCATCGTCGTGCCGTGCATGGTGAAGAGCTGGTTGTAGCGGTCCGGCGTCATCAGTGCCTTTTCCGGGCCCGAAAGCTGGACCCGCATCGCCAGCGCCAGCAGGCCGGCGAGAGCCATGAACACGAACGCGGTCACCATGTAGCGCCGGCCGATCTTCTTGTGGTCGGTCGTGGTCAGCCACCCCCAGAAGCCGGGCGCGTCGCCCCAGGTCCGCTCGAGCCGGCCGTGCAGCGCCGCCCCCTGCAGCCCCTCGCCGTCGCGCGGCAGGTCCTTGCCGGACATCACGCTCATGCGCGGAGTTCCCTATCGAGCAAACGGCGGCCCCCTGCCTCCCTGCCGCGCAGCGGTGGGGAGGGGGACCAGCGAAGCTGGTGGAGGGGTAGCTGGCTCTGACTCGGCAGTTCTCGCAGGAAACGGCGGGGGCCGGCGCCGGTCACCCCTCCACCAGCTTCGCTGGTCCCCCTCCCCATCTGGCGATGGGGAGGCAGGGGAGGCCGATCGATGGTCGACACACAGAGCCTCATTTCAGCGTCTCCAGATAGGCGACCACGGCGTGGAGCTCGTCGGCGTTGAGACCGATATAGGGCATGTTGTTCCCCGGCTTGACGCCCTGCGGGTCCGCCACCCAGGCGTGGAGAGAGCCCGGCGTGTTGGGCAAGGTCCCCGCCGCGATCGTGGCGCGGCTGGCGACATGGGTGAGGTCCGGCGCCACCTGCCCGCCGGCCGGCGTCCCGGCGACGGTGTGGCAGGCGCTGCACTGCTTGTTCATAAAGTAGACGTAGCCGGCCTTGGCCTGCGGGTCGGCCGGCGCCTGCGCCGTCTGCTGCTGCCGCGCGACCCAGCGCTGATAGTCGGCCGGCGTGTCGACGACGATGTCGAGCGCCATATGGGCGTGCTGGAGGCCGCAATATTCGGCGCACTGGCCGCGATAATGGCCGGGCTTGGTGGGGACGAGGACGATGTCGTTCGTGTGCCCGGGGATGAGGTCCTGCTTGCCGGCGAGGTTCGGCACCCAGAAGCTGTGGATGACGTCGTTGGCCTTGAGGAGGATGTAGGTCGCGGCGCCCAGCGGGATGTGGAGCTCGTTGGCGGTGCGGAAGTCCCTCGAGGGGTCGTGGAAATGGTATTTCGCGTCCCACCACCATTGGTTGCCGGTGAGCTCGATCGACACCACCGGCTTGTTGTCGCCGTTCGGGTGGGCGAGGCCGCGGTCGGTGAAGAAGCTGGCGATTGCGAGGCCCATCAGTCCGCCGATCACCGCGCCGGTCCACAGGAACAGCCCGACCTTCAGAAACCGCTCCCGGCTCGGCGCCTCCAACGCCACGTCCTCCTCCGGCATGCGGTCGGCCCGCCAGCCCCGGCGGCGCCAGTAAGCGGCGAACAGGAAGGCCATGATCGCCGCGAAGAAGATGCCGGTGACGATGCAGAAGAGCGTGAACAGGTCGTTGATCAGCGCCGCGTCGCGCCCTTCCCGCCCGCCGATCGTCTGGATCCCGCCGCAGCCGGCGAGGGCAAGAGCGAGGGGGAGGGGGACGGACGGCCGAAGTCGCATTGTGCGGGAGCGGGAGATCAGTCTGCAGCGCGTCTTCTTGGTCGCGGCCTGAAATCCCTCTCCCTGGAGGGAGAGGGTAGGGTGAGGGTGTTCGGCGCCGGAGATTTTCCTCGGAGGCCGAGCCCCCTCACCCCAGCCCTCTCCCCGCCGGGGAGAGGGGGCTTTGGCGGACGAAACTGCCGTCCAGGAGAAGAGCCTACGCCTCATTGCGGCTCTCCCGGGGGCGACAGGGGCTTCTCGGCCACCAGGTTGCGCTCGGTGCTCTCGAGGCTCTGCGGCGGCGTCACCGCCATCTCCTCGGTGCGCGCGCCGACGGCGTCCTTGCGCGACTGGCCGGAGAGGGAGCGGACATAGGCGGCGAGCTCCCAGGCCTGCTGCTCGGTGATCTTGTTGCGCCAGTCCGGCATGCCGTTCGGGCGGCCGTAGAGGATGGAGGCGACGATATCCTCCATCTTGCCGCCGTAGCGCCACTTGCCGTCCATCAGCGGCGGCCCCATCCCGCCGCCGCCATGGCTGTGGCAGCCCGAGCAGTTCATCCAGGCGAACAGCCTTTGTCCCTGGGCGATGTGGAAGGCGTTGTTCTCATATTCCGCCGCGCGGGGATCGCCCTTCGCCACGAACGCCGCCGTCTCCGCCTTGGGCTGGCCGGCCATGTCGCGCTGCTCCCGGTCGCAGGCGGCGAGGAGGAGGGGGAGGAGGAGGGCCGTGCGCAAGAACGAGTGACGGGACGGAGGGTCCATGATCCCCTCTCCCTGGAGGGAGAGGGTAGGGTGAGGGTGTTCGGCGCGGGACATTATCCTCGGGAGCCGAACCCCCTCACCCCAACCCTCTCCCCGCCGGGGAGAGGGGGTGTTCCGGAGGCACGGATTAACGCGGGAGGGTGAAGACATAGAGCCTCCCTCCGGGCTGGGTGCGCTCGGGCAGGTCCTTCATCGCATTGACGAAGCCGAGCGCCGCCGAGCCGTCGCGCTTGTCGAGGCCGGCCGAAACGATCGCCCCCGCCCAGCCGCCGACCCCGGTCAGCACCGCGACATATTGATGCCCGTCCGGCCCGCGATAGGTGACGGGCTGGCTGATGATGCCGCTGTCGAGATGGACCCGCCAGACGAGCCGGCCCTTCACCGCGTCATAGGCTTTGAACCAGCCGTCCATCGTTCCGTAGAAGACGAGGTCGCCCGCCGTCGCCAGCGCGCCCGACCAGAGCGGCAGGTCCTCGTGCACTTCCCAGGCGGGTTTCCGCCGCACCGGGTCCCACGCCGTGAACACGCCGCGATACCCGCCGGGGCCGGCATACATCTTGACGTCGGAGCCGACATAGGGCGTGCCGGCGATATAGTTCGCCTGCATCACGCCCTCGTCCATGCAGAGGTTCTCGTGCGGCACGTAGAGGAGGCCGGTGCGGGGCGAGAAGGCGGACGGGTTCCAGTCCTTGGCGCCCGAGGCGGTCGGGCAGATGTTGCGGATCACCCGCCCTTCCTTGGGCTCCTTGTCGGCGACCATCTGCAGCCGGCCGGTCTTGAGGTCGACGCCGCTCATCGCGTTGATGTAGCCGTAGGGGTCGGCCGAATAGACCTGGCCCGACTGCCGGTCGATCACGTACATGTAGCCGTTGCGGCCGGGGTGGACGAGAACCGGGCGCATCTTCCCGCCGACCGGCATGTCGAGGAGGATGCTCTCGTTGATGTCGTCGTGGTCGAAGAGATCGTGCGGGCTCGACTGGTAGTACCATTTGGCCTCGCCGGTCGCGACGTCGCGGGCGAAGATGCCGGTCGTCCACTTGTTGTCGCCGGGCCGCTGCTGCGGGTTCCAGGGGCCCGGATTGCCGGTGCCGTAGAAGATCGACTTCAGCGCCGGATCGTAGGCGACCCAGCCCCAGGTCGTGCCGCCGCCGATCTTCCAGGCTTCCGCCGGCCAGGTCTTGACGCCCAGATCCTGGCCGCGGTCGCTGGCGTACCAGGGCTTGAAGTTCGGGCCGATGAGCACGTCCTTGTCGGGCCCGGTGGAGAAGGCCTTCCATGCGATCTTGCCGGAGCCTTCGTCGAGCGCGGTCAGCCAGCCGCGCACGCCCATCTCGCCGCCGGCGTCGCCGACCAGCACCTTTCCCTCGACGACCAGCGGCGACATGGTGATCGTCTCGCCGTGCGAGATGTCGGCGAGCTTGGTGCGCCACACCTGGTGGCCGTCCTTGGCGTCGATGGCGAAGACGTTGCCGTCGAGGGTGGTGAAATAGAGCCGGCCGTTGGCGTACATGGCGCCGCGGTTGACGACGTCGCAGCAGGCGACTCCCTGGCTCGCTTTCTCCGGGTGCGGGCGGAACACCCACTTGGCCTTGCCGCCGTTGGCGAGGTCCAGCGCCCAGATCTGGTTCGGATAAGGCGTCGTCAGGTACATCATCGAGCCGACGACGATCGGCGCCGCTTCCTGGCCCTTGCGGTTCAAGGTGTCGAAGGTGAAGGCGAGCTTCAGCTGCCCGGCATTCTCGCGGCGGATTTCGTCGAGTCCGGAATAGCGGGTGGCGGCCGGATTCTTCGACGGCATCGTCCACTGCCCGTCCTCGGCCGGCGAAGCGGCGGCGGCGGGGACGGCGCCGTTCGGGTGCGGCGCCTCGAAGCTGGGGGCCGGCTGGGCGTGGTCGCGGGTGGCGAAGAGGAAGGCGGCGCCGAGCGGCACGAGGATGGCAGCGGCAATGACGGGTACCCGTTTACGCCCCATGCGCCCGTCTGGCATTCAGCTCCCCTTGGCCATTCGTTACGGCTCTAATACGGTAACGCGACTGGCCCGATCGGGTTTCGTTACTCTTCGGACATTCTCATTAACCTGGATCATGTGCCGCTGCGGCACAGCCGGATTCGGCGCGCCTTCGAGGGCTTGAGAAGAGGGTTGAGGCGGCGTTAACCGGCGCGGGTGAACCGGCTTTCGCCCCTCGTCGCCCGCACGCCCCGCAGCCCCGGCCGCGCCCGCGTTTCCGCGATCGGCGCGGCCCCCGCGGCGCGGGCGACGGGCGGAGGGGATTTGCGGTTGTTCGTCACGACCTGGCTCGGCGGCGTCGTGTTCTTCACCACTCTCCTCGCTTAGCGAGGGGAGAGCCTATCTGGCTGTCCCTCTCCGGCGCCGGGACGGGGACAGCCAGATAGGCTGTCCCCTCACTACCCCCTGCACCCCCCTTGTTGACTTGCCTCCACCCCCTTCCTAAAGGGGCGGCGCCTTGGCGGGTTCGTTCGCCGGCATGTCCCACGACCTTAAGGCGACCGGCGCTTGCAGACGCGACGCGCGGCCGCACATGGAAGAGAGCAGGCATGGCGGAAGACGAGTTCGACGAGGACCCCGGGCTTCCCCGCGACGCGCGTTTGGGCTCGCTCGACGAGCGGCTCCGCCATGCGCGGGAGGCGGAGGCGAAGCGGACCGGCGCCGCGGCGCCGAAGCCGCAGACCGGCCAGGTGCAGGGGATGCGGATCCTCTCCGTGCTGGTGAGCTACCCGCTCGGAAGCGCGCTGGTCGGCTATGTGGCCGATCGCCTGGCGGGGACGCACGGGATCTGGGTGGCGATGCTGTTCGTCGGGTTCGGCGTCGCCATGTGGGAAGTGTGGAAGATTTCGAATCAGAAGCCCCAATAGGGGCCTCATGAGGGACAATTACGTGGCGGCCGAGACCAAGATCGATCCGATGCACCAGTTCCAGATCAGCCCGCTCGCCGGGCATCTGGACGGGACTCCGTTCGTCTTCACCAACAGCGCTTTGTGGATGTTCGTCGTCCTCGCGCTCGTCTGGCTGTTCATGCTCGGCGGCATGCGGCGCCAGCTGGTGCCGGGCCGCTGGCAGCTGATGGTCGAGGGGATGACCGGCTTCGTCACCTCGATGCTGGCGACCAGCGTCGGGCCGGAGGGGCGCAAATACGTCCCGTGGGTCTTCACCATCTTCATGTTCATCCTGTTCGCCAACCTGCTCGGCCTGATGCCCTTCGCTTTGGTCGGCGCGCAGCCCTTCACGGTGACGAGCCAGTTCACCGTCACCGGCGTGATGGCGATCATCAGCTTCTCGATCGTGCTGATCACCGGCTTCTGGCGCCACGGCTTCAAGTTCTTCAAGCTCTTCATCCCGCACGGCACGCCGCTCGGCCTCCTGCCGCTCATCTTCCTGATCGAGCTGCTGTCGTTCATGGTCCGCCCGTTCAGCCTCGCGCTCCGGCTGTTCGTGGCGATGATCGCCGGCCACATCCTCGTCGAGGTGTTCGGCAGCTTCGTCGTCCAGGGCTTCGCCGCCGGCGGCGTGATGGGCCCGGCCATCTCGATCCTGTCCTTCGTCTTCATCGCCGGCGTGATGGCGCTGGAAGTGCTCGTCTGCGCGATCCAGGCCTACGTCTTCGCCTTGCTCACGTCGCTCTACATCAACGACGCGGTCAACCTTCACTAAGCAACGACTTTTCAAAGGAGAATATCATGGATCTCGCATCTGCCCAGGTGATCGGCGCCGGTCTCGCCGCGGTCGGCGTCGGCGCCGCCGCGATCGGCGTCGGCAACGTGTTCGGCTCGTTCCTCGAGAGCGCGATCCGCAACCCGGCCGCCGCCGACAGCCAGCAGGGCCGCCTGTTCATCGGCTTCGCCGCCGCCGAGCTGCTCGGCCTCATCGCCTTCGCCGTGGCG
>Ga0070660_100001010_pt1 | contig 18902 bp, 17 predicted proteins | sample KBSC33metaG_FD_64670 | JGI IMG/M metagenome (GOLD analysis project Ga0070660, IMG submission 64670) | Corn rhizosphere microbial communities from Kellogg Biological Station, Michigan, USA - KBS C3-3 metaG | ecosystem: Host-associated > Plants > Roots > Rhizosphere > Soil ... | reverse complement strand
CTCTACGGCGTGCTCGCCTACACGGTCGCGCAGCGGACGCGCGAGATCGGTCTGCGGATGGCGCTCGGCGCCGACGGGCGCCGCGTGCGGGGCATGGTACTGGCGCAGGTTGGGCGGATGACGGTGGTCGGCGGCATCATTGGCGTCGCGCTGGCGCTCGGGCTCGGATTCTACGCGCGCTCGCTGCTGTTCGGGCTGCAGGAACACGATCCGATGGTCGTTGCCGCCGCCGTGGCGGCGCTGACCGCGGTCGCGTTGGGCGCCGGCTACATCCCGGCGATGCGCGCGTCGAGAATCGATCCGATGAATGCGCTCCGGTACGAGTAACAGCTTGAGGCCATCACGACGTCACGAAGATCACGACGATCGCGGGCAGAAGTGTTGGTACAACGTGTTCTTCGTGTTCTTCGTGTTCTTCGTGTCTTCGTGATGAAAAGACACTACTGACTCCGTTTCAGCAGCGCACGTGCGATGACCAGGCGCTGGATCTCGTTCGTGCCGCCGCCGATGATCAGCAGCGGCGCATCGCGGTAAAAGCGCTCGACCGGGAAGTCCGTGGAGTAGCCGTTGGCGCCGAGCACGCGCATCGCGTCGAGCGACACCTCCTGCGCGGTTTCGGTCGCGAACAACTTGGCCATGCCGGCTTCGAGATCGCACCGTTCGCCGCGATCCTTCTTCGCCGCCGCGAATCGCGTCAGTTGCCGCGCCGCCTCGACCTTCGTCGCCATCGTCGCCAGCATCTGCTGAATTGCCTGGTGCTCGGCGATTGGCTTGCCGAACGTTCGCCTGACCTGCGCGTACTTCAGTGCTTCCTCGAGCGCCGCGCGCGCCAGACCGACGCCGCGCGCCGCAACGTTGATCCGCTCCGCCTCGAGCCCGGTCATCACGTGCCGCAGGCCAGATCCTTCTTCGCCCCCGATCAGATTCGCCGCCGGCACACGACAGTCCTCGAACAGCACTTCGCACGTCTCGATGCCCTTGTATCCGAGCTTGTCGATATCGCGCGTCACCTGCACGCCGTCGCCTTTTTCGACGATGAAGGCGCTGAGGCGATCCGGATCGGTCTTCGCCAGCACGACGAAGATGTCGCCGTGCCGCGCGTTGGTGATCCACATCTTCGAGCCGTTCAGCACGTACTCGGTGCCGGCGCGAGTGGCCGTCGTGCGGATGGCGCGGAGATCGCTGCCGGCGTCCGGTTCCGTGAGCGCCAGCGCGCCGCGCTTCGCCGCCGACGCGAGGATCGGCAGGTACCGCGTTTTCTGATCCGCGGTCCCGTGGTGCGTGATGACGTCGCAGATGACCAGGTGCGTTCCGAGCACGCCGGCGACGCTCATCCACCCGCGCGCCAGCTCCTCGAAGATCTCCGCGTACAACGTCGCGCCGAGCGCGGTGCCGCCGTAGGCCTCCGGCACGTTGATGCCGAAGAGGCCCATCGCTTTCATCCGCTCGACGAGCGCAGCCGGATATTCGTTGCGATGCTCCAGTGCACTGGCGGCCGGCACGACCTCGCGATCGACGAACGCTTTGACGGTGGCGAGAATGAGGTCGCGTTCCTGCACGGGCTCGCGCATTGTATCCTGTCGGGATGACCATTGGCTTCATCGGCCTCGGACGCATGGGTCGTCCGATGGCGTCGAATCTGTGTCGCAAGGGCTACGACCTGATCGTGCACGACGTCAACCCTTCACCCGTTCGCGATCTCGTCGCGCTGAAGGCGCGATCCGGCGGCGGCACGGCCGCCGTGGCGTCGGAGAGCGACGTCGTGTTCACGATGCTTCCCAATTCCGCGATCGTCGAAGAGATCGTGCTCGGCGCCGACGGCGTGCTGGCGCACGCGAAAGCGGGCACGCTCATTGTCGACATGAGCACGATCGATCCGCTCGTCACCGATCGTCTGGCGCGGGCATCGATCGATCGCGGCTGCACGTTCGCCGACGCGCCGGTCGGCCGGCTGGCGAGCCACGCGGATCGCGGCGAATGTCTGTTCATGGTCGGCGCCTCGGATGCCGACTTCGCGCGCGTCAAGCCGCTGTTCGAGGCGATGGGCACGACCATTCACCACTGCGGCGCGCCGGGCGCCGGCATGCGGACCAAGCTGGTGAACAATTACCTGGCGATTGTCTCGTGTCAGCTCAACGCGGAGGCGCTCGCGCTCTGTCAGCGCTTCGGCCTCTCGCTGCCGCAGACGCTGGACGTGCTCTACGGCACAACGGCGACCAACGGGCAGCTCAAGATCGCCTGGCCGGCGAAAGTGCTGGCCGGCGACACGGCGCCCGGCTTCACGATCGATCTCGCCCACAAGGATCTCACCCTCATCCTGGAGGCCGCGAACGCGGCGCAGGTGCCGATGGCGGTCGGCGCCGCCGCTCGGGAGGCATTCAGCGCGGCGCGCAGCCGCGGCTATGGCGACCAGGATTTCTCCGCGATGGCCGACGCGTTGTGCGACCTCGCCCACATCATGAAGCCGAGGCTCTAACAAGGCTAAAGGTTAAAGGCAAAGGCAAAAGGGAAGAGGAAAAGACGTTCATCATGCCCAGCGCATTTCCAAACATCATCGACGGCCGCATGCTCGATTCCGGCGAGCGTGCGCCCAATGTGAATCCGTCCAACGTGCAGGACGTCATCGGCGAGTTCGCCGTGGCGACGCCCGCCGACGTCGAAGCGGCGATCGCCGCCGCGCGCCGCGCCTTTGCGGCGTGGTCGCTGACCAATCCGCAGGTGCGCTTCGACGTTCTCGACAAAGCCGGCACGGAGATCCTCGCCCGGAAAGAGGAGCTCGGCCGGATGCTCGCGCGCGAAAACGGCAAGCCGCTGGCGGAAGGCATCGGCGAAGCGGGCCGCGCCGGCGCGATTGTGAAATTCTTCGCGGGCGAAGCGCTGCGCAACGCCGGCGAGAAGTTCGATTCGACGCGTCCAGGCGTCGACGTCGAGATCACGCGCGAGCCGCTCGGCGTCGTCGGCCTGATCACGCCGTGGAATTTTCCGCTCGCGATTCCGGCATGGAAGATCGCGCCGGCGCTGGCTTACGGCAACACGATCGTCTTGAAGCCTTCGGAGATCGTACCGGCGTCGCCGTGGCTGCTCGTCGATATCTTCCAACGCGCCGGCCTGCCGCCCGGCGTACTGAACATCGTCCAGGGTCCGGGTGCGTCGGTCGGCGCCGCGCTGGCCAGCTCGCCGCACGTCGACGCCATTAGCTTTACCGGATCGCAAGCCGTCGGCCGCACGGTGGCCGCGGCAGCCGTCGCGAGCGGCGCGCGCGTCCAGTTGGAGATGGGCGGGAAGAATCCGCTGATCGTCCTCGACGATGCGGATTTGAAGGTGGCCGTCTCGTGCGCGATCAACGGTGCGTTCTTCGGTACGGGGCAGCGCTGCACCGCCTCCAGCCGTCTGATCGTCACCGACGCCATCCACGATCGGTTCCTCGACGCGATGGTGCAGCGCATGTCGACGCTGGTGGTCGATGATGCGCTCAAAGCGGGAACGGAGATCGGGCCGGTCGTCGACCAGCGACAGCTCGACAAGAACATGCAGTATCTGAGGATCGGCCAGCAAGAAGGCGCGCGCCTGGTGACCGGCGGCGATCGCCTGGCCCGCGCCACCGAGGGCTTCTACATGGCCCCGGCGATCTTCGCGGATTCGACGCCCACCATGCGCATCAACCGCGAAGAGATTTTCGGGCCGATTGCCGCCGTCATTCGCGTGAAGGATTACGAGGAAGCGCTCGCGGTGGCCAACGACACCACGTTCGGCCTGTCGGCGGGCATCTGCACGACGTCGTTGAAGGCCGCCAGCCATTTCAAGCGCCACGCGCAGAGCGGACTCGTGATGGTCAATCTGCCCACGGCCGGCCTCGATTATCACGTGCCGTTCGGCGGCCGGAAGAAGTCGAGCTACGGACCTCGGGAGCAGGGCGGCTACGCGAAGGAGTTCTACACGATCGTGAAGACCGCGTATGTCGCGCCGTAAAGCGGCCATCCAGGGCGACCAGTGGACGGTCGGCGCGGTCGACGCGGATCTGCGCCTCGACAAATTTCTCGCGGCGGCCGATCGGCTGGCGTCCCGCGGACGCGCGTTCACCGCCATCGAGCGCGGCAAGGTGTTCCTGAACGGCGTCGAAGCGGGAACGAGCGACGCTGCCCGCCGGCTCGCGGACGGCGACGTGGTGCGCGTCTGGATGGATCGCCCCGGCAGCGCGAGGCCCGTCTCCTCCGCGGCAAAGGTCCACGATCTCGACATCCTCTTCGAAGACGATGCCCTGATTGTCGTGAACAAGCCGGCGGGTCTGCTGGCGGTGCCGTTGGAGCGGCGCGCCGAGGCCACGTCGGTGTCCGATCAGATCGAGGCGCATTTCCGATCGCGCGGAAAGCGGCGTCCGTTCGTCGTTCACCGTATCGATCGCGACACCTCGGGCGTCGTCGTGTTCGCGAAGAATGCCGGGGCGCAGGCGAGGCTGAAGCAACAGTTCAAGCGTCGCGAGCCCGAGCGCGTGTACCTCGCCGCGGTGTACGGCGAGCCGTCACCTGCACAGGGAACGTGGCGCGACACGCTGGTGTGGGATCGGCGCGCGCTGATTCAGAAGGAGACACACCCGGGCGACCCGCGCGGGAAGGAGGCGGTCGCCGACTATCGGGTGCTCGAGACGTTCGGCGGCGCGTCGCTGATCGAAGTGCGTCTGCGCACAGGGAAGCGCAATCAGATCCGTCTGCAGGCGCGGCTGCGCGGCCACACGCTGATCGGGGAGGCGCGGTATGTGTTCGGACCGGAGACACTGCGTCCGATTACGTTCGGGCGCCAGGCGCTGCACGCCGCGCGGCTCGAGTGCCTGCATCCAGACACCGGCCAACCCTTGAGGTTCGAGGCTCCGCTTCCCGCGGACCTGGCGGACTTGATCGCTCGGCTGCGCCGCCAGCGCTGAGCCGTCATCCGGAATTCAGGACACCATGACGTCGAGTGTCCTCCGCACGAAGCGGTCGCCCTCGGCGCGCGCCATCAACCCCGCGCGCTCCAGGCCTTCGAGCACGGCGAGGCACACCGCCTCGCTGAGGCCCGTTGTTTCCGCCGCGCCGGCCGCACGCACATCGTCGCCCGCACGCATGTCGAGCAGCAGATGCTGCAACCGATCGAATCCTTCGTCCTTGCTCACGGCCATAGTCCCCAACTTGCTTTGTGGTGATAAACAGGTTCGGAGCAACGGCCATACCAATGAAAAAACGCACGCGGCTGCGCGTTCCGCGGATCTTCCGGCCCTTCCGCGTCAAAGGGTGGGGCGGCCTCGCAGTGATTTCCGACAGCCAGAGTGAAGAATCTACAGTCCGCGTTATACTTACGGGAGATTCCACACGAAACGCATGGCAACGTGTCCGCGATGCATGGGCGCGCTGACGGAGAACCACCGGTGTCCGCGCCGGACGTTCAGCCGGGTGGTTGATGCCGTGATTACGGTGGCGATTGGCGCGGCGCTCGGCGCCGTGTTCACCTTCGCGATCGATGACCGTCCGGCGGCCGCGCTGATCCTCTCGGCAGCGGCATTGGGCGCGGTGCTGGCGTCCGCGGTGCGCCAGGCGATCGGCGGCGGGCGGATCTAGAGAAGCTAGAGAAGTGCGTCTAAACTACCGCTCGGCTAAAGCCTTCGCGCTACAGCGGCCTTCGGTAGACCGGCCCTCGCGTGACGCGCGGCCTTCGCGCTACAGCGGCGTCCGGTAGACCGGCCCTCGCGTAACGCGCGGCCTTCGCGCTACAGCGGCCTTCGGTAGACCGGTCCTCGCGTTACGCGCCGCCTTCTGTCGCACCGGCCCGGTGTCACTGGCAATAGCGCCGCACCATCGTCAGCAGGACGTCGACGTCAATCGGCTTGCCAATCGTGGCCACTGCGCCGAGCGCGCGCGCCCGCTGCTCGGCGTCGGTCGCCCCGGACATCACGACCACCGGCACGTTCGCGACCGCCGGATCGCCCAACTGCGCCCGGCGGAACTCGCCGCCGCTCAGGCGCGGCATTTTCAGGTCCAGGAGCACCAGGCAGGGCACGTCAGGCTCGCCGCGCCGGACGGTCCGCAGTAAGTGCAGCGCCTCGAGTCCATCCTCGGCGGTCACCGCATGGAAGCCTTCGGTGTCGAGCAGCGTCGCCAGCATGTCGCGCGTGTCGGGATCATCTTCGACGATGAGGATGTTCGCGGCGTGCGCCGTGGGGAACATATACAGCTGACTGTATCAAGTCTCGTACCGACTCGACAGTACGGAGAATACGCGACCGGTGGCGTTTGCGTGACGAAACATGTCATGTTTCTACGCAATGACTGACGAGCCTGCAACGCTTTCCTACGCCGATTTCATGAAAGTCGACGTCCGCGTCGGCCGAATCGTCGAAGTGCGCGAGTTCCCCGAGGCGCGCAAGCCGGCGTACAAGCTCACCATCGATTTCGGTCCCGCGCTCGGCGTGAAAAAGTCGTCGGCCCAGGTGACGAAGCATTACACGAGGGCGGATCTCGAGAATCGCCTCGTTCTCGCGGTCGTGAATTTCCCGCCGAAGCAGATTGGACCGTACCGCTCGGAGGTGTTGACGCTCGGCGTCCCGGACGCGGACGGGGAGGTCGTGCTGCTCGCGCCGCAGCAGGACGTGCCGCTTGGCGGCCGCATGTTTTGATCGGCGATCATCGCGGCGCCCGCTGAGCGCGCAGCGGCTTCGAACCTTTGTGTTCGCCATCCGCGGGGCGTCGCCCGCCAGGGGACCCACGCCGGGCACGAGGTGAGCGCGTCGACTGGATCAGGCGCACGACGGAGATGATCGTGAGCAGCGCGGCGATTGCCACGCATCCCACCACGATCTCGTGAAAGAGTGTGGAGTCCAGCCACGAGACGATCTGCCGGCCGTAGACCACGGCCAGCGCCGCTTCGACACTGAAGCGGACGAGACGACAGGCGAGCAGCGTCAGGAAGAACATCGACGGTTTCACGTCGAGTGCGCCCGCGGCGAGCACGAACGGGGTGAACGGAAAGGGCGGCGGAATCAGATCGAGCACGGCGAGCGCGACGGCGCCGCTCCGCTCGACTTTGGCATGCACGCGCGCGAGACGCCCGGGGGCGACGTAGTGTTCGAGGCCGTTCTCGCCGATCTTGCCGCCCATCCAGAAGGTGAGCGCCGCACCGGCGATCGATCCGGCCGACGCCAGCAGCGGCACGATCCACGCCAGCCCGTGGAGCCGCGCCGCCAGGAGGATCACCACGGCGTCGATGCCGAACGGCAGAGAGAAGAAGAGCGTCGAGTCGAGCGCGGCGAGTACGAACACGCCGATCGGCGACGCGAAGAACGCGATCAGCCATTTGCTCAACGACCCGAGCATCGTCGAGTCGGTCATAGCAAAGCGAAGGCCACGTGAGCCGGACTGCGCCATTGAAAAGGGGACAGTCCCCTTTTCCAGAGGTGGGCGTTTGGCCCGTTTTCCGCTATGTGGAAAAGGGGACAGTCCCCTTTTCTGCGGCCCGGTTTCGGCTAGGCGGGCAGACGCAAGTACGCGCGGCAACCGGGGCGATCCGGCCGATTCTCGAGTGTGAGCGAGCCGCCGTGCGCCTCCGCGATCTGCCGGCTGAGGACGAGGCCAATGCCGGATCCGCCTGGTTTCGTCGTGAAGAACGGGACGAACAGGTTCGACGCATTCGGCAGTCCCGGTCCTTCGTCGTCGATCCACAGGTCGCACGTGCGCCCGTCACGGCGCCAGCTGACGCGCACCCCGCCCGTCGTCTGCAGCGCGGCGTCGACGGCATTGTGCAGCACGTTGATCAGCAGCTGCTCGAGCTGATCGGGATCGGCGCGAATCGTGAGATCCGGTCCGCCGTCGATGCCGATTGGCAGGCGCGTCTCGACGCCGGCGACGCGGCGGACGAGCGCCGTCAGGTTGACGCTCTCCAGACGCGGGGCCGGCAGCTTCGCGAGCCGCGCGTAAGCGGTGGTGAAGCGGCTGAGCGAATCCGATCGCGCGGCGATTACCGCGAGACCGCGGCGGAGATCGTCGTTCCAGTCGTCCGGCATCCGGTCGCGCGCGAGCATCGACTCGAGGCTTCCGGCGATCGATTTGATCGGCGCGAGCGAATTGTTGATCTCATGGCCGATCACGCGAATCAGCCGCTGCCAGGCCTGGCGCTCCTCGTCGCGGAGGGGTCGGCTGACGTCGGCGAGCACGAGCAGCTGATGCGGGCGCCCTTCCTGGCGGAACGTCGTGCGCCGCACTTCCCAGCGTCCTGAGCCGCCGGGGAACGCGACCTCTTCGATGCGCGGCGACACACCGTCGAGGCACGACGCGAGGCCGAGGGTGCCGGCCGTGCGTCCGAGCAGCTGCTCCGCCGACTGCGCCAGCAATCGCTCGCCGGCGCGGTTCACGAGCCGCAGCGTGCGTCCGCCGTCGAATGTGAATACGGCGACGTCGATCTCCACCATGACGGTGCGCAGCAGCGCCCCCGCCTCGAGCGCTCCGAGCCGCTGATCGTGCAGCGTGGCGGCGAGGACGTTGACTTCCATCATGACGGCGCCGAGCGGGTCGTCGGTCGGCGCGCCATGGCCCGCCGCGCCGCGCGCGCGGATCGAGAAGTCGCTCTCGCGCAGCGCCGCGAGCAGATTCGACAGCGTCTGCAGCGGCAGCACGACGCGGTTGCGCACGCTGAACGAGCACCCGGCCCAGACGCCGACGATGAAGACGGTGAGCGTCCACTGGACTTTCGGCGTGTGGTCGCCGCTCCAAAGAAAAATCAACGCGACGAGCGCCGCCGGCAGACCGGCCGTCAGCGCGAGCAGGAGGATGCGTTGATCGAAGCGCAAACGCGAACGGGGCGGCGAGGAGATCGAGTCGAGGACGGACGGCGAGTCTTCAGGCAATTTACAATTAGAGATTAGGAATTAGAAGGGTCTCAATTCCAATTCTCAATGCCTAATTCAATGCCTAATTCCCGATTGTAAATTCTTCAGAGTCCGTAGCGCTGGAGGCGGCGATACAACGCGCTGCGGCTCAGGCCGAGCGCTTTGGCCGCCTGGCTGACGTTGCCGTCGAAGCGCGCCATCGCCTTCTTGATCAGGAACCCTTCGACCTCTTCCAAGCTCATGTCTTCCACGCGCGAGGTCTGATCGCGATCGGTGCGCAGGCCCAGTTCGCCGAAGCGGATGATGGGCCCCTGCGCCATCAGCACACCGCGCTCGACGGCGTGGTCGAGCTCGCGGATGTTGCCCGGCCAGGGATGGTCGAGCAGCGCCTGCATCGCGTGCGGCTCGAAGCCGGTCAGGCTCTTGCGGTAGCGCTGCGCGTGCTGCTTGAGAAAATGCGAGGCGAGCGCGGGAATGTCCTCCCGTCGATCGCGCAGCGCGGGCAGGCGGATCTCGATCGTGTTCAAGCGAAAGAGCAGATCCTGCCGGAAGCGCCCGCTGGCGACCTCGTCGGCAAGGTTCGCGTTGGTGGCGGACACGATGCGCACGCTGACTTGCCGCGTGCGCGACGACCCGACGCGCTCGAAATCCCCGGTCTCGAGCACGCGCAGCAGCTTGGGCTGCAAGTTCAGCGGCACGTTCGCGATCTCGTCGAGGAACAAGGTGCCGCCATCGGCGAGCTCGAACCGGCCGACGCGATCGCTCTTCGCGTCGGTGAACGCGCCCTTCACGTGGCCGAACAGCTCGCTCTCGAACACGCCTTCCGACAGACCGCCGGCGTTGACCGTGACCAGCCCCTTGCCCGCACGCCCGGACACGGCATGAATCGCCTGCGCGACGGTGCCTTTGCCGGTACCGTTCTCGCCGCTGATCAGCACGTTGGCTTCCGATGGGCCGACGCGGTGAATCAGCTCGAGCACCGGACGCATCGATGCCGCTTCGGCGATCAGCATCGGACGCGCGTCGGGTTTCAGGGATCGGTTCTCGGCTTCGAGCCGCTGCTGGCGCCGCAGCGCACGGGCGAGCTCGACCTGCGTGCGCAGAATCGTCAACAGCCGCGCGTTCTCCCACGGCTTCTGAACGAAATCGCGCGCGCCGCGGCGCATCGCCTCGACCGCGACCTCGACGCTACCCCACGCCGTCATCACGACAATCGGCAGCGTGGCGTCGTGATGCCGCAGCTGCGAAATGAGGTCGAGCCCTTCTTGCCCCGACGTGGTATCGCGCGCGTAATTGAGATCCATTAGCACGGCGTCGAACTCGTCGGCATCGATCGCGTCGAGAATCGCCGCCGGCGATCCAGCCGATTCGATCCGGTAGCCCTCGCCTTTCAGCAGGAGGCGCAGCGCCTCGAGGACGTCCGCCTGATCGTCGGCGATCAAGATGCGCGGCAGCGCGGCGTCGGGTCGCGCGGCCGGACCATCTGGTCGATCAATCATGGTATCAACGGGCCAGCGCTGTGCAATTGCCACGGGAGATCTCCACCAAGACTGCGATGCCGCTTTAGACGTTGTGAGGCGGCGTTTGGTTTCTAATCCTCGGCCACCCACCCATCGCGAAGTTGAATGATTCGCGTTCCGAACGACGCGTTCACTTCCGAATGCGTCACCTGGACGATCGTCGCACCCGCCTCGTTCAGCGATCGGAACAGCTCCATGATCTCTTTGCCTTGCGCCGAGTGGAGGTTACCGGTCGGCTCGTCGGCGAGAATCACCTGCGGGTTCGCGATCACCGCGCGCGCCACACCCACCAGCTGCTGTTGTCCGCCGGACAACTGGTTGGGATACAAATCCTTCTTCCCGACAATCGAGAACCGATCGAGAATATCGGCGACCATGCTCTGCCGGTCCTTGCGGCTGACGTTTCGGTACGACAGCGGAATCTCCAGATTCTCATACACCGTAAGGTTGTCGAGCAGGTGATAACTCTGGAAGACGAAACCGATGTGCTTCTTGTGGAGTTCGGCTCGCTGTTTCGGGTTCAGACGGTGGACCGGCTGGTCCATGAAGTAGTACTCGCCCGACCACGCACTGTCGTGCATCCCGAGAATATGCAGCAGCGTCGATTTGCCGGCGCCCGACGGCCCCATGATCGAGACGAACTCGCCTTCCTTGATGTCCACGTTCACGCGGCGGAGCACATACGTGCGCCCGACACCGTGGGGATACGACTTTTCGACGTTACGCAGCGTTATCAGCATCAGTCAGTCCTCAGCGCCGTCATGGGATCGACCCGTGTGGCGCGTCGCGCGGGAAAATATGCGGCGGCGCACACGACGCCAGCCAGCGTCCCGCAGACGCCGCCGAATGTGGCCGGATCGGCCGCGCCGACCTCGAACAGCAGCGAGTGCAGCACGCGCGTCGACGCCAACGCCCCGGCAAGGCCGACGCCCATGCCAATCGCTCCCAGCCCCAGCGCCTGAGACGCGATCAACGATCGTACATCGTGCCGCTGCGCACCGAGCGCCATGCGGATGCCGATCTCGCGCTGCCGCTGCGCCACGTGATGCGACATGATCCCGTAGAGCCCGAACCCGGCGAGCAGCAGCGCCAGCACCGCGAAGCTGCCGATGAGCGACGCCGTGAACCGCGACGTCGCCGTCGCGCGGTCCACATACGTCGTCAGCAGCTTCACCTCTGGGGGCGCCAGCATCGGATCGATCGCCGGCGCGGCCGCGCGCAGCGCGCTCGACACGCCAGCTACGTCGCCTGACGTCCGCACGATCGCCGACATGAACGGCCACGGCGTTTGCGGGAACGGCGCGTACACCGCTCCGATCGCCGGCTCCACGAGCGTCGATCCCTTGACGTCGGCGACGACGCCGACGACTTCGCGCCAGCCGCTCTTGTTGTAATTGATCTTCACGCGCTTGCCGATCGCGCTCTCGCCCGGCCAGAACCGGCGCGCAATCGCCGCGCTGACAATGGCGACGTTGGGCGACGTTTCGACGTCGCGGTCACGGAACACGCGCCCCTGCAGCACGTGGATGCGCATCGCGGTGAAGTAATCGGGGCTGACGGCGAAGAAACGCGGGCTCGTCTGCGCGTGGACCTGATCGTCGTCGCGCCCCTCGACGGCGAAACCGACGCCGATGCTGCTGCCAGACAGCGGCAGCGTCGTCGCGATGCCCGAGGCCGTGACGCCGGGGATGGCCCGGATCCGATCGAGCAGCTGATGATAGAACGTAGTATCGGCCTGCCGTTCGGCGTACCTCGCTTGCGGCAGCAACAGATCGATCGTGGCGGCATGGTCGGCGGCAAAACCGGGATCGACCTGCTGCAGATGGAGCAGGCTGCGCACGAGGAGCCCCGCGCCCGCCAGCAGCACGAACGAGAGCGCGATCTCGGCCACGATGAGCGTCTGGCGCAGACGTCCGCCGCGTCCGCTGCTCGAGCCGCGTCCTTCATCCTTCAACGACTCGCCCGCGTCTGTGCGCGAGACCTGCAGCGCCGGTACGATGCCGAACACGATCGCGGTCGTCACCGAGATGCCGACCGCGAAGACGAGGACGGCTGCGTCCAGATGCACGCCGTGTAGACGCGGAATATCCACCGGGCTGAATGCGATCAGCGCGCTTTCGCACCACGACGCGAGCAACAGACCGGCGCCGCCGCCGACGATCGCGAGCGCGGCGGCTTCAGTCAGCAACTGGCGGACCAGGCGTCCGCGGCTGGCGCCGAGCGCCGTGCGAATCGCCATCTCGCGGCGGCGCGCCGTGCCGCGCGCCAGCAGGAGATTCGCCACGTTCGCGCACGCGATCAGCAGCACGAGACCGACGGTCGCGAAGAGCACGAACAGCCCCGCCTGATAGTCGTGCACGATTACGTGCCGCAGTGGCACGACGCCGGCGGTGCGGTCGTGGTTCGAGTCGGGATATTGCGCAGCCAGACCCGCGGCGATCGTCGCGAGTTCGGCGTTCGCTTGCGAAATGGTCGCGCCTGGGCGAATGTGCCCGACGCCGCGCATGAACGACGCGCCGCGTTGGTCGGCGAACTGCGCTGTCAAGCCGAGCGCGTATGTCGGGAGCCAGGCTTGCACCGTCTCGGCGTCGAACGGAAACTCGAACGAGGCCGGCATGACGCCGACGATGGTCGCCGGCTGGCCGTCCAGCGCCACCGTGCGGCCGATGACCGTGTCGGCGCGGCCGAACCGCCGCGCCCACAGCGATTCGCCGATCACCATGTATCGCGCGCCGCCCTTCACGTCGTCCGCGGCGGTCAGCCAGCGGCCGCGCAGCGGCGCCACACCGAGCGCCTCGAAGAAATCTCCCGCGACGGCCGCCACCGGCAGCGCCTCGGCTTCACCCATGCCGGTGAGTGTCGCCGCGTTTTCCGCGTAGGCGGCGACGTGGTCGATTGTCTTCGCCTGCCGCGCCCAGTCTCGAACGTCTTGATAGGAAATGCCGTCCGGCTCGCCGCGCGTTGCGGTCTGCAGCGCGATCAGCCGTGACGGATCGCCGAACGGCAGCGGCTTGAACAGCACGCCGTCCACGATCGTGAAGATCGCCGTCGTCGCCCCGATGCCGAGCGCCAGAACGACGACGATGAGCGCCGTGAAACCCGGTGCCTTGAAGAGAAAACGGAATGCCTGGCGGAGGTCGCTCAACATCATGGCTAAGGTCTAATCGCTGATGGTCATGGTCTCTGGCGGTCCATCGAGCCGTTGCCATTAGCCATCAGCCCTCAGCCATGGCAAGAATCGTTATTCCGTGATCGCCATTTCCATCCGCTCCTCGACGACGCGTCCGTCGAAGAGATGAATGCTGCGGTCGGCGTGACGCGCGTAGCGGGGATCGTGCGTGACCATGCAGATGGTGGCGCCGGCGCGATGCAGTTCGCGGAGGAGGTCCATCACGGCTTCGCCGCTGCGCGAATCGAGGTTGCCGGTGGGCTCGTCGGCGAGGAGCATGAGCGGCTCGCCCGCGACGGCTCGCGCGACGGCGACGCGCTGCTGTTGACCGCCCGAGAGCTGACTGGGCAGATGCTTCGCGCGATGCGCCATGCCGACCCGTTCGAGCGCTGCCTCGGCACGCTGCTTGCGCTCGGCCGCCTTCATGCCGCGATAGGTGAGCGGCAGCTCGACGTTCTCGAACACGGTGAGATCGCCGATCAGATTGAAGCTCTGAAAGATGAATCCGATCTCGCGATTGCGCACCCGGGCGCGCTCGGACGCGGGGAGCTCGGCGACCGGCCGGTTGTTGAGGAGATACTGTCCTTCGGTGGGGGAGTCGAGCAATCCGAGAATCGAGAGCAACGTGGACTTTCCGCAGCCCGATGGCCCGGCGATCGCGACGTACTCGCCCTTGCCGATCTCCATGTGGATGCCGGCGAGCGCGTGCGTCTCGACTTCGTCGGTAAAGAATACTTTCGTGACGCCGTCCAGCTTGATGATCGGCTGCAGTCCGTTCTCGGCCATCTCGATCTCCTCGTGGGAGCCGACCTGTCTGTCGGCCCGATTGTGGCGGACCCGGAGGTCCGCGGCTACTTCAGCCTGATGCGATCGAACGCGTCGTAAGCCGACATGTCGGACAGGATCACCTGGTCGCCGACCTTCAAACCGGACAGCACTTCAACCGTGTTGACCGAGCTGACTCCGAGCTTCACTTGCGTGCGCTCCGCCGTCGTGCCGTCGGGCGAGATCTTGAACAGCCCCACGACGCTCTGCTCCTGCCCGAACGCCGGCCGTCCCATGTAGAGCACGTCGTTCAGGCGTTCGAGCTCGATCGTACCGTCGACGCTCAGGTCGGGCACCGCGCCCTTCGGCAACTCGGCGGGCAGTGACACGTCCACGGTGCGCGTACCGTTGATGACCGACGGATCGATGCGCGCCACTTTGCCTTCGACGATGCCGTTGCGTGTGTCGATCGAGGCGGGCTGGCCGAGCTGAATGTCCTTGGCTTGCGTTTCGGCGATCTTGATTTCCGCTTTCAGGTGGGCCGGATTCGCGACGCGCGCGAGGTTGGTGCCCGGCGCCACCTGCTGGCCGACTTCGACCGGCACCAGCTGCAGCATCCCGTCGAGGCCCGCGCGCACTTTCAATTCGTCTTTCTGCTGCTTCTTGAGCTGCAGCACCGCGCGCGCCTGATCGACGGCCGACTGCTGCACGGCAATCTGTTCGCGCGTCGAGTCGACCTTGGTGGCGAGTTGATCCTTGGCGATTTGGCTGCGAACGCCGAGCTGCTCAGCGTCGACCTCCGACTGTTTCAGCACCAGGTCCGACACCAATTGATCCTTGGCCAGCGCTTCGTTCATTTGCGCCTGCATCTTGGCCTTGCTGTAGTCGCCCTCGATGCTCGCGGCCGCGGCCTTGGTGGCGAGCAGATCGTTCTGCAGCTGCACCCTGAGATTGGCGAGACCAGCTTCGGCAGCTTGCAGTTTCAACTGCGCGTCCACGAGTTCCTGTTCCAGCTGCGGGTTGCTCAATTCCAGGATCACGCTGTCGGCCTTCACGGCGGTGCCGGGGCGCAGCACGATCTTGTCGACCCGCGCTTGCGTCGTCGCCGGTACCCACTGGATGTCCTCGGGCGTGAGCGTGCCGAGCCCGCGGACTTGACGCACCATCGGACCGCGTTTGACCGTGTCGGGCCAGATGACCGCACGTTCGACCGTCGGCGCGGCCGGCTTCAGCTTCGAAAGCCCCACGCTCACGAGCACGACGGCCAGCAGACCGACGCCGGCATAGATGCCCTGGCGGATCCGTTTCTGTTTTGCGTTCGACGGGCGGGCAATATCCATGGTTGTTTTCTGCTTAGACGGAAGAGAACTCGAAAACGATCAGCGCTTCTCAAAGGCAAACGCCGGACCACCGGATACGAGCTGGATAAGTGATTATACATAAACGACTTATTTGCCCTTCGCTTTTCGTGGTCGGCGCTGGAGAGTGTCCGCTTGTGGGACGACGCGGTCCCACTGCCGAGCGAAATCGGGCCGTCGCCCTTTTCCGAGCTGAAACGGAAGGTCGTACCCCTTTTCGGGTTCAGCCGCGGCTGAGGACGGCGAGAAACGCGGTCACGATCTCGGGATCGAATTGCGCGGGGCAGCAGCGAAGGATCTCGGATACGGCATCGGCTGAGTGGAGCCGGACGCGGTACTCCCGATCGTGGGTCATGGCGTCGTAGGCGTCGGCAATCGCGAGGATGCGGCTGGCGAGCGGGATCGCATGGCCGGCCAGCTTGCGCGGATATCCCTCGCCGCCGAACCATTCGTGCGACGCGAAGACGATAGGCGCGACATCGCGAAGCGTCCGCGTGCGCGCGAGGATCTTCGCCCCTGCGTCGACATGCTTGCGCATGATCGCGTCCTCGCCCGGAGCCAGCCGCGACGGCTTCGTCAATAGCGCCATCGGAATCGCGAGCTTGCCGATGTCGTGAAACCGACCGGCGACTTCGAGGACGCCCGCCAGCCGCCCGGCATCGGCGGCGCCGATTTCGCGCGCGATCTTGCCCGCGGTGACCGCGACCCGTTCGCTGTGGTCGGCGACGTCGGGCGCGCGCTCGCGCGACATCGCCAGCAAGGTCTCGCTCTCGTCGCGCTCATCCGCGCTGTGCCGCGCCAGGTCGGTGCACAAATCGCCGATCCGCTGCTCCAACTCGGTGGACAGCAGCTCGTGCCACCGCTGTTCGTCCAGCACCTGCTCGCGCCACCGGCGGCTGCGTTCGATCGCCAGCGCGAAGCGATCCCGCTGAAACGGCTTGATCAACAAGTCGGCGATCGGCTGCGCGGCCTCGTCGTCTCCCAGCAGCGCCGTGTAGGCGGTGGCGAGGACGACCGCCGTCTGGGGATGATCGCGGCGCAATTGACTCGTGAGCCACAGGCCGTCGTGTCCCGGCAGCATGACGTCGATGACCGCGAGGTCGTAGGGTTGCGTCCGCAGCGCCGCGAGCGCCTCGTACGCGTTGGCCGCCGTGTCCGGCTGGAGGCCGAGGGCACGCACCCAGCGAGCCATCAAATCGCGAATCGCCGGCTCGTCATCGACGATCAGAACGGAGGTCAGTGCGGTCATGGGAGGCGTGCACATCGTGGCACGGAATGCAGGGCAAGATGATTGCCACGTGAGATGGCGCCGATATTGTGGGCGGCCGCGGCGCAGCATATGCTAGCGTGTGCGCAGCCGCACACTCGCGCACACTCCGTGCGCATACGCACAGCGGAGCGGGGATACGGCGCGGTCGACGATGTCGGTTCACAAGAGTCCAGTCGCGCGCCCCTTGCTCCTCGTCGTGGACGATGAGGCGCCGGTGCTGCGCGTCATCGAACGGCTGGCCGGCAAGGCGGGCTTCGACGTCGTCACCTGCGCGAGCGGGTCCGACGCGATGCGCGCGCTCATGCGAAAGCCGGCCGACCTGGCGATGATCGATCTGCGGATGCCCGACGTGAACGGCCTCGATCTGCTGCGGCAGATTCGCAGCTCGGTGCCGAGCTGCGAGGTGATTCTGATGACCGCGTACGCCGCCGTCGACAGCGCGGTCGAGGCCATCAAGCTCGGGGCGCGCGAGTATCTGACCAAGCCCTTCGACTTCGATCGGCTGCGCCAGGTGCTCGGCGACACGCGCGTGGAGCTCGAGCGGCGGGCGCAGGTGATCGCGCTCGAGAGCGAGATGGCGCGGCAGCTGGAATTCTGCGGCATGCTCGGGCGCTCGCCCGGGATGCAGGAAGTGTTCAGCCTGATCCAACGGCTGGCGCCGCACGCGAAGATCGTGCTGGTCACGGGAGACACGGGAACGGGCAAGGAACTCGCCGCCCGCGCGTTCCATCAGGTCGGCGCCCGCCGCAGTGGTCCGTTCGTCACGATCAATTGTTCGGCGGTTGTCGACACCCTGTTCGAGAGCGAGCTGTTCGGCCACGTGCGCGGCGCCTTCACCGGCGCGGTGGAATCGAAGCCGGGCGTCTTCGAGACCGCGCATACCGGCACCTTGTTTCTCGACGAAGTGGGCGAGCTGCCGCTGTCCGTGCAGGCGAAGCTGCTGCGCGCGCTCGAGAACGGCGAAGTGCAGCGTGTCGGTTCGCTGCAGCCGCGACGCGTGGACGTCGCCGTGATCGCCGCGACGAACCGCGATCTGCGCGCCGAGGTCGCCGCCGGCCGCTTCCGCGGAGACCTGTTCTATCGCCTCAACGTCGTCGAGGTCGCGCTGCCGCCGCTGCGCGAACGGCGGGAGGACATTCCGTATTTGACGGCGGCGTTCATTCGCGCCTGTTCGAAGCGGATCCGGAAGCCGATCACCGGCCTCACGTCGGCGGCCGAGCGCCTCCTGCTCAACGCGCGCTGGGACGGCAACGTGCGCGAGTTGAAGAACGTGATCGAGCGCGCGTGCATGCTGGTCGAAGGCACCGTGCTCTCCGAGCGGGAGCTGGCGGGCGCCTTCGGTCCGGACGTGCCCGCCTCTCGCGGCACGTGGGCCGCCGAGGCCGGGGGCCGCCGAGCCGCTGAGCCGCCGGCCGCTCTCGGGGACGTCGAGCGCGATCACATCGTCGACGTGCTGCGGCAGGTCAATGGCAACCGGATGGCCGCCGCGAAGCTGCTCGGCATCAGCCGCCGCGCGCTGTACCGGCGGCTGGAGCGCCATCAAATTCACGACGAAGGATCGAGCCGATCGAGGCGGCACGCATAGCATGGACGAGCCGGTGGCATCGATACCCAATCGCTTCGAGTCGGACCACGCCGCCGCTGCGCGCGATTCGCTCGAGCAGCGCTATCGCGATCTGTTCGACGGGGCGCTGGTCGCCATTTACATCTCCACTCCCGATGGACGGCTGCTGGCCTGCAACGCCGCATTTGCGCGGCTGCTGCACTTCACGTCGATTGCGGCGGCCATCGGCACCCACATGGCCGCGCTGTACAGCGATCGATCGGCGCGCGACACGTTCGTGAGCCGGGTGCGCGAGGAGGGCCGGCTGGAGCATCATCGCGCCACACTGCAGCGCCGCGACGGCGTCCTCGTCGACGTGATTGAAACGGTCGTCGGCGCGTTCGACGGGTCCGGCGCGCTGACCGAGCT
>Ga0070660_100001006_pt1 | contig 18929 bp, 22 predicted proteins | sample KBSC33metaG_FD_64670 | JGI IMG/M metagenome (GOLD analysis project Ga0070660, IMG submission 64670) | Corn rhizosphere microbial communities from Kellogg Biological Station, Michigan, USA - KBS C3-3 metaG | ecosystem: Host-associated > Plants > Roots > Rhizosphere > Soil ... | reverse complement strand
CGGTTGAGGCCGCCCCAGCCCAGGCGCGCGAAGCCGAGCCCGCCGCCGACCAGGAACAGGGCGTCCATCGCCGTGCCGATCGTGTCCCCGCTCATCGGGCAAAAGCTCCGTCGATGAGGAAAGCCGCGACCGCGAACACGGCCATCAGCGCGCCAAAGGCGACCTGCCAACGCGCGCCCCGGCGCTTCGCCAGCCGCTCCTCCGGGGTGGCGAACTCGTCGCCGGCAAGCGGGTTCCGGACGTCGCGCCATCCTTGCCGGACCATAGACGCAGCGGCGAAGAGCCAGACGATCGTGCGGGTGACACGCTCCCCGAACAGGGTCCACAGCAGCCACATCCCGGCCAGCATCAGCGCCGTACCGCCGAAGCCGATGAGGACGCCGCGCAAGGTGAGGCCGTCGGGGCCGTAGCCGCCGCCGGGCCGGTAGCCTTCCCCGCGCTCGTAGCCGGCAAGTCCAAGGTCGTCGAAGCGCGTCACCCGCCGTGCCTGCGGCTGAGGATGAAGAGGAGGACCGCCGCGACGATCACCACGCCGACCAAAGTCGCGATGGTGGCGCGGCCGCCGGCGGGGCCGGCCTGGTTGCGGTTGTAGGAGAGCAGGCCGACGACGACGACGAGGACGGCGAGGATCAGGGCGATGGTCGAGCCGTTCACGCCGCCGCCCCCGGTGCGACGGCGGCGAAAGCCGCGGCGAACCCACGGTTCGCGGCGGCTGAAAAGGCAGGGAGGGAAGGCGCGTCACAAGGCGCGGCGGACGCCGGCGCTTGCCTCCCCTCCCCTGCCAGTAACCGTGCCGAAGGGAGCCGGGCACGGTTCTCTCCCCCCGCTCGGGGAGAAATGGATTTCGATGAAAACGGGACTTTCATCGAGAGAAGGGAGCGCATCACTGACACGCCAGACATTCGTCATAGTCGGTGGTGGCGGCGAGCTCGATCTGCTTGAGCTCCGGCGTGTTGTCGGCCTCGACGCCGCCGGCGAAGCCCGCGCGCTGCACCGACTTGGAGCGCAGATAATAGAGGCTTTTGATGCCGAGCTCCCAGGCGCGGTAGTGGAGCATCAGGAGGTCCCACTTGTCGACGTCGGCGGGGATGAACAGGTTCAGCGAGGTCGCCTGGTCGATATAGGGGGTGCGGTCGGCGGCGAGCTCGATCAGCCAGCGCTGGTCGATCTCGAAGCTGGTCTTGAACACGTCCTTCTCCTCGGGCGTGAGGAAATCGAGGTGCTGGACCGAGCCGCCCTGCTCGAGGATCGTCGACCACACGCCTTCCGAGTTCTTGGACTTCTCCTTGAGCAGCTTCTCGAGGTGCGGGTTCTTGATCGACCAGGAGCCCGAGAGCGTCTTGTGGGTGTAGATGTTGGCCGGGATCGGCTCGATGCAGGCCGAGGTGCCGCCGGCGATGATCGAGATGGAGGCGGTCGGCGCGATCGCCATCTTGCAGGAAAAGCGCTCCATCACGCCCATGTCGGCGGCGTCCGGGCACGGCCCGCGCTCGTGGGCGAGCATCATCGAGGCCTCGTCGACCTGGGCGCGGATATGCTTGAAGATCTTCATATTCCAGCTCTTCGCCATCGCCCCTTCGAAGGGCAGGCCGCGCGCCTGGAGGAAGGAGTGGAAGCCCATCACGCCGAGGCCGACCGAGCGCTCGCGCATCGCCGAGTAAGCGGCGCGCTCCATGCCGGGCTCGGCGCGGTCGATATAATCCTGCAGCACGTTGTCGAGGAAGCGCATCACGTCCTCGATGAACATCTTGTCCTTGCTCCACTCGTCCCAGGTCTCGAGGTTCAGCGACGAGAGGCAGCAGACCGCGGTGCGATCCTTGCCGAGATGGTCCTTGCCGGTGGGAAGGGTGATCTCGGAGCACAGGTTCGAGGTCGAAACCTTGAGGCCGAGATCGCGGTGGTGCTTGGGCATCGACCGGTTCACCTGGTCGATGAAGATGATGTAGGGCTCGCCGGTGGCGAGGCGGGTCTCCACCAGCTTCTGGAAGAGCGAGCGGGCGTCGACGGTGGCGCGCTCGGTGCCGTCCTTGGGCGAGCGCAGGATCCACTCGGTGCCGTCGCGCACCGCCTCCATGAAGGCGTCGGAGACGAGCACGCCGTGGTGGAGATTGAGCGCCTTGCGGTTGAAGTCGCCCGACGGCTTCCTGATCTCGAGGAACTCCTCGATCTCCGGGTGGGAGATGTCGAGATAGACGGCGGCCGAGCCGCGGCGCAGCGAACCTTGGCTGATCGCCAGCGTCAGCGAATCCATCACCCGCACGAACGGGATGATGCCGCTGGTCTTGCCATTGAGGCCCACCGCCTCGCCGATGCCGCGGACATTGCCCCAATAGGTGCCGATGCCGCCGCCGCGCGAGGCGAGCCAGACATTCTCGTTCCAGGTGTTGACGATGCCGTCGAGGCTGTCGGCGACCGAGTTCAGATAGCAGCTGATCGGCAGCCCGCGGCCGGTGCCGCCGTTCGAGAGCACCGGCGTCGCCGGCATGAACCACAGCTTCGAGATATAATCGTAGAGACGCTGGGCGTGCGGCTGGTCGTCGGCATAAGCCGAGGCGACGCGCGCAAACAGGTCCTGGTAGCGCTCGCCCGGCAGCAGGTAGCGATCGTCGAGCGTGTCCTTGCCGAAATCCGTGAGCAACGAATCGCGGCTGCGGTCGACCTCGACCGCGAAGGCCTGCGGCGCGACCGACTTCGAATCGACGGGCGCCGCCTTGGCGCGCGCGGGCTTCGCGGCGCCTTCATCAGTGGCCGGGGCCGGCCCCTCGACCTTGCTCGGGACAGGCTTGTTCGCCGCTTCGGCGGGGGCGTGGCTCACGTCGCTCGATCCCACTTCATGGCTGCCAGACAGATCCATCATCCTACCCCTTGTTCTTAATCCGTTCCAGCCGGAATTAACCCGACCTTAAGCGCTTTCAAAGGGGGGCGGGGCGCTCATTTCGCCTTGTCCCCGATATCCACAGGACATGGCTTCTCCGCCTCCGCACCGATATGGGGTGCGCAGCGGGCGCTCACAACCTCTAGCGTCGCCCCCTTGGCAGCGCCACAAGCCATAGTGCCTCAACCCGAGTCCGACGCCAAGACGGTAAATGATTTATCCACCGTTTTTCGTGCGATCGCGAGGTGGAGAAGACGGCATCGAAGGGCGCAGGCCTGCTTGGCTTCCCGGCCGAAATGGCCAAGGCTGCTGCGATGCGCATACGCCCCTTCCGACCCGAGGACGCTTCCGCGCTCGCCGACATCTTCCACGCCGCCGTGCACGGCATCGCCGCGCGCTATTATACGCCGGAGCAGGTCCATGCCTGGTCGGGTGCGCCGGTCGACCCTGCACGCTTCGCGGCGCGCGCGGCGGACGGGCGGGTGCTGCTCGTCGCGACCGACGCGAAAGGGCGGCCGGTGGCCTACGGCGACGTCGAGCCGGACGGCCATATCGACCATCTCTTCTGCGCGCCCGACCATGCGGGGAAAGGTGTGACCGCCATGCTCTACGCAGCGATCGAGGCGGCGGCGCGGGAGCGGGGCATCGGACGTCTCCATGTCGAGGCGAGTGAGCCGGCGCGGCGATTCTTCCTGAAGCACGGCTTTGCCGAGCTCCACCGGCGGGACTTCGCGATCGGCGGCGTCTCGATCCACAATTACGCGATGGAAAAAAGGCTCGAGGGCCGCTGAGCCGCGCCGCGAACCGGACGGCCGCTCGCGCGTTGTGACGGCACGAGCTTTCGTTTTCCGGAGTGCAAGCCATGCCAGTAACCGCGTCCCCCTCCCCCCGCCGCCGCTTCGGCCGCGGCGCCCGCCTCCTCGCTTTCGCGCTCGCCGGCGCGCTCGCCGCCTGCGCGACGCCGACCCCCTACCAGCCGCTCGGCGCGCCGGGGAACCGCGTCTCCGGCGGCTTCGCCGACCAGCAGATCGAGGCGAACCGCTTCCGCGTCATGTTCGCGGGCAATGAGATGACCAGCCGGCCGACGGTGGAGACCTACCTCCTCTACCGCGCCGCCCAGCTGACCGTGCAGCAGGGCTATGACTGGTTCGTCACCGACGACCGCCAGACCGACCGGCACACGAACACCTATGTCGACCGGCCGTTCGGCGGACCGTTCCGCGGCTGGGGCGGCTATTGGGGGCCGCGCTGGCGCTATTACGGCCGCGGCTTCGGCTGGCGCAGCTGGGATCCCTGGTTCGGCGACCCCTTCTGGGGCGACACGATGGATGTCCGCACCGTCGATCGCTACGAGGCCTCGGCCGAGATCGTGATGGGACGCGGCCCCAAGCCGGCCGACAATCCCCGCGCCTTCGACGCCCGCGACGTGCTCAATCGCCTCGGCCCGAGCATCGTGCTACCCCGCTAGCTCCTGGAGCTGGCGGGAGGGGACGGATGTCGGAAGCGAATGTGGCCGTGGTGCGCGGCCTCTACGAAGCGTTCGCGCGCGGCGACATTCCGGCGGTGCTCGGGGCGATGAGCCCCGACATCGTCTGGAACGAGGCGGAGAATTTCATCTACGCCGACGGGAACCCGTATCGCGGCCCGGAAGCGGTGTTGGCCGGCGTCTTCGCCCGCCTCGGCGGCGAATGGGACGGCTTCGCGGCGAAGCCGGAGGAATATCTCGATGCCGGCGACACGGTGGTGGCGCTGGGCCGCTACGCCGGCACATACAAGGCGACGGGGCGCGCGCTCGACGCCTGGATGGCGCACGTCTGGCGGCTGGAGGACGGGCGCGCGGTCGAATTCCGCCAGCTCGTCGACACCCTCGCCGCCGCGCGCGTCACGGGAACGGCCTCGACGGAGTGAGCCGCGGGTGAACGGGGTGTTGTTTGCCATTCATGCAACGCCCTGGTTTCCCACACGTTTTCACGGGGTTCGTTTCCTCCGCAGGAGAATGTGTATGCGTATCCTCGTTCCCGCCGCGCTGGCCGCCGCCGCCGCGGCCGTGCTTCCGGTCATGCCCGCGTCCGCCGCGCAGTGCAGCTGCCGCGTCGTCCACCGCGCCTCCTACGCGCCGCTCCGCCACCATGCCGTCCGCCGAGTTGCCTATGTGCGGCCGGTGGTGCGCCGCGTCGTCTACCGGCCGCGCATCGTCGAGGTGGTGCGGCCGGTCTATCGGCCGGTCGTCTACCATCCGATCTACCGCCCGGTGCGCCGCGTGTTCGTCGAGCCGGCGTGGCGGCCGCGGCCGGTCTTCTACCATGCCCGCTTCGCGCCGCGGCCCTGGCACCATCGCTGGGAAGAAAGGCGCTGGGAGGGCCGGCGCTTCGGCGACGGCGGCGGCTTCCACCGCGGCTACGGCTGGCGCTAAAGGCTGACGGGGCGGCGCGGAGCCGCCGCGCCGCCCCGGAGTCCCCATGCGCATTCTCGACGTCGAACCCGCCGCCCCATCCGAAGCCGCCGGCCTGACGCCGCACCTCGCGGAAGGCGAGCGCGTCGATGCCGCCTTCGTCTCCGCGACCGGTACCGTGCTGTTCACCGCCCTTCGCATCCTGCTCGTAACCCGCGAGCATCTGCTCGAGGCGAGGACCGAGACCACGTCCTGGCCGTATCGCGAGGTGCGCCACTTCGCCGTGCAGGAGATCGCCGACGGCCGCGCGTCGCTGCGCATCTGGCTCGGGGACGAAGCGCAGCCCCTCCACCTGCGCGCCCACCCCGGCGTCGATCTCGGCCCCGTCCAGCGGATGCTTGCGGCGCGGCTAGGCTAGGCTCCCCCGTCGCCCTGCATCTTCCTGCGCAGGCTGAGGGGACGCATGTCGGTCCAGACTTCCTCGATCCAGGCGAGCACTTCGGCCTTCGTCCCCTGCTTGCCCGCAAGCTTCCAGCCGAGCGGAAGCTCGCGCCCGGCCGGCCAAATCGAATATTGCTCCTCGTCGTTCACCACCGCCTCGTAGAGGGTGGTGTCCTCCCGCTCGTCGCTCATAAGCCTCTCCTCGTCCCACGCAGCGCCTGACATGCCTCAATCGCGGTCCGGAGGCGAAGAAACTCCGCGGCGCCGCGGTCGTTCTTCATGCAACCGCATTTTGCACGAAGGAAATCTTGCGATGAAGACTCTCGTCCTTTCCGCCGCCGCGCTTGCCGCGATGATCCCCGCCGCCCCGGCCGCCGCCGATCCGCCGTCTTGGGCGCCGGCCTATGGCCGCCGCGCCCACGACGCCTACAACAACGGCTATTACAACCAGGGCTACAATAACGGCTATTATGCGCAGGGCTATGACGGCCCCGTCTGGCGCGGGCGCAACGGCCGCTATTATTGCCGCCGCTCGAACGGCACGACCGGCCTCCTCGTCGGCGGCGCCGCCGGCGCGCTGATCGGCCGCTCGATCGACGGCGGGCGCGACCGCACCGCCGGCACGCTGATCGGCGGCGTCGCGGGCGCACTCCTCGGCCGCGAGGTGCAGAGGAGCTCGTCGAGCCGCTGCCGCTGACGCGCCACGGGACCCTAGCGGGCGGGCGGCTTCGGCCGCCCGTTTTGCGTTCGGCTTTGATGAACGGGAGACTTCGTTCCGGTAGCCGCACGTTCAGCGGCGATGGCGTAGAGAGCGAGTCGTAGCGGAAGGGCCGCGTACCTGCCCTCCCGCCCGAGTGAAGGAGAGAAGCCATGCGTCGAATCATCCTTGCCACCCTTGCCGTCGCCGCCGCCGCCACGGGCGCCACCGCGGCCGACGCGCAGTACGGCCGCCCCGGCTACGGCTACGACCGCGGCGACGCGATCTGCCGCCGCGAGGCGAGCCGCGCCTGGAACCGTCGCGAGGCGGACCGCATCTATCGCCACTGCGTGCGCGAGATGCGCAACCGCTGGCGGCACGAGCATCGTTACGACCGTCGCGGCTGGTAAGCTGCACGCGGGACCGGCGCCGCGCGTGAAGTAAGCGGCGCCGGTTCACCGGCCCTTGGACGGGCATGCGCGCGCCGCTAGAGGCCGCGCATGCCCGACTCCATCACGCCCGCTATCGTCGCCGAGCACGGCCTCTCGCCGGAGGAATATGAGCGGGTGCTGCACGCGCTGGGGCGCGAGCCGAACCTGACCGAGCTCGGCATATTCTCGGTGATGTGGTCGGAGCATTGCTCCTACAAGTCGTCGCGTGTTCACCTCAAGAAGCTGCCGACGACGGCGCCGTGGGTAATCTGCGGGCCGGGCGAGAATGCCGGCGTCATCGACATCGGCGAGGGTCCGAACGGAACCAGGCTCGCCGCCATCTTCAAGATGGAGAGCCACAACCACCCCTCCTATATCGAACCCTACCAGGGCGCCGCGACCGGCGTCGGCGGCATCCTGCGCGACGTCTTCACCATGGGCGCGCGCCCGGTAGCGAACCTGAATGCGCTGCGCTTCGGGCGGCCGGACCACCCGAAGATGCGGCACCTCATCGCCGGCGTCGTCGCAGGGATCGGCGGCTACGGCAATTGCGTGGGGGTGCCGACGGTCGGGGGCGAGGTGAACTTCCACCCCGCCTATGACGGCAACATCCTCGTCAACGCGATGACTGTAGGCGTCGCCGAGCAGGACAAGATCTTCTATTCGGCCGCCGCCGGGGTCGGGAACCCGGTCGTCTATGTCGGCTCGAAAACCGGCCGCGACGGCATTCACGGCGCGACCATGGCGTCGGCCGACTTCTCTGAGGACAGCGAGGAGAAAAGGCCGACAGTGCAGGTCGGCGACCCGTTCACCGAGAAATTGCTGATCGAGGCCTGTCTCGAGCTGATGGCCTCGGACGCGATCGTCGCCATCCAGGACATGGGCGCGGCCGGGCTCACCTCGTCGAGCGTCGAGATGGCGTCGAAGGGCGGCGTCGGCCTTGAGCTGGACATGAACGCGGTCCCGTGCCGCGAAGACGGAATGACGCCCTATGAGATGATGCTCTCGGAGAGCCAGGAGCGGATGCTGATGGTGCTGAAGCCCGGCCGCGAGGCCGAGGCGGAGGCGATCTTCCGCAAGTGGGAGCTGGATTTCGCCGTGATCGGCCGCGTCACCGACACCGGGCACCTGGTGCTGAAGTGGAACGGCGAGAGGGTCGCGAACATCCCGCTCGCCCCGCTCGCCGACGACGCGCCCTGCTATGACCGGCCCTGGGTGGAAACACCCAAGCCGGCGCCCCTCGCCGACGTGCCGGAGAGCACGGACATCGCCGCCGACCTCCTCAAGCTGATGGCCTCCCCGGACCTCGCCTCGCGCCGCTGGATCTGGGAGCAATACGACCACATGGTCGGTGCCGACACCGTCCAGCGACCCGGGGGCGACGCGGCGGTGGTGCGCGTCCACGGCACCGGCAAGGCGCTCGCCATCACCACCGACGTGACCCCGCGCTATTGCTATGCCGACCCCTACGAAGGCGGGAAGCAGGCCATCGCCGAGGCCTATCGCAACCTCTGCGCCGTCGGCGCGCGGCCGCTCGCCGCCACCGACTGCCTCAATTTCGGCAACCCGCAAAGGCCGGAGATCATGGGACAGCTCGTGGGCTGCATCGAAGGCATGGCGGAGGCCTGCCGCGCCCTCGACTTCCCGATCGTCTCTGGCAACGTCTCCCTCTACAACGAGACGAAGAACGAGGACGGCACCGGCAGCGCCATCCTGCCGACGCCGGCGATCGGTGGGGTGGGGCTGATCGAGGATTGGCGCAAGTCGGCGACGATTGGCTTCAAGGCAGAGGGGGACGAGATTTTCGTCGTCGGCGGCGGAGAGGGTACGCACTTGGGCCAATCGCTGTGGCTCCGCGAAATTGCCGGCCGCCAGGACGGTCCACCGCCCCGGGTCGACCTGGCACTGGAATGCGCCACCGGCGGCCTCATCCGCGAGGCGATCGCGACGGACGCAGTGCAGGCCGTGCACGACATCTCCGACGGCGGCCTGCTCGTCGCTCTCGCCGAAATGGCACTGGCGGGAGGCATCGGCGCGCGCGTGGAGACCGCGTGGTGGAACGGCGCCGATGCCGCGCGCCTCTTCGGCGAGGATCAAGGGCGCTACCTCGTCGCGACGCGCGACTCCGAATCGTTTGTGGATGCGGCGCGGGCCCGGGGTGTGGAATGCCAGCATATCGGCTGGACCGGGGGCGATGCGTTGCGCGCGCGGCACGATCCAGCCGGCGAAGCGCGGGAGTGGGAAGTCAGCCTCGCCGATCTGCGCCGCGCCCATGAAGGCTTCTTTCCCGCACTGATGGCCGGCGAGCTGACGGTGGCCTGATGGCCGCGGGTTACTCCGTGACGCCGCTGGCGAAGAAGCTGTCGCTCAAGGCGGGGCAGCGGGCGTGGTTCGAGGGGATGCCGGAGGGCGTGCGGGCGGAGATCGGGCCGGAGGCGGTGGGGCTGGAGGTGCTCGCGGATCCGGAGCCGCGTCTCGACGCCGCGCATGTCTTCGTGACGGAGCGGGCGAAGCTGGAAGACGCGATCGCCCGGCTGCTCCCCTTGCTCGCACCGGCCGGGTTCCTCTGGGTCTCGTGGCCGAAGAAGGCCTCGAAGGTGCCGACGGACATCACCGAGGACACGATCCGCGAGGTAGCGCTGCCGACGGGCCTGGTCGACGTCAAGGTTTGCGCGGTGGACGAGACCTGGTCGGGGCTCAAGCTGATGATCCGCAAGGACCGCAGATAGGCTTCATTTCGGCGGCGATTCGTGTCAGCTTCCTCGGCGATGGGGGCGGTGAACGAAAGCGATCGGATCCTGACGCTCGACGTGCTGCGCGGCGTCGCGGTGATGGGCATCTTCTCGGTGAACGTCGTCGCCTTCGCGATGCCGGAGCAGGCCTATTTCAACCCCACGGCCTATGGCGGCACGCACGGAGCGAGCCTGCTCGTCTGGGCGGCGAACTTCATCCTCATCGACGGCAAGATGCGCGGGCTGTTCTCCCTGCTGTTCGGCGCCAGCACCCTGCTCGTCATCCAGCGCGCCGAGGCCGGAGGGCTGCGGCCGGCGTCGGTCCACTACCGGCGGATGCTGTGGCTGATGCTCTTCGGCCTCTGCCACTTCTACCTCATCTGGTACGGCGACATCCTGACGCTCTATGCCGCGGACGGGCTGCTCCTCTACGCCTTCCGCAACCAGCCGGTGCGGCGGCTGCTCTACTGGGCGGCAGGGTTCCTGATACTCGACCTCTTCGTAATGGGCGCGATGGCGTGGAGCTTCCTGGGCCTCGAAGCGGCGGCGCAGGCGCCGCACGCGAGCGCGGCGACGCTCGCCTCCTGGCACGACTTCAGCCACGATTTCGCGCCGCCCGCCGCCGACGCGCTCGCGCGCGACCTTGCCCTCTATCGCGGCTCCTGGCTCGGCATCGTCCGCGACCGGCTCGCCCATGCCGCGACCGACCCGCTGATGCAGGCGGTCTTCGCCTCGCCGGAGACGCTCGGCTACATGCTGCTCGGCATGGCCGGCCTGAAGAGCGGCTTCCTCACCGGCGCCTGGGAGCCGGCACGCTACCGCCGCCTCGCCCTCGCCGGCCTCGCCCTCGGCCTCCCGGGCTATGCCTTGCTTGCCTGGAACGGGTGGCGGAGCGGCTTCTCGACCGGCATCATCTTCCTCGATTTCTTCGCATTGGCGACTCCGTTCCGGCTGCTGATGATGGGCGCGTACGCGGGCCTGATCGTCCTCTTCGCGCGCCGCGCGAGCGCGCTGCGCGACCGGGTCGCCGCCGCAGGGCGTGCCGCCTTCACCAACTATCTCGGCGCGAGCCTCGCAGCGTCGCTGCTGTTCGACGGCTACGGATTGGCGCTGTTCGGCCATCTGACCCGCTGGCAGGCGTGGCTGGTCGCCCCCTGCTTCTGGGCGCTCATGCTGCTCTGGTCGAAGCCGTGGCTGGAGCGGTTCCGCTATGGGCCGTTCGAATGGATCTGGCGTTCGCTTGCACGCTGGTCGCCCCAGCCGATGCGGCGGCCGGCGCCGGTGCCGGTGCTCGCCGCCTAGGCCGGCGCCCGGCGCTGGCGGAGCGGGTTCGCTTCGGCCTCCAGCAGCGCCATCGTGTCGCGGTAGAGCGGGCGCAGCCGCGCGACCTCGGGCACCATGTCCTCGGGCGTCGTGCGCATCTCAACCGCCTGGCGGGCGCGCATCTCGATTTCCTCGGCGAGCCGGCCGAGCGGCTCCGCGCCGAACTGGCGCGCTTCCGATTTCATCGTGTGGGCGGGAAGGACGAGGCCGGCGGCGTCGCCGCGGTGCATCGCCGCCTCGATCCTGTCGACCGCCTTCTCGCCGTCCTCGCGGAAATAGGAGAGGATGCGCGCGAAGCCGGCGCCCAGCTCCGCGCGGGCCCGGCAGAAGGAATCCCAGTCGACCAGCTCGTTCTCGTCCACGGCCCACGTCTAGGCGCGCCGGGTAAAGGAGGCGTTGACGAAGGGCGTCCGAGCGCCCGCGCCTGGCGAGGAACTTAGTCTTTCTTGTCGAACGGGTTTCTCGACGCGCGGGCGGTGAGGCGGACGGGAACGGCGCCGAATCCCAATTCCTTGCGGATGCCGTTGGTAAGGTAGCGCAGATAAGTGTCGGGCAGGTCGTCGAGGCGGTTGCCGAAGAGCACGAAGGCCGGCGGGCGGGTGTTGACCTGGGTGATGTAGCGCAGCTTGATCCGCTTGCCCCCCGGCGCCGGCGGCGGGTTCTTCTCGACGGCCGCTTCGAACCAGCGGTTGAGCTGGCCGGTGGAGACCCGCTTGGACCATGTCTCGCGGATCTCGAAGGCGGCGGCGAGCAGCTGGTCGATGCCCTTGCCCGTCATGCCCGAGACGGTGAGGAGCGGCACGCCACGCGCCTGGCTCAGCCCTTCGTCGAGCGCCGCCTTGATGCCGTTGAACAGGGCGCTGCCGTCCTCGGCGACGTCCCATTTGTTGATCGCGACGATAAGGGCGCGGCCCTCCTGCAGCACGTTGTCGGCGATCCTGAGATCCTGCGCCTCGAGCCCCCGCGTGCCGTCGAGGAGAAGCACGACGACCTCGGCGAAATCGACCGCGCGGCGGGCATCGGCGACAGCCAGCTTCTCGAGCTTGTCCTCGACCTTCGCCTTCTTGCGCATCCCCGCGGTGTCGATCAGCCGCACCGGCCGCGCCGTCCCATCCGGCGCCTGCCATTCCCAATCGATGGCGATCGAGTCCCGGGTAATTCCCGCCTCCGGGCCCGTGATCAGCCGGTCCTGGCGGAGGATGCGGTTGATGAGGGTCGACTTGCCGGCGTTCGGCCGGCCGACGATGGCGAGCTTGAGCGTCGGGTCGCCCTCGCCTTCCTCCTCGTCCTCGCCCTCCTCCCGCTCGATATGGGGGCGCAGCTGCTCGAACAGGTCGACCACGCCCTCGCCATGCTCGGCGCTGAGCGCGATCGGGTCGCCGAAGCCGAGCGCATAGGCCTCCATCAGCCCGCCCTCGCCCGCCCGCCCTTCCGCCTTGTTGGCTGCGAGCACGACGGGGGTCGTCTCGCTCCTCAGCCAGCGGGCGATCTCTTCGTCGAGCGGCATGATGCCGGCGCGGGCGTCGACCAGGAACAAGGCGACGTCCGCCTCGCGCACCGCGGCAACCGTCTGCTGGCGCATGCGACCGGGAAGCGTGTTCGGGTCCTCGTCCTCATAGCCCGCCGTGTCGATCACGCGGAAATCGAGGCCGAGCAGGCTGGCCTCGCCCTCGCGCCGGTCGCGAGTCACGCCCGGGCGATCGTCGACCAGCGCGAGCTTGCGGCCGACGAGCCGGTTGAACAGGGTCGATTTGCCGACATTGGGGCGGCCGACGATGGCGACGGTGGGCAATTTGGCCATAAGGCAAGCTGCCCTGCCCCCTCCACCGGCCCCGGTCAACCGAAGCCGCTATGCCGGCGAGACACGCCCGCCCCCGACGTGCAGGTGCGTCGCGGACGCGGGAAGGCCGGCGAAAAGGGCCGGCTCGGTCCCGGTCATCCAGACCTGGCCGCCGCCCGCGTCTAGCCGGTCGAACAAGGCGGCGCGGCGGCGTGGATCGAGATGGGCGGCGACCTCGTCGAGGAGCAGCACCGGCCGCCGCGCGGATCGCTCCGCGACGAGATCGGCATGGGCGAGCACGATGCCGAGCAGCAGCGCCTTCTGCTCGCCCGTCGAGCAGAGCGCGGCGGGCTGCCCCTTGCCGAGATGGGTAACGACGAGGTCGGTGCGGTGCGGGCCGGCGAGGGTGCGCCCGGCGGCGGCGTCCCGGGCGCGCCCGGAGCGGAGCGCCGTCGCCAGCGCCTGGTCGCCACCCTCCAGGGCGAGGCCGGCACGCGCGAAGGGGCCCTCCGGCGCCCCCGCCAGCCGCTCGGCGAGGGCCGCGACCGTCGCGGCCCGGGCCTCGACGATCGCGGCGCCATGCTCCGCCATCCGCGCTTCGAGCGCCGACAACCATGCCTCGTCGCGCGGTCCGTCCTCGGCGAGCAGCTTGTTGCGCGCCCGCATCGCCGCTTCGTAGCGCGCGGCATGGACGGCGTGACCTGGGTGGAGCGCCAGCACCAGCCGGTCGAGAAACCGCCGCCGCCCGCCGGGTCCCTCCTGGAACAAGCGGTCCATCGCGGGGGTCAGCCACAGCACCGACAGCCATTCGGACAGCGAGGTCGCGGAGGCCGGCGCGCCGTTGATCCGCACCTGCCGCCGCTCCGGCGCCGCCGCCAGCGTTCCCGTGCCGATCTCCGCCTCACCGAGCCGTGCGGCGACGGCGAACCCGCCGCCGCCGCCCGTGCGCGCCATCTCGGCAAGGCTCGCGCCCCGCAGCCCGCGCCCGGGCGAAAGCAGCGACACCGCCTCCAGGACGTTGGTCTTCCCAGCTCCGTTCTCGCCGGTGAGGACGACGAGCCCCGGGCCGGGCGCGAGCAGGGCGTCGGGATAGGAGCGAAAGTCGGAGAGGCTCAGGCGGTTAACGGCCATTCCACGTGCCTAGCGGCGGGCGCGGATTTCCGCCATGATTGTACGCCGATCCCGACCGCAGGAGACGAGACCGTGTACCGCACCCGTGGCATCCTTCTGGCTTCGGTCGCCCTGCTGGCCGCCTTGGGCGCGCGGGCCGATGCTGCGCTGACGGTGCGTTACGTCAACCCTCAAGGTCTCCCAGCGATGATCGCCGAGGTGAACGACCGTGGCGACACGCGGATCAGCCAAGGCAATCAATATGCCGTCCTGACCGTCGGCGGCGTCACCTATCTGCTGCTCTCCGACCTTTCCGGCACGTTCGCGATCCGCCAGGAGGATTGGTTCGCCGTGAACCTTGCCGCCGTGAACAAGGCGATGCCGGCCGCAGACAAGGACGCCGGGAAGGACCTCCCGCCCTATGAAATCGTCCGCGGCGGCAACGAGGTCGTCGCCGGCAGAACCGGGACGCTGTGGACCGTGCGGCAAAAGGGGGCGCCCGACACTGCCGGCTTCGATTTGGTCATTTGCGAAGATGCCGACTTGGCGCCGATCGGCGTCGCGTTCGAACGTCAAATGGCGGCGTCGACGGCAGGAATGGCGGAGGTGATGGGAAGCGCCGGCGGCCTGGGAACCAAGATGGCCGAAGTCATGAAAAAAGGAGCGATGATCCGCATGTCGCGCGTGCTCCGCCTCGAGAGCGTGAAGGCGGGGCCGGTGCCGGACGCAGACTTCGTTTTGCCGCCCACGGTGCTCACGCGCGAGCAATATGCCGCGCGGATCGCGGGCCGCTGAGCGCCCCGGTTACACCCGCATCGGCATCAGCACGTACAGCGCCGCCGCCTTGTCGTTCTCGCGCAGGAGGGTCGGCGCGGCGGCGTCGGCGAGGTGCATCTCGACGACGTCGCCTTCGATCTGGCCGAGGATGTCCATCAGGTAACGAGCGTTGAAGCCGATCTCGAGCCCGTCGGCATTGTAGTCGCCGGAGACCTCCTCGGCGGCGGTGCCGTTCTCGGGGCTCGTCACCGAGAGGGTGACGCGGTCGCGATCGAGCGCCATCTTGACCGCGCGGGTCTTCTCGCTGGCGATCGTCGAAACGCGGTCGACGCCTTCCTCGAAGCTGCGAGGGTCGATCCTGAGCAGCTTGTCGTTGGCGGTCGGGATGACGCGGCTGTAGTCCGGGAAGGTGCCGTCGATCAGCTTCGAGGTGAGGATCGCATTGCCGAGGCCGAAGCGGACCTTCGTCTCGGAAAGCGAAACCTGGACGGTGCCGTCGACCTCGTCGAGCAGCTTCCTGAGCTCGGCGACGCATTTCCTCGGGATGATGACGTCCGGCATGCCCTCGGCGCCGGCGGGGCGCGGCACGGTGACGCGGGCGAGACGGTGGCCGTCGGTCGCAGCCGCCTTCAGCACCGGCTGCGCCTCGTCGGAGACGTGCAGGAAGATGCCGTTGAGGTAGTAGCGCGTCTCCTCCGTCGAGATGGCGAAGCGCGTCTTGTCGATGATCTGGCGGAGCGTCGCGGCCGGCAGCTCGAAGCGCGTCGGCAGGTCGCCTTCCGCGATCACCGGGAAGTCGTCGCGCGGCAAGGTGGCGAGGTTGAAGCGGGCGCGGCCGGCATTGACCTGCATCTTGCCCTCGGCGGCGTTCAGCTCGACCTGGCTGCCTTCCGGGAGCTTGCGGACGATGTCGAAGAGGGTGTGGGCGGAAACGGTGGTGGCGCCGGGCTGGGTGACGTTCGCCTCGACCGTGTCGTTGATCTGGAGGTCGAGATCGGTCGCCATCAGGCGGATGCCGCCTTCCTCCTGCGCCTCGATGAGGACGTTCGACAGGATGGGGATGGTGTTCCGCCGCTCCACCACGGACTGGACGTGGCCGAGGCTCCTCAGCAGCGTAGCCCGTTCAATCGTCGCTCTCATCATCACCCCCGGAAGTGGCACTTGCCCCGACTCTTAAAGCCGGTTGCGGCCCCTCGCTAGGGGATTGTCGCCGGGCACGAAAAAAGGGCCGGAGCGTCGCCGCTCCGGCCCTTCCCTAAGGCTAAGCCACGCTGGTCAGAAGCGGAAGCCGACGCCGGCGACGACCTGGTGCCGGTCGACGTCCTTCTCGTAGTTCGAGTAGCGATACTCGACCTTGACGAAGCTGCGCGAGCCGACCGCCTGCTCGACGCCGCCGCCGACGCGGAAGCCGTCGAGATTCTGGCCGGTGCGGGTCGTCGTGCCGGCCAGATCGTAGGTCGCGCGGACCCGTGCGTTCGTGTAGCCCGCCTTCGCGTAGAGCAGGGTCGACGGAGCGACCAGCGCGCCGACGCGGCCGCCGACATACAGGTCGCGGCCCGTTCGGGTGCAGAGGCGGTCGCCTGCCGCCGCGAAGTTCGAGACGCAGTCCTTCGCGGTGGAGCCGCTGGCCTCGCCCTCAAGGCCGAGCACGGCGCGGCCGGCCTGCAAGTCGTAGCCGACGCCGCCGCCGTACAGCAGGCCGTCGCGATGGTCGCCGCCGGACTGCGGGCGGTCCCAGCCGAGCAGGCCCTCGACGCGGACTCCCGTGAACGGCGCGCGGCCGCTATCCTGGGCCATGGCCGGCGCGGCGAAGCTGCCGGCGATCAGGGCGGCGAGGATGTACTTACGCATGTATTCAACTCCCATCATTCTCTTGCATTGCGTTACGTGGCCCCCAGCGCCGGCCTCTCCGAAATGTTTCATGAACCTCAGATAAACGCCGTAACCCGTTGCAATCCGGCAACAACTGTCGAAAGCTGAACCTGTGATAAACGGCCGCTACTTTATCCTTGCCTTTCTTGCGGTTGCCGCGCCCGTATCGGCGGCGAAACAGTCGCTTGGAATTTTTTCTCTGTGGGGCGCATTCCGGGATGGGAATCGCTGCTGGGCGGTCGCCGAGCCGGAGGGGGCGGCGCGGCGCAGCGGCGGGCGGGCCTTTGCGTCGGTCAGCTGGGGCGCAGGCGGCGAGCGCGGCCAGGTGGGGTTCCAGCTCGCGCGCGGCAAGCGGCAGGGCTCCGCGGTCCTGCTCAGGATCGACGAGCGGCTGTTCCAGCTGATCGGCGGCGGCGACAAAGCGTGGGCCGAGAATGCCCGCGCCGACTCCGAGATCGTCGCCGCGATGCGCACCGGCGTCCAGATGACGCTGGAGACGCGCGCCGAGAATGGCGCCGGCCTGCGCGACACTTACCCCCTGCGCGGCGCCGCGACCGCGATCGATGCCGCCGCCATCGCCTGCGCGGGGTGATTTCTGCCGCCCAGCACGACCGGCCAAGGCATCAGGGTGGCAAATCCTGCTCTCATCCCCTACATGGGCGGCCTCATGACAGCGCCGATGTCCATCCCCGGTCTGGTCGACCCGGTCCCCGTGCCGCGCGCCGCCTCGCGGCGCGAGGACGGGCGCGTGGACCTGGTCGGTCTTTCCAAGGCCCAGATCGCCGCGTCGCTCGCCGAGGCGGGGATGGAGGCGAAGCAGGCGAAGCTGCGCGCCAAGCAGATCTGGCACCAGGTCTATAATCGCGGCGCCACCGACTTCGACGCGATGAGCGACATCGCCAAGCCGCAGCGCGCCTGGCTCGCCGAGCGATTCGTGATCGGCCGGCCGGAGATCGTGGTCCAGCAGGTCTCCACCGACGGCACCCGCAAGTGGCTCCTCAAGACCCCCGACGGCCATGATTACGAGATGGTGTTCATCCCGGACGCGGACCGCGGCACGCTCTGCGTCTCGAGCCAGGTCGGCTGCACCCTGAACTGCCGCTTCTGCCACACCGGCACGATGCGCCTCGTGCGCAACCTCGAGGCCGGCGAGATCGTCGGCCAGGTGATGCTCGCGCGCGACGCGCTCGGCGAGTGGCCGTCGCAGCCCGAGGGCCGCATGCTCTCGAACATCGTGATGATGGGCATGGGCGAGCCGCTCTACAATTTCGACAATGTCCGCGATGCCCTCAAGATCGTCATGGACGGCGACGGCCTCGGCCTGTCGCGGCGCCGCATCACGCTCTCGACCTCGGGCGTGGTGCCGATGATGGCGCGCGCCGGCGAGGAGATCGGCGTCAACCTGGCCGTGTCGCTCCATGCGGTGACGAAGGAGGTGCGCGACGAGATCGTGCCCTTGAACCGCAAGTACGGGATCGAGGAGCTGCTCGCCGCCTGCGCCGCCTATCCCGGCGCGAACAATGCCCGCCGCATCACCTTCGAATACGTGATGCTGAAGGACAAGAATGACAGCGACGAGGATGCGCGCGAGCTCGTTCGGCTGATCAAGGCGTACCGGCTGCCCGCCAAGGTGAACCTGATCCCGTTCAACCCCTGGCCCGGCGCGCCTTACGAATGCTCCGACGAGGAGCGGGTGCGGCGCTTCTCGGACATCGTCTTCGAGGCCGGCATCTCCGCGCCCATCCGCCGCCCGCGCGGCCGCGACATCATGGCCGCCTGCGGGCAGCTCAAGTCCGCGGCGGAGAAGAAGAGCCGCGCCGAGCTCGACCGCATCGCCGAGGAGAAGCAGGCGGCGCTCGCCTGACTTTCTCGACTTCTAGGCGCGAAGAAGGGGCCGGAGCGGCAATGCTCCGGCCCCTTCTCCTTTGCGGCAGCAATGCTGTCAGATGCGGCGGCGGCCGGCGCGGGCGGCGCGGCGCTCTTCGGGAGTCACGACGCCGTCGTGATTCGCGTCGGCGCGGTCGAAGGCCTGGAGGGCGAAGCGGGTTGCCTCCTCGACCGAGACGCGACCGTCGCGGTTCAGGTCCATGCGCTCGAAGGCTTGTCCACGAAAGCCGCCCATGCCGGCCCGGCCGAAGCGCGCGTGCGGGCCCATCCCCTCGCCCATCGGGCCGCGCACCGCGATCCGCTGGCCGCGCGCTGCCATCGCGGCATCGAACTCGGCGCGGGTGACGACGCCGTCATGGTTGGCGTCGAGACGGGCGAACAGGCGATCGCCACGGCGCGCCGGATCGGTGCCGGCCCGTTGCCCGACGAGGCCCTCGCGGGGGCTACGGCGGCCGGCACGCAGCGTCCGCGCGGCGTCCATCTCGTCACGGCTGACATAGCCGTCCCGGTTCGCATCGAGGCGCGCAAACATACGCTGCACCCGCGCCTGCACGTCGGCGCGGGTCACGGGCCGAGCAAGCTGGGCGCGGTGGAAGCCCGCGGCCGGGGCAA
>Ga0070660_100001005_pt1 | contig 18942 bp, 19 predicted proteins | sample KBSC33metaG_FD_64670 | JGI IMG/M metagenome (GOLD analysis project Ga0070660, IMG submission 64670) | Corn rhizosphere microbial communities from Kellogg Biological Station, Michigan, USA - KBS C3-3 metaG | ecosystem: Host-associated > Plants > Roots > Rhizosphere > Soil ... | reverse complement strand
GGGATGGCGCGCCGCCGCGATCAGCTTGCCCGCATCCACATCGGGATGCTCATCCGCCTCGTGCGGATGGATGCCGACCGAAGCCCACACATCCGGTTCACGATCCGCGATCGCGATCACCTCATCCCATTCGCGCTCGCGCGTCGAGATGCACAGCATGCCCGTCACGCCCCGCGCGCGGGCGCGTGCGATCACCGCCGCCTGGTCCTCGACCAGCCCCTTATAATTGAGGTGGCAATGGCTATCGATCAGCATCAGGCGGCAGGCTCAACCCAACGCGGGAAAACGCCCTGCGGCGCGGGAAGCTGCGTGCCGGGTTCGAGCGGCCTTCCGATCGCGGCAAAATCGCGCGCGTCGGCATCCTGGCCGAGCAGATCGAGCAACTTGTCCGCGCTCTCGGGGATTGCCCAGCGCGCCATGATGGCGAGGATACGGACCGCTTCCGCCGTCCAATAGAGCACGCCGTCCGCCATCGCCGGATCCTCCTTGCGCAGCGACCAGGGCGCCATGTCGGCGAAATAGCGATTTGCGAGCGCCACGCCGTCCCACACGATCTCCAACGCGCGGTTGAGCGCCAGATCAGCGAAAGCGCCGTCCATACGCTCCAGCAGCGCGCCCAGGCCGAGCTGGTCATGCGCAGGGCCGGGCGCTGGTACCTTGCCGTCGCCATTCTTGGCGATGATCGACAGGCAGCGCTGCGCGAGATTGCCGAGCCCGTTCGCGAGATCGGCATTGCAGCGCGTGACGATCGCCTCGTGGCTGTAGCTGCCGTCATGGCCGAAGCTCACTTCACGCAGCAGGAAGTAGCGCAGCTGATCGACGCCGTAGAGTTTCGCCATCTCGAGCGGATCGACGACATTGCCGACCGATTTCGACATCTTCTCGCCCTTGTTGAGCAGGAAGCCGTGGCCGAACACCTGCTTGGGCAATTCCAGACCCGCCGACATCAGGAACGCCGGCCAATAGAGCGCGTGGAAGCGGACGATGTCCTTGCCGACGATATGCAGGTCCGCCGGCCAGCGCCCCGCACGGCCGTTGGCGCCATCGGGATAGCCCGCGCCGGTCAGATAATTGGTGAGCGCGTCCACCCACACATACATCACATGACCCGGCGAATCCGGCACCGGCACGCCCCAATCGAAACTGGTGCGGGAGATGGAAAGATCCGTGAGTCCGCCACGCACGAAGCTCATCACCTCGTTGCGGCGGCTTTCGGGGCGAATGAAGTCCGGATTGGCCTCGTAATGCGCCATCAATTTCTCGGCATAAGCCGACAGCCGAAAGAACCAGCTCTCCTCGACCGTCCATTCGACCGGGGTGCCGTGGGGCGACAATTTCTCCCCCTCCTCCCCTTCGACGAGCTCGCCCTCGCCGTAAAAAGCCTCGTCGCGGACCGAATACCAGCCTTCGTAACGGCCCAGGTAGATATCGCCATTGGCCTGCATTGCGCGCCATAGCGCCTGGCTGGCTGCATAATGATCGGGCTCGGTGGTGCGGATGAAGCGGTCGAACGAGATGTTGAGAGATTCATCCATCTCACGGAAATAAGAGGACATTTCATCAGCCAATGCCTTGGCCGTGATGCCCCGTTTCGCGGCGGTCTGTGCCATCTTCAGGCCATGCTCGTCGGTGCCGGTCATGAAGAAGACGTCGCGCCCGCGCATCCGCTGGTAGCGCGCGATCGCGTCGGCCGCGATCGCCTCATAAGCATGGCCGATGTGCGGCTTGCCATTGGGGTAGGAGATTGCGGTGGTGATGTAGAAAGGCTCGGCCATGGGCTCAGCCTTTAGCGCGAGGCTCCACGGGGGCAAGCTTCGCGACCAATCCGGCAATCTCCACCACCGTCAGTTGCGGGTCCATCGACTGGCGCACCGCGCGATCCGAGATGTCGCGCGCCTGCCGCCAAAGCGCGACCGCCTGCGCCATATTGCCCCTTCCCCGCCGTGCTTCAGCCGCGATGCGCGACGGCGCGCGCTCGAGGAAGGCTTCGTAACGCTCCTGTGCGCTCTTCAGCCCGAGCATGCGGCCAAGCGCGGTGCGCAACGCGTTGCTCGTGTCGCCATGAGTCGCCAGTTTCTCGATCGCGGCATCGATGCCGGCTATATCCAACCCGGCGAAGCGCAGCGCATTGCCTGGCGCGCCATTGGCCACGCCGACCAAAGCCTCCAGCTCGCTATCCTCCGCCTCCGGCAGAGCGCGGCGCAGTGCGAGGTGGACCGTGTCGTTTTCCAACGGCGAGAAACGAAGCAGCCTGCAGCGCGAACGGATGGTCGGCAGCAGCCGGCCGGGCGCATGACTTACCAGCAGGAAGATCGTGCCCGCGGGCGGTTCCTCCAGATTCTTGAGCAAGGCATTGGCGGCGCTGCGTTCGAGATCGTCGATGGCGTCGATCAACACGACCCGGCGCGGCGACAAGCTGGGCGTGGTTGCGAAAAGCGGCTGAAGCCCGCGCACCTGATCGACCGTGATCGAACGGGCCAGATCCTCCGAATTAGGCCTGGGAAGGCGTTCCAACAGCTTGAAATCAGGATGAGAGCCCGCATCGAGCAAAGACGCGACCGGATGGTCATCGGGCACATTCAGCCGATCCTTCGCCACCGCCGGACCTGCCGCATCTGCCAGCAGCCAGCGTGCGGCGGCATGCGCGAAACCCGCTTTGCCCACGCCTTGTGGCCCCGCGAGCAGCCACGCATGATGCATCCGCCCCGAACGCGCGGCGTCGAGGAAGGCCGCGACCTGATCGTCCTGACCGAGCATCAGCATCATGGCCTGACCGTTCCGTCACCCCGGACTTGTTTCGGGGTCCACTCGGGCGCTTGGCGTTGACCTCCTGGTGGATGCCGGAACAAGTCGGGCATGACGATCAACGGCGCACTCACAGCAAATCCTCTAATGCGCCGAGCAACGCCTGCGTTACTTCGCCGGGCTCGCCTTTGGCTTCGACGATCCGCCAGCGAGCGGGCTCCGCCTCGGCGAGTGCTCTGAACGTGCTCGTGACGCGGCGGTGATAATCCGGGTCGCGCGCGCCGAACCGATCCGGGCGCCCGGCATCGCGCGCCGCCTCGCGCGCCATCGCGATTTCCTCGGGCAGGCTCAGCAGCAGGGTGCGGTCGGGCAGCAAGCCGGCGCTGCCGACCGCATGCAAAGTACGGATCGCCTCGGCGCCGAGGCCATCGGCGCCCCCCTGATAAGCGATCGAGCTGTCAAGGAAGCGATCGCAGATCACCCATTGGCCAGCCTCGAGCGCGGGCAGGATGGTCTTGTCCACATGATCGGCGCGGGCGGCCGCGAACAGCAAAGCCTCGGCGCGCGCGCCCCACCGATCGGCGCCCCCTTCGAGCAAGAGCGCGCGGATTGCCTCTGCGCCGCCGCTGCCCCCAGGCTCGCGCGTCTCGATCACCCCGATCCCGCGTGCCCGCAGCGCCGCCGCGAGCGCGCGGGATTGGGTCGATTTGCCGACCCCTTCCCCGCCTTCAAGGCTGATGAAGCGGCCGCGGTCGTTCAGGCTCATGCCATGCCGAACAGATGGCGCAGCCCGCCCATCACGCGATCGAAGAAACCCGCGCTGCCAACGTCGCTGGCCGCCACGAGCGGCATGATCTGCGGCGGGCCGTCCGCGGTCCGCACGATCAGATCGGCGACATGATCGCCCTTCTTGATCGGTGCTTTCAGCGGACCTTCGTAAGCCACTGACATCTTGATATTACCGCCAAGACCTGTCGGCTGCGTCACCGCCAGGTTGCGCGGCGCGACGAGGCCGACTTCGCGCGCATTGCCGAGCTGCACGCGTGCGGTCGCGACCTGCACACCCTGTTGGAACAACGGCTTGGACTGCCACGCATGCAGCCCCCAGTTCATGAAGTTGACCGATTCGGTGATGCGCTGGTTGAAAGAGGTCAGCCCCGAAAGCACCATCACCAGGCGGCGGCCATTCTGCTCGGCGGACCCGGTGAAGGCATAGCCCGATTCATCGGTATGGCCCGTCTTGAGGCCGTCGGCGCCCGGCACGCGCCCCAGCAAGGGATCGCGATTGGCCTGCGTGATATCCTGGCCCGACCCCATCGTCTTGCCCCAGGTGAAGTTCGGGCGGCTGTAGAACTGCTTATACAAATCGGGGAAATTCTGGATCGTCGTGGTCGCGAGGGTCGCGAGATCGCGCGCGGTGACATAGGTCACGCCGCCGTCCGGCCAGCCATTGGACGTGCCGAAATGGCTGTTGGTGATCCCGATCTCCTTGGCCTTCTGGTTCATGATCGCGGTGAAGGCCGGTTCAGTCCCGGCGATATGCTCGGCCAGCACGACGCAGGCATCGTTACCCGACAATGTGATGATGCCGAGCAGGAGGTTTGAAACCGAGACCTGCTCGCCCGGCGAGAGGAACATGGTCGATCCCGCGGCGGGGCCATGCCACTTCTTCCACGTTTCCGGGTTGACCGTCGCCACGTCGTTGAGGTGCAATTGCCCCTTCTTGATCATGTCGAAGGCGACATAGACGGTCATCATCTTCGCCAGTGATGCGGGCGGGATGCGCTGGTCCGCATTCTTGGAATAGAGAATCGCGCCCGAAGACAGATCCTTCATGAAGGCCACGGTCGCGGGCGTGTCGAACGGCGGGGCGGCGGCCTCGCCCGGGAGCGCGACCAAGGCGGTGGCGGCGAGAAGGAAAGCGGCGGAACGAAGGGGCGTCATGATCGACAGGTCATCCTGTTTTTTGGTGTGGTGCTTTGATAGCGCTCCGCGGCGGCCCGCGCCAAGCGTCTATCGGACGATCGCGTCGGCCAACACGCCGACCGACATCGCGTAGAAGTTGGAACAATTATAATCGAGGATCGCACGGTAATTGCTGGTGAGCAGATAGGCCGGCATTCCGGGGCCGTCTGGCTCGAGTAATTGGGCAAGCTCGCTGTCGGCCGGCGCGGGGTAGCCCGCGACAATGATACCCTTCGCTTTCCACTCGCCTACCGTCAGCCAGCGGCTCAGCCGCGCGTGCACGCGCGGGCAGCGCGGAGATATGAGCGGCGACCGGATGGCATCACGATCGAAGTCGCTCGGCAGCGTCACCGCGACGCCCCACTGCGTGTTGGGCTTCCAGCCCGCCTCCTGCAAATAGGCGGAGATCGACGCGAGCGTATCGGCATCGCTGGTCCAGATATCCGCCTTGCCGTCGCCATCGCCGTCGGTGCCGATCCGCAAATAGGTGCTGGGCAGGAATTGCGGGTAACCGGTCGCGCCTGCCCAGCTTCCCTTCATCTCGGCGCGGCTGAAGCCCTGGTCGATCAATTTCAACGTCGCAATCAGCTCGGCCACGAACAATTCGCGGCGGCGGCCGTCATAAGCAAGCGAGGCGAACGACCGGATCAGGTCGAAATTGCCGGTATAGCTGCCATAACCCGTCTCGAGCCCGAAGATGGCGAGCGCAATGTTGCCGGGCACGCCCGTCCGCGCCTGATTTGCAGCGAGCGGCGCACTCAGCATCTGATAGCGGGTCTGGCCCTTCTCAATATGCGGCCGGTCGACATGACTTTCGCGATAGGGCGCGAAGCTCATCGCCCCGGGTGCGCCGCTGGTTACTGCGCCGCCCGGCTGCGAACGATCGAAATGGATCACGCGCGGATTGAAGGTCAGCCCGGCCGTCTCGCGATCGAAAGTCTCCGGCTTCACCCCTTCCGCGATCGCGCGAGAGCGCAATCCCTGGACGAACGCCGTGAATGCGGCGTCCGCGGCCGAAGGGCCGGTCACCGCGCTGGCGCTATCTGCCGGAGTGGCGGCAGGCTGCTCCGTGGGCTGCGTATCCTGCGTGGCGGCGCTGGTCTCCCCACCTGGCGCATTTTGCGCCGCCAATGAAGTGGCGCAGAGCAGGACGAGCGGCAATGCGGTGAAGCGGGGCGACAGGATCATGCAAAGATCCCTGCCATAGTCGGCGCCCCGAAGGAATCCCGCTCATCGCGGCATCGCAACGCTTGCGCGCAGGCTGTCTCCCCCGCAATAAGCGCGGCGCAAGGACAGGTGGCCGAGTGGTTTAAGGCAGCGGTCTTGAAAACCGCCGTGCGGGGAACCGTACCGTGGGTTCGAATCCCACCCTGTCCGCCAGAAGGCGAGATTCGCCGAGGCATGGCCTCTTTGCCGACTCGATGTCACCCTGGTCCGACGCGTGGCGCGGTCAGCGTGAGTTGCGAAAGCCGCCGAGTGTCATCGGTCCAAGGACCGATCCTTTATGATCAACCGGAAATGGCAGCGGCCGTCCCGGCGAGCCACTGGCTAACGCTTCGACGCGCGAACGCCGAAAACATTGCCTTCAGGGTCCACCGCATCCCATCCTCCCCAAGCCCGGTCCAGAATGGTCACGCCGGCAGAGGCGAGTCGGATCTTTTCCTTGTCGATGTCGTCCGTCGTGAAGATCAGTTTGCAGTTCTGCGATTCGCGGGCGGCCGGAGGTTGAGATTTCCGATCCTCGTTTACGACGTGATAAGGGATTGCGTGGAGCGCAAACGCCGCGTCCCCCGCGTCGAATTCAATCCAATCGTCGCGCCTGGTTTCCTCGATCGGACGAAAACCGATCACATCCCGATAAAAGGCCGTCATTTCGCCAAGGTCTTTGACGAACACCATCGCACAATCCATGCGCATCCCTCACCCCCACCCCATTCTGGAAAGCCGAAGCGGACGTTACGTCTACCTATGCCACCCGTTTGGCAATGAGGTGCGGACAGCCGCCATTTCGACACAGCGCGCGTCCGGAGCAGGGCTTTGCTGATGGCGGAGACACTCTACCGCTCAGAACGGCTCGAGGTGCGACGGGTGGCTGCAGGCGACGGGCGATGTCAGGTCATCACCTTCGATTCCTACCATGAGCCGACGGGTACCGATCGACCGGGCTTCGGCGAAGCTTTCTTCCGCGCTGAAGCCATCACCGCAATCCATGTGATGTCGCACGGCAATAACTGGTTCCAATATGTTGAAATACAGGAATTACTAAACATTCTTCGCTGCGAGTGCGCGGGTGCCGAACGGCTGCTGACCTACGGATCGAGCATGGGTGGCTACGCTGCACTCCGTTTTGCCGCGGCGGTCGGCGCGCACGCCGCTTTGGCGCTGTCGCCCCAATATTCGCTCGATCCGCGCAAGGTGCCGTTCGAAACGCGATGGGCGTCCGATCGCCGCCGCATCCGCTTCCTCAAGGCGGTCGACGGCGCCCCGATCCAACCCGTGCCGCAGATGATCATCGCCTATGACGACGCGCTCGATGCCGACCGGTTTCATACCGAACTGTTGATGGCGGACGCCCCCATGACCGCGATTGCGCTGCCCCATGCCGGGCATCCCGTCGGTGGTTTCCTCAACGATATCAGACTGCTCCGGCCGCTGGTGCTGACCGTGCTCGACGGCAGATTCGATCCGGCGCGTTTCCGCCATGCCGCCCATGCCCGGCGCACGCGATCGGCGCATTGGCTTGCGCATCTGGCCGATCGCCAGCCGCCATGGCGGAACGCCTGCGCGATTGCGCTTGCCAGGCGCGCAGTGGAATTGGCGCCCGACCACCCTGTCCTTCACGATATGCTCGCGCGCCGCCTCGCGGCTGCGGGCCAATATGTTGAGGCAATCGCGGTGCACCACCGCGCGATCGCGATCGAACCGATCGTGGATTATCTGTGGGGCTTGTCGAAAACACTGTTCGCGGCCGGCGACGTAGCCGGCGCGCTGGAGATCGCACAGCGCATGCAGACGCTCGCGCCGTGCGGCGCGGGCTATCACGCCTGGGCTGCGCGGCTGCGCGGTGTGCAAGGCGATCTGCCGGGCCAACTTGCCGATCTGCGCCGTGCGCTTCGTTATGATCGCGCCAATCGCGGCTACCGCTGGCAGTTGCTCAGGCTGAACTGGCGATGGTGGTCAGCGCGGCTCCGCGGCCGCGCCTGAACCGCGCGCGTCGCGCCGTCGGTTGGCCAGGATCATGAAAGGCCACGCCACGATCAATCCGGTCACGACAGCGACGATATCGGCAAACCAGTCATCCCATTCCGCATCGCGGTGGATAACGGGAATCGCCTGACTCAATTCGATGAAGGCGCCGAAACTCGCCATCATAAGGAACAAACGGAAAACCGGAACGCGAGGGTAAGCGGCGCGCGCCAGAAAGGTAATCGTGAAGAAGGCGATCATGTGGTTCAACTTGTCCCAGGCGGACAGGCTGATCGCATCCTTTCCCGGAATGATCGCATCTATGTAAGCGAAAAGGAGCGCGCCCCAAAAGGCGATCACGAACAGGCGGCGTAGCGGCGACATCCTCTCCGCCATGCCTGCTGCGCTGCACAAGGTAAAGCCGGGCGTTGCCCTCGTTCCGTGCGCATGCGATGGGCCGAGCCGATGACCGAAGCGAGCGAGCTCGACCGCCTGATTGCTGCCGCGCGCGGCTGGCGGCCCGCCAGGCTGGCGCTGGCGACCGTGATCGCGACCTGGGGCTCCGCCCCCCGCCCCCGCGGCAGCCATATGCTGGTGCACGAGGACGGTCGCTTCGAGGGCTCTGTTTCGGGCGGCTGCGTCGAGGGCGAGGTGCTTCACGCGGCGGCGGCGACGATCGCTGACGGGCAGCCGCGGCGCCTGAACTATGGCGTGGCCGATGACGCCGCGTGGGAAGTCGGCCTTCCTTGTGGCGGGAGCATCGAGTTGCTGGTGCAGCCTGTCGCGACTGGCGGCTTCGACCCTGCGCTATTCGACGCGATTGCCGACACGCGTGATCGCGGCGGCAGGATCGTTCTCACGACCGATTTCGCGAGTGGCAGGACCATGATCTGCGACGATCCCGGCGAGGGACGTTTCGTCAATGTCTATGCGCCGCCGCGCCGTCTGCTGATCGTTGGAGCGGTGCAGATCGCGCAATCGCTTGCCGCAATTGCGCGGACGCTCGACATCGTGCCGATCCTGATCGATCCGCGCGGCCGTTTCCTGACCGAGGAACGCTTTCCGGGCGTAAGCCTCGACGACCGCTGGCCCGACGAGGCGATTGCGGCGTGCAAGCCCGATGCGGCAACCGCGATCGTGACGTTGAGCCATGACCCCAAGATCGACGACCCAGCGCTAATCGCCGCGTTGAAGTCGCCCGCCGCTTATGTCGCGGCACTGGGATCGCGGCGCAGCCATGCGAAGAGGCTGGAACGCCTGACCGCCGCGGGGATCGGGCCAGCCGACCTAGAGCGCATCGACGCGCCGGCCGGGCTGGCGATAGGCGCGCAAGGACCCGCCGAGATCGCTTTGTCGATCGCGGCGGGGATGATCCAGGCGCTTCGGAGGCCCTAAAGCCTCCGAAAACCTTACTTCTTGCCGAGGCTGAGGCCGCCGAACCGCTTGTTGAAGCGCGCGACCTGGCCGCCCTGGTCCAGCATATGCCCGCGACCGCCGGTCCATGCCGGGTGGACGGTCGGGTCGATGTCGAGCTGCAGCGTGTCGCCTTCCTTGCCCCAGGTGGAGCGCGATTCGAACACGGTGCCGTCGGTCATCTGGACCTTGATCGCGTGATAATCGGGGTGGATGTTCTTCTTCATCGTGCAAATCCTTGAAGGTGGCTGGTTCCGACCAGCCTGAAGGAAGCGGCGCCCCTACAGGACAACCGTTGAAAAGAAAAGGCTTGGTCGCTCAGTTCGCCGAAGGCGGGTCGGCGATCATCGCGGTGAAATTGGCCTGCGCCACGACCTTGCCCTCGATCAGCGCGCGGCCGGCGAATTTGCACACGCTTGCGCGCTTCTGGACGAACTCGACCTCCAACCGCAACAGCACGCCCGGTTCGACCGGCGCCCGGAACTTGGCTTCATCGATCGCCATGAAATAAACGAGCTTGCCCGATCCGGCGAGGCCGAGGCTCTCGACCGCGAGCACGCCCGCCGCTTGCGCCAGCGCCTCGACGATCAGCACGCCCGGCATGATCGGGCGTCCCGGGAAATGCCCCTGGAAGAAGCTTTCGTTGATCGTCACCGCCTTGATGGCGGCGATGCGCTGGTCGACCACGAGTTCCTCGACCCGGTCGACCAGCAACATCGGATAGCGATGCGGCAGCGCCGCCATCACCCGACTGATGTCGAGTGGGCCGATTACTGCCGTCTCACCTTGTTCGCTCACCAGCGTTCAGCCGATCAGCGCCCGGGCCCCTGCGCCGGAGCAGGCGTCTGCTGCGCCGGAAGCGTGATGCTCGGGTTCGGGAAAGCGGCATCGAGACGCTGGATCACGACCGCGGTGATGTCCGCTGCCGGATCGGACGCGAGCAGGCTGTTCTTGGACACGACGACGTCGGCCTTGCGCTCGGCGCGGATCTGCTCAGCGATCGGGGCGACATGATCGACGATCTGCGACTGAACGTAACGGCCAACTGCCTGGACTTCCTGATCGACCTGCTGCGCCGCTTCCTGGGCGGCGCCCGCGCGCTGGTAAGCCTGCTGGAGCGAGGATTCCTGCGCCGGTGTGGGCTTGGCCGGCGCCTTGATCGCCTGCACCTGGGTCTGCAGCGTCTGGAACGCCTGCGCGGCGGTCTGGAACGCGGTCGCGCGCTGCTGCATCAGCGTGTCATATTTGGCGTGGAGCTGCTGGGTGCCGCTCTTGGCCGCGTTCGAATCCGAGAACACCTTGTTGAAGTCGACGGTCAGCACGTCGCCTGCTGCGAGCGCCGGTGCGGCGGTGGCGGCGAGCAGAACGGCGGCCGCCGAAATCTTGAGCATGGTCTTCATCAGAATTGGGTTCCTACGTTGAAAGTGAAAAGCTTGGTGTTGTCGCCCTGACGCTTGACGATCGCCTTGGCCATATCGATCCGGAACGGGCCGAACGGCGAGTTCCAGTTCACGCCGATGCCGATCGAGATACGGGGTTTCCAGGTATCGCCGAGCCAGAGTTCCTTGAATCCGGCAATGCGGGTGCCCGACGGCGTGAGGCCGCTCGGGCATGACGTCGTGTTGTTGAACGGGATGGACACCGAGGGGAGCACGTTGGTGTCGTTAGGATTGGCATCGACGCACAGGCGCGTGCCGTCAGTGTTGAGCTGCTCACGGAACTGGCCGGAAGGGCCGGTATCATAGAGCGCAGGCTTCTTCGTGCCGAACACCGAACCGATGTTGAGGAAGATCGACGGACGAATGCCCAGCTCCTTGACCGCATTGCCGAGCGGCAGCTGCGCTTCGAGCTTCCCGAAATAGCTGGCGCGGCCACCCAGCGCATCGTCGCTAATCTGGTTGCGGTTGAGGTTGAGCGAGCCGTCGCTGTTATAGGTCGCACGCAGCACGCGTGGGCCGATGCCGCGAATGTCGAAACCCGCAAACTCGGGCTCGCCCATGTAGAAGCGGTCGGTCAGACGCACCTTGTCGGTTCCGGGGCCCTTCCCGCTTTCCAGCGATTGGATATAGCCGCCCTGGAGATTGGCCGAGACGATGAAGCCGTGCCAGTTCCAATATTGATGGCCCTCAATGGTCGACTTTATGTAGCGTACGCTGCCGCCCAGGCCCGCCAGATCCTGGCTGATGAAGAAGCGCATGCCGTGGCTCGGGTGGATACGGTCGTTCAAGCTATCGTACACCAGGCTGTAGCCCAGCGAGGACGTCGTTCGATTACCGATCGCATCGCACAGATAGCGGCCCGCGAGAATCGGATCGCAATGCGTGACGCCGGACGCGTTCAAAGTGCCGTCCGGATTGTAGCCGGTATAATATGTCGACTTGTCGAGCGAGACCCTGTCGAGGCTCAGGCCGTAACGCAGCGCCATCGACCAGAATTCGGTCAGCGGCACACCGGCGCGGACCTGGAATCCGGTGGTGACCTCGTCATAGGTCGTGTGACGATCGGTGTTCACATAGTTGAACGAATTATAGTCGCGACGGAACAGGTCCACACCCAGCGCGATATTATGATCGAACAGGTAAGGCTCGGTGAAGCCCAGGTTGACCGAGCGATTGTAGATTGACCAATCGACGCCGGCGCGGACCTCCTGGCCCTTGCCCATCAGATTCGCCTGTTCGATCTGCGCGCTGACGATGAATTTCTCGAGACTCGAATAGCCCGCCGACACCTGGAGCGAACCGGTCGACTTCTCTTCGAGATTGGCCTCGAGGAGCACGCGGTCGGGCGCCGAGCCCTGTTTCTGCTCGATTTCGAGCTTGTCCTGGAAATAGCCCAGGCTCTGAATGCGGTCGCGCGAGCGCTTGACGCGGAAACCGTTGAAGGCATCGCCTTCGGCGAGGCGGAATTCGCGGCGCACCACCTTGTCGCGGGTGATGGTGTTGCCGTTGATATTGACGCCTTCGACATAAACGCGCGGCGCGTCCTTGAGGGAGAAGGTGATCGTCATCACCTTCTTTTCCTTATCCGCGTCGAAATGCGGCTCGGTATCCGCGAACGCGTAGCCGAGCGTGCCGGCGGTTTCGTTGAGCACGTCGACCGTATCTTCAACGACCTTGGCATTATACCATTGGCCGGGCTTGATCTTGACCAGATATTTGAGCGCCTCTGGCCGCAGATCGCGGATCGCGCTCTCGACCTTGGGCGTGCCGAACTTGTAGCGATCGCCCTCATCGACGACGTAGGTGATAATGAAATCGCGCTTGTCGGGCGTGAGCTCGGCCACAGCCGACACGACGTGGAAGTCGGCATAGCCCTGCGTCAGATAGAATTGCCTGAGCTTCTGCTGGTCATAGGCCAGGCGATCGGGATCGTAGCTGGTGCCCTGCGAAAAGATGTGGAGCAGGCTCGCCGTCTTGGTCGCCATCTCGCCGCGCAGGCGGCTGGCCTTGAAATGCTCGTTGCCGATGATGTTGATGCGGCGGACGCGCGACTTGGCGCCCTCATGGATCTCGAACACGACGTCGACGCGATTCTGGTCGAGCGAGACCATCTTGGGCTCGACCGTCGCGGCATAGCGGCCCTGGCGCTTGTAAAGCTCAACGATGCGGCTGACGTCGGCGCGCGCCTTGGAGCGCGTGAAGATCTGGCGCGGCGCGAGCTTGATCTCGGGCCGGATCTTCTCTTCCTTGATGCGTTTGTTGCCCTCGAGCACGATCCGGTTGATCACCGGATTTTCACGCACCTGGATCACCAGGTTGCCCGTATCGACGCCCGCGAACGTCGCGTCGGCAAACAGTTCGGACGCGTAGAGGTCCTTCAGCGCCTGGTCGAGATCGGCATTGGTGTAGGTGTCGCCGGGCCGCAGCTTGACGTAGGAGCGGACCGTGTCCGCCTCGAGGCGCTGGTTGCCCGTCACTTCCAGCGAACGGATCAGCTTCGGCGGCTGGGGCGCGGGAGCGGCAGGCGCGGGAGCCGCTGCGACAGGCGGCGGCGCGGGCGTCTGCGCTGCAACGGGCATGCCCGCAAGCGCGGTCCCGATCAGCAATGCACCCGCCAACCGGCAGGATGCACGTCGCCCGTCACTAGTCATGAATTCCGTCACGCAACCCCGCCCTTCACCTTAGGATCTGCTTTGAAGCCGGGGCCTTCTGGCCGGCGGGTTACGCCCTGCCCTATCCCCGTCACCCGATCAAGCCGGCAAGCTTCGTCCAAAGACCGAAGGAACCGAGATCGTTGACGGTTACGAACAGCATGAATCCCAACAGCAAAGCAAGTCCCGACCGAAATGCCCATTCTTGAGCCCGAGCAGGCAATGGTCGGCGACGGACCCCTTCGATGAGATAGAAAAAGAGGTGACCGCCATCCAGCAGTGGAATTGGCAGAAGGTTGATGAAGCCCAGATTAATCGAGATGAGCGCCATCAGGTCGACGAAATCAAGCAAACCAAGCTGGGCCCGCTCACCCGCGAAATGCGCGATCCTGAGCGGTCCGCCAAGTTCCTTTGCGGACCGCTGCCCCGTCAAAATCTGTCCCATCACATCGACGATCATCCGCACGCGGTCGCGCACCGCGGACACCGAAGCGCCCAATATCTCGATCGGCGTGCCGGCCTTATGGATTAGGACCGCAGGTTTTACGCCGAGCTGGCCGCGTTCGATCTTGCCTCCGTTGCCGTCGGTTTCGGTGATCGTGTCGGTGAAGATGTCGAGCGGCACTATCGCGCCAGCGCGCGCGACCTCCACCTCCAGGTGCCGGTGCGCGCGGATGGCGAGTAGAAGCTGAATGTCTTCGAACTTATGTATGCGGCGGCCGTCGATCGAGACTATGCGATCACCCGGTCTCATGCCGCCCTTCGCAGCTGCCGAGTCTTGCGCCACGGCCGCTACGACCGGCGATGTCTGCGGTACCCCAAAGGCCGTGAAGAAAGCGGCATAAACTATTATAGCAAAAAGGAAATTGGTAAGCGGCCCCGCTGCGACGATCAGGAAGCGTTGCCATACCGGCCTGCCCTGCAGCGTCTTCGCCTTTTCCTCGGGCGGGAGCGCCAGCCAGGCGGGATCGGGTTCGCTCGCGGGACCCATGTCACCGCGGAATTTGACATAGCCGCCGATGGGGAGCGCCGAGACCTTCCAGCGCGTGCCGCGCTTGTCGGTCCAGCCGAACAATTCGCGGCCCATGCCGATCGAGAACATGTCCGCCTGCGCGCCGAACAGCCTGCCGACGAGATAATGGCCCATTTCGTGCACAAAGATGAGCGGTCCAATCACCCCGACGAACGCGGCGACGGTGATCAGGAACGTGAGCAGCATGGTCATGCCGCCCGTCGCTCCAGCGCCAGCGCCGTCTCCCTGCGGCTTTCGGCGTCCAGCATCAAAGCCTCGTCGATCGTCTCCGCGGGCCGCGGATCATAGCGCGAGACGACCTGGTCGACGACCATGAAGATGTCGAGAAACCCGATCCGGCCCGCCAGGAAGGCTGCGACCGCCTCCTCATTGGCGGCATTGAGCACACCGGCGCGCGATCCGCCCGCGGCGAGCGCCTCCAGCGCGAGCGCGAGCGCGGGAAAACGGTCCAGGTCCGGATCCTCGAAATCCAGCCGGCCGACCTTGGCAAGATCGAGCGGTTCGCAGGGCGTCTTCATCCGCTGCGGCCAGGCGAGGGTATGCGCGATCGGGGTGCGCATGTCGGCCGGCCCCAATTGGGCCAGCATCGATCCGTCGACATATTCGACCAGCGAATGGACCACCGACTGGGGGTGAACCAGCACCGACAGCTTCTCGCTACCCACCGGAAACAGGTGATGCGCCTCGATCAGCTCGAGCCCCTTGTTCATCAACGTGGCCGAATCGACCGAGATCTTGGCGCCCATCGACCAATTGGGGTGCTTGACCGCCTGCGCGGGCGTGACCCGCGCCATCTCCTCGCGGCTCAGCGTCCGGAACGGACCGCCGCTGGCGGTGAGAATGATGCGCCGTACGCGCGAGGGATCATCATGCGGAAAGCATTGGAAGACCGCATTATGCTCGGAATCGACCGGCAGCAGCGTCGCCCCTGCTTCCTGCGCCGCATGCGTCATCAGGCCGCCCGCGAGCACCAGCGACTCCTTGTTGGCGAGCGCGACCGTCTTGCCCTGTTTGAGCGCGGCCATGACAGGCTTCAGGCCCGCGGTGCCGACGATTGCGGCCATCGTCCAGTCCGCGCCCAACGCGGCAGCCTCGCAGATCGCGTCATTGCCCGCCGCCGCCTGGGTTTCGCTCCCCGCCAACGCATCCTTCAGCGCGGTGTAGAGGCGCTCGTCACCGATCACCGCATGCTGGGCCCGCGTCCGGCGCGCCGCGGCGGCGAGCCCTTCGACGTCGCTGCGGGCGGTCAATGCGATCACATCGAAAGCATCGTCTTCGCGCTCGATCAGATCGAGGGTCGAGCGCCCGATCGAGCCGGTCGCGCCGAGAATGGAGACACTGCGCGCCATTATAAGCTTCCGTTCGCGACCAGCGCGGCCACCACGATCGCGACCGGCAGCATGCCGTCGATCCGATCGAGCAATCCGCCATGGCCGGGCAAGATCTTGCCCGAATCCTTGACCCCGACACGGCGTTTCATCCCGCTTTCGACGAGATCGCCGATCTGCGCCACGACCGCCAGCAAGGGAGCGATCCATAGGGTTCGCGTGGACAGATGCCCCAGTTTGGCGATTACCGCGCCGGCGATGCCCGCCGCGATCATGCCGCCGATCAGGCCTGCCCAGGTCTTGTTGGGGCTGATGGCGGGCGCGAGTTTCGGCCCGCCGATCGCGCGGCCGGCGAAATAGGCGCCGATGTCGGTCGCCCACACGAGCGCCAACGTCCACAATGCGAGCGCGAACCCTAATGGCTGTCCGCGCAGGAACAGGATCGCGATCGCGGCACTGCCGATATAGCCGACACCGACCGCGGTCAGCGCCGCCTTCGGGAACATCGCCATCGCCATCGCCGCGATCAGGAGCAGCGCCAGCGTGGAGCGGTCCGTGCCCCACAGCATCGGCAAAGCGTAGCTCATCCCCGCCAGCAGCACGAGCAGGCCGATGCCGAGCCGCGCGCGATGCGCGCGCACCAGGCCGGCCCATTCGATCAGCGCGATGCAGGCGACGACGGTGAGCAAAGCCCAGAGAACCGCCCCGCCCAACCACAGCACGCCGATCGCTGCCGTGGCGAGCAAGGCGCCGATCAGGCTCCGCGTCGCGAGGTCGGATTTGGGCTCAGCGTCCGCCATAGCGCCGCTCGCGCCGGCCAAAGCTCGCAATCGCATCTTCGAGGCTCGCCCGATCGAAATCGGGCCAGAGCGTATCGACGAACAGCAACTCGGCATAGGCCGCCTGCCACAGCAGGAAATTGGAGAGTCTCTGCTCGCCCGACGTGCGGATGACCAGATCGAGCGGCGGCAACGTTGCGGTATCGAGCCGCGCTCCGATCGCGGAGGGATCGATCGCCGCCAGGTCGAGCATGCCATCTTTGGCTTCGGCGGCAAGCGCACGCACCGCGCGCGCGATTTCGTCTTGCGCGCCATAATTGAGCGCGAGCACCAAAGTCAGGCCGCGATTCTTGGCAAGTGTTTCGCGCGCCGCATTCAGATCGGCGACAATATCGGCATCCAGCGCGCGCCAGTCGCCGATCAGTTCGAGCCGCACGTCGTTGCGCTCCAGCTCGGCGATTTCGCGGCGCAGGTAGAAACGCAGCAGCCCCATCAGGTCGGCAATCTCGGCCTCGGGGCGCCGCCAATTTTCCGACGAGAAAGCGTAGAGCGTCAGCGCCTCTATTCCGATCTCGCCCGCCGCCTTGATCGTGCGGCGCACCGCCTCCATGCCCGCACGATGACCCGCCACGTGCGGCAGAAGCCGCTTCTTCGCCCAGCGGCCATTGCCATCCATGATGATCGCGACATGGCGGGGGACGGTGACCCCGTCCCCGCTGCTTTCGATCGGCGAGGCCGACGCGGAGCTCACTTGCCCAGGATTTCCTTTTCCTTGGCGGCGCTAACCGCGTCGATATCGGCGATCGTGGCGTCGGTCAGCTTCTGGACCTCGGTTTCGCTGCGCTTGCGCTCGTCCTCGCTGATCTCGCCCTTTTTCTCGTCGGTCTTGAGATTGTCCATGCCGTCGCGGCGCACGTTGCGCGCGGCGATGCGGGCCTTTTCGGCATATTGGCTGACCAGTTTGGCCAACTCCTTGCGGCGCTCCTCGGTCAAATCGGGGATCGGGATGCGCAATGTCGTTCCATCGACGATCGGATTGAGTCCCAGACCCGCCGACCGGATCGCCTTGTCGATCGGTCCGACATTGGATTTGTCCCAGACCTGCACCGACAGCATGCGCGACTCCGGCGCGGAGACGGTCGCGGCCTGGTTCAGCGGCATTTGCGCGCCATAAACCTCTACCGTGACGGGATCCAGCAAGGTCACGGACGCACGGCCCGTGCGCAGCCCCTGCAGATCGTGCTTCAGCGCCTCCACCGCGCCATGCATGCGGCGATCGAGATCGGCCTTGTTATAGGCGGCCATCGGCTATTCCCCTGCATTGCGGACGATCGTAGCCGTCCCTTGGCCCGCGAGCACTTTGGCAAGGTTGCCCTGCTCGCGGATGTTGAACACGACGATCGGAATAGCATTGTCGCGGCAAAGCGCCACAGCGCTTGCGTCCATGACCTTCAGATTATCCGACAATACCCTGTCATAAGTCACGGTTTCATATCGCTTTGCGGTCGCCACCTTCTTGGGATCGGCATCATAGACGCCATCGACCGAAGTGCCCTTGAACAAGGCATCGCAGCCAAGCTCGGCGGCGCGCAGCGCGGCGCCCGTATCGGTGGTGAAGAACGGGCTGCCCACGCCGGCGGCGAAGATCACCACCCGACCCTTTTCCAGATGGCGTTCGGCGCGGCGGCGGATGAAGGGCTCGCACACCGATGACATCGGGATCGCCGACTGGACGCGCGTCTCGACGCCGATCTGCTCGAGCGCATTTTGCACCGCGAGCGCGTTCATCACGGTCGCGAGCATGCCCATATAATCGGCCGTGGCGCGCTCGATTCCCTTGGCGGCGGCAGAAAGTCCGCGAAAGATGTTGCCTCCGCCGACCACCACGCACAGCTCGAAACCCGCTTCGCGCGCGGCGGCGATCTCGCCCGCGACGCGCGCCGTCATTTCGGGGTCGATGGCCAGCCCCTCCCCGCCCATCAGCACCTCGCCCGACAATTTGAGGAGGATGCGTTTGAAGGGCGGCTGCGACATGCGCGTCAAAAATCCATTCACACAAGGAAACGGCGCGTACCTTAGAGGTGCGCGCCGCTCCTGAAAACCCTCCGGGGCCGGAGGGCGGTCACATTGTTAGATGCCGGCCGCAGCCGCGACTTCGGCCGCGAAGTCGCTGGTCTGCTTCTCGATGCCTTCGCCGAGCTGGAAGCGGACATAGTCCACCAGCGCGATCGAGCCGCCCGCATCCTTGGCGGCGGCGGCGATGACGTCCTTGATCGGCGTCTTGTTGTCCATGACGAAGACCTGCGAGGTCAGCGCATTTTCCTTGCGGAACTTGGCGATGGCGCCCTCCACCATCTTCTCGATGATGTTCTGGGGCTTGCCCGATTCCGCCGCCTTTTCCAT
>Ga0070660_100000994_pt1 | contig 19014 bp, 19 predicted proteins | sample KBSC33metaG_FD_64670 | JGI IMG/M metagenome (GOLD analysis project Ga0070660, IMG submission 64670) | Corn rhizosphere microbial communities from Kellogg Biological Station, Michigan, USA - KBS C3-3 metaG | ecosystem: Host-associated > Plants > Roots > Rhizosphere > Soil ... | reverse complement strand
AGCCCGGTCGAATCCTGCGTGCCGAAGCGGCACCATTCGGAGCCGACGCAGGTCTTCACCGTGCGCAGCGATTTGCCATAAGCGTGGCCCGATACCATGCCGGCGGCATTGAGGTCGGCCCAGACCGCGGGCAGGTCTTCCTTCTTGATCCCGAATATGTCGAGCCGCTGGCCACCGGTTACCTTGACCATCGGCGCGTCATATTTCTCGACCACGTCGGCGATCGCGCGCAGCTCGCGCGGGTTGGTGATGCCGCCCCACATGCGCGGCACGACCGAATAGGTGCCGTCCTTCTGGATGTTGGCGTGCATCCGCTCGTTGACGAAGCGGCTCTGCTGGTCATCGACATACTCGCCCGGCCACGCGCAGAGCAGGTAATAATTGAGCGCGGGGCGGCAGGAAGAGCAACCGTCCGGGGTCGACCAGCTCATCTGCTGCATCACCTCGGGAATCGATTTCATCCCCTGGGCGACGATCTCGCGCCGCACGTCGGCATGACCGAAGCTGGTGCATTTGCAGAGCGTCTTGACCGTGCGTTCGCCGCCATAATCGTCGCCCAAGGTGAGCGCGAGCAATTGCTCGACGAGACCGGTGCACGACCCGCACGAGGCCGAAGCCTTGCAGCTCGCGCGCACCGCATCCAGCGTGCAGGCGCCACCCTCGATCGTCGCGACGACCTTGCCTTTGCTGACGCCGTTGCAGCCGCAAATCTCGGCATCGTCCGAGAGTGCCGCAACGGCCGCCTTAGGGTCCGCTTGCCCCCCTCCCTGGGCGAAGGCTTGGCCGAAGATGAGGAGTTCGCGCACGGGCGAGATGTCCTCGCCCTTCTTCATCAGGTCGAAATACCAGTTTCCGTCGGCGGTATCGCCGTAGAGGACCGCGCCGACGATCCTGTCGTCCTTGACCACCACGCGCTTGTAGACGCCACGGCTGGCGTCGCGGAGCACGATATCCTCGCTCTCCCCGCTCCCGCCGAAATCGCCCGCCGAGAAGACGTCGATGCCGGAGACCTTAAGCTTGGTCGAGGTGACCGATCCGCGATAGCCGCTGGGCTTGCCGACCAACCCATCGGCGAGCGCGCGGCACATGTCCCACAGCGGCGCGACCAGGCCATAAACCTGCCCGTCATGTTCGACGCATTCGCCGACCGCGAGCACGTCGGCGTCGCTCGTCACCATATGATCATCGACCTGGATCGCGCGTCCGACCGCGAGCCCCGCGTCGCGCGCCAACGCGACCGAGGGACGGATGCCGACCGCCATCACCACCAGGCTCGCCGGGATCAGGCGGCCATCCTTGAGACGGACACCCTCGACCTCGGTCTCGCCCACGATCTCGGCGGTGTCGGCGCCGGTCAGGATCGTCTGGCCGCGCGCCTCCAGCGCCGATTTGAGCAACCAGCTCGCGGCCTCGTCGAGCTGGCGCTCCATCAGCGTCTGCATCAGATGGATCACGGTCACCTTCATGCCGCGCAAGCTCAGGCCGTGCGCCGCTTCCAGCCCGAGCAGGCCGCCGCCGATCACCACCGCCTCGCCGCCCTTGTCGGCGGCGGCGAGCATATGATCGACGTCCTTCATGTCGCGGAAGCTGATCACGCCGGGCAGGTCCTTGCCCGGCACCGGGATGATGAACGGATCCGATCCCGTGGCGATCAGCAATTTGTCGTAACGCGCGGTCTTGCCCGAACGCGCGGTGACGGTCTTGGCGACGCGATCGATCGCGACCACCGGGTCGTCCGTGATCAGGTCGATGCCGTTATCATCATACCAGGCGCGATCGTTGATCACGATCTGCTCGAACGTCTTCTCGCCCGCGAGCACAGGCGAGAGCATGATGCGGTTGTAATTGACGTGCGGCTCGGCGCCGAAGATCGTGACGCGATAGCGCCGCGGATCGCGCTCGAGCAGCTCCTCGATCGCACGACAGCCCGCCATGCCATTGCCGACGACGATCAGATGCGGGCGCGAATCGCCGCCCGCATCCTCGGTCCCGTCGTCCGCAGCAATCTGCCCCTGAAAATCCATGCCAAGCTCCAGAAACGAAAAAAGGCCGCCTCGCGGACGCTGGAATTTCCAGCGCCTGCGAGGCGGCCTTGCCTGTCATCCTTCACCGGAGCGAAGCCCCCGGCCGGATGCACCGTCCGCACCCTCCAATGAGTGCTTTCGGCTATCTCTGTGCGGACGACCTTGCCCGCGCAGACAGGAAGATGCCGTGATTCTCGCCGCGTCTCAAGTGTTTATTTTGCACTGCATCATAAATCGTATTACGATGTATTAGACTTGACTAATCAATTAGTGAATACTAATGCGATTCGCATGAACCAGGCCGTCGATTCCGTCATGCGCGCGCTTGCCGACCCCACCCGCCGCGCGGTGTTCGAGCGGATCGCCGGCGCGCAGGAGATCAGCGTGGTCGAACTCACGCAGGGCAGCGGGGTCACGCAGGGTGCGATCTCGCAGCATCTGAAGGCGCTCAAAGCGGCCGGGCTGGTGACCGAACGGCCCGAGGGCCGGAAGGTCTATTATCGCGCGCAGCCGCAGGGACTCGAGCCGCTCGCGGACTGGATGAATCATTATGCGGTCTTCTGGCGCAGCCGCTTCGCCAATTTGCGCGATATCTTGAAGGAGATGGATTCGTGACGGACACCGCCGTGCAGACCGCGACCCGTGAAATCGTGGTCGAGGAACTCTTCCCGTATACGCCCGAGGCGCTCTGGAGGATGCTGACCACGCCCGCCATGATCGGCCGTTGGCTCATGGAGCCGACCGGATTCGCACCCACGCCGGGCACGCGCTTCACCTTCCAGACCACGCCGGCGGGCGCGTGGGACGGCACCATATATTGCGAGGTGCTGGAGGCCGTTCCGAACGAGCGGCTCAGCTTTGCGTGGCGCGGCGGGGACGATGCCAATCAGGGCTATGGTTCGCGACTCGAAACGATCGTGACGTGGACGCTCACCAAGGTGACGGGCGGCACGCGGCTGCGGCTGGTCCATTCGGGCTTCGACCTCCCCCGGAACGAGACCGCTTATACGCGGATGAGCGCGGGCTGGATCGGCGTCGTCGACAAGATCGGCGATCTCGCCGGCAACGGAAACTGAATCGGGCGAGGACAGTGATGAGCGAAGCCTATACGGGCGGATGTGCCTGTGGCGCGATCCGCTACGAAGTCGCTAGCGAGCCGATCGCGAGCAACCATTGCCATTGCCGCGATTGTCAGATGGACAGCGGCACCGGACATAGCTCCTATGTGAGCTTCGTGCGCGAAGGACTGACCATCACCGGCACGCCTGCGCGCTGGGAGATGATGACCGACAGGAACGGCGTGAAGACGCGCAATTTCTGCGCGACGTGCGGCTCGCCCGTCTTCCTCAGTTTCGCCGACATGCCCGACATCGTTGCGATCCGGGCCGGGACGCTCGACGATCCGCGTCATTTCACGCCCGGTTTCATAAGCTACACGGCTCGCGCTTATGATTGGGACCGGGTGGATCCGGCGCTCGCCGCCTTCGCCAAAATGCCACCCGGCCCGTAATCAAGCTACGATCACAGGATCCAGTCGAGCTGGAGCCAGAATTTGTGCGTGTCGGTCGCGAACGTATCGGCCCGATAATCCGCATAGCGCGCCGACACGACCGCATGGCCGAACTTGGCGCTCGCGAGCAGGTCGATCTCGTTGCCCTCGTGCAGGCTGAGACGGTCGCTGTCGAAGCGATGATAGACCGCCTGGAAAGTCACCGCCTGCGCCGGCCCTATCTGCTTCACGCCATAACCGACGCTACCATAGAGGTCGCGCACGCCGTTGGGCGGCGTGGTCAGGAACTTGTCGCCCCAGCCCTGGAATTTGAACAAGGTGGCAAGCGGGGTCTGGAACGAGGTGAACGCCGCGCCCTTGTCCGCGCCCAGCACCTCATAGCCGCCATTCAATTTCCATGAATAAGCGTCGAGCGTCGCGTCGATCAGGTAATAATCCGCGCGATAGCTGTTGGGATTCCGGTGATAATCCGATTGGGTGGCATAGCTCGCCTGCCAGGACAGTTTCACGTTCTTGGACAGCGGTCGCGAGCCGGTGAAGCGCGCGCCATAGGTCTGGCTCGACAGGCGATAGCTCTGCACCGCGGCCTCGTTCTGATCGACCAGATACGCGAAGCCGGTGACCGTGCCGATCGGGGTCGCATAGCTCAGATTGGCGAGGACGTTGTTGCCCGACACCGCCTGCTGGCGCGCGCCGAAGCCGTCGATTCCCCAGATCGTGCGGACGCTCCAGACATAGCTGACGTCCGCTTTCAGCCCCTTGATCGGCGTCCATTCGGTGCGCACCGCGTCGAAGGTCTGGCCGTTTTCGCGGAAGCCCACGAAGCCGACGAACCGCTCGTCGTCGAGCATGATCCGCTGCCGACCGGCAGTGATGGTGAGTGTCTTGGTGTGATATTGGATCTGCGCGCGGGCCAGCGCGATATTCTGCGGATCGTTGATCAGCGGGCGGGTCGCCGCCCCGTGCAGCCCGTCATAATATTGGCCGCTGATCGCGAGCAGCCCTTGCGCCTCGACCAGCGCGCTCCACGGTCCGTCACTGGCCGACACGCCCGCGCGCAGCCGTGCGGTAAGCGCGTTGGAATCCTTGGCGAGCCCGTCCTGATGATCGTTCTCGTAACGGATACGCAGATCGACCAGCGGCTTGAGCAGGATCGGATCGGCACAAGCCGGCCCCGCAGCAGCGAGCAAGCCCGCCGCCAGAATGAAGCGCTTCATGGATGTCCCTTTTTCGTATTCTGTCGCCGCGACGAATGCCGGGCTTGAGCAGGTGCGCGGCCAGTGAGGCCGCTCCCGTGATGCCGGCCCCACGCCGCCATCACGGGATCATTCGGTTCAGATACGCACGCCCGCGGCGGCGGCTTCCCAGGTGCGGCGCCACTTGCCCTTGGCGACGCTGATCCCAATCAACGCCACCACGGCAAGGCCCGCAAAGATCAGGAAGCCGGATTGATAGCTGCCGGTCAGCTGCTTGGCGAAACCCAGGCTGGAGGCGAGATAGAAGCCACCAACGCCGCCCGCCATGCCGACCAGGCCAGTCATCACCCCGATCTCTTCCCGGAAGCGCTGGGGTACCAGCTGGAACACCGCGCCATTGCCCGCACCCAGCGCCAGCATCGCCACCACGAACAAGCCGAGCGCACTCTGCACGCTCGGCGCAATGCTCACGCCCGCGAGTGCGGCGGCCGCAGCGACGTAGACGACCGACAGCGTCTTCACCCCGCCGATCCGGTCCGCAAGCGCGCCACCGAGCGGCCGGATGAGCGAGCCTGCGAACACGCAAGCCGCGGTGCAATAGCCGGCGGTGATCGTGGTCAGTCCGAACTGATCGGTGAAATAGATGGGAAGCGACGCGGCCAGGCCGACGAAGCCACCGAACGTGACCGCATAAAAGCCCATCAGCCACCAGGCGTCGGCCGTCTTGAGCGGCTCGAGATAGGCGACGACCGATTTGGGCGCGGGCGCGCCGGGTGCATCCTTGGCGAGCACCAGATAGACCACGAACACGATCGCCAACGGAATGCAGGCGAGGCCCAGCACCGCGTTCCAGCCGAAGATTTTAGCGAGCATAGGCGCGAACAGGCTGGCAAGCACGGTGCCCGAATTGCCCATGCCGGCAATGCCCATCGCCTTGCCCTGATGCTCGGCCGGATACCAGCGGCTCGCAAGCGGTAGCGCGATCGCGAAGCTCGCACCGGCAAAGCCCAGGATCACGCCCAGCGCAAGCGTGCCGCCGAAGCTGTTCACACCCATTGCCCAAGCGGAAAACAGGCCGCCAATCACGATCACCTGGCTGATCGCGCCCGATCTTTTGGGTCCGATCCGATCGACCAGCAAGCCGTTGACCACGCGCAGGATCGCGCCGGCGAGCGTGGGTGTCGCCACCATCAGCCCTTTTTGGGCGGGGCTCAAGGCCAGCGTCTTCGCGATTTCGGGCGCGAGCGGCCCGAGCAGGACCCACACCATGAAGGCGAGGTCGAAATAAAGGAAAGCGGCAATCAGGGTCGGGCGATGGCCCGCATCCCAGAAGCTGTTGGTTCGAGCAGTCTGTTTGTCCTGCCAATAGGTCGTAGCCATGCTCTCATACCCCGTTTGATCGATGCGATGAGCCAAAGAAAAAGCCGCCTCCGGTTCGACCCTCTCGGGCAACCGGACAGCGGCTTTGCTGTCTTTGGTGGATGCTCGGCTCCGGCGTTGGAGCTAGCGTCCGATGGACGCGCATCGTCGCGCGTTGGTCCTGATTGTTTCCGATTCGGGTTCATTTCGCAAGTGCAAAAAAATTAAATGTGTCATGCTGCACCGCAGCCAACAATCGCCGTGCGTCCGGGACCGGATTGCTTCCCCAGCTTTCGGGTCGCAACAGGGAAAATCAGCGGCCCGCCAGACCTTCGAGATAAGCCTCCACATGGTGCGGATCGAATACCCGCCCGTCGAAGAACTGGTCGGGGCCGAGCGTGAGCGCGCCCTGATGCGCGCCGACGCCCAGCGGCGCGCCGAGCGCGCCTTCCAGTTTCATGCTCGCGCCCGGCATCGGCACGCCGGCATTGCCGAGCGCGCGACGATAGATGTCCGACCGAAACACGTCCGCGGCGAGGCGTTCGGCCTTGGCCGACGGCTCGACCATTTTCCAGCGTACGAATTGGGAATAGATCCACAGGGCCTGGCTGCGCCACGGAAAGCCCGCGGCTTCGCGGTGGAACAGCAGCCAATCGGGAACATGGACGGCCGGTTCGCCCAACCGCGGAACGACGTTGCCGGTAAGCGCGGGCAGGATCCGTTCCGCCGGCTGCGCGACATAAGCCCGATCCGCCAGCAGATCGGCCAGTTCGGCACGATTGCCGGGCTCGTCGCACCAGGCCGCCGCGCGCGACAAGGCGCGCAGCAGCCGATCGACAAGATCGGGTTCGCCCTCCATCCATTCGGTGCGGAACGCGAGCACCTTTTCGACCCCGCGCTGCCAGATGCGCGCGCCCGCCGCGACCATCTCGCCAATCCCCTCGGCGACCGCGACGCTGGCCCAGGGCGCGCCCGCGATGAAGCCATCAATCTCGCCGCTCCGCAACGCCTCCACCATCAGCGACGGCGGCAATACGCGCAGCGTCAGGTCGCGGTCGGGATCCACGCCGGCATAAGCCAGCCAGTAACGCAGCATCAGCGCGTGGCAGGAGAAGCGATGGACCACGCCGATGACGGGTTTCCGGAAATGCAGCCCGATCGCGGTCGCGAAATCATGCGCGGCGGCGATCGGATCGTCGATCCGGCGCGGCAGATCTGGATCGAGCGCGGCCGCGAACGTCGTCGACATGGTCAGCGCATTGCCGTTGACGTTGAGCTTGAACGGCGCGGCCAAGGCAGCGCGGTGCTGGCTCAGGCCCAGCGTCACCGCGATTGCGAGCGGCGCCAGCATATGCGCGGCCTGGACCTGGCCGTAGACCAACCGATCGCGCAACGTCGCCCAGCTGGTCGAGCGCACCAGATTGAGGTCGATATCCTGTTCGGCGGCGAACCCTTTTTCGCGCGCGGCGACGAGCACCGCGCTGTCGGTGAGCGGCAGAAAGGCAATCGAGATCGGGGTCACATCTTGCCTCCCAACAGGCTGCTCGCGGTGATCAGCGCCTCGGCCACATCGGCGATACGGCGGCCCTGGTTCATTGCGGTGGTGCGGAGCAAGGCATAGGCGTCGGCCTCGCTCATCTGGCGGCTCTCCATCAGGATCGCCTTGGCACGATCGATCGTGCGGCGCTCGGCAAGCTGGGTCTTGGCTTCGTCCAGCTCGGTCTGCATTCGCGCGAAGGCGTTGAAACGGCGGATGGCGAGATCGAGGATCGGCTTCACCCGATCCTTGCGCAGCCCGTCGACGACATAGGCCGACACGCCTGCGTCGATCGCCGCGCCGATCATATGCTCGTCGGACTGGTCGACGAACATCGCGATCGGCTTGGCCAGCGCACGGCTGACCGCGAGCATTTCCTCGAGCGTATCGCGGCTCGGGCTGCCGAGATCCATCAGCACGACGTCGGGCGCGATCCGCTCGATCCGCGCGACGAACGGACCCTGCGGCGGCACGAGGTGAATATCCTCATAACCCGCCTCGCGCAGGCCATCCTCAAGCACTGTCGCGCGCAGTCCGCTGTCGTCGACAATTACAATCCGCAAACCAACGCCCCTCTCACGCGCGTAGGATGGAAACACGACTCCAGCTCGGTCAACCTTGTTGTGCATTGCGGAATTTTCGGCCGGGCACCATCCGCCGTGGGGCGCCCTCGCGAAAAATCAGCCGATCCCGACGTCCGCCTCGGTCGTCCACGTCCGGCCGGTGCTGAACAGCACGCGCAGGCGATAGCCGTTCGCGCTCTTGTCGATCCGCCAGACGAGCGAGCCGTCGCGCGAATGCCCGCCCGCCGCGGGAGCCCCCTCTTCGGGCAAGGCCGGCGGCTTATGGCAGGCCCGGTGCGGCGGCTGCACCGGCACGTCACCCGCCGGCATGCCGGTCTCGTCCTGCGTGCCGCCATCATAGATCCAGCGCCAGCCGGCGGCATCGTGCCGCCAGATGGTGAAATAACGCCCCATCGCGGTGCCGCCCTTGCGCCGCCATGGGCCGGTCGAGAAAGCGAGGCTGCCGTCGCAGGAGGTGACGACATGCGCCGGCCACCACATCACCGCCACCGGCGGATCCTTCCTGTCCTTGAGAAAAGGCGCCGCCGGTTGCGGCCCGTCGAGCATCATCACCGCATCGGGCGCGACGAAGGCGCGAAACGCGGTCCACTGCCCTCTGGTCTGGGCGGCGGCGGCAAAAGCCCGCTCCGCCTCAACGACCGGTTGGGCAGCGTGCGCGAGCAGCAGCAATGGCAGCATGATCGTCCCCCTTCAGGCGCGGCGGCCGATCGCGGGCGCGAATTTGTCGTCTCGGCGGCGGCCGAGCATCATCCCTCGCTCCAGCCGCACGCACAAGGCACGATAATAATCGGTGAGGAAGCCGAGATCGTCGCCATCATCGTCGAGGCCTGCTTTGTGGCGCACCGCCGCCGCAACGGTCGCGATCGCCTCGGGCCGGCCTACGCGCAACACTTCCTCCAGCGTCTGCAATTCGTAAACGCCATAAAGATCGAGCGTGGCATCGGTGAAAACACGGCGGGCGCGCGCGATCGCCTCGTCCGCGCCGATGTCGGCGCCAAGCTTGGTGCGCGCGGTCTGCACCACCCACGTCCCGCCGACCAGATCGCCGATCCGCAACCGGTCGCGGTTCATCAGCGGGAAGAACAGGAAAATGCCCGTCCAAAGCAGCGCAAAAATGACCAGGAACGCATCCGCCGCATTCTGGCTCGCCTGATAGGCGAGGAAGGACAGAGGCAGGAAAACCTCGATCTCGCGCATCGCGTTGCGCGCGATCACCGCGCCGCCGGTCAGGGGCGCGCCGTCGCGCGCGACCACGCGCAGCCCCAGCGCCATCTTGCCCGGGGTGGCGCCGCGCCCGCTTATCTCGAACAGCACGAACCAGCCGTTACGCAGCACGAAGAAGCCCAGCAGCCACAATATCTCCAGCACCTGCGACTTGCCGCCTTCGAGCAGGTAGGAAACCGCGATCGTCACCAGGATCAGGATCACCAGCATCATGAAGGCGTCGAGCATGAAGGCGGCGGCACGCGCGCCCGCGCCGCCCAGCTCGAGCCGCAGATCGACGCCCTCGGGCGTGACGAAACTGCGCCGCAGCGTACGCGGCGGCCTAGGCTCGCCGCGCTTACGAAACGGCCACATGGCGTTTCCGCGGCAGATAGAAATAAGTCAGCCAACCGGTCAGCACGGTGAGGCCGATCGCATAACGCTCCCAGTCGACCTGCACCGTTTGGCGACCAATCCCCTCGAGCAGGCCGGCCACGATCAGCATCACGACCGCGCCCGCCATCGCGACCGATGCCTGGCGGCCGACCGTGAAGGCGAAATCGGTACGCGCAGCTCGCCCGGGAAAGGCGATGGCGGTGCCGATCCGGAAGCCTGCAGCGCCCGACAGGATGATCGCGAATATCTCGGTCGTGCCGTGGATGGTGAGCCAGCCGGCCGCCTGCATGCCCAGGCCCTTGGCCGCGAACACCGCGAGGAAGGCACCCAGCATCAGTCCGTTATAGGCAATCAGCAGCACGGTCGGGATGGCGAAGGCGAAGCCCAGGGCGAAGGAGAAGATCGCGATCTGCGCATTGTGCGTGAACAAGGCGGTTGCGAATACCGCGAGCCCATCCTCCTGATGCCTGCTGTTGTAGAGCGTGTCGCGCAACGACTGCGCGCTGGCGGAGGGATCGCGCCCATTCGCCATGCTGTCGGGCATGATCGAATAATAAAGCGTGGGGTCGTGCATCACGATCAGGAATCCCGCGACCGCCGCCACTAATGTGAGCAGGAACGAGGCCAAGGTCTCGCGCCACAGGCCCCGCACCGCCCGCGGCCAGCCGCGCGCGAAGAAGTCCTTGAGCTGCGTCCAGAACGAGGTCGGCACGCCGTAAATCTGGAAATAGGCACGCGTGCACAACGCCTCGAGATAGATGACGAGTGCGCGGTCGAGCGAGGTTTCGCGCGCGACCGACAAGGACGACAAGGCCGACCGGTAAAGCAGCGGCAGCATCAGCAGATCGTCTTCGGTGAGCGCGCCGATCCCGCGCCGCTCGATCCGCGTGACGATGCCGTCGAGCCTTTGCCAATTGACCTCGTGCGCGGCACGGAAGCGGCTGGCATTGACGAGCAAGGGTTCGGCGGGCGCGTTCACAACAGGTCCCTCCGCTTGAGATCGACATAGGCCGCCACGAGTTTCTCCGCGACCTGGCCATGGGGGCTCTCGATCACATGCGCGCCAAGGTGGCGCAGCCGCAGCAGCACGAGCTGGCGATCGCGCAGCAAGGCGGCGGCGGTGACCGCGCGCGTCACGTCGTCGGGGCTCCGCGGCTCCGCATCGACCAGTGCCTCCAGCTCATCGTCGCGAAACACCACCACCAGCAGCAGATGCGTTTCGACCAGCCGCGCCGCGGCGCGGACCATGAATTCGGCCGAGGTCAGATCGGTGAATTCGGTGAAGAGCACGATCATCGAACGCCGCTTCAACGCGGTCGCGAGATTGGTGAGCGCGAAGGTATAATTGGTCTCGTCACTGCCGTAATCGACATTGGCGGCAAGGCCCTGCAATTCGGGGAAAGCCGCGCTGCCGCTGATCAGGCCGGAGGCGATGCGCGGGCGGCTGTCGAAGGCGTGGAGCGCGACGCGGTCGCCCAGCTTGAGCGCGATCCAGGCGGAGAGCAGCATCGCCGAAACCGCGCGGTCGACGCGCGGCAAACCGGCGACCGGCTCGCTCATCTGCCGTCCGCAATCGACCGCGAACACGATCTGGCTGTTGCGTTCGGAGCGATATTCCTTGGCGTGGAGCTTGAGATGGCGCGCCGACTGCTTCCAGTCGATCGCGCGCCGATCCATGCCCGATCGATATTCGACCAAGGCGTCGAAATCGACGCCGTCGCCGCGATCGATCTGCGACAGCAGGCCCTGCAGCGCATGCCGCTCGAAGATACGCGCGCCGTTTTCGCGCACCGGCCGCACGTCGGGCAGGATGATCGTGCGAAGCGACGCAGGACGCTGCGCCTGCTTCCAAACGAGACCGAGCGGGCCGGTCCAGCGCAACCAGAGCCTCTCGACGCGCGCGGTGCCGCGTCGGATCGCGACGATCGGCAGGACGCTCTCCCCCTCGCCCGCCTCCAGCTCCAACCACAGCCGCCCTTCGTCGCTCATCGCCAGCAGCGGGCTGTTTTCGAGCGCGACCTCGCACCAGCGCGGCACCGTCCCGCCCTTGATCGTCACCGCGATCGTTGCATCGGCGTCGCCGCCGACCGGAGCGCTCTTGGGCATCGTCACGTCGAGCGCCGCGCCGCGCGGGCTCGCGCCGATCAGCGCGTCGACAAAGGTCAGGATCAGCACCGCCACCGGCCAGGCCAGCCCGGCAAACCACAAACGCGGCAGCAGCACGCCGACGGCCAGGCAGACGGGCACGCCCGCCACCGCCGCCCAGACGCTGAGGCGCGTCGGCGATATCAACGCGGCGCCTCGATGCTCTCAATGATTCCGGTCACCACCTCCTCGACCGTGCGCCCGTCAATCTCGGCCGCGGGCGAAAGGATCAGGCGGTGGCGCAACAATGCGCGGCTCAGCGCCTTCACGTCGTCGGGAATGACGAAGTCGCGCCCGTCGAGCGCCGCCCGCGCGCGCGCCGCGCCGGCCAGCATCGCCCCCGCGCGCGGAGACGCGCCGCCTTCGAGATCGGCGACGACGCGCGTGCCGCGGATCAGCGCCGCGATATAAGCGACAACCTCATCGACCAGCTTGACCGCGTGCACCGCCGCGATCGCGCTGGCGATCGTCTTGGCGTCGGCCTTGCGCGCGACGCCCCAATCCTCGGGCGACATCGCATCCTGGCGCGCGCCGTGCGTGGCGATGATGCGGCGCTCCTCCTCCTCATTCGGATAATCGACGCGCTGCTTGAACAGGAAGCGGTCCAGCTGTGCTTCGGGCAAGGGATAAACGCCTTGCTGCTCGATCGGATTCTGCGTCGCGATCACCATGAAATGATCGCCCAAGGGCAGGCTTTGCCCGTCGATCGTGACGGTGCGCTCCTGCATCGCCTCCAGCAAGGCCGCCTGCGTCTTGGGCGGCGTGCGGTTGATCTCGTCGGCGAGCAGCAGATCGGTGAAAATCGGCCCGCGCGTGAGCGTGAAGGTCGAGGTCTGGAAGTTGAACAGGTTAGCGCCGATGATGTCGCCCGGCATCAGATCGGGCGTGAACTGGATCCGTCCGAAATCGAGCCCGACCGCGCGCGCGAAGCTGTGTGCGAGCAAGGTCTTGGCGGTGCCCGGCGGCCCCTCCAACAAGACATGCCCGCCCGCGAACAAGGCGACCAGCATGAAATCGAGCGTCTCGTCCTGGCCGACCACGGCCTTGGCGACTTCGCCCCTGATCGCTTGGCCCAGCGCCTGAACCTCTTCCACCTTCACGTCTTTTTCTCCTTTTGCCATTGGTGGAGCGCCTGCGCGGCAGCCACCAGCGCGTCCTGGTCCCGGGTCGTTTCCGCGGTGCGTGCGAGCTCGCTGAAGCGACGCCCGCGCCACGCGCCCAATTTGTCGAGATAGGCGTCGAGCGCGGCATCCTTCAGCCGCGCCGGCACGCCGAAGGTCGCGACCGCACGCTCGCGGATCACCTGCGCATAGCGTCCGCCCAACGAGGTTTCACGGCCCGCGCGGCGGATCAGCTTGGCGCTATTCTCGACCAACGCGGTCTTGCCGAACGCGATCGCCCGAGCGCGCGGACGGATCGGTCCGAACCGACCGAGCGCATGCCAGCCGACCAGGAACAGCACCGCCGCCAGCGCGAGCGTCATCGCCAGGAATGGCGGCGTGAAGGCGAGCTTGAGCGGGCTTTGCGAATGGCCGAACCCGTTCAGCGTCACGTCGAAACCGATCGATTTCGCGCCGGTCGAATTCATCCAGTCGAGTATGGCGAGCGCCGCCGCCGCCTGACGCGGATTCTTGAGCCCCGCGTTGGACATGAGGTCGGGATCGGCCAGCACGTAAAGCGGCCCATTACCGTAACGCGCCAGAACGATCCCACCCTTCCCATCGGTGATCAGCGGAACCAGCGGCTTCGGCTTGTCTCCCTTGTGGGGAACCTGTCCGCTAATCACCTGCAACACGCGCGGTGCGACGAAATGGATCGCGGGATCGAAGTCCGCGCTCGCGACGAGGGGCGCGCCGCCGCTGCGCACGCGCCTGATCTTGAATTCGGTTTGCGGCGAAAGCAGGCTGCCCGGATCGATCGGGGCCGTCAGGTCGGCAATGCGGACCCATCCCGTATGGTCGGGATCGGCGACCGTCGCCCATTTCGGCAGCACGAACAAGGTCGGCTTCGCGCTGCGCGCGGCGAGCACGGAGGAGACGTCGTCGAACCCCTGATCGGGCGTGACCACCAACAGATCCTCGGAGTCGAACTGATGCGCGCTGCGGATGATCTGCGGATTGCGCCCGGTCGCCTCGGCAAGCTGGACGATCCCGCTGAAGCCCACCGCCGCATTGGATAGCGCATGCGTGCCGCCATTGTGGCCCGATCGCAGATCGGGTGCGAACGCGCCCATCACCAACGTGCCGACGAAGCCCAATATGCCGATCACCAGCATCAGCGCGACCGTGCGGATCCGGAACAGATTGCTGCGTGGCGCCGCGCGAGGGTTGATCGACAGATCGCTCATGCGGCCTTCCAGGCGGCGGTCCGCGCGAAATCGGCATAAGCCGCACGGCATTCAGCCCAATCCCCCGCATCGACCGCGCGCCCGCCGAACAGGCTGCGCTCGACCACGCCGGCAATGCCCGAGAAGAGCTGGCGCGCGCGCTGCGGCAGCGCGGACGCATTCGCCAGATCACGGCTGGTGATCGCCGGCCGGACCAGCCCCGGGCGGCGGCGGCCGATATCCTCGACACTGCGCAGCAGCAGGTGATGCGCCGCCTCGGCGAAGCGTCCCTCCCCGGCGAGCGCGTCGGCTTCCTCGAGCCAGGCGCGCACCGGCGCCGCATCGGGGCGCCATTCCTCCTCCGCCTCGATCGATTCCGCGCCGGGCCGGCGCCGCCATTGCGGCATCCGCCATGCGCCTTCCTTCGCGCGCGTCCAGATCATCCAACACAGGGCTGCGAGCCCCACCGCAAGCACCGACCAGAGCAATATCCGCGCGTAAGGCGCATCGGGAATGAAGCTGCCGATGAAATCGAGGAAACGCCCGATCGGACGGAACACGCTGCGCAGCCATTCGCCCAATGCACGCAGCCAGGCCGGCGTCTGGAGCGGCGGCGGCGTGCGCTTCAGATCGAATTGAATGTCAGCATTTGCCCGCAATGCGCGATGCGCCGCAGCGAAACGTTCGGCAGCATTCTGAGCCTGACTTGCGATGACGACCCCCGTTTGCCGTCCCTCTGTGTATCGCAAGACGCGACGCCCGCAATGGCCAAAAGCAGCAGGAAATGCACACCAAAATGGAGATGTTATCCAAGCTGGACAGCGGCTTGCGGGGCCGTCATGCTGCAGGTTCGGCTGTCGGGGGCGACGGCGCGCAGGGGTTCATCATGACCGAAGACAGCCACCGCTCATTTTCCATCGGAAAGATTTTCAGCCGCGCGTTCGGCGTGATGGGGCGCAACCCACTCGTTGCATTCGGCGTCACGTTTTTGCTGTCGGCGCTCCCGGGCGCATTGTTCAATTACGGTTTCGCACAGCTTCACCTGGACATGCGGGATCGTAACACGATGTTGGGCGCGATCGGTTCGGGGATCATCGCCTTCGCCGTGGCCCTGCTCCTGCGCGCGTTGGTTCAAGGTTGCCTGGTTCGCGCGACGATCGCCGATAGCCAAGGGCGGCGGGCCGGATTGGACGAATGCCTGAAGGTTGCCATGGCCCGGGCACTCCCCCTTATCGGCGTATCTTTCCTGTTCGTGATCGGCCTGATGGTAGGGATGATCCTGCTGATCGTTCCCGGCATCATGTTCGCGGCCGCCTATGCCGTCGTCGCGCCGGTCGTGGTCGAGGAACGCGTGGGCGTGATCGAGGCGTTTCGCCGGACGAGTCAATTGACGCGCGGCGCGCGCTGGAAAATCTTCGGGCTCGGTCTGCTGATCCTTGTGGCCATCTGGTTGATCGAAGCCGTCGTGGGTGTGATCGCGATCGTGCTGTTTCAGCAGGGCTATGATCCGTTCAGCCTGTCGATCCTATTGTTCAACATCGTGGTCGGCACGATCGTGGCAACCTTCTCTTCGACCATCCAGACCGCGCTTTATGTCGAGCTGCGCGAATGGAAGGATGGCCCGATCGACGCCAAGCTGAGCGAGATTTTCGAGTAGCGCCTTGCATGCCGGTGTCGCCGGTTTAGGTAGGCGCTATGCTCCTCGACGATCAGCTCCGCCATTATTTCGGCACGGACGATATCGCCGCGATCCCGCCCGCGGCGCTTGCCGCCGGAACCGAGCGGTTGCGGGTCGAGTTCGGCATGCAGAAGGATCGCGGACGGCGCTTCGCGATGTGGGCCTTGCTCCACATGCTGGGCGCCGCTCCGGACCTCGATGTCGCGTTCAAGGACGAGGCCGACCGCGACGCGGCGCGGACCTTCATGGAGCTGGCTGAGCAAGAAGCGGACGAGCAGGACTGAAGGACTCGCTGTCACCGGCCCAGGCGCGGCGGATCGCGCTCGCGGCGCAGGGCTTCGGCCAGGCGCGGCCGGCGGGTCCGATCGGCCAGGCGCATCTCAAGCGCGTGATCGAACGGCTGGCGCTGCACCAGATCGACAGCGTCAATGTCCTCGTCCGCGCGCATTATCTCCCGCTCTTCTCGCGGCTCGGCGCTTATCCGCGCGACGCGCTCGACCGCGTCGCCTGGGGTCCGAAATCGAAGCGGCGCCTGTTCGAATATTGGGCGCACGAGGCCTCCTTGCTGCCGCTCGACCTGCAGCCCCTGCTGCGCTGGCGGATGGCGCGCGCCGAACGCGGGATCGGTGTCTGGACCAATGTGAAGCCGTTCGCGGGCGAGAAGCGCGCGGAGGCCGACGCGCTGCTCAAGCGTATCGCCGACGAAGGCCCGCTCGCCGCCTCCGACGTGGCCGAAACCCGCGGGCAAGGCGGCTGGTGGGGCTGGAGCGAGACCAAGCAGGCGCTCGAATATCTATTCTGGTCCGGGCTGATCACCACCGCCACGCGCCGCACCAGCTTCGAACGCGTCTACGACCTGCCCGAGCGCGTATTGCCGCGGGCTATCCTCGACACGTCCACGCCCTCCGAAGCGGATGCGCAGCGCACGCTGCTCGCGCGTTCGGCCAAGGCGCTCGGCGTCGCCACGGCGGGTGACCTGCGCGATTATTTCCGGCTGAAGCCAAAGGACGCTTTGCCGCGGATCGACGAGTTGGTCGAGGACGGAACCTTGCTGCCGGTCACGGTGCGTGGCTGGAAGCAGCAGGCCTATGTCCACCGCGACGCCAAGATCCCGCGCCGGGTTTCCGGCCAGGCCTTGCTCGCGCCGTTCGACCCGCTGATCTGGGAGCGCGCGCGAACCGAACGTATGTTCGGCACACGCTATCGGATCGAAATCTACGTTCCCGCCGAGAAGCGCGTGCATGGTTATTATGTCCTGCCCTTCCTGATGGACGGGCAATTGGCGGCGCGGGTCGATCTCAAGAGCGATCGGCAGGCGGGCAGCTTGATCGTCCAAAGCGCGCACGCCGAGCAAAGCGCGCCGCCGGAAACGGCCGATCGGCTGAAAGCCGAACTCGAATTGATGGCGGCATGGCTCGGTCTCGATCGCATCGCCGTCATGGACAAAGGCGATTTGGCCGCCGCATTAAAGGATGGCGCGCACCGGTCCTAATGCTTCGCCAGACGCTTCTCCACGTCGCGCCATAGCTGCGTGATCGCCGCGGTCACCGGCGCGCGCGGCGCATAGGTCCCGACCGGAGCATGGCGGTCGGCCATCTGCTCGACCAGGCTCGCCATCGGCAGCGCGTGCTGCCCCGGCGCCGCCTCGAGCGCGGCCTTATGTGCCAGGCGACGGCGGTCGACCAGATTGAACACCGGCAGCACCGGCGGCGCACCTTTCTTGTGGCCCAGATGCGCGTTCAGCTCTTCCGCCGCACGGCCCGAGAGGGTCGAGGGGATGACCGGCACCAGGATCAAATCGGCACCGCGGATCACCTGGTCGGCGGTCACGCCCAGGCCGGGCGGGCAATCGATGATGATCCGGTCATAGTCCGTGTCGAGCGCCTCGCTGATCCGGAGCAGGCGCTTCTTGCTGTCAATCTCGGAGAAGAGCACGTCGAGCGTGCGGAGCGAAGCATCGGCGGGCAGCAGGTCGAGCTTGGGAATCCCCGTCGGCACGATCAGCTTGCGCGGGGACAGATCGCGCTCGATCACCGCGCGCGCCTCGTCCCCTTTCTTGCGATCGGGGGCGAGGATGAAGCTCGCCCCGCTCTGCGCATCCAGATCCCACAGCAAGGTGCGCCGGCTGGACAAAGTCGCCGACGCCCAGGCCAGATTGACCGCGAGCGTCGTCTTCCCCACGCCCCCCTTCGAGGAATAGACCGCTATCGTCGCCATGCGCCTAAGGTAGCACTCGGCTGCGACAGCGCAATGATCCTGCCGCGCATCATCGCGCCCCGGCGGCGCCGCCGGATTCGCCTCAGGCGGCCTCGGCCAGCACCGGCTGCGGCTCGGTGACGCGATCGAGACCGAGGATCATGATCAGGCGGCCGTCGATCATCGCGATACCGTCGAGGAAGCCCGCTGCCTGCGTTTGCCCCACATCCGGAACCGGCTGAAGCTGCTCAGGGCCGACCGTGACGATGTCGCTCACCGCATCGACGATGATGCCCTGAAGCTGCTCGCCGACGCGTACCACGATGATCACATGGCGGCCGCTCGGCTCGGTTTCACCCCAGCCGAGGCGCTGCCTAAGGTCGAGCACGGGCAGGACCACGCCGCGCAGGTTGACCACGCCACGCACATGGGGTGGCGCATTGGGCAACGGCGTTGCGGGGGACCATGCGCGAATCTCGCGGATCGCCATGATGTCGATGCCGAGGCGGCGGTCGCCGATCTCGAAGGTTATGAATTCGCGCGACATCGCTCGCCCTCCTCAGAATGCTGACCAATCGTCCGCGACGGCCACGGCGGCTGCGGCGCTACCGCGACGACCGCCTGCAGCACGCTGGCCTCCACTCGCGCGGGCCTGGAGTTGATGCACGCGGTTAGCCGGCGGCGCGGCCGCTCTTTCCATATTGCCGAGCTGAAAGCGGCCGAGCTGCGTGGCGAGCTGGTCGGCCTCGGCGGCGAGGCTGCGCGACGCGGCGGTGGCTTCCTCGACCATCGCGGCATTCTGCTGGGTGACGCCGTCCATCTCCGCGACCGCCGTGTTGACCTGCTGCAGGCCGCTCGCC
>Ga0070660_100000992_pt1 | contig 19050 bp, 22 predicted proteins | sample KBSC33metaG_FD_64670 | JGI IMG/M metagenome (GOLD analysis project Ga0070660, IMG submission 64670) | Corn rhizosphere microbial communities from Kellogg Biological Station, Michigan, USA - KBS C3-3 metaG | ecosystem: Host-associated > Plants > Roots > Rhizosphere > Soil ... | reverse complement strand
CTTCCAAACGCAAGCCCGACGAACTGCGCCGCGTTTCAATCGAGCGCGCGGTCTCGAAACATGCCGAAGGCTCGTGCCTTATCAAGTTCGGCGACACGCATGTGCTGTGCACGGCAAGCTTGGAAGAACGCCTTCCCCAGTGGCTAAAGGGCCAGGGCCGGGGTTGGGTGACGGCCGAATATGCGATGCTGCCGCGTTCGACCCATGAGCGCACCAGGCGTGAGGTGACGAGCGGCCATCCCTCGGGCCGCACACAGGAAATTCAGCGGCTTGTCGGCCGGGCGCTAAGGGCGGTCGTCGATCTGCCGAAACTCGGCGAGCGCCAGATCACCGTCGATTGCGATGTCATCCAGGCCGATGGCGGAACGCGCACTGCGGCGATTACCGGAGCCTGGGTGGCTCTGCACGACTGTATCCAATGGATGAAAATGCGCGACATGGTGAAGGACGCTGTTTTGCGCGATCATGTGGCGGCGGTGTCATGCGGCATTTATAAGGGAGAGCCGGTGCTCGACCTCGACTATGCCGAAGACAGCAATGCCGACGCCGATTCCAATTTTGTAATGACCGGCACCGGCGGCATCGTCGAAGTGCAAGGAACGGCGGAAACCACACCATTTACCGAGCAGCGTTTCGGCGAGCTGATGACTTTTGCAAAGAAGGGCATCGCAGAACTCGTGCAGCTTCAGAAGCTTACAGTGGCTTAGTTCACCCTTAGGCGAGGTGAAAGATGTTTGGCGTCTTCACTCTGCTGGTTGCGGCGCTTTTTGCGGGCGCGGCCGTGTACGTTTCCACGGCCGAGCATCCGGCACGCATGACGCTCGATGATCGGGCGGCTCTGGCTCAATGGAAGGTCAGCTATCCGCGCGCCGCTCTGATGCAGGCGACCCTCGCGCTCGTCGGGTCTGTTCTCGGCGTGCTCGAATGGCTGGTGACCGGAAGTCATGTTTGGCTCATTGGAGCCCTCGTGCTCGTCGCGAACGTTCCCTATACCCTGATCTCAATCATGCCGATCAACGATGTCTTGAAAGAGTTGCCCGTTAGCGAGGCCGGTCCGGCGTCAAGGGCCGATCTCGTGCGGTGGGGGCGTCTTCACGCGGGCCGCAGCCTTCTCGGCCTCATTGCAACGGCAATTTTTGTCTGGGCTTCGATTTGATGGTGATGACTAAGCTACGCCGCGGCACACGGCTCGTCGTCGCAAGCCACAATCCAGGTAAAGTCTGGGAGATTCAGCAGTTGATCGAGCCTTATGGGCTCGACGCCATATCGGCCGGTGATCTCGGCCTTGCCGAACCGGAAGAATCCGAGCCGACCTTTGCCGGCAACGCGAAGCTCAAGGCCGTGGCGGCAGCGACGGGATCGAGATTGCCGGCGCTCGCCGACGACTCTGGCCTCGAGGTCGATTGCCTTGACGGTGCGCTGGGCATCTACTCGGCACGTTGGGCGGGGCCGGGCAAGGATTTCGGCTTGGCGATGAAGCGGCTCGGCGAGGAAATCACGTCGCGGAACGGCTGGGTCGCGCCCGGTCCGCGCGCCAACTTCATATCGGTGCTCTGTCTCGCTTGGCCCGACGGCGAGACCCGGCTGTTCGAGGGCAAGGTGTTCGGTCATCTCGTCTGGCCGCCGCGCGGCGGCAACGGGTTCGGCTACGATCCGATGTTCGTGCCCGATGGCGGGACCGAGACGTTCGGCGAGATGCAACCCGAGGGGAAGTACGCGATCTCGCATCGGACGCGCGCCTTTGCTGCCTTCAAGGCAGCGATGCTCGACGCCATCACGCCCGACGCAATTGCAGCCAAGGCCAACGCGGCGACGACAGGCACCGGGCGGGATCTTGCGGCATTCTCTGCGGCGGCTGCCAATCTATCGACAAGAGCTGAATCGGCGGCGTTCATCGCGCGGCTCAAGGACGATCTCGCGGTGCACGGGAGCGACTGGAAAAATGTGACCCTCGACGCCTATCTCGACGCGCTTCAACGGCAACTGGCCGAGGCGCCGGCGACGGAAGAGCCGGCGTGGCGCACGCTTGCGAAGGCGCTTCTTGCGGCCAGCTGCCATGACTGATCACGACGAAAAGGCGTTCGGCGTTTACATCCATTGGCCGTTCTGCGCGCAAAAATGCCCGTACTGCGATTTCAATAGCCACGTGCGTTTCGGCGGCTGGGATGAGGCGCGCTTTCTCGCAGCCTACAAACGAGAGATCGATTGGGTCGCCGATCTGATCGGCTCGCGGGTCGTGACGAGCATCTTCTTCGGCGGCGGTACGCCGTCGCTGATGAAGGCTGAAACGACAGCGGGGATTTTGGAGCATATCGGCAAGCGCTGGGCGATTGCGCCCGATGCCGAAATCACCCTCGAAGCCAACCCTGGAAGCGTCGAAGCGGGCCGCTTTCGTGGCTTTCGCGACGCGGGCGTCAATCGCGTGTCGATCGGGGTGCAGTCGCTCAGGGACGAGCAGCTACGCAAGCTCGGCCGCATTCATACGGCGGCCGAGGCCAAGGCGGCGCTCGATATCGCGCGCGCGACGTTCGAGCGTTTTTCGTTCGATTTGATTTACGCGCGGCCCGGCCAGACGCTTGAAGACTGGCGCGTTGAGCTTGCCGAAGCTCTCGATCTCGCCGGCGATCACTTATCGCTTTATCAACTGACGATCGAGCCGGACACGCCTTACGCGGCGCTCCACGCGGCCGGCAAACTCGTGATCCCCGACAACGATGCGGCGCGTGCGCTCTACGAAATTACCGGCGAACTGACCGACGCTCGCGGGCTCGCCGCCTATGAAGTGTCGAACTACGCGCGCCCCGGATCGGAGAGCCGGCACAACCTTCTTTACTGGCGCTATGGCGAATATGCAGGCATTGGCCCCGGCGCGCATGGCCGCATCGTTACCGACGGACGCCGGCGTGCAACCGTCGCGGAACGCAATCCCGAGACCTGGGCGGCGCGTGTCGAGGCGACCGGCAGCGGCAACGTCGAGATGATCAAACTGGCCCGCGCCGAGCAGGCCGACGAGATGCTTCTGATGGGCCTTCGCCTTAGCGAGGGCATTGATCTCGGGCGGTTGGAGTCGCTCGGAAACATGCGACTCGATCCGGAGGTCGTCGACGAACTGGTCGGACTGGGCCTGCTGCAGGTTTCGAACGCTCAAGGTTTTGACGACGCTGTCTCAACGAACTGGCGTGCGAACGAGCTCGAAGCCATTGTCGCCTGCGCCGGGCCGGGCCTCCGTCCTGGAGTTCCCAAACCGCAATCCCGAGCCGTCAGAATCCGCGCCACGCCGTCCGGTCGCCTCGTTCTGAATGCCGTTGTCGCAAAACTCGCCAAGAGTTTCGAGGCTTCGCGCGGCATGGACAACCTCGTGAGCGCCCGTTAAGCACCGCCACATGCTCAGGCGAATCTACGACTGGACGATGCGCATGGCGGCCGACAAGCGGGCGCCGTGGGCTCTCGCCGCCGTGTCGTTCATCGAAAGCTCGTTCTTTCCGATACCCCCCGACGTGATGCTGGTGCCGATGGTGCTGAGCCGGCGCGAGAAGGCGTGGTGGTATGCAACGATCGCTACGGTGGCGTCGGTCATCGGCGGACTCTTTGGCTACGCCATCGGCTATTATCTTTACGACGCCGTCGGCCTGCCGATCCTGAAATTCTATGGCCGCGAGCACGCGCTCGACAGCTTCATGACCTTCGTTCACGAGTACGGCGTGCCGGCCGTCATTATCAAAGGCATGACGCCCATTCCCTACAAGGTCGTGACGATTGCTGCCGGTGTCGGCCAAATGAACTTGCTGGCGTTCATCGGGGCCAGCATCGTGGCCCGGGCAATGCGTTTCTATTTGGTAGCAGGTCTCCTATATTTCTTCGGCGAGCCGATCCGGGTTTTTATCGAGACGCGGCTGGCGCTGGTGACGACGGCCTTCGTCGTGCTTCTCGTCGGCGGGTTCATCGCCGTGAGCTACATCTTCTAGCCAGGACGATAGGCTGATGGCGCTGGTCGTTAATGTCGAACGCGGATTGGATTATCGGCTCGGCGCCACGGCGCTGTTTCTGGCCGCCGTATCGATCCTGACGGCGCTTGGTTTCCAATACATCGGCGGCTACCAGCCGTGCATGCTGTGCCTGATGCAGCGCTACCCATACTACGCGGCGATACCGGTTCTCTTCGTTGCACTCGCTTTGACCGCCGGCGGCAGCCGCGGTTTTGCGGCGGCGCTTTTTTTCCTCGTCGCGCTCGCCTTTTTCGCTAACGCTGGTCTTGGCGTCTATCACGCTGGCGTCGAATGGAAATTCTGGCCTGGGCCGGCAACGTGCGGCGGCGGCGGATCTCTCAGCACCTCGGCCGGCAGCCTTCTCGGTGACCTTCAGAACATCAAGGTCGTGCAGTGCGACGAGGCGGCGCTGCGTGTCCTCGGGTTGTCGTTCGCCGGTTGGAACGTCCTTGCGTCGCTCGTCATCATGGGGCTGACGCTCCGTGCCGCTTTTGTCGCCGCCGCACGCCGCTAATCCTTTGATTTTTAGCTTTTTCTTAGTTTTCCACAATTGCTGGCCGGCGCAAAAACGTTGATTTCGTTGCGCGCTCGATACAGTCAAGCGAATATCATGGCGGGGCCAGATTCACGCCTTCGCGTTGCCTGAATGTGACGGCTATTCTCTCTTCGTTCGCGGAACACAAAGTCTGTGGAGATCGTGATCCGGCGAGGGAGCTTTTTTGGTGGCGTCCGAGTTGCCTACTTTGAGTCCTTCTCCTGGGCCATCTGCCCTCGGTGGTCCCGATGGCGGTGTTCGCGTCCCGTCTTTGAGTAAGCGTAGCGTTGTTGCGTTTCGTAAGCGTTTGTTGCGTAGCGTTGTGTCCGAGTGCGGACAAAGTCCGAAAGACGTTTTGTCCGGAAGTTTCAAAAACATTAGGCGAGCCGCCTCGACAAAAATGTCGAAGCGTATGTCCCGGCGGTTCGCCCGCACCTCGCGTCACGGTCCCGTAACGGGTCCCCTTGATGGTGCGGCGTCCGAAGCGTGGGCCTGGCGTTCGGTCGGAGATGTCGTGCGGGAGGTTCTGCATGACGCCGCTATTCCGATGGGCACAGCGTCGAGCAATAGGATGCGGTAGTTGCGTCGATAGTGCGTGTTCGCGTCGATGCGTAGCAACCCGTAACGCGTTGAACAAAAGAATTCGAAGAGCGGCCGGCTCTTCCAACGAGCTGGCAGGCACATGGAGTGTGATCGAGTTAGCCCTCAATCGAGACATCGCGTTTCACGGTCTCGCGTAGTGATGTCAATGCGCTCTGTGTGTCTGCCGCCTGCACTGGAACACGGCAACGTTCCAAATCGTTCCATAAAAACAAAGGCAAAAGCGGAGCATTAAAAATGACCCCCTCGGTTCCGGAGTATCTAAGCCCGATCCAATGGCAGCAGGCGATCGCCGTCAGCCGTCAGGAGTGCGCCCGCATCTTTCGTGACGGCGGAACGCCGGGCGATGCCCTCGTGGCGTTCGGCCTGAAAGCGGATGATTCCGTCAACTGGGAGCGCGCCGTGGACCAAATTGCCGGCGAAATGTGCGCCCGGCCGGTGATGCGCGCCGCTTGAACGAAATCGGAAAGCGCGGAAACGCGCGGGCCGCCTCGCGCTACTAGGGCTCGAGTTCGGTATCCCAATAGAGATAGTCGAGCCAGCTTTCATGCAGGTAGTTGGGCGGAAACAGCCGCCCGTTCCGATGCAGCTCGAATACGGTCGGTCTGTAGGGCTCATGTGCCGGGAACATGCCGGCCATCCGCGGCATCAACCCGCCCTTCTTGAGATTGCAAGGTGCGCAGGCCGTGACGACGTTGTCCCATCGCGTTTGGCCACCGCGGGACCGCGGAATGAGATGATCAAATGTCAGATCGTGCTTGTCGCCGCAGTACTGACACGCGAAGCGATCGCGCAGGAAGACGTTGAACCGCGTGAACGCCGGATAAAGGGCGGGCTTCACATAAGTCTTCAGCGACACGACGCTCGGTAGCTTCAGTTCGAACGATGGGCTTCTGACGAAGCGCTCGTATTCCGAGACGATATTGACGCGATCGAGGAAGACGGCCTTCACCGTGTCCTGCCAGCTCCATAGGGACAACGGATAGTAGCTGAGCGGCCGGAAGTCGGCGTTCAGTACGAGAGCCGGACAATTGTCCGGGATTGTCACGTGAGCATTCACAGTCGCGCAAACCTCGCGGTTTTTCGTCTGTCGAATCGCGTCTTAGGCCCCATCAGGACGCGGGGATACTAGCCGCGCGTATCAGTTCTGTGAAGCGTGCGCTCCGATCTGTCGCGGCGGCGGCTTTTCTCATTTATTTTAACGGCTTGCGCGAATTCAAGACGAGCGGTTTCTGTCGAGAGGCCAGAAGCGCGCGGCGCGCGAAGGCATAATCGGCCCACAGAAGCCTCGCCGCAATTGCGCGCGACGGACGCCATCGCTCGGCGATACGCTCAAGCTCTTCTGCGGTTGGCCGCCGGTCGAGTTTGAAGTGATGTTGTACTGCGAGCTGTAACGCCAGATCGCCGGATGCGAAGGCGTCTTTTCGTGCGAGCGCGAACAAAATGTAGATGTCTGCGGTCCAGGGACCGATGCCGTGCACGGCAGTCAGACGTTCGACGATCGTCCGGTCATCGGCTACATTCAAAATTCCGAAATCGAGACCGTCGTCGATCACGGCGCGCGATAACGCCCGCAGCGTGCGAACCTTGCCGTTCGACAGCCCTAGCGACTTGAGCCCGGCATCGTCAGTCGAAAGAATCGTCTCCGCCGCGACAGGTGAGAGTGCTTGTTCAACGCGCGCCCAAATGGCCGCGGCACTGTGCGTTGAAAGCTGCTGGCCGACGACGATCTTGGCCAATCCGGAAAAGTCGGCAGGGAAGTGCCGCGGTGCAGGCAGTCCGGTGCGCTTCAAAATGCTCGACATGATTTTGCACTGTCGCGCCAAGGCGGTCGCGGCGGCGCGCAGCTGGCGATCGTTTGTCACAGTCGCGTGTCGCGGTCCGGTCACAAAAAATGCCTCCCTACGACGCTTTAAAGAAAGCGTGCGAGCACGTAAATTCGCACCCGATTATTATGCGCTCGGCGCCGGCCAAACAGGTGTTTGCGACTGATGACCGCTGTTACACGTTTCGCACCGTCGCCAAACGGGCATTTGCATGTTGGTCACGCGCTGTCTGCCATCATCGCGTACGACGCGGCGCGCAAGGAAGGCGGACGTTTTTTGTTGCGCATCGAGGATATCGATCTCGAACGGCGGCGGCCGGAATTCGTCGACGCCATTTACGAAGATCTGGCGTGGCTGGGATTGGCCTGGGAAGAGCCCGTTCTGGTCCAGTCGGAGCATTTCGCGGAATACCTCAAGGCGGCCGACAAGTTGATTGCGATGGGACTTCTCTATCCGTGCTTTGCGACGCGGGCGGAGATCGCGGCGGCATCCGATCCGGCAAACGCCGATCCGGACGGTGCGCCGATTTATCCGGGGCTTTGGAGAGGCGCGCCAGTGGACGCCGTCTCGGCGCGGATGGCAGCCGGCGAGGCGCCTGCGCTGAGACTCTACATGGACGGGGCGCTGAAGGCGCTGGCGAAAAAGCGCGGTGACGTGCCGCTTACCTTCACCGAAATCGGCGAGGACGGCACACGGCAGACGGTCGAAGCCCGGCCGCAGCGCTGGGGGGACGCCGTGATCGTCCGCAAGGAGGTGCCGGCGAGCTATCATCTATCCGTCGTCGTCGATGATGCGCGGCAGGGCGTGACGCACGTGACGCGCGGCCAGGATCTGTTCGAGGCAACTGATCTGCAGCGGCTTCTGCAGGAACTCCTCGATCTGCCGGAGCCCGTCTATTCACATCATCGCGTGATCCGTTGGGCCGATGGGCGCAAACTTTCGAAAACAAATCGGGATATGGGATTGCGCGCCTTGAGGGCTGAAGGCGCGACGGCAGACGATATTCGCCGGGTGATTGGATTTGCCTGACCGGCGCCGCTCCGGTCAGAATTTTTTTTCGCATCATCTATTTTGATTTGCGGATTCGTCGCGGGATATGCAACTAAATGCGCAAGGCTTGCAATTGCAGGCTTGAATTCGTGAGCCATAAATCCGGCTAAACTTCACGCCGGTGCGCGACCATTAGCGTGCTGATAATGCGAACATTTCGGCGACGTGATTTAACCGCGCTTTACGGTGTTTGGTCGTCCGTCCGTGTCGTAATTCGCCGCCGCGGGCCTCGTCTCGGTCAGGGAATAAATGAATATTCCCAAGGTACTTCTTGTTTTTACGAGCAAATCACCATTTAATTGTTCGATAACCCGCAACGCGGATCTTAGGATCCATGAGAAATAAGACGACGATTCTTTCCGGCAGAGGTTTAGACGCGGTTTTGCGGGCAATTGCGCATTTCCGGGGCGTCGCTTTTTTGGATTCCGTCGCCGAACCGGGCGAAAGCCAGATATTACCGTATATAGAGCCTCGGCGAATGACGCTCGCCGAGCAATGGAATAGGCTTGCGACCGTTATCAAAACCGCCGTATCGCGCGCCGACGAGGCGACGCGCTGCCAAGCGGCCGCGGCCATGCAACTCGACCTCGCGCAATACGGTCTGACGACGCTCGTCGACGAGCTTTCCGCCGTCATGGACATGCAGGGCCGGCGCCGGCGTGCTACGGTTCACGTGCTCGAAGTCGCTCCGCCGCGTGTTCTTGGCGACGCCATCGCCGCCTGAGTGGCATAACCTCCGTCGATTTTTCTTTGGCACTGCCTTGCAGCTGACCGGTTAGAGACAAACCTCAGCAGGGCCGCCCGGTTGCGAAAAATTAAGGCAGATTCTTTCGTGGTATGGCGGCATGCCGTTCGATTCCTTCATGCTGGGCGTGCTCTTTGCCAATGCTTGCTGGCTAAAGCAGTTAGGTCATGTCCGTGTCTGAAGAACCATCGCCGTCGCATCGGAAGGGCAGCGAACAAGGCGAGCGAAGTCTCGCCGGTTGTGTAACGACCGATATTGCCGATCTTCTGGCCAAGCCATTGACCGCGGGGCTCTATCTGGTCGCGACGCCCATCGGCAATCTGGCCGATATGACGTTGCGGGCCCTCTCGGTATTATCGCGTGCTGACGTGATCTACTGCGAGGATACTCGCCACTCGGCGAAGCTGCTGCAGCATTACGCCATCGCCGCGAAAACGCGGCCGTTTCACGAGCACAACGAGGAGCGCGAAATCGAACGCGCGATCAGCGACCTCGAGAGCGGAAAACGCATTGCGATGATTTCGGATGCCGGTACGCCGTTATTGTCCGATCCCGGCTTCAAGCTCGTCCGCGCTGCGGCGGCGGCCGGAGTTCCCGTCATTTCGATTCCCGGTCCATCCGCTGCATTGGCGGCGCTGACCTCGAGCGGATTGCCAACCGACTCTTTCTTCTTTGCGGGCTTCCTGCCGCCCAAGCAGGCGGCGCGGCGGGCCCGCCTAGTGGAACTCTCGCAAATTCCGGGCAGCCTCGTGATTTTCGAGGCCCCGCATCGCGTCGCCGAAGCACTCGCAGATATGGCCGATGTGCTCGGCGAACGAGCGGCCGTCATCGCGAGGGAGCTGACCAAGCTGCACGAAGACATCGTGCGTGGAAGCTTGCGCACGCTGGCGGAGGCGACGTTCGGAGAGACCTTGAAGGGCGAGATCGTCCTGGTCGTCGGGCCCGGACGGGCTGAGCCGGTCAGCGACGAGACGATCAATGCGCGTCTTGCCGAGGCGCTCGAGGGCATGAGCCTGAAGGACGCTGCCAAGGCGCTTGCCGATGAACTCGGCGTGGCAAAGGCGCGTATTTATGGTCTTGGCATCAAGGCGAAGGGTCGGTCCCCGTGAGTTCAGACGTTGAAAACGGCATAAGCCGGCAGATCGAGCGTCGCCGGCGCCATCGTAGCGGGCTCAACGCCGAGACGATTGTGGCGGCACTCCTTATTGCCAGCGGCCACCGCATTCTGGCCCGGCGCTTCAAGACGCCGGTCGGAGAGATTGATCTCATCGCCGTAAAAGCTGGGCGCATCGCGTTCGTCGAAGTGAAACGCCGCTCGACCAGCGAGGATTGCGAGGCCGCCATCACGCCGATGTTGCGCCATCGCGTGCGCCGGGCGGCCAATTTGTGGCTGGCACGCAATCCGCGCTTTCAGCGGCACGATATCGGATTTGATCTCGTCTTTGTCGTGCCTTGGCGCTTCCCGCTCATCATGCACGACGCGCTGTGATGCCCGTTCGCGCTTCGATCGGGAAAGTTACCGGCCGCTAACCGTTGTTCGCGACGCGGCTGCGAAGGCGAGCCAAGCCCACTTCTCCGGCGTTGTCGTGAGAAACACGGGATGCCGTTCGGCGTCCCCAAAGCTGCCATAATGCGGCAACGCGCCCCCCAGCACGCCGTTGAAGCCCAACGGAGCCCATGTTAAGGACACGCCGGCTTTGAAGGGGGCGGCTGGTCGGTTTCGGCCTCAACCGCAGGCCTCTGTTTAGCAAAAGCCTTTCCTTGAAGCGGGGCGCAGTGTCGGGCCTTTTGGTGCCCCGCCCTCTATGCGCCTTGAAGCGCGACGGTGAGAGCGACGTGGCAACTAACGATACGATCGTTGAAGGGGTAGCCGGGCGCTACGCGTCGGCGTTGTTCGATCTCGCCAGCGACAGCGGAAAAGTTGCCGATATCGAAACCGATCTCGTGACTTTTCAAGGCTTATTGGACCAGAGCCCCGATCTCGTTCGCTTGGTGCGTAGTCCGGTCATTGCCACGGACGATCAGAACAAAGCCATTGCCGCTATTCTTGACAAGGTCCGCATCAGCGGCCTGGCGGCCAATTTTCTGAAGCTCGTCACCAGCAACCGGCGGCTCTTTTCGATCCAGGACATCATCAAGGCCTATCGGGCGCTTGCTGCCCGGTCGCGCGGCGAAGTCACGGCGGAAGTTACCAGCGCGGTGCCGTTGAATAACGAGCAGACCGCCGCTTTGAAAGAAACCCTGAAGGCTTCTGTCGGCAAGGACGTGACGCTGCAGGCGCGCGTCGATCCGGGCCTGCTCGGAGGCCTCGTGGTCAAGGTCGGAAGTCGAATGATCGATTCTTCGCTTAAAACGAAGCTGCAGAATCTCAAGGTGGTCCTTACCGGGACCGGAACCTGACGACTTAGCGAATTCGAGCGCCGCGCGGACACGAGCCGGGCGGCGTTTCACCGAGACGAACCAGAATTTGGAAATACGCGGCTCTAGAAGCCGTGCAAAAACGCAAACGACCAAGGGAAGAGGTCTTCGTCAATGGAAATCCGGGCCGCAGAAATTTCCTCGATCCTCAAGGATCAGATCAAGAACTTCGGCAAAGAGGCTGAAGTTTCCGAAATCGGCCAGGTGCTGTCGGTGGGTGACGGCATCGCCCGCGTCTACGGACTCGATAACGTCCAGGCCGGTGAGATGGTCGAATTCCCGGGCGGCATCCGTGGCATGGCGCTGAACCTCGAAGCCGACAACGTCGGCGTCGTTATTTTCGGCGACGACCGCACGATCAAGGAAGGCGATACGGTCAAGCGGACTGGCGCCATCGTCGAAGTTCCGGTCGGTAAAGGTCTTCTCGGCCGCGTCGTCGATGGCCTCGGAAATCCGATCGACGGCAAGGGCCCGATCAAGTCCGACAAGAAGATGCGCGTCGACGTCAAGGCGCCCGGCATCCTGCCGCGCAAGTCGGTGCATGAGCCGATGGCCACAGGCCTCAAGGCGATCGACTCACTCATCCCAATTGGCCGTGGCCAGCGCGAGCTCGTCATCGGCGACCGTCAGACCGGCAAAACCGCGGTCATTCTCGACACTTTCCTTAACCAGAAGTCCTTGAACGCGGGGACAGATGAAGGCGCCAAGCTTTATTGCGTCTATGTCGCCGTCGGCCAGAAGCGCTCGACGGTCGCGCAGTTCGTCAAGATCCTCGAGGAGCGGGGGGCGCTCGATTACTCGATCATTGTTGCTGCGACCGCCTCCGATCCGGCGCCGATGCAGTACCTTGCACCGTTCACGGGCTGCACGATGGGCGAATACTTCCGCGACAACGGCATGCACGCCGTGATTGCCTATGACGATCTTTCGAAACAGGCCGTCGCGTATCGCCAGATGTCGCTGCTTCTGCGCCGCCCGCCGGGGCGCGAAGCTTATCCCGGCGACGTGTTCTATCTTCACTCTCGTTTGCTCGAGCGCGCCGCCAAGCTCGGCGATGCAGCGGGTAACGGGTCGCTGACGGCGCTTCCCGTCATCGAGACGCAGGCCAACGACGTTTCGGCCTACATTCCGACGAACGTCATTTCGATCACCGACGGCCAGATCTTCCTCGAATCCGACCTCTTCTATCAGGGTATCCGTCCGGCGGTGAACGTCGGCCTTTCGGTGTCGCGCGTCGGCTCTTCGGCCCAGACGAAGGCGATGAAGCAGGTTGCCGGCAAGATCAAAGGCGAGCTGGCACAGTATCGCGAAATGGCGGCTTTCGCGCAGTTCGGTTCCGATCTCGACGCCGCGACACAGAAGATGCTGGCCCGCGGCGCGCGCCTGACCGAGCTTCTGAAGCAGCCGCAGTTCTCGCCGCTGAAGATGGAAGAGCAGGTGGCCGTGATCTTCGCGGGTACGCGCGGCTATCTCGACGCGATCCCGGTTTCGGCCGTCAGCAAGTTCGAGCAGGGCGTTCTGTCGGGACTGCGTGCGGAGAAGACAGTTCTGAGCGACATCGCCGCCAAGAAGGCCTTGTCGGCCGACACGGAAAAGAAGTTGGTCGAGTTCCTCGACAAGTTCGCCAAGAGTTTCACGGCTTAATCGGGTCCCTTGAGGAGTACGCCCGATGGCGAGCTTAAAAGAAATGCGCAACCGCATCGCCTCCGTAAAGGCGACGCGGAAAATCACGAAAGCCATGCAGATGGTGGCCGCGGCGAAGCTGCGCCGCGCTCAGGAGGCCGCCCAAGCTGCACGGCCCTATGCCCAACGCATGGCCACGGTGCTCGGCAGCATCGCATCGAACGTAGCAGACAAAGGCGGCACGTCGCCGCTTCTCGTTGGCACTGGCAAGGACCAAGTGCATCTGCTGATCGTCATGACGGCAGAGCGTGGTCTGTGCGGCAGCTTCAATTCGAATATCGCTAAGCTCGCGCGCGCCGATGCGCAGCGGCTGATCGCGTCGGGCAAAACCGTCAAGATCATGACGGTCGGCCGCAAAGGCGCCGACAACTTGCGCCGTGACCTCGGCAGGAACTTCGTCGAGCGCAAAGATTTTCAGGGCGTCAAGCAGTTGAACTTCGGCCATGCCGAAGGCGTCGCGCAGAAAGTGCTCGAGATGTTCGAAGCCGGAGCGTTCGACGTCGCAACGCTCTATTTCTCCGAATTCAAGTCGGTGATTTCGCAAAAGCCGACGGCGCTGCAGCTCATTCCGGCGAAAGTCGGGAAGGTAAGCGACGACACGGCGAAGGGCGCGAGCGCCATCCATGAATATGAGCCGAGCGAGGAAGAGGTGCTTGGCTTCCTGCTGACGCGCAACATCTCGACGCAGATTTTCCGCGGACTTTTGGAAAACGCCGCGTCCGAGCAGGGTTCGCGCATGTCGGCGATGGACAGCGCCACGCGCAATGCCGGCGATATGATCAACAAGCTGACGATCAAATACAATCGCCAGCGCCAGGCGAACATCACCAAGGAACTGATCGAAATCATCTCGGGCGCGGAAGCGCTCTGACCGGAGGCGAGCAATGGCTTATGTCGCGCGTGCAACGACGAAGGGCGGCCGGGATGGCCGCGCCGTTCTCGAAGACGGCAAACTGGCGCTCGCAATGGCGCTGCCGAAAGACATGGGAGGTTCGGGCGAGGGCCACAACCCCGAGCAGCTCTTTGCGCTCGGCTGGTCATCATGCTTCGGGCAAGCAATTCTGCTGCTGGCCAAGAAGCATGGGCTCGACGGTTCTGCTGCCAAGGTGACGTGCGCCATCGAAATCGACAAGGACGCGACGAGCTTCGCGCTCAAAGCCGATATAGCCGTTTCAATTCCGGGTGCCGACAAAGCGAAGGTCAAAGCGCTTGCCGATGATGCCCACCAGATCTGCCCCTATTCAAAGGCGACGCGCAACAACATCCCCGTAACGCTGAGCGTCGTCTGATCATTCCGCTGGAGATAAAAATGGCTAAAAACGTTGGGAAGATTCGCCAGGTGACGGGCGCCGTCGTCGACGTTCAGTTCGAGGGTCAGCTGCCCGAGATTCTGAACGCGCTCGAAACCAAGAACCATGGCGCTCGCCTGGTTCTTGAAGTCGCGCAGCATCTTGGCGAGAGCACGGTCAGAACGATCGCGATGGACTCGACCGAAGGTCTGGTGCGTGGCCAGGAAGTGATCGACACTGGCGCGCCCATCGAAGTGCCCGTTGGCGATGAAACCCTCGGCCGCATCATGAACGTGATCGGTGAGCCGGTCGATGAAGCGGGTCCAATCAAAACGAGCGCCAAGCGCGCCATTCACCAGCCATCGCCAACCTTCGAGGATCAGGCGACGGAAGCCCAGATACTCGTCACCGGCATCAAGGTCGTCGACCTTTTGGCGCCGTACGCCAAGGGCGGCAAGATCGGCCTGTTCGGCGGCGCCGGCGTCGGCAAGACCGTTCTGATCATGGAACTCATCAACAACGTCGCCAAGGCTCATGGCGGCTACTCGGTATTCGCCGGCGTCGGCGAGCGCACGCGCGAAGGCAACGACCTCTATTATGAAATGATCGAGTCGAAAGTGAACCTCGATCCGAAGAAGAACAATGGTTCGGCCAAGGGTTCGAAGTGCGCACTCGTCTATGGTCAGATGAACGAGCCGCCGGGCGCCCGCGCTCGCGTCGCGCTGTCGGGACTGACGGTCGCCGAACATTTCCGTGATCAGGGCCAGGACGTGTTGTTCTTCGTCGACAACATCTTCCGCTTTACGCAGGCGGGCTCGGAAGTTTCGGCGCTGCTGGGCCGCATTCCGTCAGCCGTCGGATATCAGCCGACGCTGGCGACCGACATGGGCGCGCTGCAGGAGCGCATTACGACGACGCAGAAGGGGTCCATCACGTCGGTGCAGGCGATCTACGTTCCGGCCGACGACTTGACCGACCCGGCGCCGGCAGCATCGTTCGCGCATCTTGATGCGACGACCGTGCTTTCGCGTTCGATCGCAGAAAAGGGCATCTACCCGGCCGTCGATCCGCTCGATTCGACATCGCGCATGCTCGACCCTCGCGTTGTCGGCGAAGAGCACTATCAGGTGGCTCGCCGGGTTCAGGCCATTCTGCAGAAGTACAAGTCGCTGCAGGATATCATCGCCATTCTCGGCATGGACGAGCTGTCGGAAGAAGATAAGCTGACCGTGGCGCGGGCACGTAAGATCGAACGTTTCATGTCTCAGCCCTTCCACGTGGCCGAAGTTTTCACCGGCTCGCCCGGCAAGCTCGTGTCGCTGGCCGACACGATCAAGGCCTTCAAGGGCCTTTGCGAGGGCGATTACGATCATCTGCCGGAACCGGCGTTCTACATGGTCGGTACTATAGACGAGGCGATCGCGAAGGCAGAAAAGCTCGCCGAAGCGGCATAATCGCTTGGCGATCGCGAGTGGCTAAGCCGCTCGTCGCGCGCCATCAGGAGAACGACCTATGGCGGAAGCCGCAACGAAGTTCGGAAGCTGCTGCGATGAGCTGAAAGAAGCTCTCGAAGGCGGAGACTTCGAACCTTTGATCACTGTCGGACCCGACGGTGTGATCTACATGACGGTCGGGCTCGTCGACCTCGAAGAGGAAGAGCCGGGGCTTGTCGATCATCCGCTCTTCTTCTGTCCGTTCTGCGGTACGAAGTTGCAGACGCCGGAAGAGGTGCGGGCGAAGGCGGGCGCAGAGGACGACAGCGAAGCGGAACAGACGCGCGAAGGCTGAGCGGATCAGAAGGGTTCCAGGAACGCAGCATGGCAGGCACATTCAAATTCGAACTCGTCTCTCCCGAGCGAGTGTTGATTTCGATCGACGCGGATCAGGTTGTCGTACCGGGCGCGGACGGTGAATTCGCCGTTCTGGCTGGGCACGCTCCAGTCATCTCGACGCTAAGGCCGGGCGTTCTGGACGTAACGGCCGGTGGTACGAAGCGGCGTCTTTTCGTCAAGTCGGGCTTTGCCGAGGTCGACCCGTCACGGCTGACGGTTCTGGCCGAGAAGGCTTACGATGTCGAAGAGATGTCTTCGGCGGCGATTGCCGTTGAACTGAAGGCAGCGGAAGCGGAACTGGCGGCAGCCAAGGACGATGCGTCGAAGATGATGGCCGATACGCTCATCAGTGAATTGAAGCGGTTGTCGTCAAGGGCTGCCTGAGCCGCCGGCCAGTCATCGCATCAGACTGATTGATCGGCAAAGTGCGAGAAATCGCGCGTGACGCGCTCGTAGACGTCACGCTTGAACGGCACGATCAGTTTCGGCACGGCCTCGATGGGTGCCCACCGCCAGGTCTCGAACTCCGCCTTGAGCCCTTCCTTCGATGCGATATTGATTTCGCTGTCGTCGCCGAGGAAGCGCATCGCGAACCATTTTTGCCTTTGGCCGCGATAGCGGCCCTTCAGCGCGATGCCGAGCAGGTTTTCGGGCAGTTCATAGGTCAGCCACTCGGGGTGTTCGGCAATGATCTCGACGCTGGTAACGCCCGTTTCCTCGCGCAGTTCGCGCAACGCCGCGATGCGTGGCGGCTCGAACTTTTCGACGCCGCCCTGCGGCATTTGCCAGATGTGGGCCGTATGATCGCCGGCCCATTTCGGGCGCCGCCGCCCAACCCAAACCAGGCCCTGGCGATTAAACAGCATCATGCCGACGCACGTGCGGAACGGCAGGGCGCCTTGCGTGAGGTCGGACGGATTAGGCAGAAGAGTCATGCAAAAAATGCCTGTGGACAACCGCGCATTCAATTTGCGCCATGATTCGCCTATCGTACAGAAAAACATAGCAGGCTTATGACATTAGGCTGTCATAGTGGCAGCAGCGGCAAAGCGCTTCGTTTTATGCGTGCGTAACTTGCCGGGCCGCGCGCGCTTACCGGCTTTCGGGCCGGGCATAGGACGCGAATTCCGCCAGAACCTGGCGATAGACATCGCGTTTGAAAGGCACGATCAGGTCCAGCAATTCGCTGGCCGGGGTCCATCGCCACTCGGCGAATTCGGCTTCGAGCCCGGGTGCCGGGGTAATGCTGATCTCGCTATCGTCGCCGGTGAAGCGATAGGCGAACCACTTCTGCTTTTGACCACGATACCGGCCGCCCCACGCCCGGCCGACCAGTTCGGCCGGAAGTTCGTATGTCAGCCAGCTAGGCATCTCGGCGATCTCTATGACGGTTCGAATGCCTGTCTCTTCGAAGAGTTCGCGCCGCGCCGCAATTGCCGGATCTTCGCCGGGCTCTACGCCGCCCTGAGGCATCTGCCACCAGGTGCCCGAGCCTTCGGCATCTTTCGTCGAGTCGGCGCGACGGCCAGCCCAGACGAGGCCGGCACGGTTGATCACCATTTGGCCGACGCACGGCCTGTAAGGCAGCGTCTCGGGATCGACCGGCGATTTCGGGCTGTCCGTCATAGGTAAATCCTCATCGGTGCGGCCGGAGAGATGCCCGGGCTGGTCGAACAAAAACGAAGGGCGCCACGGGGGCGCCCTTCGAATTAAAACAGTTCAGACGTGCGCCGGCTTAGTTTGGCGACGTCTTCTTGTCGTCGTCCGGCGGCGTCGGGGTCGTGACGCCGGCGCCCGAGGACGGGGCTGGCGATGGTGTCGTCGACGGCGGCGGTGTTCCCGCATTTGCCGCTTCCGGCCCCTTTGCCGTCCCACGCAGGAAGCTCAGCGCGTACTGCAACTGCGTATCCTTGTCGGCATCCTTGGCAACGTAGGACGGTGAGCCCGACTCTTCGCCCTTGACCGTCGCGTCGGCGCCGTTCTTCAGATGGCCGCGAAGGCTGGCTTCTCCACGCGGCTTCTCAGCGCCGACCTTGTCCTTGAGGTCGTCCGGGACGGCTTCGTCGACCCTGATGTCAGGCTCGATGCCCTTGGCCTGAATCGATCGGTTCGACGGCGTGTAGTAACGCGCCGTGGTGAGCCGGATCGCCCCATTTGCACCGAGCGGAATGATCGTCTGTACCGAGCCCTTGCCGAACGACCGCGTGCCGATGATCGTGGCACGCTTGTGGTCCTGCAAGGCACCGGCGACGATCTCGGAGGCCGACGCCGATCCGCCGTTGATCAAGACGGCGATCTTCTTGCCGTCTGTGATGTCGCCCGGACGGGCGTTGGCGCGCTGCGTTTCTTCGTTGTTGCGGCCCTTGGTCAGGACGATGGCGCCCTGTTCGAGGAAATCATCGGAAACCGCAATCGCCTGATCGAGCAAGCCACCGGGATTGTTGCGCAGATCGACAACGTAGCCTTTGATATTCGGCCCGATTTGCTTGTTCATCGTCTCGATGGCTTTGACGACGTTGGCATGCGTCTGCTCGTTAAAGGTCGTGACCTTCACGTAGCCGATGTCACCTTCGGCATGCGATTTGACGGCATTGATGCGGATCACGTCGCGGACGACTTTGACGTCGAACGGATCGTCTCTGCCCTTGCGTACAACGGTCAGCGTGATCGGCGTGTTGACCGGTCCGCGCATTTTCTCGACCGCCTGCTCGAGCGTCAGGCCGGAAATCGCCTCGTTGTCGAGATGCGTGATCAGGTCATTGGCCATCAGGCCGGCCTTCGCGGCGGGCGTGTCGTCGATGGGCGAGACGACCTTGATGACGCCGCTCTCCATTGTGACCTCGATGCCGAGACCACCGAATTCACCGCGGGTCTGGACCTGCATGTCCCGGAAGTTCTTCGGGCTCATGTAGGAGGAATGCGGATCGAGCGACGACAGCATGCCGTTTATCGCGGCTTCGATGAGCTCAGTGTCATCGGGTTTTTCGACGTAATCGGAACGCACGCGCTCGAGCACGTCGCCAAAGAGGTCGAGCTGTTTATAAAGCTCGGAATTTTGCGACGACGTCGCCGAGTATGTCTGCGTG
>Ga0070660_100000984_pt1 | contig 19070 bp, 22 predicted proteins | sample KBSC33metaG_FD_64670 | JGI IMG/M metagenome (GOLD analysis project Ga0070660, IMG submission 64670) | Corn rhizosphere microbial communities from Kellogg Biological Station, Michigan, USA - KBS C3-3 metaG | ecosystem: Host-associated > Plants > Roots > Rhizosphere > Soil ... | reverse complement strand
CGGCACCGTTCGCCTGGGTGGCATGGCGCTCGCCAACGGCGTGCTCGTGCACGGCCCTACGGCTTGGGCCTGCGCCGTCCGCACGGAGGACGGCGTGAAGGTCGTGGCGCGCCGGAAGCGATTCCAAGCAGCCACGGTCTCCAACCCGTTCCTGCGTGGGCCGGCGCGCCTCGCGGAGGCTTTCGCCCTCCTGCCGCAGGTCAAGCACGCGCTGCCCGAGGCGGAGCTGCCGATGCAGCGCCCGCGCGTTCTCGCCTCGCTCGCCGGGTCGGCAGTCGCCTTGCATGTCGTCAAGCGGAGCGGGCTTCGCCCAGCGGCACGCGAGCTCGTCACTGCGCTGCTCTCGGTGACGCCGGCCGCGTTCGCACTCGGCGGCGGCGAGCTTGCCGGGTATCACGGTGCGGAGCACGTCTCGATCGGCTCCTACGAGCACGGCGAATCGCGGCCGAAGGAGCACGAGCGGTGTGGCTCGCACCTCGTCGGGCCGATGCTCCTCTCGACTGCGCTCGGCAACATCGTCGCCGAGCGCGCGCCGCGCCGGCTGCGGAATCCTGCCCGCGCGCTCGCCGGTCTCGGTGCGGTCGTCGCTTCCGTGGAGACATTCGGCTGGATGACGCGCAACCCCTCGCATCCGGTCGCGCGTCTCCTGGCGAGGCCGGGCCACGAGCTGCAGCACCGCTTCGGGACGCGGGAGCCGACGGCGGCACAGCTGGAGGTGGCGGAGGCCGCGCTGCAGGCGTGCCTGGAGCTCGAGTCGTGATCACGACCAGGACGCGTCTCGACCCGAGCGTCTTCGATCTCCCGCTCGAGAAGATGCGAGCCGGCTGGTACACGGACGCGTACTTCAACTACACGCGTGCTGCGCTGCTCGAGGACGGCCGCCACCCACAGGTTGTGATGCAGGTCTTCCAGAAGAAGCACGCGTACCTCGGCGGCATGGACGAGGCGATCGCGATCCTCAAGCTCTGCGCCGACCGCTTCGACGACTTGACGGTGCACGCGCTCTTCGACGGCGACGAGCTCGATCCGTACGAGACGGTGATGACGATCGAAGGGGACTACACGACGTTTGCCCACCTCGAGACGGTGTATCTGGGCGTGCTCTCGCGCCGGACGCTGATCACCACCAACACCGTCAGTGTGCTGCGAGCAGCAAACGGCAAGCCCGTGATCTTCATGCCGGCCCGGCACGACCATCACCGCGTACAGACGGGCGACGGCTACGCGGCGTACGTCGCCGGCCAGATCGAAGGCGCCGAGATCGGCGTGACCACCGACGAGCAGGCGTCGTGGTGGGGCGGCCGCGGGCTCGGGACGGTACCCCACGCCTTGATCGCGTCGTACGGAGGCGACACGGTGCTCGCCGCCTCGAAGTTCGCCGAGTGGGCGTCGCCCGACATGCGGATCACGGTCCTCGTCGACTTCGACAACGACTCGATCCGGACCGCGCTCGACGTGGCCGCCGCGCTCGGGCCGAGACTGTGGGGCGTGAGGCTCGACACGTCGGAGTCGCTCGTCGACCGGTCGCTCTGGGGCGAGCTCGGCGACTTCACGCCGACCGGGGTGAACGAGCGGCTCGTCCGGAACCTCCGCGACGCGCTCGACGCCGCCGGGCACGACGCCGTCCGGATCGTCGTCTCCGGCGGCTTCACCGTCGACAAGATCCGCATGTTCGAGGAGCGCGGCGTCCCCGTCGACGCGTACGGCATCGGCTCGTCGCTGATCCGGGGCTCGAACGACTTCACCGCCGACATCGTCGTCACCGACGGGGAGCCCTCCGCGAAAGTCGGCCGTCGCCTGCGTCCGAACCCACGGTTGGAGCTCGTCACGTGAAGCGGCTGCTCTGGGACGTCGACACGCAGGTCGACTTCATCGACCAAGACGGCAAGCTCGCCGTGCCGAACGCCGATGCGGTCGTGCCCGCGATGGCGCGCCTCGTCGAATGGGCCAGGCGCGAGGGCATCCCGCACGTCGCGTCGGTGGACGACCACGAGCTGACCGACCCCGAGATCTCGGAGTCGCCCGACTACGCAGACACGTTCCCGCCGCATTGCCTGCGCGGCACGCACGGCGCCGCGAAGATCGCGGAGACCGAGCAGCTCGACCCGGTGCCGCTGGGCGCGACCGCGGTTCCCGACACCTGGCTCCGCGGGCGCGAGTTCCTGCTCCACAAGAAGCACTTCGATGTCTTCACGAACCCGAACGCGGAACGACTGCTCGATCACTTCAAGCCGGACGAGGTCGTGCTGTTCGGTGTCGCGACGGACATCTGCAACGACGCGGCGATCAAGGGCCTGCGCAAGCGGGGCTACGACGTCACCTTCGTCGAGGATGCGTCGTGCGGCATCGACGACGAGCGGTCGCAGGCGTGCATCGTCGACTGGCAGGGCGGCGGTGTTCGGATCGCGACCGTCGACGACGTCGTCTCGTGACCGGCAGCATCCACCACGTCGGGATTGCGGTCGACGACCTGGACGCGGCGATCGTGCGCTGGACGGCGCTGTTCGGTGCGACCCTCGAACATCGTGAGCGCGTCGAGGAGCAAGGCGTCGAGGCGGCGTCGCTGCGCATCGGCGACTCGCGGGTCGAGCTGCTCGCTGCGCTCGGCGCCGAGACCCCGGTCGGGAAGTTCCTGGCGAAGCGCGGTCCGGGGGTGCATCACGTCGCCTTCGAGGCCGCCGACGTCGGTGCCGAGCTCGCCCGGTTGAAGGCGGCTGGGACCGAGCTGATCGACGAGACGCCGCGGCGGGGGATGTTCGGGCTGCAGGTCGCGTTCGTCCACCCGGAGGCGACCGGCGGGGTTCTGGCAGAGTTCGTCGGCAATGAGTGACAACGACCGCATCCGGATCGAGATCGCCTTCGACCAGCAGGTGCTCTCGGTGCTCGTCCCGCAGCAGGCGGCCGACGAGCTCGACCGGGCGCTCGCGGGCGGCCAGGATTCGACGTTCTCGTTCGACGCCGACGACGGCCGGTACACGATCCTCCTGCGCCGCGTGGTGTACGTGAAGCGGTTCGCGCGCGAAAGCCGCGTCGGTTTCGGCGCTGCCGCCTGATCCCGGGTTACGCGACCCCGGAGCCGGGGCACGAACGCAAGCGACGATGTCCGACGCGACCGCCCAGACGAAGGAGAGTGAAACCAAACGCGTGCGGGCGCTCGTCGACCGGGGCCAGCAGGGCGACCGGGACGCGCTCGAAGAGCTCTACCTGATCCACTTCGACCGCATCTACGGGTACCTCCACGTCAGCGTCGGCAACCGTCACGACGCCGAGGACCTGACGACGCAGACGTTCCTGAAGATGCTGGAGTCGATCGGGAAGTTCCGCTGGCAGTCGGCGCCGTTCTCCGCGTGGCTGTTCCGGATCGCGCACAACCTGGCGATGGACCACTTCCGCGCGAACAAACGCTGGCAGCCGGAGGAGGAGGTGCCGGAGCCGCCCGCCGACGAGTCCACCTCGGCGGAGGCCGGCGCGCTTCAGGCGATCGGGCAGAAGTCGATGCTCGACCTGATCGAGGACCTCTCGCATGAGCAGCAGCAGGTGCTGACGCTGAAGTTCGTCTTCAACTTCGCGAATGCCGAGGCGGCGACCATCCTCGGGAAGAGCGAGGGCGCGATCAAGTCGCTCCAGCATCGCGCGCTCGTCTCGCTGCAGAAGCAGCTCGAGAAGCGCAGCTAGGCTAGGCCGCCGTGGCTCTGGAGGTCGGGATCGTCGGCCCGTCGGGCAGTGGGAAGACATCGCTCTTCACCGCGCTGACGAAGGCGGGTGGAGGCGAGTATGGGAAGACGAACATCGGCATGGCGCCGATCGCGGACGAACGGCTCGGTCGACTCGCGGCCGTCGTGAAGGCGCGCAAGGTGACGCCCGCGACCGTGCGCGTGCAGGACGTTCCCGGGTCGGCGCAGTTCGGCGCGCTCCGGCAGGTCGACGCGCTGCTCGTGGTGCTGCGGGGCTTCGGCGCCGACGCGACGCCCGACGACGACCTCGAGACGTTCAAGCTCGAGCTGCTCGTCGCTGACCGCGATCACGTCGAGAAACGGCTGGAGCGGGTCTCGAAGCAGGCGAAGTCCGGCGACCCACGCCTGCGCGCCGAGGTGGACGAGCTCGAGCGGATCCTCGCCCACGTCGACGCGGGCGGCGTGCTCGCCGACTACACCGGCGAGCTGCCCGGCGAGCTCGAGCCGCTGACGACGAAACCGCTGATCGCGATCGTGAACGGAGCGGCCGGCATCGACCTCCAGCTCGAAGCGGAGCTCGCGGAGCTGCCCGACGAGGAGGCGGCCGAGTTTCGCGGTGGCGGCTCGTCGGCGCTGGAGGACGTCGCTGCGCGGCTTGCGTCGGCGCTCGACCTGATCACGTTCTTCACGGCGGGGGAGCAGGAGACGCGTGCCTGGACGCTGCGCCGCGGCCAGACGGCCCTCGATGCGGCCGGGACGATCCACACTGACATTGCGCGCGGGTTCATCCGCTGCGAGGTCGTCGATTGGCGGGACCTGGTCGAGCTCGGCTCGCACGCGGAGGTCGCCCGTCAGGGAAAGCAGCGCCTCGAAGGCAAGACGTACGTCGTCGCCGACGGCGACGTCCTGAACGTCCGCTTCAACGTCTAGAGACAGCACCCGCCTCGGTCAGGTACGAACAGTCACAGCGCCGTGACGGGTGAGTGACTTCCCCTGCAGTTCGAGGGGACGGTCGGGCGAGGTCCCGTCGGCCGCGCAGTGCGGTTTGGTCAGACACGAGTCTGACTCCTCTCTGAGTGGAGTCAGACTCCAGTCAGACGCCGATGAGCACGACGCCCGCGAGCGTCAGCGCGATTCCCGCGCGCTGCAGCGGGGCGACCCGCTCGTGCAGGATGCTCGCCGCCAGCAGCACGGTCACGACCGGGTAGAGCGACGCGAGGACCGCGGTCAGGCTCACGAGGCCGTGCTCCGACGAGGCGGCGAAGCAGACGTTCCCCGCCGTGTCGACGATACCCGCACCGACGGCGATCGCGGCCATGCGCGGGCTCAGCCGCACGTCGATCCGCTGGGTCGTGACGGCGGTCGCGACGAGCAGCAGCGCCGTTGTCCGGAAGACGGTCGACGCCCACCAGAAGTCGACCTTGCCGGCAGCGTGCATCCACGGGAAGTAGAAGCCGAACCCGCAGGCGGCGAGCAGTGCCAGACCGACACCTGCCGCGACGCGCCGCCGGCCCGCCCGGTGCTCGATCGACGCGAGCCCGACGCCCGCGAGCGCGGCCGCAACGCCGGCCACCTGGGCAACCGACGGATCGTCGCCGGTCGCGATCCCGAAGATCACGGGGATCACCGCGGACACGCCGGCGATCGGCGCGACCACGCTCATCGTCCCGGTGATCATGCCGCGGTAGTACGCGAACAGGCCGAGCATGCCGCCGCAGCCGGCGCCGATCGCGTAGAGCACTCCCCAGCCCGCCGGTCCGTCGGCGCGGATCGCCATGGCGATCCCGAGCGACACGACGCCGCCGATCTGCGCCCAGAACAGCACCGGCAGTACGCCGACCGTCCGGCTGATGAGCGGGCCGAAGAAGTCGCCGACGCCCCAGGCGAGACTGGCGCCCAGAGCGAAGAGCAGCGGGGTCAATCGACCTTGCGAGTGGCCGCGACCGCGTCGAGCTGATTGGCGTGGTACAGCACTGCCGCCTCGGCGGTCCGCGCACCGCGTGCGTCGTGGTGCACGGCGACGCAGTGGAGAAGCTCCGCCAGTTGGGCTGCGTTCACGCCTTCGGCATGCCCCTCGATCAGCCGCAGCCCGAGGTGGACGTGTCCGAGGAGACGCCCTTCGGCACTCAGGGAGAACGCCGGCCCGGGGCCGAGCTCGACGGTCCTGCCGACGTCGTGGACGAGCGCCGCGGCGAGCAGCAAATCGCTCCGCAACCGCGGATGGAGCTGAGCAGTCTCCCGTGCAAGCGTCGCGACACCGACCGTATGCTCGAGCAGGCCGCCGGCGTAGGAGTGGTGGTCGTCGTGCGTTGCGGGGAACGACGCGAGGTCTCGATCGGCAAGCGTCGCCTCGACGGTCGCCCGAAGCCCAGGGTGCACGAGCTCGGCGACGAGGAACTCGAGAAACCCGCCGAGCTCGTCGCGGTCGCGGCGCAGCGCGGGCGTCAGTGTCTGCGGGTCGACGTCGGCCGACTCGAGCGAGCGCACGTCGAGTTGCAGCCGGTCGCGAAACTTCTCCACGCGGGCGAGCACGCGCACCGCGTCGCCTTCCGCGAATCGCCCGTCCAGCAGCTCGACGTCGTTCCAGACGCGGGCCTCGACGCGCCCGGTCGGATCGACGAGCTCGAGCGCGAGGTACGGCGCGCCGGACTTGGTGCGCAGCTTCCGCTTCATACGCACCGCGTAGACGCCCTCGACAACGCGATCCTCCTGGAGCTCGGCGATGGTCACGAGCCGAGCCTACCGCCGCGCCCAGATGCGGAAGCCCGCCTCGTCGTCGCGGCCGTCGCCGATGTCGTCGAGGATCGCGGCCGCCTCCTTGCGGCGCCAGGCGAAGACTCCGGCGAGGTCGGCCGCGGTCAGCTCGCCCGCCCGGTCGAGGACGAGGGACGCCAGCTCGCGCCGTGCTGCGTCGCGCGCCGGCGGCTTCTTCGGCACCGACCACTTCCGGTCGAGCAAGTCGTGCGCGAGCGCGCCCCACGGGCCGTCCTGCTCGACGAGATGCGAGGTGGTGAGGACGAGGCGGTGATGAAGCGACGCGACCGCCCGGTCGACCTGCTTCTTGTCCTGTCCGGTCGCCTCGCGCAGCTGCAGGCCGGTGAGCGGGCCGTGCTCGCGGATCGCCGCGACGACGGGGTCGTCGTCCGCCGGCTCGCGGTTCGCCCCGACCAGCGTCGGCACGAGGCGCGGTGCGACGCAGGCGACGACCCGGGCGAGATGCTTGCCGACGCATGCGAGCCCCTGCTCCGGCAACTCGTCCTTGGCCGGCCAGAGAAAGCCCATCGGCTCGCTCCAGGACACGAACTTCCCGTCCTCGTCGCGGATCGACCAGTTCTCCTCGGCGCTGCCGTTGACCTGCTCCCAGAGCGACGGCAGGACGACATCGGCCTTCGGAAAGAGCAGCGCCAGCCCGACCTCGTCGACCCACGCGGCTGCCGCGGCGACTGTGCGGATCACGCCACTAGTCTGCAGGAGTGCCCCGGGTCAGCCCGTTCGCAGCCCTCCGCTACGACCCAAAGGTGGCCGGCCCGCTCGACGCGCTGGTCGCGCCGCCGTACGACGTGATCTCGGACCCCCAGCGCGCCGAGTACCTGGCGCGGAGCCCGTACAACGTCGTCCGCCTGACGCTCCCGGATGCACCCGAGGACGCTGCGCGCGACCTGGCGGCGTGGCGGGCCGACGGCGTGCTCCGCGCCGAGCCGCCGCGCTACTGGTGGGTGGCGCAGGACTACACAGGCCCCGACGGTGTCGAGCGCACGCGTGAGGGGCTCGGCGCGTCGGTGCCCGTGACGCCGTACGAGGACGGCCAGGTGCTACCCCACGAGCGCACGCACGCAGGGCCGAAGGAAGGCCGGCTGCGCCTCCTTCGTGCGACGCACACGCAGCTCGAGCCGATCTTCCTGCTGTACGACGCCGAACCCGTCTTCGAGCGTCCGTCCGGCGACCCGGCGATGGACGTGGCGGAGAGCGGAGTGCGGACGCGGGTGTGGCCGGTCGAGGGCGGCGAGCTCGAGCTCGGCACCCCGCTCCTGATCGCTGACGGCCACCACCGCTACGAGACTGCCGTTGCGTACCGCGACGAGAATCCTCGGGCGACGCACCTGTTCGGGATCATCGTGTCGGCGCGGTCGCCCGGCGTCGAGATCTTCCCGACGCACCGAATCGTGCAGTCGCTCGGCGACGTACCCGGCGACGAGATCGACACCCCGGACGGCGGCGTCACGCTCTACCGCGACGGCCGTTACGTTCGTGTGGCGACCGACGACGACTTCGGCCCACGCGTCGTCGAGGCGCTGCGACCCAGCGGGGTGACGTATACCTCGTCGAGCGCCGACGCCGTCGCGGCGGTCGACCGCGGCGACGCGGCGGCCGCGTTCCTGCTCGAGCCGGTGACGTTCGAGCAGGTGGCGCGGTTCGCGCATGCCGGCGAGACGATGCCGCAGAAGTCGACCTACTTCTATCCGAAGCTCACCTCGGGGCTGCTGTTCCACCCGGTACCCTCGCCACATGGCGAGCCGTGACGAGATCCTGGCTGCGCTCGGGAACGTGATCGATCCCGAGTTGCGCCGCCCGGTCACCGAGCTCGGGATGGTGCGCGGCATCGAGCTCGACGGCGGCCGGGTCGAGGTGACGATCGCGCTCACGGTCGCAGGCTGCCCGCTTCGCTCGAGCTTCGAGGACCAGGTGAGCGAACATGTCGCGTCGCTTCCGGGGATCGACACTGTCGACCTCCACTTCGACGTGATGAGCCCGGACGAGCGCGCTGCGCTGACGACGCGCCTCCGCGGTGGTGTCGACCAGCGCGGCATCCAACTCTCACCGAAGACGCGCGTGATCGCGATCGCGTCCGGCAAGGGTGGTGTCGGCAAGTCGTCGCTCACCGTCAACATCGCCGCGGCGCTCGCCGCGGGCGGCAAGGAAGTCGGCGTGCTCGACGCCGACATCTACGGTCACTCGATCCCACACATGCTCGGCATCTCGCAGAAGCCGGTCGTCGTCGACAAGATGATCGTGCCGCCGGTCGCGCACGACCTGCGCTTGATGTCGATCGGCTTCTTCCTCGACGACAACCAGCCGGTGATGTGGCGCGGGCCGATGCTGCATCGCGCGCTCGAGCAGTTCCTGCAGGACGTGCACTGGGGCGAGATCGACGTGCTCGTCGTCGACATGCCGCCGGGCACCGGCGACGTCTCGATCTCGCTCGGTCAGCTGCTGCCGCGCGCCGAGGCGGTGATCGTGACGACGCCGCAGCCGCTCGCGCAGGAGGTCGCGTCGCGCGCGGCGACGATGGCGAAGAAGACCGGTATGCGCGTCGTCGGCGTCGTCGAGAACATGACATCCGAGATCTTCGGCGAGGGTGGGGGCGAGCGCCTCGCGACCGCGCTCGGCGTGCCTTTCCTCGGCAGCATTCCGCTCGACCCGGAGCTGCGCCGCGCCTGCGACGAGGGCCATCCCCACGTGACGCCGGAGATCGCCGCGGTCGCGGAGGCGATCGACGCGAGCCGTGCCGGCGGCTTCACGCGCACGCTGCCGCTCGTGGCCTCGTAGGTGAACCCGGCCGAAGCGCGTCCGCGGCTCGCGGCGCTCGGGTTTCGGCCCGAGGACGTCGAGACGCTCGCCGCGCACTTCCTCGACGCCGAAGCTCGCGGGTCGCTCGGCCACGGCCTGACGCGGATCGAGTGGCTCGAGACGTGGGAGACGCTCCCGGTGGACGTCCGGCCCGAGCGCCTGGTAGCCGAGCCGGGGTACGAGCTGTGGGACGGCCACGACGGGCTCGGCTATCTGACGCTCGCAGCCGTGGTCACTGCGCAACTCACGGACCCGCCGGCGCAGGCACGGGTCGTGGTGTGCACGCGCACATTCCCGACCGGCGCGCTCGGCTACTGGGTGCGCACGCTCGCCGACGGCGGCCTCGCCGCGGTGCTGACCGCGACCTCGCCGCGGCGGCTGGCATCTCCCTCGGGCGGCCCGGTGCTGACAGGCACGAACCCGCTCGCGATCGGGATCCCGTCCTCCGACGGCAAGCCCGTCGTCTCGGACGTGTCGATGGGCGCGGTCACCCACGGCGACGTGCTGGCGGGCCGTGCGAAGCCGGAGGAGCTCGTGCCGTTCGGCGGCGAGCACGCGCACAAGGCGTTCGCGCTCGCGGTCGGGCTCCAGCTGTTCGTCGACGCGCTCGTTCCTCGCGACGGTCATGGAGCAGTGCTTGTTGTCGCCCGCCCCGAGTCCGACCCCGTCCCGACGCTGCGCGCCCTGGCACACGGTGTGCGACTGCCAGGTGATCGCGGGTCTTAGGTGCCGCTCAGGTCGCGAGGCTTGGATGTGGGCGTGACGGACGGCGTCGACGCCAACGAGCGGCTGACGGCGAGCAACGCGCTCGTGCTGCTCGTTCTGCTTGCACTGGAAGGCGCCACCCTCGTCGCGGTGCGGCAATTGCTCGTGCCGCATGTCTTCCTGGGCTTTCTGCTGATCCCGCCGGTCGCGCTGAAGCTCGGAAGCACGGGCTGGCGGCTGCTGCGCTACTACCGTGGCAGCGAGCCCTACGTTCGCCGGGGCCCACCGCATCCGTTCCTCCGCTTCGTCGTGGCGCCGCTCGTCGTCGTCTCGACGATCTCGCTCTTTGCGTCAGGTGCCGCAGTGGTCGCGACCGGCGGTCACGGATTGCTCCTCGGGCTGCACAAGGCGAGCTTCATCGTCTGGGTCGGCTCCATGAGCGTGCACGTGCTCTGGCACGTCTGGAAGCTGCCTCGGCTCGCGCTCGACCGACTACCCGGACGCGGCCTTCGCCTCGCTGCGGTTGGTGCTGCACTCGCGGCGGGTCTGGTTCTGGCGGTGGTGACCCTGCCGCTCGCCGACCACTGGCAGGACCGCGCGACGGGTACGTTCGGAATCGACCGCGCTTAGGCCGGGAAGCCCGGCTCGTCCCGGATCGGGTCGAAGTCGGTGTCCTTCGCCGCGTACGCAGCCCACTTCGGGTCGAGCTCGATCGCCTCCGCCAGGTGCAGGAGCGCGTCGAGCGGCCATCCTCCCCGCGACTCCATACAGGCGAGGTTGTAGAGCAGCGGCGCGCTGGCCGGCTGCTCGGCGAGCGCCGCCTCGTGCATCCGGATCGCGTCGGCCCAGCGGCCTTCTCGCGCGGCGGGAACGGCGGCGAACATCGCCTCCCACGCCGACGGCTCATGGGCGACGCCTGGCCTGCCGCCGAGTGCGAGCACGATCGTGTCGTCGGAGAGGGCGACGGCGCCGCGGCGTAGCGACGGGTCGCGGACGAACACGAGCTGGCCCGGCCCGAGCTCGTGCTCGTTGCCGTCGACGGTGAAGCGAGCGCGGCCGCGGAGCACGAGGTAGATCTCCTCGTGACCGAGCGCCGACTCGGAGTGCTCCTCGACGACCTGTCCGGTCGCTCCCGGCGCGTACGCGTTCACGCCGAACGCGCGGATGTCGAACCTGCGCCGCACCGGCCGCCACTCGAAGCCGTCGTCCAGCTCGATGCGATCGAGCTCGTCCACATGCGTGTGCGTCATCCGAACAGCTCCTGCCAGCGTGGATCGCCGTGGAGACGCGTGAGGTCACCGTCATCCGGTGCGTACTTGGCGATGATCGCCGGCGCCCGCTCGACCGCGACACGAAGGTGCTCGAACGCCGCGTCGTCGTCGCCTGCGACCGCTTCGAAGCACGCCGCGTTGAACGGGCCCTGCCACGTTCCGGGATGCTGGGCGAGGGTGTCCGCGACGATTGCGCGTCCTTCGTCGACCCTGCCGGCGGCCCGGTGCGCGAACGCGACGTAGAAGTCCTCCCACGGCGCCGGCTCCCACGCCTCGCCGGGCTTGGCGCCGACCGCCAGGACGACCGTGTCGTCTTCGGCTGCCATCGCCTCGCGCAGCGTGCCCGGCGTCGCGTGCACGAGCGTCCCTGGCGGAGCATCGAACGTCTCGTCGCCGAGCGTAAACGTCGCGCGGCCGCGCACGACGACGTAGAGCTCCTCGTCGCCGTCCTGCTCGCGATGCCGCTCGATCACCCGGTCGCCGGCATTCGCGCCGAGCCACGCGTTGACGCCGAACGGATGAAAGCCGATCGTGCGCCGCAGCGGGAGCAGCGTCAGCTCACCGTCCGTCGACGTCAGCCGCTCGAGATCGTCGAGTGAGAGAACCTGGTATCCGTCGCTCACTGGGCGCGGAGCTCCGCGAGCACGACCGGGTCGATCCGCTCCGCGCCGTCGATGCGCTCCTCGAGGTTCGCCGCTCCCGCCCATGCGGTGAACGCGCTCTCGAGCTCGCCCTCATAGCCGAGCTTCCGTAGGCGCTCCTGCACCTCGCCACGGAGCTCGTCATCGAGCTCGAGCCAGTCCTTGCGCGGCGTCTTCCCGAAGAGGAGCGCATGCTGTTCGTACAGCCGGCCGAGCTCGCCGATCGGATCAGCGTGGTCGTCGACCCGGAGATCGACCAGCGTGTCGCTCAGGTGGGCGTAACCGCCGTCGCGCTCCACGACGAGCAGCGCCGCCGATTGCTGCCCGCGCCGGTCGCCGCCGGCAGCCTGCGCCGCGGCTAGGCACCGGATGAGCCGCTCTGCGAGCGGCTGCCCCGCAGTCGCGGTGAACGTGTCGGCGAGCGCGCCCACGGTCTCGGCGCCGACGAGGATGTTCCCCTGCGCGGCGAAGGACGGGCCGGCGATCCCGCCGGCCCAGTCCATGCACTCAGGCCCGGTGAACGTCGCGGAGCGTCCTTGCCTGTCGACGACGCCGAGCTGACGGTGGGCGCTACCGTCGTCAGCGGAGGTCAGCCGGTCGACTGTCTCCTCCGCGGAGAGCCCCTCGCGCAGCAGCGCGAGCCCGTCGGGGCCGTAGCGCGGGTTCGCGTACGCCTGGGTCGCGATCGCGCCCACGTGCGGCTCCGCCCACGGCACGACCGACCCGACGGCGAGGAACTTCGACTGCGTCGCCACGCCCCACTGCGCCGCCTCGAGATCGCAGGCGGCGATCGAGAACGTGGCCACGATCGGCCTAGCCATACGTCAGCTCCGTCAGGTCGAGCTCGAGCAGCGCCGGATCGTCGACGAGTGCCGAGGCGACCTCCGGGCGAGCGAGCGCCGCCTTCACCTCGTCGGCGGTGTGCGCACGCACGACGACGGGGCGTCCCTCGGCATGCGCGCTGCGCATCGCCTCGTCGTCGACGTGGTCGAGCACGAGCGCGCCTTCGAGGTCGAGATCGCTCGCGAGCGCGATCTCGGGCACGCGCCGGCCGGTTGCCCCGAACCACCGCTCCCTCACAGGTCGATGCTCTCCCCGGGCTGGATCGCCTCGAGCTTCGCACTCGTCAGCTTCGCCAGTTCCTCGGGCGTGCGGTTCAGCAGCGGGAACGTCCCGTAGTGACACGGCACGCAGCGCGGGTTGTCGAGCAGCTCCAATGCGACGGCGGCTTCCTCCGGATCCATCGTGAACCAGCCACCGATCGGCAGCACCGCGACGTCCGGCTTGTAGAGGCGCGCGATCAGCGCCATGTCGCCGAAGACGCACGTGTCGCCGGCGAAGTAGACCGACTTGCCGTTCGCCCTGATCACGAGCCCGGCCGCCTCGCCTCCGTAGCCTCCGTCAGGGGTGCCCGACGAGTGAAAGGCGTTCGTGAGGGTGAACTTGACCCCGTCGATCTCCTGGGTGCCGCCCTTGTTGATCCCCGGCAGGTCGCCTACGTTCGCCCCCTGCGAGCCGAGCCACGGCTTCAGCTCCACCATCGCCACGATCTCTGCGTCCGGGAACTTCTTCGAGATGTCGACCACGTCCCCCATGTGGTCGCCGTGGGCATGTGTGATCGCAATCACGTCGCACCGTTCAGGTGTCTTCTCCGACTCGGGCGTCTTGGGGTTCCCCTGCAGCCACGGGTCGATGTAGATGCGCTTGCCGTCGTCCGTGTCGAGCCGGAACGACGCATGTCCTAGCCATGTGAGTGTCGCCATGCCTGGGACAATAGAAGGACCGTCCGGTCCTGCGACGAAGCTACGGGGCGATGCGTCGCGTGCTTCCGGGGCTGCTCGCGATCGCCGCGTTCTACGCGGACGGACGCGGCTCCCATGGGCTCGCGTTCGATGCACTGCTCGGTGCGATCCCCTTCGCGGCCGTGGCGGCGCTCGAGTCGTTCGGCACGTTCCTCGAGGCTCGGAACGACGCGGTCGCCGGCGTCCAGGCGCTCCTCTGGGCGCTCGCGCTCGCGCTGCTCGTCTTGTCGTGTGCCGCCCGTTCGCCGGAGACCGCGTCCGGCACGCTGCCCACGCTCGGGGCCTCTGCGCTCGCCGCCGCCCTGGTCGTGTTCGCGGTGAAGACGTGCGTGGCGGTCGGGCCGCTCGTGCGGCGGGTCGCGCTCGTGCGCGCCGCAAAGCCCTAGAAAGGCAACGACGTGGCGGCGCTGCGCGCCACGTCGATCAGCGGCTGCACCGCGAAGAACGAGCCGACCGTCACGACGAGTGCGATCGAGACGCCCGCGATGAGCAGCGGGTCGAACGGCGGTGAGCCGCCCGCCGGTGCGAGCTGGAGCTCGGCCGCGTCGCGGAAGTACATCGCCCGCACGATCCCGAGGTAGTAGTAGGCGGAGATCATCGTCGCGATCACGCCGGCGACGATCAGCCACCAGTAGCCGTGGTCGTAGGCGGCGGCGAAGACGTAGAACTTGCCGATGAAGCCGCCGGTGAGCGGGAAGCCGAGCATCCCCAGGACGAACACCCACATCGCGACGCCGAGGAACGGCCGCTCCCAGCCGAAGCCGGCCAGGTTCTGGAGCGTCACTGGCCGCCGGAGCTCGCGCTCGCGCGCAGCGACGACGCCGAACGCGCCGAGGGACATCGCGGCGTACGGGATGAGGTAGTAGAGGAGTGCCCGCGCGCCGAGCGGGCTCGCTGCGGCGACGGCGATCAGCATGAACCCCGCGTGCGACACGGACGAGTACGCGAGAATCCGCTTCACATTCCGCTGAACGAGCGCGGCGATGTTCCCCCAGGCGAGCGAGACGATCGCGATGACGGCGATCGCGGCGCGCCAGAGGTCCTGGTCGTGCGGGAATGTGGTCACGAGCACGCGATAGGTGACGACGAGTGCGGCGATCTTCGTCGCGGACGCCATGAACGCCGTCACCGGCGTCGGCGCGCCCTGGTAGGCGTCGGGCGTCCACATGTGGAACGGCGCCGCCGACGCCTTGAACCCGAGCCCGACGATGATCATCGCGAGGCCGACGACGAGCATTGCGTCGTGGCCATGCCCGCTCGCCGCGATGCGGTCGAACGACAGCTCGCCCGTGACGCCGTACACGAGCGCCGAGCCGAAGAGCAGCGTCGCGGAGCCGACCGCACCGACGATGAGGTACTTGAGCCCTGCTTCGAGCGACCCGACAAGGTCGATGTCGATCGCGGTCAATACGTAGAGGGCGATCGAGAACCACTCGAGACCGAGGAACAGCGTCATCAGGTTGCCTGCCTGCATGAAGAACGCCATACCGGCCCCCGCGGCCGTGAGCAGCGCGTAGTACTCGGCGACGTGCTCGTCGCGCATCCGCTCGCCGTACGAGAGGAGCACCGCCACGGCGCCGGCGCCGGCGAGGATCACCTGCGCGAGCGCGCTCCAGCGGTCGCGCCACATCGCGTCGTGCACCAGCGCGGTCGCGTTCGGCGAGCGGTCGTCCAGGAACGCCGCCCAGATGCCGGACGCGATGAAGCCGGCGAACGCGAGGAACGCCGCCGTCGGCTTGCGGCCGCGGCGCGGGACGAACACCGCGACCATCAGCAGCAGCCCGGACGCGGCGAGGAGCGCGAGCGACGGCGCGAGGGCGAACCAGTCGACGTGCGGCTTGACGATCACGGCGCGTATTGGGTGAACCCGGTCGGGGCGAGGGAGGAGGCGCGACTCGAGATCAGGTTGGGCCACGCCGACAGGCCGATCAGGCAGACGACGAGCGGCACGACGATCGCGAGCTCGCCGACGCGGAGGTCCAGCGCGTCCTCGCTCACGGCCGAGCCCACGTCCTGGTGGAGTACGGCGGAGATCGCGCGCAGCATGTACATCGCGGCGAGCACCATCGCGGCTGCGCCGATCACGGCCCAGAGCCAGCCCTGCTGGAAGACCCCGGCCAGGATCAGGAACTCACCCGCGAACGTGGTCGAGAGCGGAACGGCAAGGGAGATCACGCCGACGACCATGATCACCGTGGCGAGCGCCGGGCGGCCCCGCGCCATCCCGCCGAGCAGCGAGAACTCGCCGCGTGTCCCGGTGCGGCGCTCGACCATTCCTGCGATCAGGAACAGCAACGACGAGACGAGCGCGTGGTTGACGATCTGCAGGACGGCGCCGTCGAAGCCGAGTGTGTTGCCGGCGAAGAGGCCGAGGACGATCAGCCCCGCCTGCGCGAGCGACGAGTACATGACGACGCCGCGGAAGTCAGGCGCGCGGAACGCAAGCAGCGAGCCGTAGACGAGCGAGATCGACGCGAGGACCAGGATGACCACGCGCCAGTCGTGCACGGGCTGCGGGAAGAACGGGATCGCGATCCGCAACAGGCCGTAGAGACCCGCCTTGCCGACGATGCCCGACAGCACCGCGGACACCTCCGGCGGCGACTCGCGGTACGTGACCGGCAGCCAGCCGTGCAGCGGGAACAGCGGCGACTTGATCGCGAAGGCGACCACGAACCCCAGGAAGAGCCACTGCGACGACGACGTTCCCATGCGCGTCATGTCGAACGTCCCCTGCTGCAGGCCGAAGACGATGATCGCGGCGAGCATCAAGAGCGAGCCGACGACCGTGTAGACGACGAGCGTGATCGTCGCCTTCATGCGATCGCTGCCGCCCCAGACGCCGATCAGGATGTACAGCGGGATCAGCATCGCCTCGAAGAAGGCGTAGAAGAGCAGCAGGTCCTGCGCGGTGAAGACGCCGACGATCGCGCCGGTCAGGAGCAGCATCAGCGCGAAGTACGCGCGGGCGCGATCGCGCCCCACCCACCAGCCGTAGATCGTGCAGGCCGCCATCACGACCACCGTCATCCCGACGAACCACAGGGAGAAGCGGTACTGGCCGACATGCCAGCTCACCTGGAGGTCGGAGAACCACGAGGCCCGCTGGTCGAGCTGTAGCGCCGACGACGAGAAGTCGAACCTCGCCGCAGCCGTGATCCACACGCCGACCTCGACGAGCGAGATCAGCGCGGCGAGCGAGCCGAGCCAGTAGCTCGAGAGCGGCGCGATCGCGATCAGTAGCGCGCCGAGGACGGGAATCGCGATCAGGGCGGTGCTCATCATCAGCGCACAGCCAGAAAGACGACGGTGAGGACGGCGAGCCCGCCGGCGAGCGCGAGCACGTAGGAACGGACGAGCCCGTTCTGCGCGACGGACAGCTCGCGCGAGCCGAGGCCGACCACGCCCGTGACGGCGGCGATCGAGCCGCCGATCAGCGGCGCCTCGACGAGTGCGTAGAACCCGCGTGCGACGAGGTCGCCCATGCGGTACCAGATCACGTCGTAGAGCTCGTCCCAGTAGAACTTCTTCTCGAAGAGCGGTACCGCGCGCGGCACCTTGATGCGCTTCGCGCCATACATCGTCCAGGCGACACCGATCCCGGCGAGGCCGATCAGGATCGCGAGGGCGGACGTGACCCACTCTTGCGTGCTCGTCGCCTCGGCGATCGGGTGGTCGACCGGGTCGAGCCAGGTGGTCAGCGGGTGCCAGATCGGCGCGAACTGGAGCAGCCCGCCGACGACCGACAGCACGCCGAGCGCCCCGACCGTCCAGAGCATCGAGATCGGCCCTTCCTGCCCATGGTGGGCGTGGAAGTGCTCGCGCGCGAACGCGGAGGGCTCACCCGTGAAGACGATGAAGAACAGCCGGAACGCGTAGATGCCGGTCAGGAACGCTCCGGCGAGGCACGCGGCGTAGATCACGTCGCCGTACCAGCCACGGTCGAGTGCGGCAGCGATGATCGCGTCCTTCGAGAAGAAGCCGGCGAACGGGAAGATGCCGACGAGCGCCAGCGAGCCGGCGAGGAACACCCACTTCGTGAACGGCATCAGCTTCCCGACCCCGGCGAGCTTACGGATGTCCTGCTCGCCGACGACGGCGTGGATCGCGATGCCGGCGGCGAGGAAGAGCAGTCCCTTGAAGAACGCGTGCGTCATCAGGTGGAACATCGCGTTCGGGTAGGCGCCCAGCCCTGCGCCGACGAACATGTACCCGATCTGCGACATCGTCGAGTACGCGATCACGCGCTTGATGTCCGTCTGCACGAGGGCGATCAGGCCGGCCATCAGCAGCGTCGCAGCGCCGAGCCCCGCCGCGAGATCCGCAATGACGTACGCGTTCTCGAACAGCGGATGGCAGCGCACGATCAGGTAGACGCCGGCGGTGACCATGGTCGCCGCGTGAATGAGCGCGCTGACCGGCGTCGGGCCTTCCATCGCGTCAGGCAGCCACGTGTGCAGCGGGATCTGCGCCGACTTCGCGACCGCACCGCCGAGCAGGCCGAGCGCGATCAGGTTCGCGACCGCACCGCCGTGCGGTGAACCTGCGAACACGCCGGCGTAGTCGAGCTTGCCGGTGTGCTGGATGAGCAGGAAGAGTGCGAGCGCCATCGTTGCGTCGCCGAATGCATTCATCACGAACGCCTTCTTGGCCGCCTTGATCGCCGACTCGCGCTCCTGGTAGTAGCCGATCAGCAGGTAGCTCGAGAGACCGACCATGCCCCAGCCTGCGAGCAGCAGCAGCAGGTTCCCGCCCTGGACGAGCAGCAGCATCGAGAACACGAACAGCGACATGTAGGCGAAGAACCGCCGCTCCTCGTCCTCGCCGTCCATGTAACCGACGGAGTACGCAACGATCAGCGAGCCGACGCCGGTGACGATCAGCATCATCACGATCGAGAGCTGGTCGGTGAGCAGCGTGAGGCCGAAGTGGTAGGGGCCGGCGCTGAGCCACGTCCACGACGTGGTCGCCGCGCCGCGGTGCGGCGCGCTCTTGCCTGCCATGTCGGCGAACGCGACGATCGCCGCGACGAACGCGCCCATCGTCGTGAGAGTCGAGACATACGCCGCGATGCGGCGCGGAATTGCGGTACCCGCGGCGGTGATGGCGATCGCAGAGGCGAGCGGCAGCAGCAGGCAGACCCAGGACGCGGTAGCCATCAGCCTCGGAGCGTCCTGAGCTTGTCGACGTCGAGCTCGACGTTCCGGCGCCCCATCGCGACGATCAGCCCGAGCCCGACGACCACCTCGGAGGCGGCGACCGCCATGACGGAGATGGCGAAGATCTGGCCGTCCTCACCGCCGCGCAGCCGGGACATCGCGATCAAGAGCAGGTTCGCCGAGTTGAGCATGATCTCGACGGAGAGCAGGATGATCAGCGGGTTCCGGCGCAGCATCACGCCGAGCGCGC
>Ga0070660_100000977_pt1 | contig 19124 bp, 14 predicted proteins | sample KBSC33metaG_FD_64670 | JGI IMG/M metagenome (GOLD analysis project Ga0070660, IMG submission 64670) | Corn rhizosphere microbial communities from Kellogg Biological Station, Michigan, USA - KBS C3-3 metaG | ecosystem: Host-associated > Plants > Roots > Rhizosphere > Soil ... | reverse complement strand
CTTACAATGCCACCTACGCAACTCTTTACGCCCAGTAATTCCGGATAACGCTTGGATCCTCCGTATGACCGCGGCTGCTGGCACGGAGTTAGCCGATCCTTATTCATATGCTACCGTCATAATCGTCACATATAAAAGCAGTTTACGACCCGAAAGCCTTCATCCTGCACGCGGCGTTGCTCCATCAGACTTTCGTCCATTGTGGAAAATTCCCTACTGCTGCCTCCCGTAGGAGTCTGGACCGTTCTCAGTTCCAGTCTGGCTGATCATCCTCTCAGACCAGCTAATGATCGTCGCCTTGGTGAGCCATTACCTCACCAACAAGCTAATCATGCGCAGGCCGTTCCCAAACCGCCGAAGCTTTAATCCGAAGACCACATGCGGTATTAGACACCATTTCTGGTGCTTATCCCTCAGTTTGGGGTACGTTCCTACGTGTTACTCAGCCGTCCGCCGCTCGCCGACATTCCTCACTGAACTTCGGAAATGATCAATGTTCAATTGGCAATGTTCAATGAATGGGCAATAATTAAATCATTCAATGCATTCGTCGCATTGAACATTCATTGACCGTTGAGCATTGTTACTTGAGCATTGGTTCCGAACCTCGGTGAGGAACTCGCTGCCGCTCGACTTGCATGTATTAGGCACGCCGCCAGCGTTCATCCTGAGCCAGGATCAAACTCTCCAAAAAAAGAATTTGTCTTAACTTCAGTCGAAACTGACTGCCAACCTCCGCGAAGAGGCTGGACTTATTTCTAAAACAATTCAATATGCATCCTGCCGAAACAGGGGTGCAATAATGAACTGACGTTGATTTGCACTACTCAATTTTTAACGTTCGAAAGACTTTTTCAAAGACACTCTAAGCAGGGCCCCTGTCAAATCTTCCTCCCATCATAACGCACTCTTACGGCTCGGTCAAGAGGTAAACCGACCACCATTGCCGTAATTCTCACATCATAATGCTTACGGTTACTCGTCAGAGCAGCAGTAATGGCTACCCCGGCGGCCTTGAATTAACAATACCCGTCAGGGCATTCCTTGGTGCTGGGCGCCACAAAGCGAAACTGATTAAGAGCGGCTGGGCGGCGACGCCGCGGGGCGAGGACTGTCTGAGCGCAGCGAGTTCCGCAGCCACCGGAGTTGCTGGCCAGGCGTGCTTGGTAAGCCTTCGTGTCCTGGCGTGGCCTTTTTCGGTTCCTTTTTGGCCACCCAAAAAGGAAGCTGGAAGAAAGAGATGGCTATCACATTACACGGCGGAGTATGTCTCGCCCGCTGATCGGCTTCTGGATCCCCGAATAAATCGGGATGATAGCGAAAGATCTCGTATGAGTCCTGAAACTAGTTCAGGACGACAGGGGTTAGGCTTTGGCGGGGGTTTCTTCGACGAGTTCGGCCTGGTCGGTGTCGACCGGTTCTTCTTCGGTTTTGTCGACAAGGGCCAGCGAGACGACTTCGTCACCGTCGTTGAGGCGCATGATGCGCACGCCTTGGGTGGCGCGGCCGAGAGCTGGGATGTCTTTCAAGCCTAAGCGGATAGTCTGCCCCTGTTGGCTGATGATGATCACCTCTTGTTCTTCGCTGGTAAGGGTTTTAACGCCCATCAGTTCGCCGGTCTTGTCGTTGACGACGGCCGAGCGGATGCCGACACCGCCGCGGGCGTGCGGCGTGAACTGCGCGACCTTCGTACGCTTGCCGTAACCGTATTTGCTGATGACAAAGATGTCTGAGCCCTCTTCGACGATATCCATGCCGATGACACGGTCATTCGGACGCAGGCGGATGCCGCGGACGCCGCGCGAGACGCGGCCCATCGGGCGAGCGCCCTTTTCGTGGAAACGAATGGCTTGGCCCTGCGAGGTCGAGATAACAACTTCGTTGTCGCCGGTGGTCATGCGGATCCACTTTAGTTCGTCGCCGTCATCGAGGTTAATGGCGATTAGGCCGCTGCTGCGGACGTTCTGATATTGCTCAAATGGCGTCTTCTTAACGACGCCGCGAACGGTGCACATGATCAGGTTAGCGGCGTTGTCGGACTTGCTGACATTGATAACGCTGCTGACGGTCTCTTCAGGCTGCAGCTGCAACAGATTGACGATGGCGACGCCCTTGGCGTTCAGGCCGACGGCCGGCACTTCGTAGGCCTTGAGGCGGAAGACGCGACCCTTGTTGGTGAAGAACAGCAGGAAGTCATGAGTGCTGGCGCTAACAACGTGTTCGATGACGTCTTCTTCGCGGGTGGCCATGCCGCGGCGGCCCTTGCCACCCCTCCCCTGGCGCTTATATTCACCGAGCGGGCTGCGCTTGATATAGTTGGCGGCGGTTAGCGTAACGGCCACCTGTTCATCGGCGATCAGGTCTTCGTCGCTCATTTTGCCGAGCTCATTCGGGATAACTTTGGTGCGGCGATCATCACCGTACTGCTTCTTGAGCTCCAATAGTTCGTCGCGGATAATCTTGAGAATTTTCTTCTCGTCAGCCAGGATACCTTCCAGCTTGGCGATCAGTTTCAGCAGTTCGGCCAGCTCGTCTTCGATCTTCTGGCGCTCCAGGCCAGCCAGGGTACGTAGCTGCATGGCCAGGATAGCCTTGGCCTGAATGTCGGTCAGGTTGAACTGTTTGATCAGGTTGGTGGCGGCCTCTTCGGTGGTGGCGCTGGCACGAATGGTGGCGATAACTTCGTCGATGTGATCGAGGGCGATCTTCAAGCCTTCTAAGATATGGGCGCGCTCGCGGGCCTTGCGCAGCTCGAACTCAGTGCGGCGACGAACCACCTGCTTACGGTGCTTGATGTGCTCACTCAAGATGTCCTGCAGGCCGAGGACGCGCGGCTGGATGCCGTCGATCAAGGCCATCATGTTGAAGTGGAAGCTGGTTTGCAGTGGCGTCAGTTTGTAAAGCTGATTGAGTAACTTCTTAGGATAGGCATCTTTTTTGAGGTCGATGACGATGCGTACGTTGCCGCGAGCCGTCTCGTCCCGCAGGTCGCTGATGCCATTTAACTTCTTATCACGCACCAGATCGGCGATCTTGATAACCAGGCTCTCTTTATTCAGGGCGTACGGGATTTCGGTGATAACAATCTGATGGCGACCCTTGGCGCCTTCGACGATTTCAGCCACACCACGGGTGACAACACCGCCGCGACCGGTGGCATAAGCAGTGCGGATTGATTCCTGCCCGTAGATAACGCCGCCGGTTGGGAAGTCGGGGCCCTTAACGTGCTTCAAGAGATCATCCAGCGTGGCTTCGGGATTGTCGATCAACTCGACTTCGGCGTCGACCAGTTCGTTCAGGTTGTGCGGCGGGATGTTGGTGGCCATACCGACGGCGATACCGAGCTGACCGTTCAGTAATAGGTTGGGCAGTTTGGCCGGCAGCACGGTTGGTTCGCTGCGGGTATTGTCGTAGTTCTCTCGGTAGTCGACGGTTTCCTTATCGATGTCGGCCAGTGTCTCGTCGGCCAGCCGGGCCATCTTGGCTTCGGTGTAGCGCATGGCAGCCGGCGGATCGCCGTCCATGCTACCGAAGTTACCTTGGCCATTGATGAGCATATAGCGCATCGCCCATGGCTGGGCCATACGGACCATGGCGTCGTAAATCGACGAGTCGCCGTGCGGGTGGTAGCGACCCATCACCTCACCAACAACGTTGGCGCTCTTGCGATGCCGAGCGGTGCTGCGCAAGCCGGATTCGTTCATGGCGTAGAGGATGCGGCGATGTACCGGTTTCATACCATCCCTGACGTCAGGCAAGGCACGATCAATGATAACGCTCATGCTATAACGCAAATAGCTATCTTCCATGACGTTTTCGACAGTTCTTAGTTCGACGCTGCGCGAGTGCCCCGAATCCAGCACGTCAGCTTCGTGCTCGACGCCGCGGCGGCGCTCTTCCATAGAAATTTCCTGCCGAACGTCATTATTGGGTCGTTGCTCTTCGCGCGGTTCGTCCATAGCTTCGTTGATCGGTTCCTCGGGCATCAGGCAATCCTCCGGATTGCAATGCTCAATTGGCAATTAGCAATTAGCAATGCATTAGCCATTAACGATTGACCATTTATTGAACGTTGAGCATTGATCATTGAGCATTTCATAACTAGATGTCCAGGTCCTTTACGAATTTAGCGTTGGCTTGAATGAACGATTTGCGCAGTTCCACCTCTGTCCCCATCAGCTTGTTGAAGATGGCGTCGGCCTTTTCGGCATCCGAGACTTTGAGCTGCACCAGTACGCGCTTTTCGGGGTTCATGGTCGTCTCGAACAGCTGCTCAGCGTCCATTTCGCCGAGGCCCTTGTAGCGCTTCTGCTCGACGAAGCCGGCCTGCTTCAGGCGATCGTCGTCAATATTCATCTTGGCTCCCTCTTTCTTGCGCTTGGCAATGGCTTCGTCCAGTACCTTGTCGAGCTCGGACTCGTCGTAGATAAAGACCGGGTTCTTGCGGGTTGGCCGTACTAGCTCGAACAACGGCGGCTTGGCCAGATAGACGTGGCCGCCGTCGACAACCGGCTTCATATAGCGGAAGAAAAACGTCATCAGCAGTGTCGAGATGTGACTACCGTCGACGTCGGCATCGGTCATGATAATGATGCGGCTGTAGCGCAGGCCGTTAACATCGAAAGACTCTTCGATGCCAACACCGAGCGCTTTGATGAGTGCCAGGATTTCGTTGTTGGCCAGCATCTTATCGAGGCGGGCACGCTCCACGTTCAACACCTTGCCACGCAGCGGCAGGATGGCTTGGGTCTTGCTATCACGACCAGACTTGGCCGAACCGCCGGCCGAGTCGCCCTCTACCAGATAGATTTCGGAGTTATTCGGGTCTTTGCTGGAGCAGTCGGCCAGCTTACCAGGCATGCTGGCGCCGTCGAGAACGCCTTTGCGTAAGATGTTTTCGCGGGCCGCGCGAGCGGCCTTGCGAGCGCGAGCGGCCAGCAGCGCCTTGCCGACGATCTTGCGGGCTACGCCGGGATGCTCCTCGAGATAATAATTTAGGTGTTCAGCCAGCACTTGCTCGACGATACCGCGGACTTCGGGGTTGCCGAGCTTGTTCTTGGTCTGGCCTTCGAACTGCGGGTCGGGCAGCTTAACGAGGATAATCGACGTCAGGCCTTCGCGGGTGTCTTCGCCGCTGAGGTTTTCTTCTTTCTCTTTGAGCAACCCCTGTTTGCGGGCATAGTCGTTGACGACGCGCGTCAAAGCGGCGCGGAAACCAGTCAGGTGGGTGCCGCCATCGGGGTTAAGCACGTTGTTGGCGAAGGCCTTGATGGTCTCGGTGTAGGCGTCGGTGTATTGCAGTGAGATCTCGACCTGCACTTCTTTGACGGTCTTGTCGACGTAGAAAATATCGTCGTCGACTACTTCTTTACCGATGTTGAGGTGTTTGACGTAGCTCTGGATGCCGCCTTCGAAGTAAAAGCCATAGCGTCGGCCACTGCTTTCGTCATGGATGTTGGTATGAATGCCCTTGGTCAGATAGGCGGCGTGGCGCAAACGGTCCAGGATAGTGTCGTAATTGAATTTGGTGGTTTCAAAAATCGTCTCGTCAGCGTAAAAAGTAATCTCGGTACCGGTGCGGTCAGTTTTACCGGTTGACTTGAGATCGCCTTGCGGCACGCCACTGGCGTAATCCTGCTCCCACACCTTGCCATCGCGATAGACGGTGACATGCAGCTTGGTACTCAAGGCGTTGACGACGCTGACACCGACGCCGTGCAGGCCGCCCGAGACTTTGTAGCCCCCGCTGCCGAACTTGCCGCCGGCATGCAACACCGTCAGCACTGTCTCGACAGTGCTCTTCTTGGTCTTGGGGTGAATGTCGGTTGGAATGCCACGGCCGTTGTCGAAGACACGAATGCCGCCATCAGCCAACATGGTGACCGAAACTTCGGTGGCATAACCGGCCAGCGCTTCATCGATACCGTTATCAATAATTTCCCACACCAGATGGTGTAGGCCTTCGATGCCGGTGCCACCAATGTACATACCGGGGCGCTTGCGAACCGGATCCAGGCCTTCCAGGACCGTAATTTGATCAGACGAATAACTATTCTTTTTGGTTTTACCCTCTGCCACTATCTATACACCTCTTGGTTGTTTACGAGTTTTCCCACTTGCTTATAGTATACCCAATCTTTCGCCTCAAGGCAATGCTCAAGTATCAATGCTCAATCTGTCAATGAATGCTCAAGTCACCAATGTCAGGACATTCTAGGACCATTTCCACATTGCCCATTCATTGCCCGCTGACAATTGAACATTGAGCATTGGTGTCTTTGTGCGTCAAATCACTTGTAGCCCTATACCTGTTGTGCTTAAATAGGCACGAGTAGTAGCTCAAATAAAAATCAAAGTCCCAAATTATGTTCGAAAAACTCTTGTCATTAGTGCCCTATAACCCCAGTCTGACGCATCAGCTGGCCTTTTATAGCCGGCGTATGCGCGAAGAAGCCTCCATTCGGCGTATTGGCCTGATATTCCTCGTGCTGACGTTCTTCGTGCAATTCTTCGCCGTCCTCAGCCCACCCCAAGCCACCCTGGCTAGCGGCGACAACGACCTCGTAAGCGGCGGTATCGCCTCGGCCGCCGACGCCAAGGACAAGTGCCTGCACAATGTCCGCCACTACGGCGACATCATTCATCAGTACGGACTAACCTGTAAAGCAATCGGTGAAGCATCCGACCTCACAATACACTCCAATGGCCAGAATTATTACTCCATGGGCTGGAATCCCCAAGGACCGGTTATGAAATCGACGGGCGAAGCTACGCACGAGCAGCCTGCTAATATTGTTCGCGACGGTAAGGTTGTTGGAACTGCCTATTGGCGCAAGCTCTCCAGCTGGGACTCATATCCTAACCCCGGCGAGCCCTATCACGCCCTCCGCCTGACAAACAGCCAAGGCAAGCACTTCTACATCCTGTTCGGTTGCGGCAACTTGGTGTCGGTCAGCATCCCATCGCCGGTACCCCCTGCTCAGGGCATAGAACTCATCCCCCTGGCGCCAGGTGCCGGACTCCTGCCCACAGCAACGCCCGTGCCGGTAGCAACACCGACGCCGACGCCCGTAGCCCCGTCTACGCCGCCATCGATAGCAACGCCGGTCCCGATATGCAGTTACAATAGCAGCTTGCCGGCTACTTCACAGGAGTGCAAGCCCTGTGATAAAAGCATTAGTACCGTCGACTTATTGGCCTGTGTCAGCGTACACAAATCAGCCAGTAACATTACGGCCGGTATCGCCAATGCCGACAACACCACCGCCAAGCCCGGTGATGTCATCACCTATACGCTCTATGCCGAAAACAGCGGTAAAGCCGACGTCAAAAACTATGTCTTCCAGGAAGATCTGAGCGATGTCCTGGACTACGCCGACGCCACCGACTTCCACGGCGGCACCATCGATAGCTCCAACGGCCTCGTCACCTGGCCTGCCGAAACCATTGCCGCCAGCGCCACCAACACGCACCAGATCACCGTTAAAGTCAAAGCTGCCATCCCCCAGACACCGGCCAGCACCAGCGACCCGGCCCACTTTGACCTAATCATGACCAATGTTTACGGCAACGCCATCAACATTAAATTGCCCGGTTCGCCGGCTCAGCTTGTTCAGGCCACGGCCGCCAATCTGCCCAACACGGGTCCTGGCACCAGCTTGTTCATCGCGGCTATGATCGTCGTTATCGGCGGCTACTTCTACGGTCGCGCCCGTCTACTGGCTAAAGAAAGTGCGCTGGCCGTTCAGCAGAACGCCGCCGCCTAAAGGAGAATGCAATGAGTGAACACCTTCCCACAATCGAACAGCACGAAGCCTGGCAGCCCTCTCCCGAGCAACTGCCGGAGCTACCAACTGCGCACGAGACCCAGCCGGTTCAGCCCGGCGAAGTGATTGACCCGCATCTGCGCGCCGAGCACGCCCGCAGCGACATTGAACAGTCCGTTGGCCGCGACAACCCGCTGGAACGGCTCCAAGCGTCCGAAAAAGCCGCACAGCCGGCCGTGCCGACGCACATCAACCGCGAACTCAAGGGTATTACGCTGCGCCGCGAACTGCAGCAGCTGCGCCGCCAGTTACCGGCACCGCAGCGAGCCCTCAGCAAATTCGTCCACCAACCGATTATCCGCGCCGTCAGCGAAGGCGCGGCCAAAACCGTCAGCCGGCCATCCGGCTTGCTTGGCGGCGGCCTAGTCGCCTTCATGGGCACGTCAGGCTATCTGTACCTGGCCCGCCATCAGGGCTTCACCTATAACTACGCCGTCTTCCTGGTATTGTTTGTCGGCGGCTTCGCCCTCGGTCTGATTCTCGAGTTCTTCGTTCACCTCGTCACTTCTCGGCACCCCGAGAGTTAGTTCCTAGATCTCCGTTCTTCGGACCAGCTAACAGCAGACGGCAGACAGTAAACAGTTCGCTACAGACATGTCATTCTACATGTCATTCCTCATGTCATCCCAGCGCAGGCTGGGATCTCCTTTCATAATAAGTACCCTGGTATACCGCGCGAGAAGGACTGTTTTGTTTCTGGATCCTCGTCTGCGCAAGGATGACAGGACAACAAGGAGCGCTGGGGCGCGGGGGTTGACTGGGTCCCGGCTTTCGCCGGGATGACGGAGGACGGCTGGGAGCCGGTGCTGGACTTGATCCAATGGCGGGATGACGGGGGCGGGGCTGAGGGGGACGAGGTTAGGACTTGTCGTCGTTCAGATGAAACGACCCATCCTGATCAATAAAAATAGTATCGTCCTTGCCTGCCTTCAGCTCAATCGTGGCTTCGGTCTTAGCCGCCGTTTTCTCGGCCGGCTTCGGATCAAGCTGTTGCTTTAATTCGGCTGCGATCTTATCAACTTCGGACTGTTCCAATTCATCGCTCGAAATATTTTGGGTTGGCCCAGCCAGTTGGCCGACTGGCTGCAGCCCCGATGCGGCAGCTGGAGCCGGTGTTGGCGCCGGCGTGGTCATAACCGGCGCAGTGGTTGCAGTCGCGGCCGAACGAGCTGGCCCTACGCTGGCCGTACGCCGCTTTTGCAGCCAGTCATCAAGGAACGAGCCACTGGTGGCTGGCGCCGCTGCCGAGGGCGCTCGGGTGGCTCCAGCAGCGGCAAACTGACTGGCGGCTGGCTGACCATAGGCGCCGGCCGGGCTGGCACCAAAACCCGTTGCCGGCCGAGCCGGTTCCGGCGTTTCCATGCGGGCGGCGATCTCTTTGGTGACTACAGCTTTGGGGCGGCCATATTTGGCGGCTGACAGTTGCTTGAGAGCGTCTGATAAGCGAGGGTTGGGCGTACCGAGTGGCGGTAATGTCGCCATACTGAATGGCTGCGTCGGCACACCGCCGATCAGGGTACGAACGATAGCATTGTGGTTGGGCACGCGCAGCAGATCGTCGCCGTCAAAGATCGGCTGGAAGTACTTGGTAATGCTCTCTAGATCGTTTTGACCAATGCGGAAAGACACAATCGTGCCCATGTTACCGAAGACAGCATCGCGGATCTCCTGCGTCAGCTGCGTCGTGAATTGGTTGGCCACGATCAGGTTCAAATGATATTTTCGCGCCTCGGACATGATGGTAGCGAAACTATCGGTCGAGAAGTTTTGGAACTCGTCAACATAGAGACTGAAATCGACGCGCTCTTCTTCTGGAATATTTGACCGACTCATGGCAGCAGCCTGAAATTTCATAACGAAAATCATGCCTAATAATTTACTGTTCAGGTCGCCGGTGCGGCCCTTGCTGAGGTTCACCAGCAGTATCTTTTTGTTATCCATTATTTCGCGCAGATCAAAGGCACTTTTGGTCTGCCCTATCATATTGCGCATCATCTCGTTGCTCAAAAAAGCACCGAATTTACTGACGAACCAGGCAGTCACTTCACCCGATTCGTTAGAACGCTGCGAGGCCGGGAACTGCTTTTGCCAGAAGTCCAGCACCGGCTTATCGGTAACGTGTTGTAACTTTTGCCTGAGGAACTGCGGGTCACGGAATAACAGTGGTATTTCAATAAAGGTACCGCCCGCCGGATCGGCCATCACAGCCAGCGCAGCATTGCGGAACATGTCTTCATAACGGGGGCCCATGATACCTTGGTGTTGTGGGTCGTACAACTTATACAGCATGTTTAGCACTTCCTGGATCAGAAAGTCCTTCTGCTCCGGCGTGTGGAATTCAAACAAGTTTAGCCCCATAGGATATTCCATGTCGGCCGGCGAAAAGTATATGACATCCTCGGTCCGCTCCTTGGGTACCATGGCCAGCAGCCGCTCAACGGTATCACCATGCGGATCCACAAAGGCAAAACCATTGCCCTTCAACATGTCCTGCAGCGCCAGATTTTCCAGGAAAGTCGATTTACCGGTACCGGTCTGTCCGACGGCATACATGTGACGCTGACGATCGTGATCGCTCAAACGGATTGGTTTCTTGGCACCTCGAAAGATGTTATAGCCTAGCAGCAGCCCTTCTTCTGGTATATTGCGCGGGCCATCGACTTGCTTGGAACCCTGCCGCGCTAACTGCGAAGTTGGGATATTGCTTTCGTCCGGGAAGTGAAACAGCGTGGCCAGCTCGACAGCATTGAGGATGTTTTTATTGTGATTCTGCGGGAAGAAACGCATGATGTAAGAAGTTATGAGCCCGTCGATGTCCTTGGCGGGCACATACTTAAAGCCATTTTTGCCCGGTGCATCATACAAGGAGAAACTAGCCACAATATTACTCAGGATGGCCTGGGCGCGCTGGCTGATGTTAGACGAGGCCACTACTCGAATCGCTACTTCATAACCCGGGTGGCGGGTCTTTTCGTCAATCGAATCGAGCACAGCCTGTTCCATGTTGGATAGCTCCGGTTTCTTGGACTCGCCATCCTTGCCGCCCTCCGGCGGCTTCACCAGGGCGGTAGCCAGATCTTTGGCCAAGCCGCCGCTCAATAACTTCTTATCGCCTCCCTTGCGCTTGCGGTTGGCCAGATCGGCGGCCACTTTACGCCACGACGGATTAGCGGGCCGCATTAGGATCTGGATACCGGCGCCGTCCTCTTTACCGAGAGTAGCCAGCGCATTTAAAAGTGACTGCATGGTGTCACGCTTGAGGTCCTGATAGGTGGCGATCGGATAGGCGAACGGCTCCTTTAAGACCAGTTCGCCACCCAACGTACCGGTAGCCTTACCGACTGGGCTGAAGATATTGTGCTCGGCTACTTCCTCGAGCCGGGCGGCCGGATACGCGCTGACGATGGCCTGCTTGACGACTTCCAAGAGAGCGATTGGCACGGCAGCATAAAAGTAGACGAAGCCCTGGCTACCGACAATCTCGAAGGCGAAGTGCCGCTGACCGTAAAAATTGCTTTTGAAGCCTTTTTGGAGCGTACTGGCGATAATATTGTAGATAATCTGGGCCTTGCTGATGGTTTCTTCTGTAACGTCGCGCTGGTCGCGCCCATTGCCCTCAATATCATCACTCATCGGCGGCAAATGGATCAGCAATGGCACAATCTTTAGGCCCCGCTCATAGTTTTTTTGTTCACGGAATACACGTCGCGTTTGCAGAAAAACAATCGGTGCAGCGATTATAACCATGCCAAAAATGATGACCAAGATGATAAGGATTGTTGTCATAAAGTCTACTTATTTACTTTAAGGGTCTTGTCATACCGTTTTTGCATGTAATCTGCCTTAAAAACCGTCAGCTCCTCGCTCTGTTTATAGGGGTCGTCACGCGTTTTCTCAACGATCTGCTTAGCCTTATTGACCCATTCTTTTTCGATCAAGTCACTGTCGTCCGTAACAGCGGTGGTGGTAACATCTGTTGTTGCAGAAACATCTTTTTGCGGTGCAATTTGTTGGGTAACGTGCTGTGGTGCCGGCATCGGGATCGGCGGCGTAGCAACTGGTGCAGTTTGGCTGGTTGGCGGTGCCATTTCAGGTGCCGCTGCCGCCCGTTCCGGCGCAGCCGCTAGTTGTTCGCCCGCGGGCGCTAGGCTCGGCTGCTGCTCAGTAACCGGTGGCGGTAAGTTTAAGCCGCTGGCTTCATTAGAAGATGGATTCATGTCTTATATTATAGACCAAAGCACCCCAAATACACCAGATACCGCTGCGCTAACCTCAACTATCAGTCAGGTTGCGGCCCCGCCCATACGAACTGTGCAGATAGGCTACGAGTAATAATGGCAACAACACGGCCACGTCCCGGGGGCTCAGTTGCCCGATAGATTGCAAGGCCAGCAAGCCGATTAAAATGCCGGCGACTTCGGCCACCCGACGCTGATAACGGCGCGATACCGGCAATCCGTACCAGCTCGCCACGCGCACGGCGCCCCGCAAGCAGTAATACAGGCTTATTGCCGCTAGTCCAAAGCCGACAATCAGCAGCCAAGAGGCCACTTTCATGGGGTTCGTGAGGCTAAAAAACAACGCGTCGGCTACAACGAGGCTACCGACGCGTATGATTTTGGGATGAGCGGCTATTTTCATGGTGTGAGGCTTCTAGTTAGTGAGGTAGTGGGATAGTTCTATGGTTGGAGCCTTGGTGGTGACCCCTGGTATAGCAATTATGAGTATAAAACTATCCAACTATCTTTCTAAATTGGTGTCGGGACGGCAAATCCGCTCATATAAATTAGACTATTGAAGCGCTTGCCGTCCGCGACGAGACTGACCGCTCTATCGGCTTTTAGGGCCAAACAGAGCGTTATACGGATACTTCCGTTGCCGGATCGGGCTTTGGACACCGTTACCGGACTGTAAGTCTGGCCGCCCAGCGATTGGAGCCCGCTCCCTCGAGAGCGGCGTCTGTCCTGAACTCTGTTCAGGATCCATTCGTATGTTGTTGTGCGTTTTTGTTTTGGTGACTTACAGGTTCTAGACTAGCACGCCAGCTCTAAATTGTCAATCCTCTTATGCTAATACGAGATTTGCTTGTATCTGTTAATCGCTGTTTGGAAGCTCAAAAACCCGGACGTCGCCGATTTGTTCTGCAGCCTGAAAACCGCAGCGCTCAACAAGTTTTAGGCTGGCACTATTGTCGGCCGCAACCCGCGTGATAACGCGAGCATAGTTTTCCTGCCCGTAATGGGCTATAGCCTGAAGCGCAACCGTGGCATAACCATGGCCGGCCTGCGCCTCCACCAGCCAGCAGCCGACTTCAGCTTCCGACTTCTGATCATCAGGGGTCAAACTGACAGCGCCGACAAAGGAATCGCCGCGCCAAATGCCCATATCAAGCGATCGCTCATCCCACAGACCAGTAATTACATCGCGCAAGGCATCCATGCGGGCCTTTGGTTTTGTAGCGGGACCCGGCACATGGTGTTGCTTTAGGTAGTTTTGGTTGGCGTGCAGCGCTACTATATAGGCTCCGACATTTGTCCGGGTTACGCGTTCGAGCGCTACATCCGGACGGCCGGTTGACAATATATCGGGGAATTTCATCATGTTTATTATACCATAATACTAGTAGGCATGCTAGGGTATCGTACCCTACTTATTATTCAGCCAGGATTACTTTTTTGGCAGCTTCGCGGGGCCTATTTTTTATTCTTTTTAGCTTCCCCCGGTTCTGCCTCTGAAAAAGTTATGCACAGGTTTATGATAAATTAAGCATAATTGTTATTGACGGCTAAAAACCTATTCTATAAGATACATATAGCGCTTGAACAAATTAAGTGCTCAAAAACAAAAAGCCAAAAGAAACGACGACTTCTCGCAGGTCGTCGTTTCATTTTAAGCCCGAATTTTCATCTGTTACGGTTAGCGCGTAAATCTTAAATAATTCTTAATCTTCTTGCCGGCTATGGCGGACAGTGATTTACTGCCCGCAGCTGATGCCATGAAAGCGCGTCGGCAAGGATGTACCATGAGCGCGACCGTTCAGAGCATTATTTCGACCGGCACAAACGGTACCGTCGTCGACATTGAATGCCATTTATCGAACAATTTACCGAACATTATTATTGTCGGCTTTGCTAACAAAGCCGTCGATGAAGCCAAGGAGCGGATCCGGGGGGCTTTTGCAGATAGCCGGATAATGCTACCGCGCAAGCGTATCACTGTTAATCTGGCGCCGGCCGACATTCCAAAAGCCGACAGCGGCTTTGATTTGGCCATTGCCGTCAGTATTATGTTGGCCAGCGAACAGATACCGCTGTTTGAGTCCGGTCCGGTAGCTTTTATTGGTGAGTTGGGCCTGGATGGCAGCAGCCGAGCCATCCGCGGAATCATCGGTAAATTGCTGGTGGGTCGCGCCAAAGGCATTACGACTTTTTACATTGCCGCCGATAATCTACAGCAGGCCCAACTGGTGCCCAACATCAGCCTGTTCCCGATCCGCAGCTTGAAGCAACTGTACGCTCACTTAAGCGGTACAGCTCTGCTTCAACCGATCCGCACCGGCGACGGCCGTTATGAGCCGACAGTGACGAGCGTCGCTGAGCCCAGCGCGCAGCTCAGCGAAGTCGTCGGTCAGGCCCAGGCTAAACGCGCGCTAATCATTGCTGCCGCTGGCGGCCATAACGTTTTCTTTAGTGGACCGCCGGGCACTGGTAAAAGTATGCTGGCCAAAACGCTGCCCGGCCTCTTGCCGCCGCTCGACCGCGAAGAAGTGCTGGAGGTGACGCATTTGCACAGCCTGGCCAGTCATGAGTACGAAAAAATCATCACTGCGCGGCCCTTTCGGGCACCGCACCACAGCGCCAGCCACGTGGCGGTTATCGGTGGTGGCAGCAATCTCAAGCCCGGCGAAATCAGCCTCAGCCACCGCGGCGTGCTGTTTTTTGACGAGCTACCGGAGTTCGGCCGTCAGACCCTAGAAGCTTTACGCCAGCCTCTGGAAGACCGTATTATCAGCGTGGCGCGCGCCAAAGACACCGCCGAGTATCCTGCTAACTTTATCCTTGTAGCAACTGCTAACCCCTGTCCGTGCGGCTACTACGGTACGAGCGGTACCTGTCGCTGCCTGCCCTTTCAGATCAGCCGCTATCGCCAAAAGCTATCCGGGCCCATCCTCGACCGCATTGATCTGTATAGCCAGGTCCACGAAATTAAACATAAAACTTTGCTTACCCAGCAGCCCAACAAGGCTGCCGACGAACAGGTTCGCCAGCAGATCGCCGCTGCCCGCCAGCTGCAGGCTCGGCGCTATAAAAGCAGTCGGTTAAACGCCGACATGACAAACGCCGATATTCGTAAATTTGGCCGGCTGGAAGCGGCCGCCAAGGAGTTATTAGACCTGGCAGCGGCCCGTTTAAATATCTCGGCCCGAGCCTATATGCGGGCCGTCAAAGTTGCCCGCACTATCGCCGACCTCGAAACCTCGGCGGCCGTCACCAAAGCCCACATCTCCGAAGCCCTGGCCTACCGCTCACAAACGCAGGATAGTTCTTAGATCTTAGTCCTCAGGCCAGCTAACAGCAGACAGCTGACGGTAGACAGTAAACAGTTCCCTACAGACACGTCATCCTACATGTCACTTCCCCTGTCATCCCAGCGAAAGCTGGGATCTCCTTTCATAATAAGTACGTAATGGTTCTACTTGGGTTGTCTGATGTGAAGAGAACCTGATTAGCCGCTAGCTGGGTGGTACCCGCGCTACGAGGACTGTTTTGTTTCTGGATCCTCGCATGCGCAAGGATGACATAAGGGAGTATGTCTGGCTTACTGTCATCCTGAGTGTCAGTCGTTCGTGGAACGTGCCGAAGGCAAGGATCTCGTAGGGATCCTGAAACTAGCTCGGGGTGGCATGTGGTTTGACCTCTGGAGCGGTATCTGTTAAAATGCTTGGTACGTTAAAATCAACAAATTAAGGAGATCGACCTATCGCCAAGTACACCCGCCTGAATGATCAAATTCGGGCACCCAGAATGCGCGTCATCGATGAAGACGGCAAGCAGTTGGGAATTCTTAGCAAGCAAGAAGCTTTACAGCTGGCGCAAGAACGTGACTTGGATTTGGTCGAGATCTCACCGGACGCTGACCCGCCGGTCTGCAAAATTGTCGATTGGGGCAAATTTAACTACCAGCGCACCAAGCAGATCCAGAAGAATCGCAAAACCACCAAAGCGATGGAGCTGAAACAAATGCGCTGGGGGCTAAAAATTGGCGCTCACGACCTGGCCATTAAGATGGGCAAAGTCGCCAAGTTTCTCGAAGCCGGGCATAAGGTCAAGCTCACCATTGTCTATCGCGGCCGTGAGCAGGCTCACCGGGAAATCGGCTTCAATCTTGCCCAGCGCGTAATTGATGACTTCGGTGATACAATAGTAGTCGATCAACCGCCACAGCTAGCCGGCCGACAATTGAACTTCGTTGTTCGCAAGAGCGGCAAAGGCACTGTCGCCTACCAGGCAGAGGCGAATGAAGAACGAAGAACGGTGAACGAGGAAGAGATAGTAAAGGAGATGGCAGATGCCAAAACTGAAGACGCATAGCGGCACCAAAGACCGCGTCAAAATTAGCAAGAACGGTAAAGTCCGGGTCGGCAGCGCCAACCTGAACCACTTTTTGGGCAAGAAAAGCGGCAGTCGCAAACGCGCTTTACGCGGGCTGAACACCCGTACCGGCAAAATGGCCAAGAACATTAAGAAGAATCTAGGCGTCTAAGACGCCTAGTCCTGAGCCACGTCGAAGGATCCCGTATCCATATCAGCAAGCGCTAAGTAATAAAACGAAGGAGCACAATAATGCGCGTTAAGAGAGGTGTCACCAGTCACGCCAAACACAAGAAAATCCGAAAAGCTACCAAAGGCTTTTCCCACCCCAACCGGGTTAGTATCAAACGCGGCCGCCAGGCGGTCACGAAATCGTTGCAGCACTCGACGCGCGATCGCAAGAATCACAAGCGCACATTTCGTCAGCTATGGAACGCCCGCATCAACGCCGGCGCTCGCCTGAATGGCACCACCTACAGCAAGCTGATTGCCGGCCTCAAAGGCGCTGGCATCACCCTGGACCGCAAGATCCTGGCCGAACTGGCCGTCAACGACCCCAAATCCTTCACCGCCGTCGTCAAAGCCGCTGTCAAATAAGCAGCCGTGAGCAACGAGCTTAATCTTGATGTGCTGCGTCTCATCTCACCCGAGTTGTCGCCAACAACTGCCCTTCCGGTGTCCTTTCAGTCAGCCATGCACGAAGTGCTCAAACACCGGGGCCCGGCCATTCTTCAAAGCCTAGAAGCAACCGGGCCGGAACGGTTGGCGGACTTCCCTGGCCTTGAGCAAGTTATATCAAATTTACGCAATGAAGCAGAAAAGCCCTCCTAGGAGGGCTTTTCTAGTGGTCAGCCCAGTAGTAGACTTTCGATCAGTTTGCCTCGCAAACTAAAGTTCTCGCTTAGCGAGAATATTGAAAGCTCACTACTAGGTCAGATTAGCAATATACGTTTGGGCGGCGATGTCCTGCCGGAACTCTAGGGGGCCACTTACACTTTCCCGAATTGCTTCATGAAGACGGGCCCGGGCTCCCCATGGAGTCGTGTCTAAGGTGGCGACCGCAAGCGTTCGCGAGGCACCGGCTGTCTGATACTCGTTGGTGGCCACGACGTTTTTATGAGCCGCCGAAAAGTACGCCCGACAGCCATGCGCAGCTATCATCTCTGGATCGACTTTAAACCGGTACTGCCTGCTGGTTCGGTAGGCATAGTCGGGCGACACCAGATAAATTACCGCTGACGCTAACTCCTTAAAACGAACGTCTTGGTCGTGTAATTTACCCTGGGCAGTTTTTTCAAGAACATCTTTTAAGGCGGTCTTCTCGTCGAGTAATTCGACAATGTTAATCCCCTCCGGATCACCGATTCGGGCATTAAATTCGACTACCTTCAAGCCGGCGAGTGTTTTAAAGAAACTGCCATACAGGACACCTTTGTAATCATGCCCTCGCTGGGCAAGCTTACGAAGCACCTGCCGCATCAGCCACAAGCTCTCTTCGTACTCGGATGGCTTTAGAAATGGCAGCTGCTCACCTGCCGGCATTGTAAAACAGCCCATCCCGCCGGTGCCAGGGCCGGTGTCGCCGTCTTCACGGTACGGATAATCATAGGTTGCCGGCGGGGCGATTAGCGTTTTGCCATCCGTGAAGCCCTGAATCGTAAACTCCTGGCCCTCTAGTTTTTCCTCAATGCTTACCCCACCCTGCTGCTGGTCTTCGATAACCGACAAGGCGTACCGGCCGGCGACGGTATGATCAGCCAAGTGCGGCCCCATCACCCTCACGCCTTTGCCGCCAGTTAAGCCGCGTGGCTTCACCACCACTTCGGTGCCTGCATCATGAAAGTACATGATGGCTGCCTTTACTTCGTCTGGCGTGTGAGCCAGAAAGTGCTCCGGATTGTAGTTTTTCTGAAACTCCTGATCGATTTCAGCCACAATCTGACGACTCTCGAACTTATCCCACTCAATCCGAGCGCTTGCTTTGTCTGGGCTAGCTATCAATAAGCTGGGAAGGTTTTTCTGGAGCATATCAACAACGCCACGAGCTAAGGCCTCGTCGGAATTCGTCAAAAATAAATTCGGACCCACCATGTCTACCACTTCCTGGACATGATCCGGGTTGCAGCTATCCTTCACGATATGAACCTGGCCGCCATTCTGGCGGGCAGTTTCCATAAGAGAAGGATTATAAAATTCCGAGGCGAAATCTATCTGGCAGCCTTCCGCCGCCAAACGAGCGCCTATCGCCGCGTCACGGCCACTTTCTCCGGCAATCATAACTTTCACCTCTATAGTCTCTCGAAACTACAAGCTGCTTGCAAGCATGAGCAAATTAAAAAGCCCTCGCTTGGAGGGCTTTTTAAGTGGTTAACCCAGTAGTAGACTTTCGATCAGTTTGCCTCGCAAACTAAAGTTCTCGCTTAGCGAGAATATTGAAAGCTCACTACTAGGTCAGATTAGCGGTAAGCCGGGTTCTGTCGTGACTGGTCATCTATCTAGGCCTACGATTGCTCGCAGGCTCGAGCGGTTCTTGCGATGAATGCTTAGCGGGACGCTTTGGGCTTTAGGCCCTAAAGTATCCATCTCCTTGCAGCCGACAGGGTTTACCGCCTGCCTACGTCACCGTAAGCAGCTGTGGGCTCTTGCCCCACTCTTTTCACCCTTACCCCGCCACGCCAAGCGAGGCAGGTAGCAGGTGTGTCAGGGA